>Ga0187893_10000419_pt1 | contig 111470 bp, 96 predicted proteins | sample MA1701074metaG_FD_139574 | JGI IMG/M metagenome (GOLD analysis project Ga0187893, IMG submission 139574) | White microbial mat communities from a basaltic lava cave in the Kipuka Kanohina Cave System on the Island of Hawaii, USA - MA170107-4 metaG ...
ACCCTGCAAGTCATCCAGGCGCGTCTGGCCGGCATCGTCCAGGAGATGCAACACTCGCTGTTCCGCACCGGCTACTCCACCATCATCAGAGAATCCCAGGACGCCAGTTGCGCCATTCTCAATACGCAAGGTGAAGTCATCGCCCAACATGTCGTGCTGCCGCTTCACATGGGCGCCTTCCCCGCCTGTGCCGGTGCCGTTCTAAGAACCTACAACAAAGACGAAATCAGCCTAGGGGATGCCTTTATCACCAACCATCCTTACCTCGGCGGCAGTCCCCATGCGCCCGACATGGCGGTACTGACGCCGATCTTCCGCCAAGATGTCTGGGTGGGCTTCGCAGCCAACATGGCGCACAAAAGCGACATCGGCGGCACCGTGCCGGGAAGCGGCTCCGGCAACGCGCGGGAGATCTACCAGGAAGGGTTACAACTCCCGCCAGTAAAATTCATGTCGCGTTTTTATCCCGTAAAAGAAATCGAGGCGACGATCGCAGCCAACAGCCGCACGCCACAGCTGGTCATCGGCGACCTACGAGGCCAGGTCGGCGCAGCCCGCGTGGGTGAACGGCGTATGGTCGAACTCATGGAGCGATACGGTAAAGACAAAGTGCTCGAATCCACGGAGCTTCTCTCTTCCTATACCGAGAGCCGCGTGCGGCAAGCCATCGCCTCATGGCCGGATGGGGTATCGGAAGGGGAAAGTTTTGTCGACCACGACGGCATCGATCAAACCCGTCCGATTCGTGTGCATGTCACGGTCAACAAAGCCGGCAGGACACTCCAATTCGACTTTAGTGGCAGCAGTGGCCAAACCCAGGGGCCGGCGAACATCCGCCCTCCCCTGGTACGTGCGGCCTGCGCCTATTGCCTGGTTGCCCTGGTGGACCCCTTTTTACCTATTAACCAGGGTCTGGCACGCGTTGTGGAAACGACCTTTCGCGAGGGCAGCGTTGTCGATCCCCGATTTCCCGCAGCGGTGAATACCTATATGCCCACGGCGTTGACGGTTACCGAGGCGGTGCTGCGGGCACTGGCCCGTTTCGTCCCGGAAAAACGGATTTCCGGAGGTTCCGGAAGTGGCGCTCTGGTTCTCGGAGGCCGCGACCCCAATTTGAACCGTGCCTTTGTTCATTATGAGATTTTTAGCGGCGGCACCGGCGCCCGCTCCGGCAAAGACGGCGTATCCGCCACAGCTTTTCACCTGAGCAATTGCAAGACCGCGCCGGTGGAAATCATCGAATCGGAATTTCCGACGCGAGTCGAGCGCTTCGAGATGATCGCCGACTCTGGCGGCGCGGGCCAGTGGCGCGGCGGATTGGGCTTTGTCCGCGACTATCGCATACTCGCGGACGAAGTGCGTTTCTCGATGCGCACGGACAAACACGACATAGCGCCTTGGGGCCATGACCAAGGGCTGCCAGGGGGCAAAGGCGCTTGCATCATCAATCCGACGATGCCCGACGAAGCCCGGCTCCCCTCTCGTTTTGGCGACCACCGCCTGCGCTGCGGCGATCTGGTCCGACTGGAGCGTCCCGGCGGCGGCGGACTGGGCCATCCGTTCAATCGCCCGGCGCAAACAGTTCTCGAAGACGTTCGCCAAGGCTATGTTTCGCTCGAACGCGCCCGAACCGACTATGGCGTGGTCGTCAACAGCGCCACCAACGGCCCCGAACTCAATCCCGAAGAGACCCAAATTCTCCGAGGAAAAAATCAAAAAAATAGTGGAAATTAAGGTTCGCCTTTGCTATAAGCAGTATAACCAATTCAACCTTGAAGGAGGAACAATGGCAACAAAGAAAAAACGAAAACCCAATGCAGCGTTCATGAAACCCGTACAACCCGACGCTTCGCTCGCGGCTGTCGTCGGCACGAAAGCGATACCTCGGACCGAGTTGACGAAGAAACTCTGGGCCTACATTAAAAGGAACGGGCTCCAGGACAAAAAGAAAAGGACCAACATCAACGCCGATGACAAACTCAAATCGGTCTTCGGCGGCAAAAAAACGGTCACCATGTTCGAGATGACCAAGTTGGTCAGCAGACACGTTAAGTAACGACCGTTTCCGTTTTTACATCTCCGTCGGCTGCCAGGGCTATCAAATCTGATAGCCCTGGCCATCCGCACAATCACACCATAAGTTAAGACCCGCTAAGCTGGCCTTGAGGTGTGCTTTTGCAAAGAGCGTCATGAGCTGTGTCACTGCAGCACGCTATCGTTGCAAACTCTCACCTGTGTCTTTGACAGTTACCGATTTAACGCGTCAAATAAATGGAGCTGGCGGGTGTGCCCTTCGTCGTCGAAATGGACGGGATAATCGCCGGTGAAACAGGCATCACAGAACCCCTGTTTGCGACCTTGGAAATAAACGTACATCCCCTCGCGGCTGAGGTAGGCCAAAGTATCGGCTTCGATAAAGTGGCGGATCTCTTCCACTGAATTGGATGAGGCGATGAGTTCGGTACGGGTGGGCGTGTCGATTCCGTAGTAGCAGGGGCTGATGGTGGCGGGCGAGCTGATGCGCATGTGGACCTCGCTGGCGCCGGCGTCGCGGAGCATGCGGATGATCTTGCGGCTCGTGGTGCCGCGCACGATGGAGTCATCGACGACTACGACGCGCTTGCCCTTCAACACCTCGCGCTGGGCATTGAGCTTGATCTTGACGCCGAAATGGCGAATCGATTGCTGCGGTTCGATAAAAGTCCGTCCCACGTAGTGATTGCGGATCAACCCGAATTCCAGCGGTAATCCCGATTCTTCGGCGAACCCAATGGCTGCGGGCACGCCGGAGTCGGGCACAGGCGTAACCAAATCCGCATTCACGACGCTTTCCCGCGCCAACTGCCGACCCAGCTCTTTGCGCACCTGATAGACGCTGTGCCCGTAGAGATTGCTGTCGGGGCGCGAAAAATAAATATACTCAAATATGCACTTGGCATGAGGCGCCGGCGGAAAGGGATGAAGCGATTCCATGCCATCGGGTCCGAAGGTGATGATTTCACCCGGCTCGACTTCCCGCTCATAACTCGCCTCAATGAGATCGAGAGCGCAGCTTTCCGAGGCAACCACAAAGGCTCCTTCATTGGGACCCGAGTGAAACCGTCCCAAAACTAGCGGGCGAAACCCCATTGGATCACGAGCTGCAATCATCCGATCTAGGGTCAAGAAAAGCAGCGAGTAAGCGCCGCGCGCGCGACTTAACGCCTCAACGATACGGCCCATGAGCGTCGGCTCTTTGGAGGTGGCAATCAAGTGAATGATTACTTCGGTGTCTGATGTCGACTGAAAAATGGACCCCGAAGTTTCCAGCTCCTTGCGTAGCACTTCGGCGTTCACCAGGTTGCCGTTATGCGAGATGGCGATGGGCCCCTGGGAATATTCGACAACAAAGGGTTGCGCGTTTTTTAAATGGCTCTGTCCTGTGGTCGAATATCGGTTGTGACCAATAGCCGTAATGCCATCGAGCCGTTTGATGACATCCTCTTTGAATACATCGGCGACCAATCCCATCTGGCGGTGCGAGATCAGCCCTTGACCGTCGGATGAGACGATGCCGCAGGACTCCTGGCCACGGTGCTGCAAAGCGTAGAGGCCCAAATAAACCATATTGGCTGCCTCTGGATGACCGTAAATACCCATGACGGCGCATTCTTCGTGAAATTTATCCGGCATGGTGGAACCCGGAGTTTCGCGATTATCGTTTGATCTGTTGAACATGACAACCTTGAAACGCTATTTTAGCCGCCCCGCCAAACCAGAGCACCAGATCGTCCGTAGTTCCTCAACCACAAGCTGAAGCAGCGGCTCGATGATAAAACGGCTGCCCCCCACGGTGCCTATGACCTGAATGGGGACGCTGTGCGTTGAGGCAATTTCTTGAAGCGGGCTCAGCGCTTTTTCTTCCAGCGATACCACGATCCGCGATTGGGATTCGCTGAATAACAAAGCGTCGCTGCGAATCATCTCATGGGTGTCTATCCGTACACCAAGCGGTTTTTCGGGTCCACTGATGCAACACTCGGCCAAGGCAACGGCCAAGCCGCCGTCCGAAACATCATGAGCCGAGTGCAACAGGCCGCGCTCAATGGCCTCAAGACAACAGCGTTGGACTGCCTCCTCCAATCGCAAATCGATCCAAGGCGGCGTCCCTCTAACCAAGCCGTGAAGCAATTTGATATACTCGCTCCCTCCCAACTCCTCTCGCGTTCGTCCGAGCAGTACAACGACATCGCCGGGGGACTTGAACCAGGAAGTCACGACCCGGTCGATTTGCGCCACCATCCCCACCATCCCCACTGTCGGAGTCGGATAAATCGGCACGCCGTCGGTTTCGTTATAAAAACTAACATTGCCGCTTACAACGGGCACCTTCAGTGCGATGCAAGCATCCCGCATGCCCTGGATCACCTGGGCGAACTGCCACATGACATGCGGATTTTCCGGGCTGCCGAAATTAAGACAATCGGTCAAACCCAGGGGGCGAGCCCCGACGCAGGCAAGATTACGCGCCGCTTCCGCCACCGCCAGAGCGCCGCCAACATAAGGGTCGAGAAAACAATACCGGCCATTGCCATCCGCCGTTAACGCGAGACCCTTTTCGCTGCCCTTGATCCGCACTACGGCCGCGTCGGCGCCGGGCGGCACCACGGTGTTGCTACGCACGAAGTGATCGTATTGCCGGTAAATCCACTCCTTCGAAGCAATGTTCGGCGACCCGAGTATGAGTTTGAATGCTTCCGTTAAATCAGCGGGCTCATTAAGGCTCGCGAGATCGAGTTGCTGAACTTGATCGTGATTGGCCGGGCGTGCCGTCGGCCGATGATAAACTGGGGCGCCTTGCGTGAGCAAGTCGACAGGTATGCAGGTAACCTCTTCGCCTTCAAACTGGGATCGAAACTGTTGGTCTTCAGTCACCTGGCCGATAACAACGGCATCGAGATCCCATTTATCGAAAATGCGCCTGATCTCATCCTCGGTCCCCTTTCGAGCAACCAGGAGCATCCGCTCTTGAGACTCCGACAGCAGAATTTCGTAAGGCGTCATGCCTGCTTCCCGCAACGGCACGCGGGCAAGATCGATCTCAACCCCGCAACCGCCACGCCCGGCCATTTCGGCAGATGAACTGGTGAGCCCGGCGGCGCCCATGTCTTGAATGCCAACGATATAGTCTTTCTCCATCAATTCGAGGCAGGCCTCCAGAAGAAGTTTTTCCGTGAATGGGTCGCCCACCTGAACCGTTGGCCGCCGTTGCTCTTTCTCATCGGAAAATGACTCCGAGGCCATGGTTGCCCCGTGAATCCCATCACGTCCGGTTTTGGAACCGATGTAGATAATCGGATTGCCCGGGCCCCGAGCCACACCGGTAAAAATACGCTTTTTCTTAACGATACCCAAAGTAAATGCATTGACTAGGATATTAGCGTTGTAGCATTCATCAAAAAAAACTTCACCGCCCACAGTGGGCACACCGACGCAGTTGCCGTAACCCCCGATGCCGGCGACGACCCCCGATAATAGATAGCTTGTCCTCGGGTGGTCGAGACTCCCGAAGCGTAAGGAATTTAACGACGCAATGGGTCGAGCACCCATGGTAAAGATATCGCGCAATATCCCACCCACACCAGTAGCGGCCCCCTGGTAAGGCTCAATAAATGAGGGATGATTATGGCTTTCCATTTTGAAGACCGCGGCTAAGCCGTCGCCGATATCGACAACGCCCGCGTTTTCACCGGGTCCATGGAGCACCTGCGCACCTTCGGTGGGAAGGTGCCTCAGATAGAGCCGCGAGCTTTTGTAGCTGCAATGCTCTGACCACATCACCGAAAATACGCCCAGCTCTGTGTAGCTGGGCTCTCGTCCCAGAGTGCCAACGATTTTTTTATACTCCTCTTGAGTTAACCCATGGCTCGCAACCAGCTCCGGAGTCACCGGCGGTTCGACTCGTCGTTTCGCTGCCGACCTGCTCATGGCGTTTTTCCTCGTTGGGCGCAGGCATCCGCAATGGAGGAAAAAATCTTCAAGCCATCCTCGCTGCCGAGCAACCGACTACAGGCATCTTCTGGGTGGGGCATAAGCCCGACGACATTGCGGGTTTCGTTGCAGACACCGGCGATGTTGTCTACCGAGCCATTGGGATTGCCGGCAAAGGAGGCTTTGCCTTTGGCGTCGACATAACGAAGCAGGACTTGGCGCTTCTGGCGCAGATGCTCCAGCGTTACCGAGTCGGCGTAATAGCAACCTTCGCCATGTTTAATGGGTATTTTAAGCAGTTGCCCTTTCTTTACCGTTGCCGTAAAGGGCGTATCGGTTTCTTCGACCCGTAGAGACACCTGCTGGCAGACGAACTGCAAACCCGAATTGCGCACCAGAGCACCGGGCAAAAGGCCCGCCTCACAAAGAATTTGAAAACCGTTGCAAATACCTAGCACGTAACCGCCGCTTTGGGCGAACTGAACCACGTCGCGCATGATCGGCGAGAAGCGCGCCATCGCACCGCAACGAAGATAGTCTCCGTAGGAAAACCCTCCGGGTAAAACGAGACAATCGTAACGGCCCGCGAGCTGATCCTTGTGCCAGAGCAATTTGACCTTCTGACCCATCTCTCGCTTGAGGGCATCAAAAACATCCTGTTCATCGCAGGAGCCGGGGAAAACGATCACACCCCAACGCATGGCCGCCTCACCTACCGCCCCACCGAGAACCATGAGGCAAGAGATTAAAGACTTTGCAAAACCCGCTTTCCGCTTCCAGCATAAGCGTTACTCTAATTCGAAACGGTAATCTTCGATTACCGGATTCGCAAGCAGCTTATCACACATTGCGCGGATGCGAACTGCCGCAGTCTCGTGGGACGCCGCTTCAATATGGAGCTCAAAATATTTTCCAGCCCGAACCTCTTTCACTTCTTCATATCCCAATGCGTGCAGCGACCGTTCGATGGCCTTTCCCTGAGGATCCAGAACGCCGGGTTTGAGGGATACAAAAATTCTTACGCGCATAAAACGGTCTCCAGAGATAGAGTCAAGTAAATACCCGGCGAAAGATCAAGTCGATATGGGCCAGATAATGCCGCATATCCTCTATCGCCTCGATTTCTTTGGGGGACAAGATGCGGCAAATAGCCGGATCCTGGAGCAACGCTCCTCTGAGATCGCCCCCCTGTCCGGCGACCTTCAAGGCATGGCCCTGGATCCATCGATAGGCCTGGTCGCGGGGTACCCCTTTGGCGACCAGCGCCAACAGCGCCCGTTCCGAAAACACGGTCCCGCCGCTTTTTGCTAAATTTCGCTTCATGTTCTCCGGGTAAACACAGAGATTGCCGAGCACATAGATCATCCGGCCAAACATGAAATCGAGCACGCTGGTCGCGTCCGGCGCGATTACCCGCTCCACTGACGAGTGGCTGATATCTCGTTCATGCCAAAGCGGGACATTCTCCATCGCAGCTAGTGCATAGGAGCGCATTAGGCGTGCCAACCCAGAGACATTTTCCGATAAGATGGGATTGCGCTTGTGCGGCATCGCCGATGATCCCTTCTGGCCCCGTGTAAAGGGCTCTTCGGCCTCCTGCAACTCGGTGCGTTGCAAGTGGCGAATCTCGATAGCGAATTTTTCAAGCGAGCTGGCGATCACGGCCAACGTAACGAAATAATAGGCATGCCGGTCGCGCTGAATGATCTGATTCGAAATCGGCGCCGCTTTCAGGCGGCTTTGGCGACATACAAAAGCCTCGACCTTGGGCGAGATCTGGGCAAAAGTTCCTACGGCGCCCGAGATTTGACCGACACAGATATCGTCCACTGCTTTTTCCAGACGGGCCAAATGGCGCGCCATTTCCTGGTACCACAGGGCGAACTTCAAGCCAAAGGTAATAGGTTCGGCGTGCATACCGTGGGTGCGCCCAATCATCACGGTTCGCTTGTATTTGTAGGCTTGGCGCCTCAGCACTTTCATAAGCGCCCGCGTATCCTGGATGAGAATCGCCGAAGCCTCCTTGAACTGTATGGCCAGGGCCGTGTCCATGACGTCGGATGACGTCATACCGACATGGAGAAACCGCGCATCATCGCCGATGGATTCGGCGACACAACTCAGAAAAGCGATGATCTCATGCTTGACCTCGCTTTCGATCTCGCGAATTCGAGCTACTTTGAAGCGCGCTTTTTTGCGGATGCGGGCAACGGCAGCCTTGGGGACTAGGCCCAGCCGCGCCAGCCCCTCGGCCGCTAGGATTTCGACATCGAGCCACTTTTGAAAACTGTTCTCTTCCGACCAGATGCGACCCATCTCGGGGCGTGTGTAGCGTTGAATCATGCCTGACCACAACCCTTTCAACATTTAAGAATTCAAAGTTTGTGAGCGCCGCCATCAGCCTCTCCCCAAAGCGTCAGAGCCCCTTGAATTGTCAAACCTTTGAACTCTTGAATTCGGTATCGGTATGACCAAACCCACCGGCCTGGCGCTCGGAGGACGGCAGCTCTTTGACTTCCTGCCACTCTATTCGCACTACCCGCTGCACGACCATTTGCGCGATCCGTTGGCCGCGTTCGACGACCACAGTCTCTTGGCCGAGATTGATGGCAATCACTTGGATCTCACCCCGATAGTCGGAATCGATGGTCCCAGGGCTATTGACCATGGTCAATCCCTGCTTCAGGGCCAAACCGCTGCGCGGTCGAATTTGCGCCTCAAACTCCCTGGGCAGAGCGACAGCGATACCCGTAGGGATCATCGCCCGCTGCATCGGCGCTAGCCGAACCGCCTCCTCAATATCGGCACAAAGATCCATTCCCGCCGCCCCCTCCGTCATATAGGCGGGAAGGGACAGCGTGGCACTCTTAGGCCGCAACCGTATGATCGGAATTTTTATCGCTTCCACCGGCGAATCCTGCGGCGCGATTGGAATGATGCGGATTTCACAGACCTCGGTCGAGACTTTTGAACTTCACGTCGCCTTTGAAATCGCCCAGGAGACACAGGGTCATCGCCCCCGAACCAAAAAGCTGGCGCGCCAAATCAACCACATCATCGAGGGAAACGGCGCGAACCCGACTACAGATTTCATCCACGGTGACCGGTTCGCCGAAATAGATTTCATTGCGGGCAATATGGCTCATCCACGAGTCGGTGGATTCCAGTCCCAACATCATCCCCCCCACCAATTGGCCCTGGGTGCGGCGCAACTCCTCCATCTTGATTTTCCCGTGAGCCAGACTTTTCGCTTCCTTTAATATTAAATCTACCACCTCCTCCACCCATTCCATGCTGGTGCCGGCATAGATTCCCACGCACCCCACGTCTTTGTACGAGGATGAAAACGAGTATACCGAGTACGCCCTGCCGCGTTTTTCACGGATTTCCTGAAACAGCCGTGAACTCATACCGCCGCCGAGAAGCGTGTTGAGAACGTAGGCGGCATAACGCTGGGGATGCGACTGGGGGATCCCGGCAACCCCCAGACATAGATGGACCTGCTCCAACGTCTTTGGATGACTGAATACGCCGTTGCGGATCTCCGGCACGGCCTCGCTCTCCGAAGGGAGCGCCGCGAAAAGATCGTTGCCGCGCGCAACCGAGCCCAAGCGCGCTGCCATCTCCTCTACCACAGCGTCATGACGCAGATGGCCCGCCGCTGAAACGATGACACGGGAGGGTCGATATCGTGATTCGAAAAATTGCAAAAAATCTTCGCGCCGAAAACTGCTGACGGTCTCAGCGCGGCCGCAGATGGGGCGGGCCAGTGGATGATCTTTGAAAAAATCCAGACTGAAAAGATCGTGGACATAATCGTCGGGTGCATCTTCGGCCTGGGAGATCTCCTGCAAGATGACGGATCGCTCGCGGTCAATTTCCTCGGCGTCAAAAACGGAATTAAGAAAAATATCCGTCAACAGGTCAATGGCGAGGGGCAGGTTTTCATCGAGAACTTTGGCGTAATAGCAGGTGTGCTCCTTGGCCGTAAACGCGTTGAGGACTCCACCCACGGCATCCATCTCCTCAGCGATTTGGGCCGCCGTGCGTCCCGTCGTGCCTTTGAAGAGTAAATGCTCGATGAAATGGGAAATCCCGTTCTGGTGATTCGATTCGTGACGCGAGCCATTCTCCACCCAGATGCCCAGGCTCACCGAACGATGATCCGCCATTTCCTGAGAAACTACGCGGATGCCGTTGTCGAGAATGGTTTTAGCGAACATCGCAGAATTAGGCGGTTGTCGAGCCAGGGTCCAACTGCATCATCCGATCCCACGCTGCAATCTAACGATCACGATTGGCCCGTTTCTTGGAGCGCGTCTTTCCGGCTCAGTCTGATTTTGCCCTGCCGGTCAATCTCTAGAACCTTCACCATCACCTCATCACCCTCTTTCAGGACGTCCGTCACCCGGCGCACCCGCTCGGGGGCCAGCTGCGAGATATGGACCAAACCGTCCGTGCCGGGCAGTATTTCGACAAAGGCGCCGAATTCGACGATCTTTCTTACCGTACCTTTGTAAATTTTGCCGACCTCGGCCTCGGCGGCGATTTTTTGCACCATCTCGATGGCCCTCCTGGACGCGGCCTCGTCGATGGACGCAATGGTTACCGTGCCATCGTCCTCCACGTCCATCTTGACACCGGTGGCCTCGATGATGCCCCGAATCACTTTGCCGCCGGGACCGATGATCTCGCGAATTTTTTCCGGCTTGACTTTAAGCGTGATGATCCGTGGCGCATGGCCGGAAACACTCGCCCGGTGCGACAGCATCGTTGCCCCCATGATACCGAGAATATGCAAACGGCCCTCCCTCGCCTGGTGCAGGGCCTGACGCATGATGTCGCGGTTGACGCCGCTGATCTTGATATCCATCTGCAGGGAGGTCACGCCCTCAGGGGTCCCCGCGACCTTGAAATCCATATCACCCAGATGATCTTCATCGCCGAGAATATCCGAGAGCACGCGCACCGATTCCCCTTCTTTGATTAACCCCATGGCGATTCCGGCTACGGGAGCCGTCACGGGGACGCCGGCATCCATCAAGGAGAGCGACCCGCCACAGACGGTCGCCATAGAGGTGGAGCCGTTGGACTCCAGAATTTCCGATACGATGCGCAGGGTATAAGGAAAACTGTCTTCCGACGGAAGCACCGGGAGCAACGCCCGTTCAGCCAAATTGCCGTGCCCGATCTCGCGCCGGCTCGGCCCGCGCAGGAACTTGACTTCACCGACGCTGAACGGGGGAAAGTTATAATGCAGCATAAACTTTTTATAATGCTCCCCGATTAACGCGTCTATTTTCTGTTCGTCCGACGCCGTACCGAGCGTAGTGATCACCAGGGCCTGGGTTTCTCCGCGGGTGAACAGCGCCGATCCATGAGTGCGGGGAAGCACTTCGACTTCACAGGAGATCGGGCGAATATCCTTCAGGCCGCGCCCATCGATGCGCCGCTCCTGCTGGATGATGAGCCCACGGAAACATTTTCGTTTGAGCTCATCGAAGGCGTCACGAATGTCCTTTTCCTTATCCGGGAAGGTTTCTAACGCCTGAGTCACCACCTCATTTTTGACCTCGCCTATCCGTTTATAACGATCGAGTTTTTCCGGGATTCCGATGGCTTGTTGGAGCTTCGCCAGCGCTAACTCTTCTATCCGCCTGGTTATGGCCGGATCGAGTTCGGCAAGCGGCACCTGTCTCTTCCCTTTACCGACCTCACGTCGAACCTCTTCCTGCAGATCGAGTAGCGGCTGTATTGCCTGATGCCCGGTGAACAGGGCCTCGAGAATCTCGTCTTCCGGAACCATGTGCGCACCGCCTTCTACCATGACTATGGCATCGCGACTGCCGGAGAGAAAGATGTCCATATCGCTTTCGAAAAGCTGTGTTTGGGTTGGATTGACGACCCATCGCCCATCGATGCGCCCGACGCGGACTCCTGCCAAGGGTCCATTGAAAGGAATATCTGAAACATGCAGGGCCAGCGAAGTGCCTAACATGGCCACCACGTCTGGATCGTTCTCCCGATCGGCGGAAAGGACCGTGGCGATGATTTGCGTTTCGCACCTCAGCCCCTCCGAAAAAAGCGGGCGAATGGAACGGTCAATCAAGCGGCAGGTCAGGATCTCTTTTTCCGATGGGCGACCTTCGCGCTTGAAGAAACCGCCCGGGATTTTGCCCGCCGCGAACGTTCTCTCCTGGTAATCGACGGTTAGCGGAAAAAAATCGGTTTCTAGCCTCACGTCTTGGGCCGCCACCGCCGTAACCAGCACCACGGTTTCCCCGTAGCGCACCAACGCCGCGCCATCGGCCTGTTTGGCCAATCGTCCGACTTCAATGGATAAGGGTCGGCCGTGAAAATCTATTTCCACTTTTTTAATCATAAAATTTCCTCTGGGGAGAAACGTCTCGCGGAGGCCGAGATGGTGGGATGAAGGGTAGGAATAGCTACTTCCGTATTCCTAACCGATCGATCAGACTTTGGTACCTCTCAAAATCGCTTTTCTTGAGATAGTCGAGAAGCTTCCTCCTCTGTCCCACTAGCTTCAGGAGGCCACGACGGGAATGGTGATCTTTGACATGAATCTTGAAGTGCCCGGTGAGATGGTCGATGCGCTGGCTGAGTAGCGCAACTTGCACTTCAGGAGAGCCGGTGTCGGTCTGATGAACCCTGAACTGCTCGATAACCCCATGCTTTTGCGTTGGAGCAATTCCCATTTGTCTCCGCTTTTTCTCTCTCTTTCCTTTTATCTAGTTGCCTAACTGTCTAACACAATCACTTTACCTTGTAAAGCAGTCCCGATAGAGAGGGATACCGGCCCGCGCCGAGCTTCTCGGCTGACCACGCTACCGGACATGATTCTCCCCAATACCGGCCGTTCCTTTGTTTTGCCCATTGGAGAACTATGATAAAATATTAGCATATGGTGAGTATGGCTCCCTGGTATGTTCTCGCCCTGCACCTCTTCTTCTTCTTCGTGGCAATAGATTTTGCGTCAGCCGCCGAATATTACCGCTGGGTGGATCAAAGCGGAGTCGTCCATTTCACCGATAATTTGCATAACGTCCCGGAAAAACAACGGGGTACCGTCTCGCGCATTCAAGCCAAAGAAACCCCGAGGAGTCCGGAGCCGGTAAAAGCCTCGGTCCCTATCGAGAAGCATGGCCAGGTGGTGGTAATTGAGGCGACACTAAATCGCAAGAAAGCGGCCAAGTTCGTGGTGGATACGGGTGCGAGCTATACGATGATTTCCAACGCCATGGCGCGCGAGCTTGCCATCGATATAGGCACAAATCAGAGAACCCTGCCCTTCCAGACCGCCAACGGACTGATTCAGGCACCCATGACAAATCTCGAATCGATTACCGTGGGCGGCATGGAAATAAAAAATCTCACGGCCGCAGTGCACGATGCCATTCCGGGTTCCCAAGTCACGGGTCTTTTAGGGCTTAATTTCTTGAGCAATTTCCGCATGGATATTGATACCCAAAAAGGCATGCTCCATTTGGAAAAGAAATAGGCGCCCCTGTCCGTAGCCGGCGGCTTTGCATCTTGGCGAAATATTATTTGCCGCGCTCCCGGTTGAGTTAGCATGGAACAGCGCTGAAAAAAACAGGCCGGCTGAAATAGCCGGCCTGGAACCCCATTGCTCGGAGGTCGTGACGTATGGGCGATCAGGAGCAACCGCTCACGGCACCGCAGTTCATGCACTTGTAGCATGCACCGCTGCGTATCATGATCGTGCCGCAATCAGGGCATGGAGGAGCGTCCTGCTGGTAAAAGCTAGTGACGCTGCTCAAGCTCGTCACCGGGGCGCCGCCCCGTGGCGTCTGCGACGTAAGCGGAATCACCTTTTTGCTTAGCACCGTGGACTCCTCCGATTCCTCCTTGACCACGCCGACTTCCTGTTGGGCGTCGTGATCGAGGAATTTTGTCGCCAACCAGCGGAAGATATAATCCATTATAGACTTGGCAATTGGAATGTCTGGGTTCTTGGTGAATCCCGACGGCTCAAACCGCATATGGCTGAACTTGTCCACCAACACCCTAAGTGGCACGCCGTACTGCAGAGCCATGGAGATGGCCGTGGCAAAAGAATCCATGAGCCCAGAGATGGTGGATCCCTCTTTAGACATCGTGATGAAGATCTCGCCGGGCTGCCCGTCTTCGTACATGCCTGCCGTAATGTAGCCCTCATGTCCCGCGATGTCGAACTTGTGCGTAATCGCCTTCCGCTCATCGGGCAATTTTCGCCGCAGGGGTCGGGTATCTTTGTTTTCGACTGCAATCGTTTTCTTTTCCTCTTTCGCGGTATTTAGCGGCTGGGTGCGCTTGGAACCGTCGCGGTAAATCGCCACCGCTTTGAGGCCGAGTTTCCACGACTCCATGTACGCCTGCATGATCTCTTCCACCAAGACATCGGCCGGCATATTGATGGTCTTCGATATGGCACCCGAAATAAACGGCTGTACCGCGCCCATCATTTTTACATGTCCCATATAATGAATCGAGCGACTCCCGTTCGCCGGTTTGAAGGCGCAATCGAAAACCGTCAAGTCGTCGAATTTGATATGGGGGGCTCCTTCAATGGTTTCGTGCTCATCGATGTACTCGACGATTTCCTGGATCTGCTTAACATCATAGCCCAATCGCTTCAGCGCGCGCGGCACGGTATTATTAACGATCTTCAACAGTCCACCGCCGACGAGCTTCTTGTACTTGATTAGCGCGATATCCGGTTCGACGCCCGTGGTGTCACAATCCATCATAAAAGCAATGGTCCCTGTTGGCGCCAACACTGAGATTTGGGAGTTCTTGATGCCGTACTTTTCGGCATCGCTGCAAGTCTCATCCCATGCCTCGCGAGCCGCCGTGAGGAGATCCAGTGGAACATGAGTCGGGGAAATCTTGTAGGCATGGGAGCGATGTTTGTTTAACACGCGAAGCATCGGCGGGCGGTTCACTGCGAAGCCCGCAAACGATTCCGTGGCGGCCGCAATGCGTGTCGATTGCAGATATCCCTCTCCCGACATCAGAGCCGTCACCGCTGCGGCATAGGCTCTCCCTGCGTCGGAATCATAGGGGAGCCCCAACGACATCAACAGGGCGCCAAGATTCGCGTAACCCAAGCCGAGCTCGCGGAAAGCATGGGCGTTAGCGGCAATCTCCGGCGTTGGATATGACGAATTATCAATCAAGATATCCTGCGCCAGGATCACGATTGCCACTGTGCGACGACAAGCCTCCGCGTCGAACACGCCGTCCTCACGGAGAAATTTGAGCAGGTTGAGCGACGCCAGGTTGCAAGCTGAGTTATCCAGATGCATGTACTCGGAGCAGGGATTGGACGCGTTGATGCGTCCCGTATTGGAACAGGTATGCCAGTCGTTAATCGTACTGTCGTATTGCATGCCCGGATCACCGCACACATAGGTACTTTCAGCAATCATGCGCAGCAGTTCCCGAGCCTTATAGTTCTGGCATACTTCTGCGCTGGTCACGTAGCGGGTCTTCCACTCGCGATCGTCCAAGACAGCCTGCATGAAGGCATCCGAAACGCGCACAGAGTTATTGGCATTTTGAAAAAATACACTGCCATAAGCCGGCCCATCCAGGCTGGAGTCGTACCCCGCCTCGATTAGGGCCCACGCTTTCTTTTCCTCTTCAACCTTACATTTGATGAATTCTTCGATGTCTGGGTGGTCGACATCCAAAACCACCATCTTCGCGGCACGCCGGGTCTTGCCTCCAGACTTAATCACCCCGGCTGATGCGTCGGCCGCTTTCATAAACGAGACCGGTCCGGATGCCGTGCCGCCCCCTCCCAGCTGTTCTTTAGCGGAGCGAATTTTGGATAAATTGACCCCGGAACCCGACCCGCCTTTGAAAATGATGCCTTCCTTGCGGTACCAATCCAGTATTGACTCCATGGTATCGTCCACTGAAAGGATAAAACAGGCGGAACATTGAGGTTTTTCTTCTATGCCGCAATTGAACCAGACGGGGCTGTTAAAACAGGCCTTCTGGTGCAATAAAATATGGGTCAATTCGTCGGCAAAAGCTTGAGCGTCCGCTTGCGCTTTGAAATAGCCGTCTTTCCGACCCCAACCGGTGATCGTATCGACCACACGTCCGATCATCTGACGTACACTATGCTCCCTCTCGGGGCTCCCGAGCGGACCACGAAAATACTTGGAAACGACTACGTTGGTAGCCATTTGGGACCAGGCTTTAGGGATTTCTACATTGGCTTGCTCGAAAACGACTTTTCCCCTTTCGTTAACGATGGATGCGGTCCGCAACTCCCACTCAACTTCGTCGTAAGGACTCCCCCCTATTTGAGTAAAATACCGCTCTATTTTCAATCCGGTGTCGCCGGTTACCCTGCCCTGACCAAAGCCAAGGTCGGTGGCCTGAGAAGTCGTGCTAGCCATGCTTCCATCTCTCCCTTCACTCAGAGGTTCGTCAATATGTGGTGTTGGATATTTCTGAATTCTACTAGATTTTGTATTTGTAAAAGCATTTTCGTTCTTTGTCAATCAAAATATTTACCCGCCTAATTTTGTTTGATTTTCCGCTGGTTTCAATCCAATGGGCGATATTCTTTTTAGGCCTGCCGCAAGCGATGGAGTCTGCAACCGACTTCTGATACGTTCAACGGGAGGCACCCCATGGCGAAAAAGGACCAAGACGTCGAGCTCCTGGGCAAAGTACTGGAAAAATCGCTTAAACGTCTCGATCTCGCGCCACAACTGGACCAATACGGCGTCTGGCCGATATGGAACGACATCGTCGGCAAACCTATCGCGCGTAATGCCCAACCGGAAAAGATTCGTAACGGCACTCTGTTTGTAAAAGTTACGAGTCCCGTGTGGATGCAACAGCTGCAGTACATGAAAGAAATGATCGCCGAGAAACTCAACGAGCGGCTTCGGGCCGATATCGTCAAAAATATTTTCTTTGTCGTGGGCAGAGTGCATGCTGAGGACGACAGTGTCTATTCCCAACCATCGGCCCGTCGCGCTCAGGCGCCGCAAGATGCCCCGCTAGACGACGCATTCCTCGAGACCTTGCCCGATCCCGAGGTGCGACAAGCCTTCAAGCGACTGCTGCGAAGTTATGCCCGCCGAAAAGAGAAAATTTAAATCTCGAAGGTATTGCAAAAATTGTTATAGCCCCGAACACAGAAAGCCTAAGCCTGCCGACTCAACGCGGGCCGCGAGCGGCGAAACTTGGGTCCGACGCCATTGATCCCAACAGCATTCGCTGGACCTCGGAGGTGTATTTTTTCCCCTCCTGGTAAATCACCAGGGGCGCAAGTACTTGGGTGCCACTCCTGCCGCCCTTCACCCCTTCCGCTAAAATCAACGAGGCCACAGCGCCTGGGTAGGAATGGACCATTCGCAATCGCTTTGGTTCAAGGCCCCCCTGGCGCATCGCCGCCAGCAAATCGATGGAGCGAACCGCTGGATAGATGAGCGCCATGATCCCTTTAGCGCGCAATAAATAGACGCCGGCGCGAACAAAATCAGAAATTTCCGCTTTGATTTCATGTCGGGCGATGCGCTTTTCCGCATCCGGACTGATGCGTCCGCTAGCGGGCTTGCGATACGGCGGATTGCAGACCACGGCATCATAGCTACCCGGCAAAGAGAGGCGATCAATTTCCCGCACATCACCGCGAATGATGGCAATGCGCTCTTCGAAGTCATTAAGGCGGACATTGTTTTGCGCTCGAGCCACCATATTCGATTGAATCTCCACGCCCGTGATGGACGCGGATGGATGGAGATACGCCAGGATTAGTGCGATGACCCCGTTACCGGCGCCCAGATCGGCGGCTTTCGCCCCCGGTCTCAGGTTCGCGAAATAGGCCAGCAGAATGGCATCGAGGGAGAAACGATAGCCGCGGCGGCTTTGAGTAAGCTGAATTTCACCTTGGAACAGCGCATCCTTGGTTTCGTCGAATAAATTCACATCGCTCCTTCCAATTCTCATTGTCCAATCGTACTCTGGGCCTTCCCTTAGACTGATCCGCTCGCGTTGTCGGTTATGTCGGCATTATGTATTTCCACATTACGGCCATATCCCCAAAAAACACCGGGAAAAATTTCCGCTGTCTCGTTGTCAACGACTTCGCCACACAGAATATCTACGGTCCATACTTGAAAATTGAACGACTTTTCTATAATAGCCTCATTCTAGTAGCGCGACTCGCAACAACGCAATTCATGATTTCTCTTATCTCCCAAATAGGACACGCGACACTTGGCCACCTCACGGCAATGGGGCGCATGTTCGTCTTCCTTCTATCCGCTTTTGCCTGGGCGTTCCGGCCGCCCCTACGCATTCGATTGATAGTGCATCATATCCGCAGCATTGGCGTCGATTCACTCTCCGTGGTCGTTCTTTCCGGCATTTTTACCGGCATGGTCATGGGACTCCAAGGTTACTATAGCCTACGAAAATTCAATGCTGAAAGCTTTCTTGGCTCGGCGGTGGCCCTCAGTTTATTGCGCGAGCTCGGTCCGGTTTTGTCAGCCTTTATGGTCACCGGCAGAACCGGCTCCGCCATGGCGGCTGAAATCAGCAGCATGAAGGTGACCGAGCAAATCGACGCCCTTTATTCCATGGCGATCAACCCCGTGCAATATTTAGCGTCGCCGCGCATCATCGCCGGTCTCCTTTCGATGCCGCTGCTTACCGCTATTTTCGACGTGGTTGGTATTTATGGCGCCTACCTGGTCGGCGTCGGCTTGCTCGGCGTGAGCTCTGGAAGTTATTTCGCCGGCATGGAAAGCAGCGTGGTCTTCCAGGATGTTTGGAGCGGCTTACTGAAGTCCATCAGTTTCGGACTTATCATTACTTGGGTTTGCTGCTACAAAGGATTTAATGCGCCCCTTAGCGCCACGGGCGTCGGTCAAGCGACCACGGAATCCGTCGTGTTGTGCTTCGTGCTCATACTTGTTTGGGATTATTTCATGACCTCTATCATGCTTTAGCGCAATGATTCGCGTTACCAATCTTTACAAGACTTTCGGCAGCCAAGCGGTCCTCAAGGGTGTGAATCTCGATCTGGAAACGGGTCAAATCACTACAATCATCGGCGGCAGCGGCTGCGGTAAAACGGTGCTTTTGAAACACTTAAACGCGCTATTGCTGCCGGATCGGGGCAGCATCGCGGTAGACGGCACGGACATCACCCGGCTTGGCGATAGCGCCCTGAACGAAATTAGACGGAAGTTTGGGGTCTTATTCCAGGGCGCCGCGCTGCTCGACTCCATGAGTATTTACGACAACGTCGCCTTTCCCCTAAGAGAGAAAACCAAACTGACGGAAAACCAGATTCGAGAAAAAGTTGAGGAACGACTGGAGCAAGTGGGTCTGGCCGGGATGGGCTTTAAACATCCCGCCGAAGTGAGCGGGGGTATGAAAAAACGGGCTGGGTTAGCGCGCGCCCTGGTGATGGAGCCGGAGATCGTGCTCTTCGACGAACCGACGACGGGGCTGGACCCACTTTTGGGCAAGAGCATTCACGAGCTCATCCGCAAGGTGCATGCAACCTTCAAGTTTACCGGCGTCATCGTTAGCCACGATATACCCGAGGTTTTTAAGATTTCCGATCGCGTCGCCATGCTGGCCAACGGAGTTATTGCCGAGGTCGCTTCGACCGAAGTGTTTGTCGCGTCCCGGAATCCCATCGTTCATCAGTTTATCGCGGGGGAAACCGAAGGCCCGATGGCGGTATTATAGGAGATGAAACCGTGAACCATACACGCACCGAGTTGGTTGTTGGGCTTTTTGTCTTGGTGGGCATCGCCTGTTTAGGGTACCTCGCTATCAAATTGGGCAAGCTCGAAGTATTGGGCAGCAGTGGTTATACTGTGTTTGCCGATTTCCCAACGGTTGCCGGGCTGAAAATTGGCGACCCGGTGGAAATCGCCGGAGTAAAAGTCGGTCGGGTGGACTCCATAGGATTGGCGGAGGACCGCGCCCGATTGGAACTCCGTGTCCAAGATGGAGTAAAGCTTCAAGAAGATGTCATCGCCTCGGTGCGGGCCAGAGGGCTAATCGGCGACAAATTCGTCCTGGTCACTCCTGGAGCGTCCGACCGAATCATTATGCCGGGCGGTAAGATTAGAGAAACCGAATCTCCTCCGGATATTCCGGATTTGATCGGCAAGATTGTCGGCGGAGATTTAACATCAAAGATTGACAAGAAAGATGAAAACCAGAAATAGACAATTGACGCTAACAGCAGGTCTTTTATTTTTCATGATGGTGGCGTTGAGCCCGGTGCGCGCGGGTGCGGGCGTGCCCACGGACCAAATCAAAGCCACCGTCGATCGCGCGCTCCTACTGCTCAAAGATCCTCGGCTCAAACAGGCATCGAAAAACAAAGAGCGCCGGGACCGACTCCGGCAGATTCTTTTTACTCGTTTTGACTTCGCCGAGATGGCCAGACGTGCGCTCGGCCCCGACTGGCGCCGACGGACTCCGAAGGAACAAGACGAATTCGTCCGACTCTTCACCGATCTTCTGGAGCGCGCCTATGCGGATACCATCGAATCCTACACCGACGAGAAAATCGTATACGTCGGCGAGCGCTTGGACGGCAACTTCGCCGAAGTGAGCAGCAGAATCTCCAACAGCCGCGGACAGGAGTTTTCCATTGACTACAAAACGCGCTTGGCCGGGACGGAATGGAAGGTTTACGATGTCATCGTCGAGAATATCAGCATGGTTAATAATTATCGTTCCCAGTTCCGGCGCGTCATCTCCAACTCGTCCTACGATGAGTTGGTACGGCGGCTAAAGGACAAACAGGCAGAGGGCTCCAGCGGTAAAAATTGATCTTACGCAGCCGAACCGCAAACGGACAAAGCGCATCGCGCAAGCAACAGCTCTCATACGGCGGCGTTTTTAGCGAAGCGCCGGCCATGATTTCTCGCCGCTACAAGCCATGGCATCCCAATACGATATCGCGATCATCGGCGCCGGGATTATCGGTCTGGCCACGACGTTAAAAATCGCGGAGCGCTATCCTCGCGCAAAACTTTTGATTCTGGACAAAGAACCCCAAATCGCGCAGCACCAAACCGGGCACAACAGCGGAGTTATCCACTCCGGGCTCTACTACCGTCCGGGTTCCATGAAAGCGCGCACCTGTGTGAGTGGACGCAAGGCGCTCATGGAATTTTGCGATCAAAACGGGATCCCGTACGAAATTTGCGGCAAGATCGTTGTGGCGACAAGCGAAGCAGAAGTGCCGCGCCTCGAAGAACTCCATCGCCGCGGCGTGGCCAACGGACTCGAAGGTCTCGAAATGATCGGCACCGATCGCCTCAAAGCCTTCGAACCCCATGCCAGAGGCGTCAAAGCACTGCGCGTGCCGGCCACGGGAATCATCGACTACCAAAAAGTGGCGGGAGCCTACGCGGATAACATTCGCGCAACCGGCGGCGACATCCGCACATCCCATCGCGTCACCGGGATATTGGAACGAGACGGCGAACTCGTGATCGAGACTTCTTTGGGAGATTACCGCGCCAAGCGTCTCATCAACTGCTGCGGCCTCCACTCCGACCATGTCGCGAAAATGGCGCCCGCGACGGATAACTCGGCGAACTCGGAAGACCATCGGATCATTCCCTTCCGCGGGGAGTACTACAAGCTGACCCCGGAAAAACAGTTTCTCGTGCGCAACTTGATTTATCCCGTCCCGGACCCCTCCTTCCCGTTCTTGGGCGTGCACTTTACCCGCATGATCGGGGGTGGAGTGGAGGCCGGACCCAACGCCGTGCTCGCCTTCGCCCGCGAAGGGTATCGCAAAACCGACATCAAACCGAGCGATCTTTGGCAAACGGTCGCTTTTAGAGGTTTCTGGGCGATGGCACGCAAATACTGGCAGACCGGGTTTGGTGAACTTTATCGCTCCCTCAGCAAAGCGGCCTTTGTGCGGGCATTGCAAAAACTGCTTCCTGAGATCAACCGTGAAGATCTCATCCCCGGAGGTTCCGGTGTGCGTGCCCAAGCGGTTTCCGCCAGCGGCGCGCTCATCGACGATTTCGTGGTCCGGCAAAGTCGCAATTCCATTCACGTCCTAAATGCCCCCTCACCCGGAGCGACGGCGTCCCTTGCGATCGGCCAGATCATCGCCGAAATGGCGGCGAAAGAGTTTTCCTTGCGCGGTTGATACATTGATTTCCTCGACTCGGTCGCATAGCTTGGTGCGAAGTCGTCCGGGGAGGTTACCGTCGCATGATTATCGAATACAAAGGTAAGAGACCCAACATCTCGCCCAGTGCGTTCATCGCGCCCACCGCCGTCATCATCGGCGATGTCACCATTGGCGACGAGGCCAGTATCTGGTTTGGCGCTGTTCTGCGATCCGATCAAAATGGCAATCCCATCGTCGTCGGCGCGCGCAGTAGCGTGCAGGACAATTGTGTCATACATTCAGGCGAAGCCCCGACGATTATCGAAGAAGATTGCACAATCGGCCACGGCGCAATCATGGAAGGTCCTCTCATTAAACGTGGCGCCATTATCGGCATGAACGTAACCCTGCTGGAGAACACCGAAATCGGTGAAGAGGCTCTCATCGCTGCCGGCAGCGTCGTAGTGCCTCACACCAAGATCCCCCCCAGAGTTTTGGCCGCCGGTACTCCAGCCAAAGTCAAGAAAGAACTCACTGGCGAAGCATTACATTGGATAAAAATGGGCTCCTCGACCTACGTCAACCTGTGCCGCAGTTATCTGGGAGGGGATTACAAGATCCTCGGTTGAGCTTAAACGCCCATTCGGAGCCGCTAATTGGGTCTATATTGCCACCGCCCGGCAACTCGATCGTTAAGGCTTCTGCTCCTAGCATTTGTTTTCCCGCTGGTTTCTAGCTGCACTACTACAGTTTCGCTAAAGCCAACGGTTGATAATCTCCCAAGCGTTTCCAAGATCCCCCTATCCGTGGGTATTTATTACGATCCGGAGCTTCGCTCTTACATGTATGAATCCGTTCACATGTATGCATCCGTGGACTGGCGACCCCTTTGTCGGGGAATCGTTCTTCCATTGGGCCAAGCTGGTGTGACTTTGCTTGAGCGGCTCTTCGCGATCGGGTTTGACAATGCCGTTACCCTCGAAGGTCGCCCAATTATTCTGCCAGGAAAGGAGGAGCTATCCTTGATCATCGAGGCCGATATCGAGGAGGTACAGTGCACGCGCAGCGATCAAGCAAAACATGTGGAGATTACTTACCATTTCTCTCTATACTCCCCCAGCGAAGAAGCCTTAGGCTACTGGAATGTATCCGGCCGGGGCGAAGCTCAACATCGTTTCTTCGAGGATCCGAACACTACAGCGGGCAGGGCCGCAGATCTTGCCATGGAAGACGCGGCGAAAAAGATTGCGATCCAGTTTTGGGAGATTCCGGCAGTGCGGCGGTTGCTTCAGGAGATGGCACCCCATAGCAATCTGAAGCAGACTTAAGGAGTTTACGTCCATGCGACGTCTTTTAGCTTTGTCCTTGTCCGTTCTAATTGTAATCCCCGGCTGCGTCTCCTATACATTTCAACCGCCGCCGGTGCCCGGGGTCGTGACGATGCCGTTTTCGCGCATCGAAAATTCTGTAATCGTCGCGGTTGACCCCTATATTCAGTCCGATCGGCAAGAAGAAGTTTTCGACCGCGATCTCAAAAAGTTGGGTGTACTCCCGTTGTACCTCCTGGTCGAGAATCGCGGCGACCGCGAATTATCCCTTGATCGCGCGGCTATAGTGCTCGAACTCCCCGACGGAAGGCAGATCGGCAGACTTGACGCAACAGCAGCAGCCCCTAAATTCGTCTCAGTTTCTTTCCCGCTGGGGCTTTTCTTGCATTCACTCGGTACTAACCCGGTAACTATCCCTGTGGCCTTACTGTTTCTCCCTGTAATAAGGGATGCCCAGAAAAGCGCGCTCGAGGCGCTGAGAACCGATTATATGAATACGGAGCTTCGAGACGTGGTGCTGGACAAGGACGCCTCTGCGCACGGCTTCGTTTATTTTCTCCCTCCTTCCGGCACCCTATGGTACGGAAAAGCCAGGCTGGCACAGCGTTTTGTCAATAAGACGGATGGTACCAGCTTCGTTATCCGCTTGCCTGTCAGCGAATCAAAATTATTTAAGAAAGGGCCGATTGACACCAAGCAAGCGGAGCCCACCTCGTAATTGGAAAATGTAATTCGGTCTGAAGCCAATTACGGGGACTTTCCCAAGGCAATTAGAAACATCACACTTTTTTCTTAGGCGCGAGGCGAGAAACATCCGGTAACATCAACATCGAAAAGCGTCAGTCCCGATACGTCCTGGCGCCGACGGTAAGCCGCAAGTAAAGCTTTCCACCGTCACCTGCTGTTGACAAAAGGACGCATGATGGGATCGTATCTTTAGTGAGTGACTTTGATGGAATGACGAAAAGAATAAATTTTTGAAAAATGGCCGTGGCGTCAGCTTCGAGGACGTCGTCTTTCATAACCAAAATGGAGACGTGTTGGACGTAATCAATCACCCCGATTCCGCGCGCTACTCCGAGTAGAACATCATCATACTCGAGATCGAAGGATATGTGTACTTGGTGCCATACGTGAAGAAGCGAGGTATCCGAATTCTGCAAACCATCGCTCTCAGTCGAAAGGCCACAAAGGAGTATTTTAGATGAAGCAGAGTCGACTCAAGCTGGATAAGGAGGAACTTTAAATCCTGCGCGACTTCGAGCGTGGAGAATTCGAGAGCCTAAAGAATTTGCGAGAAGAGAAGCGCCGGTTGGAGGATGCGGCTAGCAAGGCCTTAAAAAAGATAAACGCATCAATATTCGGCTATCCTCTCGTGACCTGGCAAAGATTCAAAATCGAGCTGTCGCGGAAGGAATCCCATACCAAACCCTTATCGCCAGTACCTTACACAAGTTTGTGACTGGCCAACTCAGAGATTTGAAGTCGGGGGAGTAGGGATGTAGCCGTGCTCGGGCATTGGAGTTTCCCCCAGCTAGCCACCGGATGGCAAGGCGTTAAGGTTTGCTGTGTCATGCGGGAGTCGTGTTGTTGCCCCTGAAATCTCACTTCGCGGCTCACCACGATGACATCCCTGGTTTACAGAATGTTTAATCCTTTACGCTTCGCGGACTTACCCAGAGCAATCAAAAACATGACGCTTTTGCCCGCAGCATGGGGAGAGAAAAACTCCGTAACGTCGTCGTCGAAAAACGTCAGCCCCGAGGCACCCAGGCGCTGGGCGTAGGCAGTAAGGTAGAGCTTTCCGCCCATAGTGCTCGCTTCGAGTTGAGCAGCCCGGTAGCCCCGATTGCCGAAACGCTCCAGAACACGATGGAGATCCGTCATGAAGTAAATATTGACGCTGCAATCGGCCGGGATATCTTGACCCAGACCGAGATTTCCCGCCTCACGGCGAAAGTTGCCTTCTTTGAGCAGCTCCAGTGCCGCTTCTTGGCGCCGATAGAAGTAGGCTCCCGAGGGAATACCTTCTACGGCGTTGACGATCAAATAGAGGTCGTTGAGCGATTCCGCGCTTGAATCCAAACAATCCGCCGGTATGCCGCTTGTGGCCCGGCTGAGCATAATGGAGAGCTGCGCAAAAGCGATGGATTCGTGGGCAAACTGGCGAGTCGATCCGCGCCGCAGGACAACCTCTTCAAGTTTATCCTGAGGCATATCCTCATCAGCCAAGGGTTTGAGAGCAAAGAGCCGGCCTGCTCCTTTTCTTTCGTTCGGCTTCACTTCCGCGGGCACCCCAGGGCGCCGCCAGGCGGTGACTTCCTCTTCGCTTTCCAGAGAAGACATTTCGTGCATCGTCGCAATCGCCGGATAATCGACCTCCTTCTTCGATAGCGGCCGAGTCTCCAACACCGAAGGTTCCACTCTCGGGGGAAGTCCAGCCGTCTCAGACGGCGTATCGCCCAGTGCGACCAGGGTCAGCGACGCCTCCCTTTTAACATCCAAACTCAATAGCTCATTCACGGTTTTATCGACGAACCCGGTTACGATTTTTACCGGCACGTTGCGCGCCGCTGCGGCCGCCAAAAGATTGGCGAGGATCGTGCCGTTGTCCCAATAGCAATGACGGTAGGCTCGGACCTGGTATTTCCATGCGTTGCGCCAATAGGTCGAAGCGCAAACGATTATAGCTGGGGCACGCACGAGTGAAGGCTCTTGCCCACCGGCACGAACAAGAACCGAACGATAGTCCCCTTTACGCAAAGTCCGCAGCGCAAAGTCATGCGGGCCAAAGTGGTAAACCCCCGCTGCCAAGTCCTCCAGGTCGCCCAAAACGAGATAAAGATCGATGTGATAGAGCGCCCCGGTGCACGCCGCCGCCCGGAAAAGCATTTCCCCTCCGGGATAACTCCTTCGTTTCGTGATCCCGGCACTGAGAAACAAAATTTCCGCCAGGGTTTGACTCGTGGGAGTTACACGATGTTGCGGCGGAACGTTTGCAGCCGCGATGGCGGAAAGCGCGCTCACACCAGTACTGGACAACTGTTGGCGCAGCGGACTCGGTTGCAACTGAGTATAAATTTTAAAGGGAATCGGTTGATTCTCCCAATCCAGAGTATGGGGGTTGGAGCGAATACTTTGATGGGAATGCTTGGTCCCGTCATGATATCTCCATGCAGCTTCGATTTCTCGGTTCTTCACAGGCCGGTTACCCCCTGCCTCGACTTATTCCTGCGGTGCATCGACACCCAGCGGTTCACATATAACGCCCATACCTAGACATTTACACCGCCCCTGGGGCATTTCAACTGTCGCGACTTCTGCTATATTACAAACTATCCCCCATGAAAAAGCTGCTCGTGTTACAGCATGTGCCCCATGAGATTCTCGGCACCCTGAATCCCTTACTAAAGCGTGCGGGTTTTCGTATCCGGTATGTCAACTTTGCCCGCGGCCCCGATGCGGAGTTGAGCTTGGAGGGCTACCACGGCCTGGTAGTTCTAGGAGGTCCGATGAGCGTTACGGATGTCGCTCAATTCCCCCATTTGAAAACCGAAATGGCGTTGATCGAGAAAGCATTGAAAAAGAACCTTCCCGTATTGGGCATATGCCTTGGGGCGCAATTAATTGCCAAGACACTGGGAGCGCGAATCTATCCCAACAATGAGAAGGAAATCGGTTGGTACGATGTCTGCCCGACCCAAAATGCCAAAAGCGACCGGCTGCTCGTAAAGTTCCGGCCAACCGAGAAAATCTTTCAGTGGCACGGGGATACTTTTGACATTCCTAATAGCGCAGTTCATTTGGCGTCTTCCAGCCTTTGTACCAATCAGGCTTTTCGTTATCGCGACAACGTCTACGCTCTTCAGTTTCATCTTGAAGTTGATGAGCCGATGATCGCGCGTTGGCTCCGAGTCTCCGAGAACCGAGAGGAAATCGCAGCGCTGGGAGGGCACATCGATCCCGCACGCATCCACTTGGAAACCGCCACGCACATTGAAAGGCTCCGCGAGCTGAGCGACCTCGTGTTTAACGAATTCATTGAGTTGTTCGGCATGCAAAACAAAGTCGTGAGACTTCCGTCACGCTGAACGGCAAACTCAATCACGCCGGCGAAAAGATTTTTTGCTTGAAAAACCCCGTCTCCTCGGCTACCCTCGGCCAACAATTCTGGATAGGCTTAATATGGAATGGTGGATGTGGATCCTGCTTGGCCTCGTACTTCTCTTGGCAGAGATAGTCACACCCAGTGGTTTCTTCATCTTTTTCTTTGCCATCGGCGCCATCATTGTCGGCATGCTTGCCGGATTCAATGCCGCTGGACCGGTATGGTTCCAGATCATTTTATTCTCTATTCTTTCGCTCCTGACCCTTTGGCTGTTTCGCGAACGGCTTCTGCGGCTCATGCACGCGCCGCAGCAAAGTGCAATTGACAGCCTGATCGGGGAGACGGCCGTGATGCTGGAAGACATTCCGCTGAATGGATTTGGCAAAGCCGAAATGCGCGGAAGTTCCTGGAATGCGCGTAACGTCGGACAAAAACCTCTGGCGCGAGGCGAGCGAGGCAGGGTCGAACGTGTGGAAGGCCTCATGATTTTCGTCCGTGCGGATCAAGGTTAACATGGAGACCGCTATGGGTGGATTTATCGTAGTCGTAGTTTTGGCGTTGATCATCATTGTTGTTGTCGCTAAAACCGCCGTTGTCGTTCCCCAGCAAAGCGCCTATGTCGTCGAGCGACTCGGTAAATTCAGTGGCACCTTGCATGCGGGATTTCATATCCTCATTCCTTTCTTCGATGTGGTTCGTTACAAACATTCTTTGAAAGAACAAGCGATCGATATCCCACCCCAGGTTTGTATTACCAAAGATAATGTCCAAGTATCCGTGGACGGCGTGCTCTACCTAAAAGTGATGAACCCGGAACGCGCCTCCTACGGCATCGGCGATTATAGCTTCGGTATCTCACAACTCGCCCAGACGACACTGCGCAGTGAGTTCGGCAAAATCGAGCTGGATCGGACCTTCGAAGAGCGGACGAATATCAATACCCAGGTCGTCAGCGAACTGGACAAGGCTTCGGACCCCTGGGGCATCAAAGTGATGCGCTACGAGATCAAGAACATCACCCCTCCCCACGACGTGCTCGCCGCCATGGAAAAGCAAATGCGAGCCGAACGTGAAAAGCGTGCGTTGATTCTGACGTCGGAGGGCCAAAGAGACGCCGTCATTAACAATGCCGAGGGCGAAAAGCAACAGGTGATCAAAGCGTCGGAAGCGAAAAAGCAGCAGCAAATCAATGAAGCCGAGGGCGAGGCGGCGGCGATCCTCGCAATCGCTGACGCCACAGCAAGCGGCATACGCAAGGTCGCGGAATCGATTCAACAGCCAGGCGGATTCGAAGCCGTACAGCTCCGCGTCGCCGAGAATTATCTCTCTGAGTTCGGCAAGCTCGCTCAGCAAGGAAATACGCTGATCCTTCCCGCCACGCTCAGCGACGTGGGGTCGATGATCGCGCTGGCAATGAACGTGATACGGCGCCAAGGGGCCGCAAGCACAACTCCGAGTTAACTTGGATTATTCAAGCCTTCCGTATAGGGGAAGCCAGGTGCTCCTCAAGCCGACGCGATAAGTCAGTGGTTCCCCCAAATGGCATGAACTCTCCTGCGATCCGATGCACCGCCACTGTCCGAAATGAGGGCGGTTTTCCTATTTTTGGCAAGAGGGGCAATAGAACGCGCTGCGGGCACCCATTGTCACACGCTTGATTTTGGCGCGACAAATCCTGCAGGGCTCTCCTTCTCGGTCATAAACCCGCAGGTGATTCTGAAACTCACCGAAATTATCGTCCGCGTCCCGATAATCGGAAAAAGAAGTGCCGCACCAGCGAATGGCTTCGCCCAGTACCTCCGAAGTCATCGCCGCGATTTGGTTCGTCTGCTTCCGAGTCAAGCGAAACGAACGAGTCATCGGACGCACTCCCCCGCGAAACAATATCTCATTGGCGTAAATATTGCCGACACCGGCCACCACCCGTTGATCCAATAGAAAATCTCGCAGCCGCCGTTCCGAATGTCTGGTAAAATTGTACAAATATTTACCGGTAAACCCGGCATCGAACGGGTCCATTCCTAAATGGCGTAATTGGGGCAGTTCGCTTAACTGATTTTTCTGGACCACCAGCGACAAGCCAAATCGGCGAGGGTCATGGTAGCGAAGCTCGCTTCCGTTATCGAGGCTCGCCAGAATGTGATCATGCCTTTGCCTGGGTGTCTCGGGTCCGACAAAAATCAGCTTTCCCGACATGCCCAAGTGAAACAGCCACACCATTCCGCCGTCCAAAAACAACAAGATATATTTTGCCAAGCGTTCGACGTTCGTGATGCGTTTCCCCATCAGCTGAGCCGGCAGGGTCGGCGCAACGGGATTACGCAAGCGAGGCTGCAAAACTTCGACCTGGACAATGCGCCGGTCGCGTAGGTGCATCCGCAATCCCCGGCAAATAGTCTCGACCTCGGGCAATTCGGGCATGGGTTTTACTCGACGGGTGCCATGAAGCCGCGACGCTTCATGGCGCGAGCTACACCGAGGAACTCCTCGACGCTCAGCGTTTCTCCCCGCCGCTGTGGATCTATGGCTTCGGCGCGGAGAAAAGTTTCCACCCTGTTCCGGTCGCTTTGGAAGCCGGCCGCGAGCGCGTTGATCAGCGTCTTGCGCCTCTGCCCGAAAGCCGAACGGACGAGAGCTCGCAGGAACGGGAGTTCATCGCCTGAAACCAACGGCTCGGGGAAAAGTTCAAGCTTGAGAATTGTCGAGCGCACCTGGGGGCGCGGGAAAAAGGCTTCCGGCGAAACTAGCACTCGGTCCACGACCCTTCCGTGAATCTGAGACCATACCGATAGTGCCCCATAGGCCTTGGTTCCCGGAGATCCGACGACACGGGCAGCCACTTCCCGCTGTAGCATTAAGATCAGGCGAGAGAAATGATGGCGCAGGTCGAAAAGGCGAAACAACACGGGCGTTGAGATGCTATAGGGCAGGTTGGCGACTAATTTTATCCGGTGGCGCGGCAATGCTTCGTCCAAAGGAATTTTGAGGATATCGCCATGTAGGAGGTGAAACTTTGGGTTTTCACCCAGCTGGCTACGCAGGAGCCGAGCCACGAGAAAACCATCCACCTCCACCGCCCAAACTCCAGCGGCCCTCTCCACCAGATGACGTGTCAAAAAGCCCAGGCCGGGTCCGATCTCCATGATTTCATCTTTAGGCGAGAGCTCTAGGAGACGCAGAATTGATGCAATGACATGTTCATGAATCAAAAAGTTTTGTCCCAGCCGTTTTCTAGGCCTAAATTCAGACTCTCGCAACGCGGCGCGGACTTCCTCATAGAGAGTCGGGGGCATCCTGTTAACCTTTTTTGGGAAGTAGCGGTTATTACAGTGTCAGATCGGCGTCGGCGTTGAGGCGGAAATCGTCGCTGCGGCCGCGCTTGAGCCAGTGGTATCCGGCCAAAGCGATCATGGCGCCGTTATCCGTGCAAAATCTTGGCGCCGGATAGAACGCCTCCAATCCCTCCGCATCGGCGTGCTCTTTTATCCTCTGGCGCAGCCGGCTATTGGCCGCCACTCCGCCCGCGAGCACGATGCGTTCGACACCGAGAGCAAGGGCCGCTTTGATGGTTGGCTGGACCAGCATATCGACCATGGCCTCTTGAAAGCTCGCGGCGATGTCCGCGAGTTGATTTTCCTTTTGCTCTAAGTTTTGGGACTTTAAATAGTGCCACACGGCTGTCTTGATGCCGCTGAAACTGAATTCATAGGCGCTTTTCTTGATGCGCGCACGCGGAAAACGAATGGCTTTAGGATCGCCCCCCTTTGCCAGGTTATCGATGATCCGGCCTCCCGGAAACCCAAGTCCTAGCATCTTCGCTACCTTGTCGTAAGCTTCTCCCGCCGCATCATCGCGCGTCCCTCCGAGAAAGGTATAATCACCTATATCCTTGACACAATAGAGCAACGTGTGCCCGCCCGAGACAAGTAGTGAAATATAAGGAAAGGGTATCTCTTGTTCCAGATAGATGGCCAGGAGATGGGCTTCGAGGTGATTGACACCGATATATGGAATTCTCCAGCGAAAAGAAATCCCTTTCACTAGCGATAGTCCGACGAGTAGCGAACCCACGAGCCCTGGACCGTAGGTCACGGCCATGCCGTCGAGATCGCGGAGTCCCACTCCGGCCTTCTCCAGCGTACTATCCACGATGGGGAGGATATTTCGCACATGCTGGCGCGAGGCCAATTCCGGCACCACGCCACCGTAAGGACCGTGAACTTGATCTTGCGAAGAAACGACGTTGGCCAGAATGGCGCGCCCGTCGCGCAAAACCGCCGCCGCCGTGTCGTCACAGGAAGTTTCGACTCCGAGTATTAGCATGAATAATGGATCGATGAGGCGACGCCAGCTACTTTTCCCCCTGCACCTCGGACATCGCCTCCTTCGCCGTACGATTGCCCGAATTTAAAAGCAAGGCTTGATTATAGCTTGCTTCGGCTTTTTGCGTCATGCCCAACGCTCGGAAGTTCTCGCCGCGCAGCGCGTGAACCTCGGCAAGCCAAAAGGGCTCACTGCTTAGGCGTGACTCCGCGACGTCAAGAAAATTGAGTGACTCTTTGTAACGCCCCAGGCGGTATTGCGCCTTCGCCAGGTAGAAATAGCCATAGGCGTTGGTAGAATCAACGACAATCGTCCGTTCAAAGCGACTTAAAGCCTTAGTGATATCCCCCCCATCGAGAAGTTTTCTACCTTCTTCGGTAAGCCGCAGTGACATCACGCGTTGCGGCGCCATGCCCGGTGTGATCTTAGCGAGCAGCGAGCTGTCATCCGGCAAAGGAGCGGCGCTGAAAGGAGCAGCCGATCGGCTTTCACCGCGGACGGGCTCTTTGGCGCCCAGCGTCGGAGAAACGGAACTCACCGATCCTTTGGTCTTCAAGTCTTGCTCTTTGATCGCATATTCGTGGGGCAATGGACTTCGCACCGTTTGCTCCGCGAGCGGCGGATGGGTGGGCTTTGTCGTGACGGGCCCGCTCGTGGGAGTTGGTATCGGAGTACGAAAGGGCGGCCGAGGCGCACAACTCTCCGCCCCAATTACAACTGACACCGCACTGACTACTCCGATGACAAACCTGGCCGGTATAAGTTTCAAAAGTTTCATGGCACGAAACGAATCCTTACTGCTGCCGCGAAGCCTGCAGCGCGGGGCCGGGGTGGAGCGGGCAAGTTCCCGTCGGCTCATCGCCCTCCATAAAGACCTCACGCAACGTGTAGGGGCAGCTCGACGTTGCGGGTTGGCCGCTTAATGGGTCGATCTCGACGACCCTGATCCCCGGTGGCGGAACGAAATCGGTAATCGGCGTTCCGGCCGTGGCGCGCTTCATAAATTCTGTCCAGATTGGCAGTGCCGCCTGGGCGCCAGACAAACCGAGCTTACTTTGATTGTCAAAACCGACCCACACAACAGCCAACAAATCGGGGGTATAGCCGACGAACCAGGCATCCTTGAAGTCATTGGTTGTGCCTGTTTTGCCGGCGGCCGGTCTAGTAAAACCCCAGCGGCGGGCCAATTCCCCGGTGCCCCGATCCAAAACTCCTTTAAGCAAATGATTCATCATGAACGCTAACGGCGGTGCAATTATTTTTTCCACGCGGACATCGCGTTTTTCCAGCATCTTGCCCTTGACGTCCATCACTTGCTTTACGGCCAGCGATTGCGTGCGCACGCCGTTGTTGGCCAGCGTCGCGAAGGCCACCGCGACCTCCAGTGGCGTGACCTCGGCGGCGCCCAGTGCCAGTGCCGGCACCACGGGAAGCGAACTTTGAATACCAAGACGATGCGCCACATCGCGCACCCGCCTGATGCCGACGTCTCGCGCCACCCGTGCGGTCGCGGCGTTGAGCGACTTCTCCAAAGCGCGACGCAAAGTCACCATGCCAAAGTATTCGTCATTATAATTTCCCGGTTGCCATTCCTGCCCTTCGTAACTCCAGGTGAACGCAGAATCTTCCACCATTGTGGCGGGAGTAAACTTCTTATTCCCTTCCGCACCCGACATCAGAGCGGCAAGGTAAACGAACGGCTTGAAAACCGATCCAGGTTGCCGCTTGGCTTGAAAAACCCGATTGAATTGGGACTTCTGGTAGTTGCGGCCGCCGACCATGGCCTTGATTTCACCCGTCTGAGGCCGCAGCACGACGATCGCCCCTTCTAAGTTGTCGTCCTCTCCCTTGCGTCGCAGGTGCGCGTAGGTTTCCTCGAGTTGCTTCAGCCCCTCCGAGAGCGATCGCTCCGCGATTCTCTGCATTTGCAAATCCAGGCTCGTGAAGATACCCAAGCCGTCAGCCGTAAGCACATCATTGGGATAATTTTCCGCCAGTTCGCGGCGCAGAAAATCAACGTAAAACGGCGCATCGTTAGTAATTTTAACCAACTCGCGATGGGGTAGGGGCTCGCGCACTGCCATTTCGTATTGCTTGGAATTGATAATGCGGTCATCGGACAACTTCGTCAATACCACGTTTCTGCGCTTGGTGGCGGCGTCGAGGCTGCGATAAGGAGAAAGTCTGTTAGGCGCCCGAATCAGTCCCGCCAACAACGCGACCTCTCCCACCGAGAGCTCGGGCAGCGATTTTGAGAAATAGAATTGGGAGGCCTCCCAGACGCCAAAGATTCCCTGAGAACCCTTCTGACCGAGGTAGATTTCGTTGAGGTAGTTCTCTAGAATCTCGTCTTTTGAATATTTGCGCTCGGCGATGAGCGCCATAAGCGCTTCTTTGGCTTTTCGTTTGACCGTTCGCTCGTCGCCTAAGAAAAAATTTTTCATCAGTTGCTGCGTCAAGGTGCTGCCTCCCTGAACCACCGCGCCACTGCGCAAATTGATCCACATGGCGCGCAAAATGGACATCGGATCAATGCCGTGGTGATGATAAAATCGCTCATCCTCGATGGCTAGAATTGCCTTGACCACCAACGAAGGTACTTCTGACAGTTTCACTACTTTTCTTTCCTGCCAGGTGTGGTCATACAGACCGGTCACGAGTTCGGGCTCAATTTCAAGAGAAAACAACTCCTCCCCACCGTTGCTATTTTCAATCTTCGTTATAACGGAGCCCTGCAGAGTGATCCGTACCTGCATCCCTTTGAAAGGCTCCGTCGGATAGGCAAAATCGCGAAGATAAATCTCCAGAATACCGGGCGACGGTTGATACCGGTACTCCCCTTTGCTCTTGGGCGCAGCTCGTGTGGGGTAGTAGCCGAGGCGCCTCAGCTTATCCCACAACTCGTCCAAGCGGAGATTAAAGCCGACATAAAGGAGATAACTGTCGGAATAGATTTTGGACGGGAAGCGCCACTTTGGACCGGCAAATTTCGCGGTGACGGTTTCCTCGAGCTGCCTAAGATACCACGCCCCGAAGACGAGACCGCCGGAAGTGACAAGCAGCAGAGCAATTAGGCAAACAAAAAATATTCGAAGTTTGGACTTTTTCAAACCCAACGCTCCAAATTACAATTTATTTTTACGCAGATCCTGTTTAAAAGCAACGAAAAGAGGGTCGGGGCAACACGCCGAGACCCTCTCTCGAGTGTGGACAATATTAATTGGAAGGCAGAATCAACGTTGTGGTTTTAGCGCAAGGAATAACGTACTCTCGCCGCGACGTATCAGGAAAAGTACTCCTTTGCCTTTACTCGTTCCCGCGACGGCTTTTTTGTACTCATCGACGGTCCGAATCGCTTTGCGATCCACTTCCAGGATGATATCGCCGCGACGAATACCGGCTTCATCCGCCGCACTGCCAGGTTCCACTGCGGCTACCACCACCCCATCCGCTTTCTCCAATCCCAAACTCTCCGCGATTTGCGGCGTGACCCTTTGCACCGTTAGACCCAGCTCTCCTTTTTCCGGGACCGCCGCCGCCACCTGCTCGTCTTTGAGCTCACCGACCGATACCGACAGCATGACCTCTTTCTTGTCGCGCAATACCTTCATTCTCACTTTCTTCTCCACGGGGGTTCGCGCTACAATGATCGGCAAGTCGCCTGAATCTTTGACCGGCTGACCGTCAAACTCCACGATGACGTCTCCGACCTTCACCCCTGCCTTATCTGCCGGTCCGTCTTTCGATACGTTCGCCACCAGCGCTCCGTAACCCTTGTCCATTCCCAAGCTCTCGGCAATTTCCGGTGTCACTTTCTGGATAAGGACGCCTAAGTACCCGCGCGTGACTTTACCTTTGCCCCGCAATTGCGGTAGCAACTCTTTCACCAAGTTGATAGGAATCGCAAAACCGATACCTATGTTTCCCCCGGTTCGGCTGAAAATCGCGGTATTCATGCCGATCACTTCGCCTCTGAGATTGATCAGCGGGCCGCCCGAGTTTCCCGGGTTAATCGAAGCATCGGTCTGTATAAAATTATCATAGGGTCCCTGACCGATATGGCGCCCTTTGGCGCTCACGATCCCGGAGGTCACGGTGCTGTCCAAACCGAAAGGGTTACCGATTGCAACGACCCATTCACCGACCTCTAGGCGATCGGAATCGCCGAGCGTTGCCGCCATAAGATTCGTTTTCGCGTTGACTTTAATCACGGCGATATCGGTCTTGGAGTCACGACCGATCACCTTGGCTTCGTACTCTTGATCATCGGAGAGTTTGACGAGAATTTTTTGTGCATTCTCCACCACATGATTATTGGTCAATATAGAGCCATCCCCATCGACGATAAACCCGGAGCCCAGGCTCCTTTGGCGTTGGGGTCCCCGCGGCGAAGGCCCACCGAAAAAACGCCGCCAGAAATCATTGAAAGGGTCGTCGTCGCCGAACGGGCTGCCAAACTGTTGAGGACCACGCCCCTCGCTTACCTGAGTGGTTGATATGTTCACCACGATGGGTCTCATCTTCTTGGCTAACGTAACAAAGTCGGGCAACTGACCGGGCAAACGACTATCGGCAACGGTGCGTTCCTCCGCGAGATTCACCGCTCGGCTGGGTGATAACCAATCCATGCTCCCGCTGATCCCTAAACCCACGACTAACGAAACCAAGGCGACGAGCAATGCTCCCTTATAGCTGACTTTGTCCTCCCAGAGGTTTTTCAGGTTCATTCAATGCTCCTATTTCTTTTTCACGGCCTCAACATACTTCATCCGCAGATCAAACAAAATATCTTCGATAAGGCTTTGTTCGTCCGTTGCTAAATTGCCTCGTGTTTTTTCCTGCAACATCCCCAGTATATCGATCATCTGTTTGGCCCCCGCGATATCGGTCTCCAACTTCTCGCTCAAGGGGTTTTTAATCTCTCCTAGTTGCATTAAGGCTTGGGTGCTGAGGCTTATGACGAACGTGGAAAAACTGATCTCCGGCAGGTGTTCCTGTTGGCTTTGGGTCGCGGCGTCCGCGACGCGTTGACCCTTTCCCGCCTCATCCGTGGCGGATGAGGGGGTCTCGGGAGCCGTGTCCCGAGCTTCTCCCGTTTCGGGTGAAAAACGCCGACGATCCTGAACAGTAAACCCTTTTTCCTCTCGTTTTTCTTCATCTGTCGCCATTGCCGTGCTCCATCAACAATTAGAGAAAAAAGCCTGGAAATAGTTCCCGCAATTTCTGCGAGCGGTATTCCAGGCATCCTCAATGACGGCAAGCAACGCTGCTATTTTTTGCCGGCGTGGCGCCAATAGTCGAATTGCTTGTTCTCTAACAACCGCTTTTTCGTGAATTCTAACGAGGAAACTCAAATCAAACTCTAATCTCTGCCCTCCCCCTTGTCAAGCTGGAAACTTCAGGCAGTTTTTCCAATTTTTCGATCACGTCGCTTGGGTCAAGCCGGGTCAAGCACATACGATGGGGGCACTGCCTCATCAATGGGCGCTCGCAGGGAGAACATTCGGTTGTACGCCGCACGATCTTGGTTTTAGTACCGCGGGGGCTCCACTGCGTCCAATCGGAAGGACCGAACAGGGCTACGGTTCGAACCCCCACCGCTGCGGCAAGGTGTGTGATACCGCTGTCATTGCCCAAGTAGACTTGACTGCGGGCGAGTAAAGCGGCGACTCGGGCCAGATTCAAGTTGCGCGCAACTAAGACACCCTCCAGAAGCGACTGCATCCCTCCTCTCTCTTCTTCAGCGGGACCCAGAAGCACGACGACAACACCCCGGGTCACCTGCCGCCACCATAGCGCAACTGCACGGTAAAATGCCGGCGGCCAGTTCTTTTCCTTGGCGCCGCTCCCGGGTCCAAGCACGAGCACAGGCTTACCCTCGAGCGCGAATCTCGCCCAGTAGCGGGTGCTCCAGACGACCGCGTCCGGGCGCGGCACCACTTTCGGTATGGACCGGCGTCGATTTCCTGCCCTCAGGCAAAAACAATAATAGTCGGCCTGATGCATCGGGGTGCCTTCGGGGCGAAAAGGATAAACCCGTGCTCGCCCCTTCGACACGCGCACCAATCGGCGAACGAAGTCCGGTTGGCTGCTACCCGTCCATGAGTGGACAAAATCATAGGAAGAATAAAATCTAATGAGTCGCTCTTCCTCGTTGCTTTCAGAAACAAAGAGTTCTCTCAACTCGAAGCACTCAAGAGAGCGAACCCTTACCCGGAGTGGAGCCAGACTGGCGAATTCCGTTTGTGTGAAAAGTTCCACTTGCGCCTGCTGGCTGAGAAATTCAAGTGCCGGAAGGAAACAAATGAAATCACCCAGTGCGCCAGGAAAAAAAACGCATAGCCGACGCAAAGGTGCTTCAGACAACATCGCTCGATATCATTTCATTGACTTTAAGGCCGTAAGAATATAGCATAGCCAACAATTCAATTCGAATTGTACTTCCGTCCCAAAACGACGAGTAAACCTGTGGCAAGCTTCAACGGTGCCCGATCCATCCTGGATTTGATCGGCTCCACTCCTGTGGTTAAATTAAGGACCCTTCCTGGGAAAAATGACGCGGAAGTTTGGGCAAAAATGGAGTCTTTCAACCCGGGCGGGTCCGTTAAAGATCGTATATGCCTCAACATGATACAGACGGCCGAGCGTGAGGGAAAACTTAAGCCTGGAGCTACGATCGTGGAGCCCACCAGCGGCAATACTGGGATCGGGCTAGCTTTGATCTCGGCGGTCAAAGGCTACCGGCTGATCTTGACCATGCCCGATACAATGAGCGAGGAGCGACGCAGCCTTCTGGCCGCGTATGGCGCCCATTTGGTCCTCACTCCCGACACCAAAGGGATGGGGGGCGCTATCCACAAGGCCGAGGAACTCGTGCAAGAACACAACGATTATTTCATGCCGCAGCAGTTTAACAATCCCGCCAATCCGGATATGCACCGCAAGACGACAGCCGTTGAGCTCATGAAACAGCTCAAGCGAATTGATGCGTTTGTCGCGGGGATCGGTACCGGGGGAACCATCACAGGAGTGGGAGAAACTCTGAAAGAGAAGAACAAGAATGTCCGCATCTGTGCCGTGGAACCGGCGGCGTCCCCGGTGATCTCGGGGGGAGAGCCTGGCTATCACAAAATTCAAGGGATCGGCGCGGGTTTTATACCCGCAGTTCTCAATCGGCAGGTCTTGGATGAGATTATCGCCGTGAGCGATGAAGACGCAACCACCTATTCCCGCCGCTTAGCCAGCGAGGAGGGACTTCTCGTCGGTATCTCTTCGGGCGCGGCCTGTTACGCCGCCCTTCAGGTGGCCAAGGCGCTCGGTAAGGGGCATATCGTTGTTACCGTCTTCGCGGACAAAGGGGAACATTATCTGAGCACAGATTTGTTCACCGATAAGCGATGGACCCAAAGTTCGAATGCTTGAGCGTTGTGCATTGCCGACCCGTTCGCGGCGCTTTAAGAAACTTTTCCTTCCCGGATAAGCATTTCGGCGAGCCACCAGTCTTGCGGCACCGTAATCTTAATATTCAAGCTTTCCCCCTCTAGAACAAAAACCGGCTTGCCGAGATTTTCGACTAATGTGGCATCGTCCGTGGCTTCGACTCTTTGCCGGGCGGCCTGCTCATGCGCCTCTACGATGATGGCCCGATGGAACGACTGAGGCGTTTGAATTTGCCACAAGAACCTTCGCGCCGGTGTCGTTTGCACCCACCGGTCATGAGAAACGACTTTGATGGTATCCCGCGCCGGCACGCCCACCACTGCCGCGCCTTTTTCATACGCAGCCTCGACGCAGTGATCTATTAGAGCTGGTGTAACGAACGGACGCGCGCCATCGTGAATCACAACGATGTCGGTTTCGCTATCTATTGTTTCTAAGCCGCTTTTCACCGATTGCTGCCGCGTCGAGCCGCCGCTTCGCAGCAGCCACGGGCGGCGGCCCAGACGAGCGTCCTGACGCAGCAGACTTTCACAGCGGGAAATCTCCGTAGCCGCGACAACCAGAATAACTTCGGCTACCGTACGGCTTGCGAAGAATTGATCCAACGTACGTAAAACTAGCGGCCGTCCGCACAAAGGTCGGTAGGTCTTGGGTGTGCTCCCTCCCAATCTACGGCCTTCACCCGCGGCGACAATAATCGCAGTTGCGTGCATGGGGTTCCAAAATAAAAGAGCCGAGAGATCAGCTCTCGGCTCTTCGTCCTCAAGGTTTGAATATTCCAGTTTCAATGGGTAAAAATATGGCGCAACTCCTCCATGATTTTCTCTTCCGAATGCGAGCGTGCGATAGACAGTTCCTTCACCAATAAATTGCGCGCTGTATCCAGCATCTTTCTTTCGCCAAAGGAAAGCTCCTTGTCGCCTTTCAACACGAAGAGGTCACGTAAAACTTTAGCAATTTCGAGGATTGAACCGGTTTTGATTTTCTCAGTATATTCTCGATAGCGCCTGTTCCAGGTTTGTTGGTCGGTTTCTACTTTTTTCTGGCGTAGCACTTTGTAAACTTTGGAGACCATGGCGCGGTCGATCACTTTGCGCAAGCCCACCGAATCAACGTTATCGACCGGGATCATGATTTTCATATCGGTTTCGAGGATCCGCAGCATATAAAATCTTTTTTCCGTACCCGAAATAACATGACTTCGAATGGACTCAATCTCTCCCACTCCATGGGCGGGATAAACGACTTTTTCACCAACCTTAAACATTGTGACCTCCTCGTGAACTAGTGCTTGCGCTAACTTGTTTGCAACGTGGCGGAATATTAGCGGCGAAACGGTATGAATGAAATCTACGAAACGACTTTAAATTTGATGGGGGGTAGGGGTAACGGCAATTTCGCGCTCGTCGACAATGGTTAAAAATCATATTTTTATTTCCGTCCCGCCTGACGAAGAACCAGGAAAAAAATTAGCGGCCAACAACAATCGACCGCCGATGTCTTTACCCTTACAGATTCTTTATACAACAGAGGTAGTGAAGGCGTCAAGGGAGGCAGGCATTTCCGCGGAAAAAACAATGCTTTCAATCATTTAAACATAAAATATCTACCGTTACAATTAACATATCGGGCAATTGGAGGTTCGAGGTTATGGAGCCAGCTTCAAGGCCATAGTTATGGCGTCTTCGCCATCGTCTAAGTAGTATCCCTTGCGAACGCCAGTTACGAAAAAACCAAAGGACTCATAAAGCTTTTGAGCGGAGATATTTGACTTCCTTACTTCAAGTGTTACTCGAACTATGGATCGACGTTGGCCCTCGCTCACGACCTGCTGCAGCAATCTTCTGGCGATGCCGCGGCGGCGAAAATCTTTGCGCACTGCAATATTGTGAACATCCACGGTGTCCGCCAAGAGCCAAAAAAGTACATATCCCACAATCCTCCCGCTCACTTCAGCGAGAACGGAGCGAGAGCATGAGACTTGAAGCTCCTGGAGGAAAAAACGCGAACTCCAAGGATAGTCAAAGGAGGCCCTTTCAATTGCCATTATCTCGTCCATATCCGACGCGGCTATGGGCCTGAACGAAACGCCTTCGCTGGACGGGAATAACTCCCACGCGTCGTTGATTTCTCGTGGATTGGTTGAAGTGACCGCTCCGAAAGAGTTCGACTTAGTGATGGCTTCTCCCCCGTTGACCGCCATTATCTTTTACCAACAAAACTTCTAGGTTCTTGTTCTCGAACCGGTGTGCGAAACCGAGCAATTTCTCCTGCAAGGGAATGACGGTTGTAAATTCAGGTGGAAAGGCGCCCACGCTCGACGAAATTTTTCGAACGCTCTCATCCGTACACTTGCCCTTGACGATGAGCTGACCGTCCTTCAGAACGAGTTCGTAGTCATAGTCCGGCATTTCATCCGGTAGCCGCGCTCGATTGGCAAGACCGATGTCCGGCAACCAGCGCGGAAATTCCATCCGTAGCAACAATGCCTCACCATGGTCTTGGAGGGTATATACGTTACCGTAGCGCCGTTCTCGTTCCAGCTTCTCGACAAATCCTTTGCTATAGAATCCATCAACGGGAATTGGCAAATCACGCACGACTCCGGCTTGTTTGGCCAATAGGGGTTGCAAAACCAGGCCCAGCGGGGCGCCATAGATTGAAGCGGGAAATATCATTTCATCGGCTGGTTTTACACCAAAAACACCATCCCTCAAACGGTAAATTCCTTCAGCGACGGCCAAAATAATACCGACGAATACATACATGTTGATACGTTGGCTAAAGAGAATGGCAGGGCCTTGGGAAATAGCCGCGAAAGCCATGCAGAGCAGCGGATAGAGCAGCATGTTGTGCAGTATATTGAGCCCCGTGCACCCGGCAGCGCTAAATAAAGGGCTTTGAACCGCCGCCTCGAGCCATGTCTTCGTTGCGTGCGGTAACGCGCCCAAAACTGGCTGCGAGAAAAGAACCAGTTGCTTGCCAAATCCCTGACCCAATGATCCGCTACGTTTATACTGAGCCGAGAGTTCTTCGAACCCTTTTGAAAGCTCATGGGGAAACGTTTTTTTTGCTTTGACTTCTTTCTTCACCTGAGGCGATGGTTTGGGTGGCGCTGGCGGCGGTGTCGATGTGGCGGCAGCGACGGGGGCTGGCTTGGGCAGCTGGGGAGTCTTTTCTTGCGCTGCCCCGGCTGGTTCGACGGCTGGCGCCGTGACCTGTTTGGCGGGCGGCACGATCGTCGTTTTTTCTTCAGAATTGCCCTTGCGGAAGCGCGATTGGTAATCGTTTCCGAAGTCCGTGTCATTATGAAGGGACCGAGCCCGGGCGATTAACACCTCCTCCGATTCAATGTTGTTGGGATCGGTAACACAGCAATCTACCGGGCAAACCGCAGCGCATGCTTCATAGTCATGGAAGCCGACACACTCGGTACACAATAGCGGGTCGATGACATAAACCGGATCACCCTGGCTAATCGCGTTGTTTGGACATTCCGGTTCGCATGCCCCGCAATTAATACACTCGTTGGTGATCATAGTGGCCATTAACAATTCTCCTAATACTTTGAATTTATTTACTTGTTTCGCCTTTAGTTGTCAATGTTTTCGAGCGTTCTTGCAAGAAGCGGAAAGTTCATGTTACCTATCTTTTGCAGGCGGCGTACCCAAGTGGTTAAGGGAGAGGTCTGCAAAACCTCGATGCAGCGGTTCGAATCCGCTCGCCGCCTCCAAATTTTCTTCGATTGCAAAAAAATTTTTGGCAATTTTTCTTAATTTCTCGCTCGAGTCTTGGGTAGCGAAAATAATCCGATTTAAGACTATCAGTTCTACACAAGCCAGGATGGGCGATGCGCTCCTCCACGGCATTTCCAGCCGCGATTTGGTAAGTGAGTAGCAATGTTTCGCTTTAAATATATGATTTTGCCGCTGAGCTCCGAAACAGTGGCAGAGCCGCTGGACAGGCAATTTCGCCCGCAACCGCGAAACCGCCATTGACTAGGGCTTCTTGATACCGGAATTTCTCAGCCCTTGATTGCGTTTGCAGTCGCTTTTATTCCTCTTTCGATATCAAATGATTATGGTACGCCATTTGCGGAGTTTAGGCTCCCAAAGGAGCGATGACATGAAAACATCACTGATACCTTGGCACGTCTTTCTCGACGCGACCAAGGAGCAGCCTCCCAGCCTCATGGAGAACTGGCTTCGACGCTGGCTCTTTACCAACGATGGCGTGGTCATCGCCCACTCGCAAGGTGCGTCGGAAAGTGCCATTGCCTTTTTAACGGCCGACGCGGAAGAAAAACCGCAGAGACCATCATGGGCCGGTCTCAAGACCGTCTAAACGCCCCGATTACCGCTGCACAGAACGACCAGCTACTATCAGGGAGCGCGCTTGAGCGCGGCGTAATTGGTAAAATCACGCTTACTAACATTATCCCTCCCATTGGCCCTCGGTTAAAGATTGATCGACAATCGTTAGTCTGTTTCGCTGGGGCCTGTTAGCAGACGATCCAGTTCCCCGACGGCATCTAATTGACAGACATCGTCATAACCGCCGATGGACTGACCATTGATAAAAATCTGCGGCACCGTATGGCGCCCCGATAGGCGTTCCATTTCGGTTCTACGCTGGGGATCATCGGTAACGTCGATGTCTTCAAAAGAAATATTTTTGGCGCGCAGCAACGCTTTGGCGCGAAAACAAAAAGGACAATAGCTCGTTGTATAGATAACGACGCGTGACATGGGCTGCGACACTCGGTTCATCATACCGCCCCCTTGCGATCGGGGCAAATAACATTACTTGCATGACCTTGCTAATTTTGCCATTAGTGAGCCGTGAAGTTGGTCGGTTTAACCGGCGGTATCGCTTCGGGAAAGAGTACGGTGGCCGCCATCCTGTCCCGACTCGGCGCGGAAATCATCAACGCGGATGATCTCGCCCGCGAAGCCGTGCGACCGCATGGCGATGGGTGGAAGGAGATCGTTGACACTTTCGGCCCTGAAATCCTACTGGAAGACAAGGCCATCGACCGCCGCAAACTTCGAAAAATTGTCTTTGATGATCCTGAGGCGCGGAAAAGACTCGAAGCCATCATCCATCCCCGTGTCCGCGCCTTGGCGGAAGAGAGGATTCGCGAGCTAGCGCTCGCCGGTTGCTCGGTCGTAGTCTACGAAGTTCCCCTGCTTTTTGAAGGCCAGCTGCACCACTGGCTTCGACCCGTAATCCTGGTCGCTTGCGACCAAAAAACGCAAAAAAAAAGACTGCGCGAACGGGACCGCTTAACCGATTCGCAAGCCCGGCAACACCTCGATGCGCAGATGAGCTTGGAGGAAAAACGCAAGCTGGCGGATTATGTTATCGAAAATAATGGCGCTTTCGAAGAGCTCGAACGGCAGGTGCGCGACGTCTTGGAGCGGATCCAGGCTACTTAACCCGCTCGAGGTAAGTTCCTTCCGACGGATCCACGCGAATTTTGTCGCCCACTTGGATGAAAGGAGGAACCTGCACGGTCACCCCGGTTTCAAGCTTGGCCGGCTTATAGGAGGCGCTGGCGGTAGCGCCTTTCATCGACGGTTCGGTATCCACGACTGCCAAATCCACAGTGGACGGCGGATGAAGACCGACAGGCTTGCCCTCGTGAAATTCGATGCCAACAATCGAATTAGGCAACAGATAGGGCAACAAGTCACCGATATCCTCGGCTGTTAACATGATCTGCTCATAGTTTTCTGTGTCCATGAAGGTATGGAGATTGCCTTCGGCATACAGGTATTGCATTTGCCGGCTTTCCAGAATCGCCTGATCCACCCGGTCTTCCGAGCGAAACTTATATTCCGTGCCGACGCCGGTGCGCAGATTTTTCATTTTGGTCTGCATGAAGCCGCGCTTATTTCCAGGCGTCAAGTGATGCACCGCGGTGACCCGGTATAGATCTCCGCCATGAATTATAATCATGCCTGGTCTGAGTTGGGTTGCCTGAACCATCAGCTAGCATCCTTCCTTTATGATACTGCTCTTTTTGTTACCAGTTTATCGTTATCGCTTCAACGTAGCAGGGGCGAATACGCCATGGCGATACGGCCTTTGGTTTACGCGTAAAGGCCGCGCCACAGCATGGCCTTGGCAACACGGTCGACACCGATCATTAAGGCCGCAAGCCGCATGTTCACTTTCTCTCTTTGACTCATCTGCAGCACCTCATGGAACGCTTTGACCAGTATCTCCCTTAACTTTCTATTCACCTCATCCTCATTCCAAAAAAAGTTCTGCAAATCCTGCACCCACTCGAAATAGGAAACCACAACACCGCCGGCATTGGCGAGTAAATCGGGAATGATAAAAATGCCGCGTTGATGGAGGATCTCGTCTGCCTCCAGTGTCGTCGGACCGTTGGCTCCTTCGGCGAGAATCCGGCATTGCAATCGGGGGGCATTTTCCTTGGTGATTTGCATTTCCAACGCGGCGGGCACGAGGATGTCGCACTCGAGCTCGAGGATATCAGCGTTGCTGAGTTTATCGCCGTAGGGACAATCCGCGAGGCTGTGATTTTGGTCCGCCATCTGGAGCAATTTCTCGATGGGCAACCCGCCGGCGTTAACAAACCCGCCGGTTCTATCGGATACCCCGATCACTTTCACCCCGAGGCTTACAAGCTCCTTCGCAACTACGGAGCCGACATTGCCAAAACCCTGCACGGCCGCGGTGCACTTGCTGAGGTCGATATTCAAGTGCCGCGCCGCTTCAATGATCATGTAGGCGACACCCCGGCCGGTCGCTTCACGTCGCCCCAAAGTACCGCCTATGGCCACCGGCTTTCCGGTAACAACCTCGGGTACCGCGTGCCCCTTGTGCTGCGAATAGGTGTCCATGATCCAAGCCATGATCTGTTCATTAGTTCCCATATCCGGTGCTGGCACATCGACTTCCGGTCCGATGAAATTCAGAATTTCCGCCGTATAGCGGCGCGTCATGGACTGTAATTCGTTGCGCGACAACTCCGCGGGATCGCACGCGATTCCCCCCTTCGCCCCGCCGAGCGGCAGCCCCACAAGCGAGCACTTCCATGTCATCCACATGGCGAGTGCGGATACTTCTCCGAGATTGACCTCGGGATGATAGCGAATTCCGCCTTTGAACGGACCCAAAACATCGTTGTGCTGCACCCTGTAGCCGGTAAAAACATGGACTCCGCCGTCGTCCATTCGGGTCGGAACGCTGACAATCATCGCTCGATCCGGCCGCCGCAACCGTCTCGCAAGATTAGCGTCGAGATCTAACTTTGCCGCGGCGATGTCGAACTGCTGGACCGCCATCTCACATGTCGGGCTATGCCATTCAATTGTTGCCATGGAGTCGTTCTCCCCTACGGATGAGCACTCATTGTGTTAGCTTCCTGCGCACGGAATTCTAAAAACTTATTTTTTCAATTTCATGTTTCCAAACATTACGCGTAAAACCATGCGATCATCATTTTTCGCGTCATGACGCAAAGCGCGCAAAGAAAGATTCGAATTAATGTTTCCGAACCTTGGCGTTCTTTGCGCCATTGCGCGAGCCATGCTTTTTCTGATTCTTTAATGGCGTGCTTGAGGCTCGAGCCAAACGCAAGACCCGAGACTCTAAACCCCAAACTCCCCCTAACCCGGTGGCCAGCCTAACGCGCGCCCGCCTAGCAGATGGAAATGCAAATGAAATACACTTTGCCCGGCTTCGGCTCCGCAATTGACCACGACACGAAATCCACGTTTCGCTATACCCTGCTCTTCCGCTAACCTTCCCGCAACACGAAAAATTTCTCCCACCAACGCACCATCGCTTGTCTCGAGATCGAGCAGCGTCGCGATATGCTTGCGTGGCACGATTAATAGATGCACCGGGGCCCTGGGTTGGACGTCCTTGAAGGCGAGGATAGATGGATCCTGGTAAACGATGTCGCCTTTTATCCTACCGTCAATGATACCACAGAAAAGACATTCGCTCATTGTTTTCAACCCTCTTGATCAAGTGCTAGCTGTGATTTCGCCATAGAGAGATTACTTGATAGCCAATCAGGAGATACAACGGCGCATCGACGCGGCGCACATCGTACAGAGCTTGAAGATGCCGGTTCGAAGCATGCAGCCCCTTACCTTTTTATTTCAGGATTCTTCTTCCCAATCTGCTTCCGGGCAATGGGCGAAAATTTTATCCCCTTGGACCTGAAGCGGCACGGTTTGGAGCGAATCGCCGACGCACGGACCCCAGATGCATTCCCCTGTCTTTGGCTCGTAAGTCGCCCCATGGTTGGCACAGATTAGGTGGCGACAATCTTCGGTAAAAAACTGGTTGTCGACCCAATCGAGAGAAATGCCAATGTGGCGGCAGCGATTCACATAGGCAAACAGATCACCCTGATAATTGATCAGCAACCCTTCGACGGGATGGCCGCCACATTGCAATACGAATTTCTTGCTCGTCCCGTGAGTGAGTTCACCGACGCGACCCACCAATTTTTTTTTCGATCGCCTGATTACCGCCCTTTGATTCATCTTTACTCTCAATCCGCCAGATAAGAGAGGTCTCCCTCAGGGCAACCCACCAATACATCTTCACCGTCCACTTCAACCGGTAATCGGTATAGAGTTTCCCCCTTGCAGGGTCCCGCGACGCAGAGCCCGGTTGCAGGGTCGTAAAGCGCCCCGTGAGTATAGCACATGAGGTGGCGCCGATCCTCGCTCAAGAATTGATCGCGGATAAAGTCCAAGGGCGTCGTCATATGACGGCACCGATTCACGTAGGCATAAAGCTTTCCCTGATCATTTACCACGAAGCCATTCACACGATATTTTTGGCAGATAAGCCAAAATTTTTTAACTGAACCCGGCGGAATTTCACCCACACGGGCTATGGCTCTCCCCCCCGCGCGGATTTCTTGCCGCATGCGCCGCCGGTCACGCACAAAAATGAAACGACGAATCGAGAGTCCGATGACATAGAGAGTTAGCAACACCAGGGACAGATAGATGGTGATCTCCATGTCAGTTGGGATGCATTATTTCGACTGTTTGGCGATAGAATCTCGAATACGTTTCACTTCCTGCGATGTCTGCCGCCCCGAGATACCCATGATTTTCATGAGTTCCGTGGTCATTTCCGCGGTCACCTGGTCTTGAACGCTGCCTTTGCCGTCCGGATCCGCCTTAAGAAATATCATGATTTTTTCTCTTGCAACCCCCGTTCGCTCCAAAGCGTCGAGAAATTCCCCGTAGCCGACGCGCCCTCGTAGCTGGTGAAAGCAAGCCATGAGCTTTTTACAGTCCCCACATATCTTTGACCACAGTCCGGAGCGATCTCCGCAATAGGTGCAGTGGCGCATGAGCTTTCGCCTTGATCTCGTGTTTTCCTGGGTCATTGTTTTTGGGACATGGCTTTTTCCCATAAGTGCTGCAACCGCCGCGTCAAAATGGTATTGCCCGCGATGACTCCCTGGTGTTTCGTGTCCTGGCGATTGAACACAAAGGGGCTGCCGCGACCATCCACTACCTCGCCACCGGCTTCCGTCACCATGAGCACCCCGCCACAGATATCCCAGTCATGTATCGAGCGAAAAGTTAGGGTCCCATCTCCATCTCCGCCGGCGATTTTTGCTAGCCGAAAAGCAATGCTGCCGACAGGCTGGATTTTACACTGGTCCGTGAAAATCTGAAATTTCCTTTGCGGCTCGGAGCGACTGACCAGGAGCAATGCGCCGTCAACCTCATCGCGCCCCGTCACATGAATCTGCTGCTCGTTTAAATAAGCTCCTTGTCCGGAAGCCGCCTTAAAAAGCTGCTTCTCGGCGGGATTGTAAACCACGGCGATTCGAGGCTGGCCATCCACCACCAAGCCGATGGAGATGGCGAATTGCGGCACGCCTTCGATGAATTCCTTGGTCCCGTCTATGGGATCAACCACCCAGGCACGCCGCACCCCTAGTCGGTGATCGCTATCCTTGTCTTCCTCCGAGAGCCATCCATCGTTTGGGAAGGCACCCTGAATAAGCTCTCGGATTGTCCGGTTGGCCTCCAAATCAGCTGTAGTAACGGGATTATTCTTGCTCTTTTCCCTTACTTCGAACCGCCCCTTGAAGAAACTCATAATAATGGAACCCGCGTCCTTGGCGGCTCGCTCAGCGACCTGCAGTTCTCTGTCGAAAAGATATTCTGCGTTTGCTGTCATTTTCTCCTCGAATGGAATAATCGACTTTGGATATTAAACTACAGATCTTCGGCGCCGACAACAGCGGGGAGGGGATTCTGGCACCGATCATGGTTGCGCTTTAATGGCAGACGTTAGATAGACTCTTTGGCTATCTCGGCGCCGGCATGAACCATTGCTTCGACGGCTTGCCTGGAATCGTCGGGTTTAAGATTTACACCGCGACTTGCATCTGCAAGCAGAACAACTTTAAAACCTGCTTTGAGCCCATCCAATACGGTGTGTTTGACGCAGTAATCTGTCGCTAGCCCGCCTATATAGAGCCGCTCGACACCTTGCTCGCGCAGCAATTCTTCAAGCCTCGTGCCTTTATCATCCCGCCCCTCAAAACCCGAATAACCCTCCTCGTTGGGATCCGCGCCCGCCGATATAATGACGGTGTGGGGTGGCAGCGCGAGATCCGGGTGAAATTCAGCTCCCCGGCTTCCTTGGATACAGTGCGGTGGCCATTGCCCGCCGTTGGACTTGAAATGACGCGTATTCGTTGGATGCCAGTCGCGTGTCGCAAACACCGGCGATCCGGATTGGATAAATCTCTCGATGTATCGATTTAGCACCGGCACCACCTTGTCACCCTCACTGACCGCCAGCGATCCCCCGGGACAAAAATCGATTTGCACGTCGACAATAATTAGCGCGTCTTTATTCATCATCGATTTCTATTATAAGAAATGATATTTTAGTTGCAATCGGGCCGACTTTTTCTGGTACCACGCTATGTCATGAGCATTAAAGCCGTTTTTTTCGACGCAGCGGGAACGCTGATTCATCCGGCACGAAGGGTCGGTGAAAGCTACGCCGTCCTTGCCCAGAAATATGGGATGGATATCCCTCCATCCGAGCTCTCGAAAAGATTTAGCGTGTGTTTCGACGATGCGCCACCCCTCGCTTTCCCGGGTGTGGCGGAGGCGCAAATTGAGGCCATGGAACAAGAATGGTGGAAACGCCTGGTCACACGGATTTTTGAGCCATGGGGTTCTTTTGAAAGATTCGACAACTATTTTGGCGAGCTTTTTAGTTTTTTTGCCCGCGCCGACACTTGGAGGCTTTATCCGGAAGTGCTGGAAACCTTGTCCGCACTGAAACGACGCGGGCTAATCCTCGGCGTGATCTCCAACTTTGATTCGCGCTTGCTGACGATTCTCAACGGTCTCGGCGTCGCTCCGTGGTTTGAACATATTTACATCTCCAGTCGCGTGGGATATGCAAAACCCGCGCGCCAGATATTTGAAATGGCTTTGGCGCGGCACGACCTAAGCCCGCAATGTGCACTCCATGTTGGCGACAGCAAGGAGAAGGACGTTCATGGCGCCAACAGAGCAGGTCTAAAGGGCGTACATATTGAGCGCTGCGACAAGAGCCGCGTGGCAAACGGGTTGCGAGTCACGAATTTGAAAGAGATCCTCGCCCTATTGGAGGACTAACGGTAAGAAGTACGTTGCGGTTTTAATTATTAAAATTCACACTTTTGATCACGGAATTTTGAAAAAAAAACAGCCTAAGAGCCAAGCCAATACATCCGCGGTAATGGTCGAGCGGCGGCGCATTTCGCGCGAGTTGCACGATCGGGTATTGCAACTGTTATCGGGCGTGAGACTGAGGGCCGAGAACTGCCGGTGCGAGCTCTTAAACAATCCCCACGCGCTGGAAAGCGAACTTCAGACGATAGAGAATACGACCGAGAGGGCGATCATTGAGATTCGTAATCTGTTGGCGGAAAACCAGCGAACCGGCGATCTCAAGGCCGGATCATTGGAGCGTCGCTTAAAGGAAGAACTCGAAATTTTTCGCGCCCGCACGGGTTTTAAACTCAATTTTCGATGTAAAATCAGCGCTCGCGATTTACCCTTCGAAATCGAAAGAGAATTATATTTTACCCTGCGCGAAGCTGTGCTCAACTGCGTGCGCCATTCACGCGCGACGGAATTGGAGCTATCCCTCAACCAGACAGCCAAAACTTGTAAGGTCCTGTTGCGTGACAACGGCGTCGGCTTCGACGTCTCCGCTGCCGAAGGAAGCAGCCACTACGGCATCAAAGGCATGAGAGAAAGAGTTGAAAAGGTCGGCGGCCAAATCGCTATTCAAACCGCCCCCGGCCAAGGCACCAAAATCGCAATTACCATCCCCCTCCCCACAAAGCCAAGATCGGCCCGGGTTAGTAAATAATCGCTGGATCTGTTTGGCGCAGGCTCTCGAGTCCCGCTGCGTAAACTCGGTAGAGTTGCTTTTGATTTTTCTCTGGGACCGGGAGAAGCCAGAAGAGAAAGCCAACCCAATGACACCGACAATCCAGGCGACTTTCTTAGCCGTAGAAACACTACAAGCCAGGAATCTCGAGTCCCATCGTCTCTCACTCCTTTTTTCAGACCGTTCCCTTAAAAGGGGAGTCATTGCGAATAGACAACCCTTAAATTATTCGCTGCCCAATTTTTTCAAAGACTCGCCCGTGATGCGAAACACCGTCCACTCACTCATGGGGAGCGCACCCAGTTTCTTGTAAAAATCGATGGCGGGTTCATTCCAGTCAAGCACTGACCATTCTAAACGTCCGCAGCCGCGTTCCTTGGCGTGCCGCGCCACATAACGGAGCAGCGCGCCACCGAAGCCGCGCCGTCGGTAAGCTTCATCGACGAAAAGATCCTCGATGTAGAGTCCCGGCCGGCCCAAAAACGTCGAGTAATTGTGAAAGAACAAAACGAAGCCCACGGGTTTTTCGTCGAAGTATCCGATGGCCACTTCAGCGGTTCGCCGCACTCCGAATAACGTTTCCCGCAGGTGTTCCTCGGTTGCCACTACTTCGTCCGTTAATCGTTCGTAATGCGCCAATTTTTTCACGAACGACAAAATGACCGGCACATCAGATTCGCATGCCGCTCGTATTTCAAATCCGCACGGGGTGGTGAGAAAACTCATGGCCGCCTCCAATAGTCTTTACATTATTGGGCGTGTTTGGCGAAGCACTCGCATACAGAGACAATTACGAGGTCGGTAATTTCTTGTTTTTTTCTCTTAACGCGCGCCAGACCCGCTCGGGAGTCAAAGGAAGATCTGTAATCCGGACTCCAGTCGCCCGCGCCAATGCGTTGGTCACGGAGGGCGCCACGGACAACAGGCCGCCCTCCCCCATCCCGCGTACCCCATAGGGCCCGGGACCGTCTTCATTTTCTACCAGTACGGTGTGAAATTCCTCCGGGACGTCAGCAAAACGTGGCACGCGGTAATCGACGAGACTCGGATTGAGCAGTTCGCCGTTCGAATCATAAACCATCTGCTCGAACAGGGTGTGGCCAATGCCCATCAAGGCGGCGCCCTCTTCCTGACCGATGCACCCTTCTGGATGAATCGCCTTTCCGACATCGGCAACGGAAACAAGCCGCTTGATTCTTATATGGCCCGTTTCTAAATCCACCTCCAGCTCCACCATCCCCATCCCGACCTCCCAGAAAACCGGCAACTGCTTATTTGTGATCGCCGGACTGGTGTCGCCGTGCCCAATCAGCTCGCCGCCCGTCCCCTTGCCAAAACGTCGCTCCAGCGCCTCTTTGAATGTCAGGCGCGCTTCGCCACAGACCAGCGCTCCATCTTGCAATCGCACCTGGTTCCGCGGCGTTTGAAACGTATCGGCAGCAATCTTGATAAGTTGTCTTTTCAAATCTCGAGCCGCCCCTTGCACGGCGTTGCCCATACAGGTCGTGGAACGGCTGGAACCCGTCGAGCTATCGTAAGGGGTGAACCGGGTGTCGGCCCCCGTGATGCGGATCCGATCGAGGGGAACCGTCAATTCCTCACCGGCGATCTGCGAGAGAACCGTTCGCACCCCCTGTCCCATTTCAGTGCTGCCAGCAGAAATATTCACCACACTATCCGCCTGGAGCCGCGCCGTCGCGACCGATACCGGAGTGGCGCCGGCATTGGTCACCGCGCAAGCAAGCCCCAGCGGCGCAAATTTTTTCTTAACATCATTTTTCCAACGGCTTGCCCGCAAAAGCTTTTTCAACCCCGATGCCAGATTCGCGTCCATGCCTTTGAGCCCCGGACGGAGTTCTTCGCTTTTATTCAACAAATTTTTAAAGCGAATCTCCCCCGGATCGATTCCCAGGAGCGCCGCTGCGATATCGATCTGCGACTCGCCTGCAAAGGTCACTTGAGGCGCGCCGATGGCTCGGAAAGAGCCCGCCGAACCGGAATTGGTATAAACCGCATAAGCATCCGTTCTAAAATGCGGAATGCGGTAAGGACCAAGGACGCGCGTTGCCGCGCGGATCGTCACCTGGGGCCCGTTGTCATCGTAAGCCCCCGTGTCAAGGTAAATTTCCGCTTCCCGGGCCATGAGCGTCCCGTCTTTTTTAAAACCGCTCTTAACCCTCACTGTCGCTCCATGGCGCCTCACCGTCAGCATCGAATCGGCGACGGAATTGCATACCCGCACCGGCGCACCCGCCTTGCGCGCCAGCGCCGCCACCAGCGGCTCAAATTTTGTATAAGACTTGCTGCCGAATCCTCCACCCAGATAAGAGATAACCATGCGCACATGGGACAGCGGTAGTTGAAAAACCTTTGCGAGGTCGCCGCGGACCTGAAACGGATGCTGCGCCGAGGACCAAACGGTAAGCCCTTCCTCGCTCCAGTGTGCGATAACGGCGTGAGGCTCCATGGCGTAGTGGTAGACCATGGGAAAAGTAAAATGATTCTCTACAACGATATGGGACTCGGCCAATCCTTCTTGAACGTTGCCCCGCTCGACACTCTCGTGGCTGCAAATGTTATCGCTGCGGTCCTCATGAATTAATGGCGCTCCCTCGGCACGCGCCCGCTCGATACCCACGGCCGCATCCAGTTCCTCGTAGCCGATATCGACCAGCGACGCCGCCTCCTCGGCCGTCGCCAGATCCAACGCCGCCACCGCCGCCACTGGCTCGCCGACATAGCGCACTTTGCCCATGGCTATCACCGGCCGGCCATTGTACGTCGGAACCAAGTCGGCGATATCCGCCGCCGTCAAAACCGCAGCCACACCGGGCAAAGCCTCGGCCTTCGACGTATCGATAGTACTCACACGCGCATGAGCATAGGCACTGCGCAAAATTTTTCCATAAAGCATCCCGGGAACCACGAGGTCTCCCAAAAACTTGGCCTGTCCGGTCACTTTTTCCACGCCGTCTACACGCGGAACGCTGTGGCCAACATATTGCAACGCTTTTTTCGCCATGAAATCTCCATTGTGCAAGTTGACTCATCGAAACTAACAAAGCTGTTTTGGCAGCGCAACCAAAACGCTCCGTAAAATCAAGATCTCTGTGTATATGACAACTCTCGGGCTGAGTTGCCGGAATCGTCCATTACTTACCCGATGATTGGCAGCAACCGTTTCATTAGAGTTGAATGACGGAGAAATTGTTTTAGAAGCGCAGGCACGGAATGCACAAGACACTCCCCGGTGACTAATAAGAACAAGCGCGATTAGAGAAGATGCGGACGCCGTCGGGAGGGCACTGAACCCGTTTTAGTGGCCATCCTGCGCTAAGCAATTATTTTCCTAGGACCCGCCCGTTGCCATAGCGCGCCGCAAATTTCGCTTGCCAGAACTCAAATCCTTTCCAATCCTTCGCAGCCGCATACAGCGCCGGGATGAAGACCAGCGTGACGAGAGTCGAGCTTGTCAAACCGCCAATCACAACCCGGGCTAGGGGTGCCTGCACCTCGCCCCCTTCACCCCAGCCGACCGCAAGCGGAACCATTGCCAATACCGTCGTCAGAGTGGTCATAAGGATCGGGCGCAAACGGGTCTTGCCCCCAAGTGCAACCGCTTCGGGCACAGACAGGCCGTCTTCTTTAATTTTTAAATTGATGTAATCGACCAGCACAATGGCGTTGTTGACGACGATACCCGCCAAAAGAATCACTCCAATAAAGGAATTGACATTGAAGGTGGAGCCCGTCAGGAAAAGCGACAACACCACGCCAATGATTGTGAAAGGAACCGAAACCATGATCAGCAAAGGATTGGAAAGGGATTCAAATTGAGCGGCCATGACCATGTAGACCAGAATCAGCGCCAGCAGGAGCCCCCAGCGCAGTTGGCGGAATGATTCCTGTTGTTCCTGGTAATCACCACCGAAGAGCATAGAAAAATTTACCGGCAACTGAATATCCCTGAGCTTCCACCGGAAGTCTCCGATGACGCTCCCCATGTCCCGCTCGGTTACTTCTCCGGACACAGAGAGGATACGTTCCTGGTTGAGGCGGTGAATTTCCATCGGTCCTTTTCTCTCATGGAGCTGAACGAGGTTCTTTAACGGTACAAGCTTGCCGGATGCCGTGGGTACTGAAATGTCTAAGATCATCCTGGGGGCAAGTCGACCGCGATCTCCAAGCTTGACCAACACATCAAATTCATCTCCTCCTTCACGGTAAAGCGTCGCTTTGGTGCCGATTAGGCTCGTCTTAATCGTCTGGGCAATGGTTGCGACCGACACTCCTAAGATCGCCGCTTTATCGCGGTCGATCTGCACGCCTAATTCCGGCTGTCCCCCCTGGCGGTTAATGCGCACCCCGCTGACGCCGTCGATCTGTTGCAAGGCCGTCTTAATTTGCTGCGCCAAAGCCCGCCCCTGATCAAGATCATGGCCTCGAAGGTTGACTTCTAAATTATCGTCCTCCGCCAAGCCTAAACGACGAAAAACGAAAAGGCCAGAACGTGCTCGAACCCGAACGACGATCCCCGCAACGGATCTAATCTCCCGTCTCAAGGCGGCGGCGATCTCCTCATCCGAGCGCTGACGCGTGCTTTTGGGGCCGAGCCATACATGGAGATGCCCCTGGTTTTTCCCGCGTAACCAGCCGCCGAAATTTCCCAAATGGGTAAAGACATTTTGTTTCTCAGGAACTGCCTTCTCTACCAACGCCTCGATTTGCCGGAAGGTTTTGTCCATTGTCTCAATTTTGGTCCCCTCTTCCATTTCCGCAACGATTCTAACCTCCCCTTCATCTGCCCTGGGCATAAACTCCCGCCCAATGCTGGACATCAAAACGAAAGTCGATCCTAAAAGACCAAGCGCGCAAATAAACACGACACCCTTATGATTCAGTGACCAGAGTAAAAACTTCAGATATCCCCGTTCCAATGCCTCCTGAACGTTCTTTCCCACGGTGAAAAATCCTGCTAACGCCCCATTGTGCGCCGCGGTTTGCGAGTACGCCAAAAGCTGATAGGCCATCACTGGAACTAATGTCAGGGCAACCAGCAAGGATACAACCAGGGAGAAAAAAACCACCGAGGCAAGCTGCTTAAATAAAATGCCGGCGGTCCCCGGAATAAAGAGGAGAGGAAGAAAAACCACCACGGTAGTCAGGGTTGAGGCGGTGATAGCTCCCGTGACCTCTCTCGTTCCTTTAAAGACCGCTTCTTTCCGCTCCATTCCCTCATCGCGATGGCGAAAAATATTTTCCAAAACAACAATGGAGTTGTCTACTAGAATGCCGATGCCCAGCGCCAAACCACCGAAGGACATGAGATTGACCGTAAACCCCTGGAAATACATAAGGGCAAAAGTGGCCACGATCGACACAGGTATGGCGGTGGAAATTATCAGAGTGCTGGGTACGCTGCGGAGAAAAAGAAGAAGGACGAGGATGGCGATGGCGCCCCCCAAAAGTGCTGCGCTCGAAACATGGGTGATGGCGCGCTCGATGTAGTTCGCGTTATCCCGTAACGGCTGGATATTGATTTTCGGAAAATCCCGTTTGATCCGACCGATTTCCTCTTTGGCCCGATCGACCACCGCAACCGTGTTAATGTTCGGCTGTTTTCTGAGAGAGATGACCACGGCGCTTTCTCCGTTAATCCGTACGACGTGGTCAATTTCTCTGAAGGAATCATTAACTGCGCCCACGTCTCGAAGATACACGGGAGTGCTTCCGCGCTTGGACACCACGGTCGAGCGAATTTGCTCGAGATTGTTAAATCGCCCCAGTGTACGAACCGTTAACTCCACATGGGCGCGGTCAAGGTGGCCGGCCGGGAGATTGACGTTTTCTCTATCCAATGCCGACACAATATCAGCGATAGAAAGATTAAGGGCGCGAAGCTTATCGAGAGAAAGATTAACATGGATCTCCCGTTCCAGGCCTCCCCGAATTTCCGCGGAAGCGACTCCTGGAGTTCTTTCGAGCCGGTAACGGATTTCGTTCTCAACAAAGGTGCGCAGTGCCACCGGGTCGAGACTCCCAGAAACGCCGATATACATGATCGGAGCAGCGTTGACGTCGTATTTGGCAATCACCGGTGCGCCGGCGTCTCGCGGGAGATCGTCTCGTATGCCATCGATCTTTTCCCTCAGGTCAGTTACCGCGGAATCCAGATCGGTACCCCAGCTAAAACTCACCCGGACCTGACTACGGCCCTCCACCGCAACCGAACTGACCTCCTCCACGCCAGCCACGGAACTTACTGCTTTCTCGACGGGCTCAGTGATCAGGGTCTCGATTTCCTGTGGGTTGACGTTTTCGTACCGAGTGTTGATGGTAACCGTGGGAAAGGTAATTTCGGGCATTAGCTCGATAGGGATTTTAAGGAACGAGACGCCGCCGAGGATTAAAACGCTCAGCACCACCATATAAACGGTAACCGGTCTACGCACTGAAAACTGGCTAAGGCTCATGTCCCGGCTCCCTTGTGCCGATCTTTGGCCGCCCCTGCGCCGACCCTCACACGCTGGCCACTCTTCAAGAGGCTGCTTCCGAGTGTCACCACCCGATCGCCGGTGGAAAGATCACCCTCCACCTCGGTTTGGCCGCCACGGCTGGTCCCAATGAATACCTGCACCATCTCCGCCTGCAAAGCATTGTCCGCAGCCACGCGCACGCGAAACACGCCATAGCCCTCGGGAATTTTGACCAGCGCGCCGTCGGGGATCAGCAGAACATTACGCCGCTGGCCCAGGCTAATATCTATCTTGGCAAACATTCCCGGTTTGAGATCACCTGCGACATTATCGACTTCGATTTCTACCGCTCCCGTGCGGGTTTCCTCGCTCAAAACCGGCGTCTTGCGCACCACCTTTCCACGAAAAAGGCGTCCCGGAAATGCCTGGAGGGATATCGTGGCGCCCTGACCGCGTAGTATCTTTGGATATTCCTTTTCCACTACGTCCACAATGACTTTGACCCTTGCGATATCGACGATACTGGCAATGGCGGTTCCGCTATTGACCATGGCACCGGAATCCACCAAACGCTTTTCCACATAACCGCCGAACGGAGCCAAAACTTGGGCTTCCGCTAGTTGCAAGCGCGCATGAGTTAAACGCGCCCTCATTTGAACGATCTGCGCGCTGCTGAGCTCCACCTGCGCCACTGCAGCGGCGACCTCGGATTCCAGTGTGTCGAGCTCTTGGCGCGAGATGAAGTTATTTTTGTAGAGTAGTCTCGCCCTTTCCAATTTCTTCTGCAGATCCTCGAGTTCCGCCTCCTTGCCTTTTAAGGTTGCCTGCGAAACCTTGAGCGAAGCTTCTGCTTCTCTGACTTCCTGCGTTAGCTCGCGGGAGTCCAGCTGGGCGATCAGCTGACCCGCTTTAACCAGATCACCGACATCTACCAAAACTTTTTCAACGCGGCCATCGATCTTCGGTGCGACGTTGACATAGGCGCTCGCAGTGAGTGAGCCCACGGCACTCACGACAGTCTCGACGGTCCCAGGCTGAACCTCGCCCACTTCTACGGCGAGCGTCCGGCTATCTACCCTTTGCGATTCCGTGTTTGGGGCTAATTGCTTGCGAAATAGCGGAAACCCCAGGCCATAGAGCACACTGAAGAAAATAGCGATAAGCACCAGAGGGAGTACAACGCGCTTCAATGGGACCATCCGGGCGGCGGTAGAGATACCGCTTACTTTTTTAGCTTAGCGCCGCTGAGACTATAAAGGCAACTCGGAGCCAGAGAAAGCCCAGGGTCTTTGGTTGTGGCATTGCGAAAACCCCACTGGGATTTTTCCTTCGACTGGATTATATTCTCGTGCCGTGCGTTTTCCTTCACGCTTGATTCGCGGGACGCTCATCCAGCGTTACAAGAGATTCCTGGCCGATGTTCGCTTGAGCGATGGTAAGATCGTCACCGCTCACTGCACCAACACGGGCAGCATGATGGGCTGCAGCCAACCGGGCAGCGCGGTTTATTTATCGCAAAGCAACAAAGCCGGAAGAAAACTCCTGTACACTTGGGAAATGATCAATGTCGGCAGCCATTGGGTCGGTATCAACACGATGCGCTCGAATCATCTAGTGGTCGAAGCGATCAAAGCGAAGGTCCTCAGGGAGCTTCAGGGCTACAAGACGATTCGTCCAGAGGTCGTAACACGGCCGGGAACCCGGCTCGATCTTCGGCTCGAGGGCCCAGAGGGCTATTGCTTCGTGGAGGTTAAAAACGTCACACTGGCACTACAAGGAGCGGCGGCGTTTCCCGACGCCGTGAGCCAGCGCGGCACTAAACATTTAAAGGAGCTGATACGACTGCGGCGCCAAGGCCACCGCGCTGCTGTGGTTTTTGTTGTGCAGCGCAGCGACTGCAAATATTTTCGTCCCGCCGATGAAATTGACGGGGAATACGGCAGCTGGCTGCGCAAAGCGATAATGAGCGGCGTCGACGCCTTGCCCTATCAAGCGCGGGTCACGTCCCGGGAAATTGTTATAACTCATGGGCTCGAGGCAAGGCTCTGAGATGGCGGTCGTCTACTTTTTAAACCCGCCCACGAGCGATCTTTTGCCGCCGTCCCAGTAGCATTGGACTCTGAAAAAACCGGCCGCTTTCAGCCAGGCCAACTGCTCCTTGCGCGACGGGGTCATTCGATCAAAATTGAGGAAACAACCGGCGGATTTGACCAAAGAAAATGTCTCCTCGTAAATCATTTTTATGATTTCCGGCGAGCGGACGTTGTGGATGGCAATGGAGGATACCACCGCGTCAAACGGGCCTTTGATTTTTTGGCTCCATCCCGGCTTGCTCAAATCACAAAGAACATATTCAAACCGTCCTTTGAGATGCTTCATACGATTGTGGCCGAGCTTGGCCATCGCCGCCGATCCGTCGTGGCAAAGGGCGGTGGCGTTGGGAAAATTCTTGAGAAGAAATTGAGCTAACGCTCCATACCCCGCCCCGATATCCAAGAATTTGATGGGCGTTTCCGGACGATAGGGCAAGATTTTTACCATCAATCGAAAAATCTCTTCTCGATCGACTTCCCTTCCATCCTGTCGTTCCGCCCAATTAGAGACATAGCGGGGCGAATTCCAATCATGGTGGTCCCAGGGGTCAATTATCTTGGCCATTGGTGTTTTTTCCAAATTCAGTTCGTTTGCCGCATCGAGCCGCAGCTTGCTTTAAATATTACCGGCTGCGGATTAGGCACCGGCGTGCGGCAGCCCGCTTGCCTGCGCGACGATCTCATCGACGCTCTTATCCAAATCAATGGGCCGATTTATACGCGCCGCGTCACGCTCCGGCACTAAAGCGTAGATTTCGAGACAGTTTCCCTCCGGGTCGAGGAAATAACACGACACGGTGTTTCCCATCTCCTCATAGGCATGACTCACACAGTGATCAATCGGCACGCCCCGTGCCTTGAAACGATCGTAGAACTCCTTGACCTCGGCCGGTGTCTCCACCCGCCAGGCGATATGGGCGATGATCTTGGCTTCGCCCTGGCGTCCCTTGGCCAACGCGAGCTGGTGGTCTTCGATCTTGGGATCTGCCGTGAAGAACACCATCCGACCCGCGTGCTCACGGTATTTAACAAGCCCCAGCATGTCCCGGTAGAAAGCTGTCATCTTCTCTAGGTCGTTGACGTAAAGCACTACATGGCTGAGCCCTTTAATTTTTGGCATATGCAATCCCTCCATTTTGCGGTTTGATGTTAGACAACACAGTTCTCGTTGCTTCTAAAACACCCCCGTATCCAGCAGCGAGTAGACCATTTCTTTCAAAGACTCGTCGATGGTATCGAGCCGGCTGACCACAGGTCCGCCGGAGAGCGAGTCGACTATCTCGGGTAGATCTTCCATTTTGACACCCGCGTACCAAATCTTGCGCGGATAGATGACGATATTAGGCCCGACATCACACCCTCCAAAACACAGGTAAGATTTTACCTCCACGTCCAGGGATTGAGATACCACTTTCTTACTCAGTTCGTCCATCAGTTGTCCAGAGCCGCGGCTTTTACAGTCGTCATTTTGGCAGACAAAGCAAATTTGTTTCATCCTTACCCCTCTAGCCTGCTAAGATTAACTCAACTCAATGCGAACGTACAACAGGCGAAGATATATTATATAACCGAACCCGGAAGCTCGCCTCACGTTGACACCAACTGGTCCCTCGCATAATTTTATCCCAACGATGGACGAAAAACAGCGCGCGGCGGCGGGAATATCCATGGATTAGCCAGTCATTGTTGCCCCTGAGCGAGCACTGATAGAGGGAATTACCATGAAAATTGGACTGAGTCCCCTCCAAGGACAGGCGAGTTTTGAAGAAACTCTCAACGAATGCGAGCGCGCCGAGGCCGCAGGGTTTGATTCGGTCTGGCTTGGCGAGCACCACAATAACACTGTTCTCTATCCGGCGCCTCTCACTGGGCTTAGCGCCATCGCAAGTCGCACGCGCCGCATACTTCTAGGTACGGGGGTTCTCTTACTCCCATTGTACCATCCTGTAATGGTCGCCGAAGAGGGGGCGATGGTCGATATGATTTCGTGCGGTCGCTTGATTTTAGGGGTGGGCGCCGGCTACGCCCCTGAAGAGTTCGCCGCTTACGGCTATTCGCTAAAGGAGCGCGGCAGCAGAATGGAGGAGGGGGCTTCGCTGTTGCACCGTTTGTGGACCGAAGAAAATGTCATCCATCATGGACGGCATTACCAGGTAACCCGCGCCACCGTGGCGCCCAGGACGGTGCAACGGCCAAGGCCCCCTATCTGGTTCGGAGCATGGACCGAACCGGCGATTCTGCGAGCCGCTCGTCTTGGCGATGCCTGGCTTGGCGGCCCATCAGCCAATCTTAAAGAGCTCGTTGCCTGCGCGCGGCAGTACCGAGAAGCGCGCCGCGCCACGGAAAAAGGCCCAGGCCAGGTAGCGTTGTTTCGCTACGTATTTGTCGCCCAGAGCACGAAAGAGGCAATCAGTGCTGCTGGTGACTCTTTTCGTCTAGCGTTTGACAGTATGTATTTTCGCTGGCCTCATCCGGTGGTCAAGCGACCTACGGGGGATCTCACCATCGAGCGGCTAGCTGAAGATCGGATAATTTTCGGGGACCCGAGATCTTGTATTAGGGAAATCACTCGCTATCAGGAAGAGCTAAGCCTTAGTCATCTTATCTGCCGTTTTTCCGTCCCGGGAATTGACCGAGAAGCCTGTCTGAACTCCCTCGATTTATTCACACGCGAAGTCATGCCCGCAATCCGCTCCGCGGGGACGTGACATCCCAATCGATTATTGTCTCGGCTCTGCCGCGCAAAAAAAAAAGGCAACTGGCTTGACAATTACCCCTTTTGGAACACCAACACTTCGGCGTTCTTATCCCTCGATCACCTTCTTCCATTTGTTGCGGACTTTTTCTTTGAGCTCCGGAGTAGATTCTGCCACCGGCGGAAAATCCTTCATCCATTCAAAAGGACGGCAGGCATCGATGACGGCCCTGGAGTTAAACCCCTTCTTGCCGGGTTGAATTCGCGGATCCAGCGGGCCGCTCCAACAGCGGCGCAAAATTTCGATGGACTCCACCGGATCGGAACGGCTCGCCAAGGCCCAGAGCACATCGAAGGTATTGGTCGGATCGATATCCTCATCCACGACCACCACGTAGCGACCCAGATAGGCCCCCGCGTGAACCTGAGAGGCGGCGAGCATCGCTTGGCGCGCGTGGCCGGGATATCGCTGCTTAATGGAGATAACGTTAAATAGACGGCCTCCGCCGGCCTCGTGACACCACACTCCCTTCACATCGGGAACGCCGCACTTCTCAACTTGTTCCCAGATCAGCGCGGACTTGACCATGCATTTGGCCAACGAGTAGTCGGACGGCGGACGGCCGGGACGAGCCCCGGTTAGAATCGGATTGTTTCGGTAATAAATGTTTTTCACTTGAACCACGGGCTCTGGTCGGCTCGAGCTGGCATAGTAGCCGGTCCACTCGCCGAAGGGTCCTTCGGTTCGGCGGTCATTGGGATCCATGAACCCTTCAATGACGATTTCGGCGTGGGCCGGGAACGGCAGCCCGGTAGCTTTACCCTCGATGACTTCGATGGGCGCGCCCTTTAGACCGCCGGCATAGTCAAATTCGGAAACGCCGTAGTCGATTTCATTGCCCGAGACCATGAACAGTACCGGGTCCTGGCCGACGCAAATAATCACCGGGCAGGGTTTGCCTTTTTCAAAATATTTGGAGCGCTGGATGGTCCCATGTTTGCCCGGGGAGATATAGCAGCTCATGCTCTTTTCATCCTGAATCATTCCCCGATAGGCGCCAAAGTTCACCCAACCTTCGTCTGGATCTCGTGTGATCACGAGACAAGCAGTGCCGATGAAGCGGCCGCCATCCTGCTCATGGATAAGAGGAACGGGAAACTTGAGAAGATTGACGTCGTTACCGGACATTACGTTTTCCAGAATCGGCCCTTTGGTTACCGTCTTGGCGGGAATCGGCGTATGGCTCGCTAACTTTTGGCGCAATGCCCGTACCAGGTCTAAACTCTTGAGGTCGAGCGGTAACCCCAGGTTCAGTGCCATCCGTTTGAACGATGCGTTTTGCGCAAAAAGGACGCGATAGCCCTTGGGATAATCCTTAATATTGTCGAATAGGCACGCCGGAACGGGCCCTTTGCTCTCGCGGGCGATTAGTTCCGAGAGCGTTCCCATCTCGAGGTTCCAATCGCAGTTGTCAATTCTCTTGAGCTCCCCAAAACTATCGACGATCTCGATCCACTCGCGAAGGTCTGTATAACCTGGTGTTTTTCCGGCCTTGATCTCTTGCTCCGCGAGGTTTCTTGCTTCTAGTGCGGTCATAAGACTGAATCTCCTTTCAAGATAACGACCTGCGTTATTTTAAACACCCAACATACTTTCATCAATACCTTCTTTATCGTCCGCAGGCAAACCGTTGCAGCTTCCGGGATCTAAATATAGGTAAACCTTGTCCCCGGGACTTATGGCATTGAAGGGATGGGTGTGCACGGCCAACACATCATCGCCCACCACAATCTTGCACTGATAGGCGTCACCCATGAATACCGCCTCCTGCACCGTCCCTTCCAGAACATTTTCCAATCCCTGCGGTTTTTCCTTGTGCACTGGAATATTTTCCGGCCGAATAGAAATTACCGCCGACTGGTCTTTCTTCATTGGCATAGCCGGGATGAAGCTCAAGATACCCTTCTTGGTTTGCATCCTACCTGGCCGGCTGTCACCGTCGACTTCAATGACCTTGCCATCGATGAGATTCGTCAAGCCAAGAAAGGTTGCCGTAAAGCGCCTTTTGGGCCGGGTATATAACTGATGCGGCGTGCCGACTTCAATCAACATGCCGCTGTGCATGACGGCGATCTGATCGGAGATGGCCAGGGCCTCCGATTGGTCGTGGGTGACAAATATCGTCGTAATATTGGTGCGGCGCTGCAACGCCTTGATCTCTGACCGCATCTGGACGCGAAGCTTGGCATCCAAGTTACTCAAGGGTTCATCCAAGAGCATGACTTTGGGCTCATTCACCAGGGCGCGGGCAAACGCAACCCGTTGTTGCTGGCCGCCGGAGAGTTTTGGCGCCGGACGCTCCTCCAGGCCATCAAGGCCGACAATTTTAAGCACGTCGCTCACCCGTTGCTTGATCTTCGCCTTTGGAAGGCGCTGAATCGTTAAAGGATAGGCGACATTTTCGGCCACGGTCATATGAGGCCAGATCGCGTAGGACTGGAAAACCATACCGATGGGACGTTTATTCGTCGGCACGTAAACCCGCTCGCCCGACGCGTAAACGGTCTGTCCGCCGATGCTAATCCGGCCTCCGTCCGGCCGCTCCAAACCGGCGACACACCGCAGCGTCGTTGTTTTGCCACAGCCGCTTGGTCCTAAGAAGGTGTAGAGGGATCCTTCGGGAATATTTAGAGATACGCCTTTGAGCACATGCACTCGATCTTTGTCTTCGCCGAAATACTTTTCCAAGGACTCGATCTGAACCATATCTCTTTTCTCTGCCATTACGCCTCCCGAAAATCTCGACTACCTCTGTGGGCAATCACAGATCGTTGACCCTCGACTATTCCACAGCGCCCTGCTCCTAACTGCCGCGTCACGCAGGCCATCGGGCTAGGTCATAATACAAACGGTGTCGCTGAGAATGACGGTCCTGGAGTTTAGCTGCATTCTGCTCCATCCTATAGCATCCGGACCGACATCCTTAGGCGTCGATGTTGTGCACCACCTGGTCCGCGAGCATGGTTTTTTTCACTTCGACTTCAATCAAGTTCCAGCAGTAATCCTCATATTCGAGGAATTTTTTCTCGCGCTTCACCGACAGGCCCCGGGGGCGTTGAATCTCGATTTTTATGGTTTCCTTGACCCTGCCGGGGCGCGCGCCAAACACTATGACGCGGTCGGCAAGGTAAATCGCCTCATTGATTTGGTGAGTGATAAAAAGCACGGTTTTCTTCGCCGAGCGCCAAATACGCAATAGTTCCAGCTGCATGATTTCCCGAGTCTGCGCGTCCAGGGCAGCGAAGGGCTCATCCATTATCAGGATCTTGGGGTCGACGGCCAGGGCACGAGCCAGATTGCAGCGTTGTTGCATGCCGCCGGAGAGTTCATGGGGGTAATGCTCTTCAAAGCCCTCCAAACCTACGAGCTTGATGAATTGACGGGCTCGGGCTGCTCCCTCCTCGTTATCGAGTCCCTGGCATTCCAAACCGAATATGACGTTTTTAAACACGGTGCGCCACGGCATGAGGCAGGAATCTTGGAAGACCATGCCTCGATCGGTGCCGGGTCCGGTCACTTGTTTTCCGTCGATTAAAAGCCTTCCGGCCGTTGGAGTCAAAAGTCCATCGGCCAGATTTATAAAGGTGGTCTTGCCACAACCACTGGGACCGACGATGGTGACGAACTCCCCTTCTTCAACCTGCAAATTCACATTATCGAGCGCCAGCAGCCTGCCGCCCGTGCGCGGCTGATAATACTCGTGTCGCAGCCCGATCGCCTCCAACTTGGTTTGTGCCACATAACCTCCTTTGAATAATAATTTCTTTGGCCATTTCTGAATAATAAAAACGCCCTGAATCAGCCACGCGGCTCCCGGAACGACCTAGCCAATATCATTTTCAAATGTTTTTTCAAGTATCGCCGCAACTTTGTTGACAATAAAAAACGGATCGGATAGGTTCACGATTCATCTTTGCATAAAGTTTTTCATGCCGTTTATCCGGCAACGAGACCCTGACCAAGGCTCTTGCACAGGTATTTGAACGTATCATATTGAAACGGCGCAGCGACGACTAGTATGAACCAGCGCGCGGTCTGGCGGCTCATCAAGATATATCAGGCCATGAAGCGACGCAACGCGCCCCAAGCTGCCGCCATTGTCCGGCCCCATATCCGGACCGGCAAAAAAATGCACTTGCCGATCTGAAGCATAAGCAGCAGATGCGTGAATGGCTAAGCCTCATCACTGTAAACCAATAAAAAAAGGAAAGGAAATAAAATGGCTGCAGATCTAGTGATCAAAAATGGTTCGGTTGTCACCCCCAACGACACTTTCAAAGGGGGGGTAGCGATCAGCGACGGAAAATTCGTCGCCATAGGAACCGATGACCAACTGCCTCAGGGCAAAGAAGAAATTGATGCAAAAGGAAAACATATACTGCCGGGCCTGATAGACGGCCATGTCCACTTCCGCGAGCCCGGCCTGAGCCATAAAGAAGATTTTACCACCGGCTCCACAGCCGCGGTTTGCGGTGGCATCACCATGATCATGGACATGCCCAATGTCATGCCGCCGACGGCCGATGCGGAAAAAGTGAGGGAAAAAATCAAGATTGCTGAAGGCAAGTTTCTCTGTGACTACGCCTTTTACGGCGTTGTGGTGCAGACCAACGCCGACCAGATCCTGCCCATGAAAGAGGCCGGCGTTATCGGCTACAAAATCTTTTTTGGCGAGACCATCGGCAATTTGCCATTTCCAGATGACGGAATGTGTCTCGAGGCGTTCAGCAACATCAGTCAATCCAAACTGCCTCTGGGAATCCATGCGGAAAACCGCCAAATCATGGCCTATCACACAAATAAGCTTAAATCCGAAGGTAAAAACGATGCTATTTATTGGGAGGCCTCCCGGCCAGACATCTGCGAGGCGGAATCCGTGCACCATGCGATCTTTTTCGCCGAGCACTTCAAGACAAAGCTCCATGTCTACCACATGAGCTCTAAACAGGCCGCTTGGATGGTGCGTGATGCCAAGGCACGCGGTCTCAGGGTCACGGCAGAGACCGGCCCTCACTACCTCCTGAGAGAGCCAAAGGACATGGCTCAAGTGGGCTCCCTTCTCAAGATGAATCCCCCAGTTCGTACGAAGGATCACGCCGAAGTGCTGTGGGATGGGCTGCTCAATGGCTATGTAGATTCGATCGCAACGGACCACTCGCCCCACACTCTCGAAGAAAAGGGATCGGATATTTACGGAAAATTGACCAAACCCGCGATATGGGACTGTATCTCGGGGTTTTGCGGTGTCGAAACCGGGGTGCCGCTGCTGTTAACCGAGGTGAACAAGGGAAGAATGACGCTCAACCACTATGTCAAAGTTGCGTCCGAAAATCCCGCCAAGGTCTGGCAGATCTATCCGAAAAAAGGCGCCATCCGACTCGGATCCGATGGCGATGTGACAATCGTCGACATGGATAAGGAAGGAACGATCGACGTCAACAAGCTTCACAGCAAGAGCAAACCCAGCCCTTGGCATGGCTGGAAAGTTAAGGGCATGCCGGTTTATACGATTGTCCGAGGCCATGTGCAGATGCGTGACGGCGAACCGGTGGGCAAGCCGGTGGGTCGGTTGGCGAAACCAATTCCTGTATAAGGACTGAGTCGTGAGTCCTGAAGGCTGAGGGCCTTCCCGCGACGCACTCGGACATCGCAATGATCATGAATTTAAATTCAACCTTAACGATTGCGGGTAGGCCCCGGACCGACGAGCGAGCCTGGAGGGCGCAGACGCAGAACCGTACAGGTCTTGCCAGGCCTGGCCAGTTGGAGTGAGCACCGTTGGGGTTGGGCTGGGTGGCCTTTGAGGCAGAGACCTATCGGCTGCGGCCGTAAGGCTTGCGTTTCGGTCCATTTGCTGTGGAAATCTCGGTACTGATTATGAAACGTCCCGAACCCCTAGAGTTATACCAGCCAAGATCGCCTGAGGAGGCGAGTCGGCTAATGCAGGAAAATGGCCCGGGTGGCTATTTTCTCGCTGGGGGTACAGACCTAGTCATCGCGATCAAAGAGAAGGGGCTCGTGCCAAAGTATGTTGTCGACCTCAAGCGGGTTAAAGACCTGTCCGGCATCCGGGAGTCTGACCAAGGGGGTATTTTGATCGGCGCGCTTACGACAATGCGCGAAATCGAAACCTCCCCGCTCATAAAAAGGAAGTATCCTTTTCTCGCCCAAAGCGCCGCCGAAGTCGGATCGATTCAGATACGAAACCGGGCAACGATCGGCGGCAACATGGCCAACGCCACACCCTCGGCCGATGTGGCGCCGGCCTTGATCGCTCTTAATGCAACCGCCAAAATCGTCAACACCGCCGGAGAGAGAAAAATATCACTGGAATCCTTCTTCCGCGGTCCCGGTCAGACGGTCATGGACCGTAATGACATTCTCGCTGAAATCGTCCTACCAAAGACAGACCCCCGTTTAGTTGGCGAGTATGTAAAATTTTCGCCGCGCGACATGATGGACTTGGCCTACGTTGGCGTCGCGGTCGCGTATGTTCCGGAAGAAGGCTCCCGCCGCTGCCGTAGCGTGCGCATCGTTCTCGGTGCCGTGGCCCCCACTCCGATGCGCGCCAAAAACGCCGAAGCCATGCTCGAGGGGCAGCCCCTCACCGAAGAAAACGCGGCGAGGGCCGGGGAAGAAGCGGCCAAAGAAAGTAAGCCCATTAGCGATGTACGCTCCTCGGCGGACTATCGTCGCGCCATGGTCGGAGCCATGACCAAAAGGGCCCTGCTCAACGCAGCTGTCGGTCCGGCCAGGTCATGGGTGGAGCGGCGCGACAGAAGATACTAGTCAAATAGGATCCTGGCACAATGGAGGATGCAAATTTTAACGTGCAAAATGTAAAAAGAGAAACCCTAGCTGGCCTTGACTATTGCAATATGCAATTTCCACATTGCATAATATCGAGAGAGGGTAACGGAGACGCCCGATGAAAAGGAATATCCGCTTTACTTTAAACGGCAAGAACCTGTCCCTGGAAGTTTCCAATCACCGTCTCTTGCTCGATTTGCTGCGCGACGAAATTGGTCTTACCGGAACCAAGGAGGGTTGTGGTACGGGGGATTGCGGTGCTTGTACAGTATTGCTCAATGGCAAACCGGTAAACTCCTGTTTGGTTTTTTCCGGAGAACTTAGCGCTGCGGATATCGTAACTATCGAAGGATTGAAAATCGGAACCGAACTTAATCCCATTCAACAAGCCTTTGTTCAGGATGGCGGAGCGCAATGCGGTTACTGCACCCCTGGGATGTTGATGATGTCCAAGGCGCTGCTTGATGAGAATCCTAACCCTTCCGAAGAAGAGATTCGATTTGCGCTATCCGGCAACCTCTGCCGTTGCACGGGATACGCCAAAATCATTCAGGCGGTCCAAGACGCGGCGGCGGAGTTAAGAGAATCCCTTTCCAAGGGATCAAGCGGTTCAAACCGTTCCAACGGTTGAGCCATAGGGACGCTTTGAGTCGGCATTGACTCGGAAGTAAGAAATGAAAGCCGCCCTTGTTCCCTCATCTTTATCCACCGCCCCGTCGCGCAGGAGAGAGAAGGGTGAGGGAGAGGATCGGTAATCGAAACTTTTTCAATCACTCGAAGGAGAATCAGATGGCGGAACTCACAGTTGTCGGCAAACCGGTTACCCGCGTCGATGCCGGCGAAAAAGTAACCGGACAGGCAGTCTACGGCTATGATCTCGTGCTCCCCAACATGCTTTATGGTAAAACGCTTTTCAGCACTCGGGCCCATGCCAGGATCAAAAAGATTAACACCGATAGGGCCAAGCAATTACCCGGGGTCGTAGCCGTAGTCACCGGCGCAGATGCCCCCTGGACCCATGGAGAATCGATCAAAGACAAACCTTTCCTTGCCCAGGGCAAAGTCCGCTTCATCGGCGAACCCGTTGCCGCCGTGGCCGCAGAGGACGAAGATATCGCTCAGATTGCGGCAGGTTTGATTGAAGTGGAGTATGAAGATCTTCCGATTTACACGGACGCTGAAGCCGCCTGTAAACCAGGCGCGGTCGACATTCACGAAGACTTCGCCAATTATCGCAAAATGGGCTTTGTGGTCGGATCTCACCTACCCAACGTCGCGGAGCACTTCAAGCTTCGCACCGGTGACGTTGAGATCGGCTTCAAGCAGTCCGACCTGGTCCTAGAGGAAAGATATAGCGTGCCGATCATTCAGCATGCCGCCATGGAGCCTCACTCGGCGCACGCGCAATTTGATCAGGCAAACGGCCGTCTAACCATCTGGGTCGCCAACGACGCACCCTTTCGCGCCCTCCACGAGATCACCGAAGCATTGAACATGCCCAAAGAAAAAATCCGCTTTATCAACCCCCTACAGGGAGGCGGATTTGGCTCCAAAGGGGGATTGAAGGTTGAACCCATCGCCGTGGCGCTGGCATTTCATACCGGCGGCAGGCCCGTACGCGTCAAGTTCAACCGCGAAGAGACATTCATCTCCACTCTGACCCGGCACGAAGCCGTAGTGTATTGCAAAAGCGGAGTGAAAAAAGACGGATCGCTCATGGCGCGTGAAATGACCATCTATTGGGGCGCCGGTGCATACGCTGAGAAAAGTCCGACTGTCTGTATCCGCGGTAGCCTCCCCGCTCCGGGTCCTTATCGCATTCCCCATGTCAAAGTCGATGGCTACGCCGTCTACACCAACAAGCCCGTGGCAGGATCTTATCGGGGTTATGGGATTCCCCAGGGGGCCTGGGCCTGCGAGCAACAGATGGATGAAATCGCCAAACGTCTCGGTATGGATCCCGTTGCAATTCGCTTGAAAAATATATTCGTCGAAGGCGACGTGGCATACTGGGGTGAACGGCTCCATGCCGTGGGTCTGAAAGAGACTCTCGTCAAAGCTACAGAGGCCATTGACTGGGGTAAAAAACCCCAACGAACCAGACCTGGCGTTAAGATCGGAAAAGGTTTCGCTTGTATCCAAAAGCCGACACGCAGCCCGACGACCTCGGCGGCGGGCGTTCTGGTAAACAGCGAGGGGACGGTGACCGTGCTAGCCGGCACGGTGGAGATCGGCCAGGGGTGCAATACCATTCTCTCGCAGGTAGCGGCCGAAGAGCTCAAGGTGCCCATCGACAAAATCTTCATGCATCCGCTCGATACCGATGTGATTCCTTACGATGCCTCCACCACCTCGAGTCGCAGCACCTACCACATGGGAAACGCCGTACGCCTCGCGGCCATTCACGCCCGGCAGCAAATCGCCGAGGCAGCGGGTCCCATGCTGGAGGCCAGCATAGCGGATCTCGACTTCGCTGAAGGCAGAGTTTTTCTCAGAGATCAGCCTCAGATGGCGCTGACGATGGGAGAAGTCGTGCGCCGCAAGTTGGGGGCAAACGGGGTCGTTCGTGGCGACGGTTCCTATACATACGAGATCGCCAAGGATCTCGATCTGGAAACGGGTCATAGCGATCATGCATCAGCATTCTATATGTATGCGACACAAGCCGCTGAAGTCATGGTCGACGAAGAGAGCGGCCGCGTACGCTTGCTGCGTATGTCGGCGGCCCACGACGTCGGCAAGGCCATCAATCCGCTCAACTGCGCGGCGCAGATCGAGGGCGGCGTAGCCATGGGCATCGGTTCCGCTCTTCACGAAGAGATGGTCGTGGATAGTACGGGCAAGGTGCGCAATCCCTCGTTCCTTGACTATCACCTCGTCACCTCCCTGGACCTGCCACAGATGATACCGATCATCGTCGAATGTCCCGAGCCCCAAGGCCCCTATGGTGCAAAGGGTCTGGGCGAACCCGGACTTGCGCCAACCCCCGCCGCCATCGGCAACGCGGTCGCGGATGCGTTGGGCATAAGGGTGTACGACCTGCCTCTGAAGCCGGAGAACGTCTACCGCGCCATTCAGCAAAATAAAAATGCCGCGGCCTGATGCAAAACAAATAAACTGGCGATTAATTCGTCTAACATCCAGAAACACAATTGCCAAGGTAGCACAGCGCGCAATGGTAGCTCTGTAGCGTTGGAGGCTAAAGTGGGCCAGACCCAGAAAAAACGTTTCAGAAATATTTTCACAACTCTGATAACGGCGACGCTTTGCTATACCTGGTCCGTTACGTTCGCTGCCGAATCGGCCCCGCCGTCGGCGCCGCTAAAGATCCAAACTGTTCCCGGGATGCCACCGGTCGTCGACCCCAGCAATCTTTACAGCGAGACCCGTCCCGATAAGCTTAGTCCTGTGGTCGCCAATCACCTGTCCCGGGTATATGTGCCCAACCGCAGTTCCAACGATGTCTGGGTTATCGATCAAAAAACATTAAAGGTTGTAGACAAATTTCGCGTGGGTATTCATCCCCAACACGTCGTTCCCTCTTGGGATTTAAAGACCCTTTGGGTTAACAACAACGCCGAGGGAAGAACCGACGGCAGCGTCACGCCCATTGACCCTATAACCGGCAAGCCCGGAAAATCGATTCCCGTGGACGACCCCTATAATATGTACTTCACTCCCGACGGAGCATCCGCGATTATCGTCGCCGAAGCGAGAAAACGGCTTGACTTCCGACATGCGCAAACCATGGCCCATCAGTATTCCATCGATACGCCGGACTGCGCCGGCGTCAATCACTCCGACTTTTCCATCGACGGGCGCTATGCGATTTTCACCTGTGAATACGGCGGCAGGTTGGCAAAGGTCGATCTCGTTGAGCGCAAGGTCGTGGGCTATCTCAAACTTTCCACAGGACAGATGCCTCAGGATATCCGCATCTCGCCGGATGGCAAAATTTTTTATGTGGCCGACATGAAAACCGCGGGGGTCTTCCTGATTGACGGCGACAAGTTCACCGAGATCGGTCACATCAAAACCGGACTCGGCACCCATGGCCTCTACCCGAGCCGCGACGGAAAACAACTCTATATAGCAAATCGTGGTGTCGCCCGTGTTTACGGCCCCCCAAAGGGTAAGGGATCTGTTTCAGTTCTCGATTTTGCAACGCGAAAGATCACGGCGACCTGGCCGATTCCCGGCGGCGGCAGTCCGGATATGGGCAATATCAGCATCGATGGCAAGACATTGTGGCTCTCGGGCCGCTATGACAACGCCGTCTATATTATCGACACGACCAATGGAGAGGTCAAAAGTATCCCAGTAAAAAGCGAGCCCCACGGCCTCACGGTTTGGCCCCAGCCCGGCCGCTACTCCCTCGGTCACACGGGGAACTTGCGTTGATGCCCCGGACCACGGTAAAGGGAGATGCTGATTCCAAAGAACTAATGACCGACGCATGAATAATAGAAACCGGAGCCGGATTTTCCCCTTCCCTTAATCCTCTCCCCCGTCGCGGGGGAGAGGGAAAGGTGAGGCGAGCAAGAAATGGGGCACTTTCCATAACTTATGCGAAGCTCGTTAGTTACCGACAGTGAATAACGTAGGATATCCAATAGCGGTTTAAAGCGGACTGCAAAAAGGAATCCAATGGCACATGAAATTACGCTAGACGAGCTGCGCATGATCGCCGGGCGGGCCGGGCTGCATGTATCCGAGGACGAGTTGCAACGGCTGCTTCCCGGAGTGAACCGCTCTCACAAGCAGGTTTTAGAACTCCGCGACCTCATGACCGACACACTCGAGCCTGCCGGTTTATTCTCGGTAGCCAGCGAAGAGGAATAAGAGGCGATGGCAGCTAGCGATCTCTGTTACCTCTCGATGGCAGAAGCCGCCACAGGACTCCGACAGAAGAAGTTTTCGCCGGTCGAACTCACCGAGGCTTGCCTGTCTAGAATTCAAACCTTCGATGGCAGGCTTCATTGCTTCATCACTTGCACCGCTGAGTTGGCGATCCGACAGGCTAAACAAGCGGAGAAAGCGCTTTTTTCCGATAACGATTTCGGCCCTCTGCACGGCATCCCCATTGCTCTTAAAGACCTCTACGCCACCCAAGGCATCCGCACCACTTGTCACTCGGCGGTTCTTCACGATTGGGTTCCTGATTTCAATGCCACAGCCGTGGGAAAATTATCGGGCGCCGGCACGGTTCTTCTAGGTAAGCTTGGCATGCACGAGTTCGCCTTCGGTGGACCGTCAGTGGACGCTCCCTTTCCCGCCGTGCGCAATCCCTGGAACACCGCGCATATCACGGGCGGGTCGAGCAGCGGTTCGGGAGCAGCATTGGCCGCTGGGTTTTGCTACGGCGCCCTTGGCTCCGACACCGGCGGCTCCATCCGCAACCCTGCCGCCCATTGTGGCATCGTCGGCATCAAACCGACCTACGGCCGCGTCAGCCGCTACGGCGTTGTGCCACTCAGCTGGTCTCTAGATCACACCGGTCCCATGGCACGTAGTGTCGAAGACTGTGCCATCATGCTGCAGGTACTCGCCGGCTATGACTCCAATGATCCGGCATCGGCAAACGTAGCAGTCCCTGATTTTCGCTCTGCGCTTAGGGACAGAATCAAGGGCCTGCGCGTCGGCGTGCCGCGCGCCAACTGGTTCAACGAAAACAAAGGCACGGATCCTCGAACCGAAGGGGTATTCAACGCGGCCTTAAGAACGTTAAAAGAGCTGGGGGCTGAAATCATTGATATTGACGGGCAGTCTTTCTCTTTAGCCCGCAAAGCGAACCAAACTATCCTGATTGCCGAAGCCTATGCGTATCACGAAAAGAACTTGCAGCATTCACCGGAAAAATTTGGCAGTAGCGTGCGCCGCCGGTTGCTCGAAGGAGCTTTCCTTAGCGCCGCCGATTACATTGCAGCCCAGAGAGCACGCACAGCTTTAAACGAACAAATCCGCGAAAACTTTTCTCGCCTCGATGCCTTTGCGACGCCCACCATCGCCCGTCCCCCGGATGCCTTCGACGGCATGGATCCTAACGAGCAGAACCTGCGGCCGAATTTTACCAACCCGTTTAATTTAACCGGGTTGCCAGCCCTCTCCGTGCCCTGCGGATTTACTCCCGACAACTTGCCCGTCGGGTTGCAAATCGTCGCCCCGCCTTTCGCGGAAGCCACCTGCTTTCGCCTTGCCTTCGCTTATGAGCAAGCAACCATTTGGCACAAGCACCGGCCCCCCTTGGATTGAAATTCATCGATCGTCAAAAACGCGAGCATACATTGCCGTCAGCGCCGGTTCTAACTTTCTCGCAGCGGCCAGCTCCCGTTGGATGGATGGTTCCAGCCGTTCGCGCGATTTGTTGGCGAGACGGAGGATTTCACTCTCCTCTATGTTCGTCAACCGGCCTTTTTCCACTAGCATCTCGCCGTTGACAATCACCGTGTCCACCGAGCTGCCGTTCTCGCAGAAAACCAGCTGCCCCACAACGTCGTTCAGAGGCGTGAATGCCGGCGTATCCCTCCTGAGCAAAACCAGATCGGCGAGTCTTCCTGGCGCCAAGACTCCCGCATCGAGTCCGAAGGCTCCCGCGCCGTTGCGCGTGGCCATCGTTAACGCCTGACCCGCAGTTACCCATCGATCGAAGTCGGTTCCGGCCTGGTTGTGGACAAGCGCGGCCAACCGCACTGCATCGAACATGTTTTGCCCATCATTGGATGCGGCGCCATCCGTTCCCAGAGCCACGTTTATCCCTGCGGCTAGAAATTCTTTGATTTTCGCCAGACCGCTGCCGATGCGCAAATTGCTGGCCGGATTGTGTACGGGAGTCACGCCATACTTGGCGAAGCGGTGGACGTCATGATCTTCGATCCAGATGGAATGAGCGCAGGAAAGGTTTTTTCCGAGAACTCCAAGATTTTCCAGATGCTCGAGCAATGAATGATCGTAGATTTTCCTGCCCTGCACCGCCTGCGCTTTAGTTTCGGCCAAATGAATATGCATCGGTAGGTTCCGCTTCTTCGCTATTTCGGCCGCGCCCTGCAAAAGCGCGTCTGTGCATCGCTGCACTCCCGAAGGCCCAGGGCAACAAGTCGTTAACTTCTCCGGGTCATGAAAGCTATCAATGAACGACTCGCAGTCATCGAGCCACGCCTGGGTCGGTTTGGATTCAGCCCCGCTCATACGTTTGATCTCGTCGTCAAGCCGGGCGTCGGTTTCGCCGAGAGGCAGGGTATCTTCGTAGTTCTTGTCTGTCATCGTAAGCGCCACCACATGGCGCAATCCAAGATCGCGCATGGCCTGAATCGCCGCACCGCCACCCATAAAAGGGCATGCCGGGTTGCCGGCGAAGTGATCGAGCACGGTGGTGGCGCCGCTTTTTAGCATTTCCAGGCCGCCGAGAAGCGCGCTGGCATAAAAATCCTCAGCCCGCATGTCGCGCAACGACGCTCGGTAATAGGCGCGCCAAATTTCCAACGGCTTGCTCGGCAGCATGCCTCGAACCAGGTTCGCCGGGGAGTGGCAGTGAGAGTTAACCATGCCGGGCATAGCGATCAGACGATCAGCCTCGATCGTTTGATCGAACGGACCCGGAGGAATCCACTCGGTGGATCCTACGTAGGACAGCCGATTATCGTCGACGACGATTGACCCTTTCTGGATCACGTCATTTTGCGTGTTCATCGTGACGATGAATGGATTGCGAATATGAATTCTCATATATCACTAGGCGGTGGGTAAGGAATCCCAACAACTCAACGAAGGAAGATGCAGCGTCCTGAATTTCCGGATACCACCAGACCCGAGATTCGAAACCCGAAAAACAAGCGCACGGTGCTTACACGAAGCCCATCTTTCGTCCCCAGTTTTCGGGGTCTTTGAGAAAATCGACGATCTGTCGGCTGGCGTTTTCGGAGAAATAACTTTTACTGAGCCCGGTGTCGAGCACATCGTCCCAGTTAGCCAGCACATGCAACTCGATGTCATTCTTAGCTAGATTGTCTCGCCCCTCATGCTGATCGAGACGATCCGAGGCGTAGTCAAAAACACACAGGCAGTGAGTCATTTTCGCTCCCGCGCCGCGTATACCGATATTAAAACGCAACTTGCTTAGTCCGTCCGTGATAAGATCTTCAACCAGCAAGACTCGCATCCCCGCTTCGAGGATTCCCTCGATCTGTTTGGTGCCGCCATAGCCCTTAGGCTGCTTGCGGATGTAGATCATCGGTTTTTTGATGAGATGGGACACGAAGGAGGCGTAAGGTATCCCCGCTGTCTCTCCCCCGGCGACCACGTCAATATTGGCCGCGCCGATGTTGTTTGCGGCACGCTCGGCGAGCTGCGTCACGATATATTCCCGCTCATCGGCAAAAGACAAAATTTTGCGGCAGTCGATATAAACCGGGGAGATCCTCCCGGAGACAAATACGAACGGATTATCCTTGTAAACCTGTATGGCTTCGGTACGAAGAAGCATTTCGGCGATTCTTTGAGCAACCTCACTCATGTATCTCGACCTTTCCTCCCCTCCTTTCGTCCACCCCACGCGGCGTGAGGGGGGGGGGGATGGGATGGGGGAAGTCCTTTTATGTCTATTTGTTGTCGCATATAACATACACCCTATCCTTTTCCAATATGGCGCTTGCGCTTGGGCACGCGTTTTTCTGGCAAGCACGAACCTGATAGAATACCGCGCATGCAATTATCTAGGAAGGCGGACACCGGACAACTGGCGGCCAGCGATGTAAAGGTAAATAAGCGGCGCCTCATGCGCGACCTCAATGCCGTCTCGCGCATCGGCATCGGTAGCCACGGCGCGGTCACGCGGCTGGTATTTTCCATAAAAGAGCTGAGAAGCCGCCAATTGTTGATTCATCTCATGCGCCAGGCCGAGCTCAAAATTCACATCGATGCTATCGGCAATATATTTGGCAAACTGACCGGCCGGGCGCGCAACGCGCCGGCGGTTTTGGCCGGTTCGCACCTCGACACCGTGGTCCACGGCGGCAAGTATGACGGACCCGTCGGTGTCATCGGCGCCCTCGAAGCGATCCGCACAATCAGCGAAAATAAGATTGCGCTTCGCTCTCCCCTTGAAGTCGTCTGCTTCGTCGGCGAGGAGTCGAGTCGCTTCGGCTTTTCCACATTGGGCAGCAGCCTAGTGGCGGGCGAAGTGCGCCCGAAGGATTTGACGAACGCGGTGGATCGTCAGGGAACGAGACTCGTCGATGTTCTCAGGGGTTTGGGCATCTCGCGCCGCAACCTGATGTCCCTCAAACGAGATCGCAAAAGCCTCAAAGCCTATTTGGAGCTGCACATCGAGCAAGGACCGATTCTTGAAACGAAGCAAAAAAAAATCGGCCTCGTCACGGCCATCGCGGCGCCCAGCCGATTCAGAGTGCTCTTTATCGGACAAGCAGATCACTCCGGCACGACACCCATGGAAATGCGTAAAGATGCCTTGGTGGCATCGGCTCAACTCATCGAATATGTGGAACGGGTTTGCCGGCGCTTTTCCTCGGCGGCCAAGGGACGAGTCGTGGGCACCGTGGGAGCGATAAAGGTCGAACCCGGCGTGATCAATGCGGTACCGGGAAAAACCGACCTCTCCATCGACATCCGCAGCATTTTAGCCGAAGCAAAAAGTCGCGTCACACGCAGAATCCAGCAGGAGGCTCGCGCCATTGCTCGCCAACGCGGCATCGGGGTTGAGATATTACCCATCCGCGATGAAGAGCCGGTGCCGCTGGACAAGAGGTTGTTACGACTCACAAAGGAGATTTGTCGCAAGAAAGGCATTGACTACGAAGTCATGCCCTCGGGGGCCGGCCATGACGCCATGCAGATGGCGAAAATCACTCCCGCGACCATGATATTTGTCCCCAGCAAAAAAGGCATCAGCCATAACCCGTCGGAATGGACCCACCCTGACGATATTTGTCTCGGCGCTCAACTATTGATGGAAACGATGATTCGAGTTGCCAATGAAAATTTCTAAGGTAAAGAAAAAGCGCATCCTCAACGCGGCGCAAATCAAGGCGATCTTGGAGCGCATCGCCAGGGAGATTTCGCGCCAGTATAAAAATCTCGATCAGGTTGTATTGATCGGCGTCCGTACCCGCGGCCCATATATGGCCAAGCGGCTTAGTGAGATAATCAAAAAGCGGGAGGGCCGGGATCTACCGGTGGGCGAAATGGATATTACCCTTTATCGCGACGACTTGAACGCCCTTTTGCCGGGGGGCACCATCGATCACACTCGCATTCCGTTCGACATCGCCAACAAAATCGTAATTCTCTTTGACGACGTTCTCAATACCGGCCGCACGGTGCGCGCCGCCGTGGATCATTTGATCGACCTGGGCCGCCCTCGCATGATCCATCTCGCGGTTATGATCGACCGCGGTGGGCGGGAGCTTCCCATCGCCGCAAACTTTGTCGGCAAGAAGATCAACCTCGCCGTGCAAAAAACAGTTCAAGTCAAACTCAAAGAAGTCGACAAAGCGGACGAGGTGCTAGTGGGTGATTAGGAACTTTAAGGGCTTGAAACAAGGACAAGATCTTTATAGGGTGCAGCCAGGAATGATTGAGGAGGTTTTATGAAACGGGAGATATGGATCCTGTCGATTTTTTTCTTTCTTTTCTCGGCCTCGGTCTTGTTCGCCAAGGACGTGGTCATCGTCACCTCGTTTCCCAAAGAGCTATTTGAAAATTACAAAAAAGCCTTCGAAGCCAAAACGCCGGGCGTCAAAGTCGTCATCAACAGCAAGCAGACCAACGCCGGCGTGACCTACCTGCGCGAGACCAGAGCCAGACCAGAAGCCGATATTTTTTGGGTGAGCGCTCCCGACGCCTTTCAAACGCTGAAAACCGACGGCCTGTTGGAAAAATACGCGCCGCCGAAAGAGATCATGAGTAAGATCCCAGCAAAAATCGGTAACTTTCCCATTCACGACCCAGATGGAACCTTTTTCGGCTTCGCTGTCAGCGGTTATGGACTGATGTGGAATAAAAATTATCTCCAGGCGCACAGGTTGCCGTCACCCAAAGAATGGACGGATCTCGTCAACCCGAGATACTTCGGTCACACCGTGATCAGCGCCCCGTCGCGCAGCGGCACAACCCACCTGACCATCGAAGTTATTCTCCAAGCCTATGGTTGGGAAAAAGGTTGGGCCCTGTTGCTCAACTCCGGAGCCAACATGGGAACAATTACCGAGCGAAGTTTCGGCGTTCCAGAGGGCGTCATCACCGGTCAGTACGGCATCGGCGTAGTGATCGATTTCTTCGGCCTTTCCGCCATTGCCAGCGGCCAGCCCGTAGAAGTCGCTTATCCGTCACTGACTTCAGTCGTCCCAGCCAGCGTGGCGATTGTCAAAGGCGGCCCCAACCCGGAAAACGCCAGGACTTTTGTGAATTACTTATTGAGCGAACCGGGGCAGACGCTTCTGTTCTCTCCCGAAATTGGCAGGCTTCCCGTGGTCCCCGATCTCTACGCCAAGGGGCCGAAAGATTATCCCAATCCGTTTACCATGAAACTGGGCGGGGTCGATTTCAATAACAAACTTTCTTCCGATCGGCGCGATGTCGTCAATTCCCTTTTCGATCACATCATCACCTTTCGGCATCGTGAGCTAAAAGAAGCATGGCAGAGTATTTACCGAGCCGACGATGCCATCGCAAAGGGCAAGGGTTCTCCTGAGGCGCGAAGTCTCGTCGCCGAGGCAAAAAAACTCGCTTCTCAAGTGCCGATCAACGACAAACGAGCCGTCGACAAAGAGGTAAGCGGCGCTTTTAAATCGAAATCCGGGCTCAAAGCCCAACTGGAAACCGAGTGGGAGAATTTTGCCAGAGGTAATTACGCTAAAGCCAAAGAGCATGCCGACAGGGCGCTCTCACTAGCCCGTTAGTCGCAGGCCGACGACGGACTACAGGACTACCGTAGACCGTCCGTCGTCGCCGACTGTCCGTGGTCCGTAGTCCTTTTCTATGGCCAAGACTGAACCGGCGCCGAGAGAGCGTGTAGACTGGTGGCAGGGGTCTACTATGACCCTGTTGCTGCTTATCTTGATCAGTTTTATTCTCTATCCCATCCTGCGTGTTTTGTGGGTCTCACTGTCGGAGGACCGGGGGGGCCTCACCCTCGTGCACTTCGCAAATTTTTATCGGCGTCCGCTTTTTCGCGAAGCGTTGGTGAATACCCTGTGGAGCGGATCGCTGGTTGTTTTTTTTAGTGCCCTTATGGCGGTTCCCCTCGCTTATGTGATCGCTCGCTACGAGTTCAGAGGCAAATTGCTGCTGCAGACTGCGGCTACTCTCCCCCTCGTCATCCCGCCATTTGTCGGAGCCGTCGCATTACAGTTGATATTAGGGCGGAGCGGCATGGTCAACCTTCTTCTGATGCGGTGGTTTGATACAAACATCCCCTTCATGGAAGGGCTGAGCGGCGTGGTGCTCGTACAAACCCTTCACTACTTTCCCTTTATCATGCTGAACACAGCGGTTTCCCTATCCAATATTGATGCCTCCATGGAAGAAATGGCTGAGAACCTGGGAGCTCATGGTTTACGTTTGTTTCGTCTTATCACGCTTCCGCTAATGCTCCCTGGCTTCATCGCCGGCTCGCTCCTCACGTTCATTCGTGCCATAGACGACCTAGGAACTCCTCTCATGTTAAATTACAAGAATCTCCTCGCCCCCCAGGCTTACTTACGGATCACCACCATCGGTATTCATGATGTCGACGGCTATGTGGTCTGTGTGGTTCTTGTGGCGCTGTCGCTAACTACGCTTCTGGCCGCGCGCAAATATTTGAGCCTTGCGGAGTACGCCACCACGCACAGGGGAATGCCCATCAGTCGCCCTCTCAGGGGGAATAAACTCGCGCTCGTCTTGATTCTCAGCTCAGTGATTTTAGGCATCAGCTTGCTGCCTCACCTGGGAATCCTGCTTCTTTCTTTCTCCAAGGTTTGGAGTTTTTCACTCCTTCCTACGGTTTATACTCTGGATAATTATGCTGATATTCTTTTGCGCGCGCCGCACTTCGTACTCAACACACTCCTCTATACATTGTTGGCCGCCGGCTTCGACGTGCTGCTGGGAGCCGCCATCGCGTTTCTCTTGCTTCGCAGTCGTCTCAGGGGCCGAAACCTCCTCGACGCCATCGCCACCATACCCCTCGCTATCCCCGGAGTTGTTTTGGCCGTTGGCTTTTTAAGGGTGTTTCACGGCTGGAACTTCCCTGTTGTCGACGCTCCGCTCACTTCCACCTGGTTCATTCTCGTCATCGCCTACACCATGCGCCGGCTTCCCTATACCGTGCGCGCCAGCTATGCCGCGCTGCAACAGGTTCATGTCACCTTGGAAGAAGCAGCGCAAAATCTCGGTGCCAACCGCCTCAAAACCTTCTTGAAGATTACTCTGCCCATGATCACGGGCGGTCTGGTTGCAGGAGGTTTAATTGCCTTCGTGACCTCCTGCGTCGAACTGTCCGCCACCATTATGCTCGTTCCCCGCATTGAGATGGGACCGATCTCCTACGGTATCTATATTTACATGCAAAGCGCCCTGGGTAGAGGCGCGGGGGCCGCTCTCGGGGTCGTGACCATCCTGTTAGTGTCCGCCGGAACCTATCTCACCCATCGCATATTCGGCGGTCGCGCCGGCAATGCTTTTAGGGTTTGATCATGCCGCAAGCTGCTCAAGTCAGGTTAGAAAACATCGGCAAACGATACGGCGAAATCTGGGCGGCCCGTTATGTCGATCTGCATATTCAGCGCGGCGAATTTTTCACCTTCCTTGGACCCAGCGGTTGCGGCAAGACCACGCTTCTGAGAATGATTGCCGGCTTCGTTTTTCCCGATGAGGGTATGATTTTTCTCGACGACCAGCCCGTTAGCCACGTTCCCCCGTGGCAGCGAGATGTCGGTTTGGTGTTTCAGAACTACGCTCTTTGGCCGCATATGTCGGTTTTCGACAATGTCGCCTTCGGATTGCGTGAAAGAAAGGTCCCGCTAAAAGAAATCGAACGCAAGGTGGCCGAAGCGCTCGAAATGGTCGAACTCAAAGGGACTGAAAAACGCCGACCCTCTGAGCTCTCGGGCGGACAACAGCAGCGCGTCGCGCTCGCTCGCACTCTGGTCATCCAACCGAGAGCGTTGCTCTTGGACGAACCTTTGAGCAACCTGGACGCCAAACTGCGCGTGGAAATGCGCCTCGAGTTGCTCAAACTGCAACGCGATTTAGGGTTGACCACCATTTACGTGACCCACGACCAAGAAGAAGCCTTGGCCATGTCGACACGGATCGCTGTCATGGAGAAAGGCAAAGTTGTCCAGGTTGGAACCCCGCGGGAGATTTACGAATTGCCGATCAATGAATTCGTTGCCGGATTCGTCGGTCAGTCAAATCTTTTTTCCGGGAAGATCTTGCGGCTCGCGGAGTCCTCTTTGGCGGTTGAGATCGATGACGAACTAATCATTCACGCCGCTTGGGCTGCGGTCGCGACTCGGGTTACACTGGGAGATTCGATTTTTCTCACTATTCGGCCCGAAGCCATTCAACTAACAAAGTCCGCATCAGGCCCAAGAGAAACGAATCAAATCGAGGGAGAAGTTATCGCGGCGGTCTACCGCGGAGCCCTGATCGAGTACGAGCTTCGCGCTGCCGGCAAAACGATCAAAGTTCATGCCATCAACCCAAAAGGTAAGCCCTCATATCTACGAGGCGAAAAAGTCTTTGCCTCCTTTGCTTCCGAAGACGTGGTGCTAGTGCCGATAACCTAATGATATGGGTCATTTATTAGCTATATCTGTCATTCCGAGAAAAGCGAAGCACCTCGCCTTTGCCAAACCCCGAGACCAATCGCCTTGCTCAGCGTGACACGTACATAACCCGCTTTCACTGGCTGCTAATGTCACGAATGGTTGGACGAAGTGCTCAAAAGCTCGAGGATAAAGATCGCCGGATGAATGGCAGAAGGGCAAAGGGGAGCGGTCAGATTGCTTGTTTTTAACCGCACCTCCGATGTTCTACCGGTAGTGATGCCATTGGTTTGGCCTGGGATGGAAATGTCAATTTGGCCCGAGTGCCGACACCAAGCTCGCTCGTGATTTCTATAGTGCCGTCAACCAGATTCGCCATCCGCCCCGCGACGGTGAGTCCCAAGCCAAGACCGGCAAAGGACCGCTGGAGAGACATATCAACTTGCTGGAAAGGCTCGAAAATTGAAGCGATCTTGCTTTTCTCGATGCCAATTCCTGTATCTTTTATTTCAAACTCTATGCCACATCGATCAAAGGTAGGCTGGGCTCTAATAACGATTTCACCGTGAGCCGTAAATTTAATGGCATTGTTGAGGATATTTTGAAATATTCTCTCCATTTTGGATCGATCGCTGACGATTGGCATTTCACGATCTGCCATTTCGACTTTGAGACGCAACTGTTTTTCGCGCAATGCCCGATCATAACGCCGCGTCGCTTCGTTGACGATCACGCGGGCGTCGAATTGCTCGAGAGTTGGGGTCTGGTCCCCGGCATTGAGCGAGGTCATCCAAAGCACATTATCAATGAGCTCAAGCAGCTCCTCGGAATTTCGATACACTGTTTCCAAGACTTTTTGTTGTTCTTCGGACAGCTTGCCGACGACTTGATTGAGTAAAAGATAGACAAAGCCGGTCACCACGCTGAGGGGAGTGCGCAGCTCATGGGAGATATTACAGAGAAAATCGGATTTTACCTGTCTGAGTTTGGCCTTTGCGCCACGTCGCTCGAGCCCTCGCCTCACCAGCGCCAAAATATGATTGACGTCGAAAGGTTTTGAGATATAGTCAAATGCTCCCAGACGTAACCCCTCGATGGCTGTATCGAGGGAACCGTAACCGGTAATAATGATCGCTTCGATATCCGGATCATGCTGTTTAACTTTGTCGAGTACGTTGATTCCCGTCAGACCCGGCATCTTGAGATCTAATGTCACTAGATCCACCGGATACTGGTTCAATAATTCCAGAGCCTGACCGCCCCGTTCTGCAACATGAACCGTATAGTAGGGATTGAGAATCATTTTGAGCGATTCTCGCGGCCCCATCTCATCGTCGACCACGAGGACATGAGGTTTGGTTGCTTCCATGTTGCGGGAAAAAAGCAAGGAGCATGCCACCACCCAATGAGGGTTAAACGACTAATTTAACACGATAAATTGGCAAGTTGCAGGGTGTAGTGTAAAGTCGCAATAACAAATTTGTGCAATTATGTCGACATTTTCGCTTCGTCTTCGCGCTCACCGGGCTGGTTAATTTTGAGCTTTTCTATGCGGTATTTGAGGATGCGCCGGCTGGTACCCAGGAGTAGCGCAGCCTTGGTTTGGTTAGATCCGGTTCTCTGCAAGGCTTTAATGATGAGTTCCCGTTCGAACTCGTCCACCGCTTCGCTGAGCGGCTTGGATCCGCTGAGAACGTCTTCTTTGAGTGTTGCCGTCTGATCTGTCGATCGCATTCCTGTGGGGAGATCGCGCAACATGATCGTTTCATGAGGGGTCAGAATCGTTAAACGCTCAAGCAAATTTTCTAACTCTCGGATGTTTCCCGGCCAATAATAGGAAGTGAAAAAGTCGACTACCTCAGGAGAAAGAACCTTCGACGCCATGGAATGCTCTTGAGCCTTGAGTCTCAAAAAATGATCCAGGAGCAAGGCAATGTCTTCCGGTCTTTCCCTCAAGGGGGGCAGATAAAGGGAAACGACGTTGAGGCGATAAAACAAATCAGGACGAAATTCTCCAACCTTGGCCATACGCTCAAGATCGCGATTGCTCGCTGCGATAACGCGAACGTCGACCTTGATCTCGTCGGTTCCACCGAGCCGGGTAAAGGTCTCCTGCTCGATGGCGCGCAAAAACTTAGCCTGTGTTCCAAGATTGAGCTCTCCGATCTCATCAAGAAACAAGGTCCCGCCGTGAGCCAGTTCGAAGCGACCGACCTTTTTCTGTGAAGCGTTGGTAAAAGCTCCTTTCTCGTAACCAAAAAGCTCGCTTTCTATCAACGTGTCCGGCAGCGCCGCGCAATTGACAACAACAAATGGTTTGGCGCGTCGGTCGCTGTTATAGTGAATGGCCCGCGCAATGAGTTCCTTTCCCGTGCCGCTTTCCCCCGTGATTAGTACCGTACTCTTTTTAGCGGCCACCATGCTCACGGCTTTAAAGATATCGATAATTTGCTTGGACTTTCCGACGATGTGGTCGATGCCGTACTTGCGGCCGACCTCCTCTTTCAACCGTTCCAACTCTCTCGATAGCTGGACTTTTTCCAAGGCATGCTCGACTCTCATGCGAAGCTCTTCGACTTCGAAAGGCTTGGTCACATAATCAAAGGCGCCCGTGCCTCGAGCGGCAAAGGCCGCTCGGGCCGTATTGAGGGCCGTCAACATGATTACCTGACATTCCTGATGAATCGATTTCATATGCTTTAACACGCTAAGACCGTCCGCGCCGGGCATAACGATGTCCAACAATACGATGTCGGGTTTTTCATCCGCCATTTTCTGCACGGCTTCATCGGCGGACTTGGCCTCGAGAATTCGAAAATTCTTGTTAAATACCATTTGGAGGGATTGTCGCACCCCCGCCTCATCATCGACCACCAACAATAGCGGTTGGCTCATGTCGGTTTTCTTTTCGGTGCTAAGCAATGGGGAACTCCAATCTCAAAATTTCTCTTTCACTGTCCGACTGATCGAAGGCCATACGACCCCCGTTTCTTTCCAACAACTGCCTCGACAACAAGATCCGGAGAGGCAAAAGGGTCTCCTCGGAGCTCGACGCCGTAGCGTCGAGGTGATGGGTGATCGCCGTAATCCGCCCGCCTTCGCGCATGTAGGAGATGGCCATGGAACCCCGCTTTTCCACATCGATCTCGAGTTCGCTGCCCACCCGGGCTTGCGCCAACACGGCCAGGAGCACGTTTCGCAAGACATACGCAAGCTGCGCTTCGTCCGAACGAACTTCGCGATTATAGTTGTTAGCTTTCCATTGAATTTGCACCTGCCTTTTAGCGCACTCGCTCTGAATTTCTTGCAGGGCCGTACGCAGTTTTTCCTCTAGCGCCACGTCACTCATTCGTGGCTGGGAAAAGTCGGCAAACTCGATCATCGATTCCAGGAGATCGTCCATCCGCTCAATGTCGCCGCCAACCACGTCTTGAAATCGCACTCGGAAATTTTCGTCTTGGTAACGATCGCGGAGAAGCTGAGCAAACGTCTTAATCGTAACCATCGGATTTTTCAGCTCATGGGCGAGCTCGTGGATCACCACGTTCAATTCCATCGCTTGGCTGCGGCCGTTTCCCATTCCCGGGTCTAACGCCGAGTCGTTGTGGCCGGCGGATTGGATCGGAACAGATTTTGAGTCTTCTTTTTTCTGCGGCGCAACCGCAACGGATTTCCCTGCATCGGGAAATTCGGGAAGCTCACTCTCGGGTGAAAAATCAAAAAAGATATCAGAAGCTTCGATCCGAGATTTCCTATGCGCGGCCAGGGTTCGGGCGACGACGGTTTCCATTTCATTGACGTTTCCGAACCATAGATAAGTGCTCAGTCGTTCGTTCGCCTCAGGAGAAAACGTCACTGTACCTAGGCCGAGAGTTCGACCTAGAGTCTGCGCGAACCACGCGGCAATCTGGGGAATGTCTGCTCGTCGATCCCGAAGAGGGAGGAGCTTCAATGTCAGAGTCGCCAACTTGTAGTACAGCGTTTCCAGGAGCGCTCCCTCATAAACCTTTTCCAATAAGTCAGTACGGGAAGTCGTCAACAGCTGCAGCGGGCCAAAGTTTTCCTGTACTTCTTCCAGATAGCGCAGCAGTATAGTTTGTCCCGAAGGCGACCCTTTGTCGAGATTTTCTATAATCAAAGCCGGTAAGGAGCCTTCAGAATCTAGATTCGATGCCAGTTCAATTTTCTTTTGCGTCAGATATTCTTTGCTGATTTCCGCTGCATTTATCGAGATTCGGCGTCCCTGCCCAGCCCGGAGATCACAGATGCCGCGCGCCACGCGTTCCTGGCCGCAACCGATTTCACCGAAGATCAAGAGAGGAAGCCGAGTCGCGGCAAATCGATGAACCAAGCTAGCCGCAGCACGACTCAACAATGGATACTCTAAGTACGCGTCAGTTTCAAAATTCTCCGTCGCAGGCGGCCCCGGTAAAACTTTGCCCACAATAGCTCGACGAGTGAGCAGTTGATTAATCTCATCTAAAAGTGCGAAAGGGTTGAAGGGCTTGACCAAGCAACCGACTTGATCCTGGTCTTGCAGCGCCCTGGCCGCGGATTTGGAATCAACGAGAAAAAGAACAGCAAATGGAGCTTGAGCCGCGAACGCCAACAGGCGTGAAATCTCTACGCCCAATGTTGGCGTAACTCCGAAAACAAGCAGGTCAATGTTTTCACTAGAATCAGGAAGCGGAACTGCGCCAGTTCCGATGGATCGTTGCAAGACAACGAAGTCGCGCCTCAGAATGAGAGCGAGCGTCTCCCGGACCACATCCGAGTCGTCAATGACTAAGATTCGCTTCATGGGCTTGAGCGTGACCGTTGACAACCGACCGAAGCGGCCTTCCAACAGGAACATTTATGAAAAAGGTGGTTCCCTTCCCCACCTTGCTGTCGACTTTTACGTACCCCCCATGTTCCTGAATGATCTGATGGGAGATTGAAAGCCCCAAGCCACTTCCCTCATCTTTACTAGTAAAAAAAGGATCGAATATATGGTCCAAATTTTCTGGTGGTATGCCAATGCCCGCATCCTTAACTTCAACCTGAACGAAATTTCCTGCCTCATCGGATTCGCTTTTGGCGATTTGGCGGGTCGCAATATGAATCGCACCCGGACCGCTCATCGCTTGGATTCCGTTAAGGATGAGGTTCATAAATACCTGCTTCATCTGCTCTCTGTCAATCCATACCTTTGGCAAATCGTCCGCGAAGGCTCTCGTAATCTCGATGTTTTTCTCCTTCGCCTGGGTTTCCAATATTCGCGCGATGCCCTCGACGATGTCATTAATGCTTTCCTGGGCAACGTTCGGCTTGGAGGGGCGGGCAAACGCCAGCAGATCGGTAATTAATCCGCAAATGCGATCCACTTCTTTGAGCGCCAGGCTTTGAAAGCCCTCTCTAAACTCAGAATCCTCATAACGTTCAGGTAGTAGCTGGGTAAACGTGCGAATGGCCACAAGGGGATTGCGGATCTCATGCGCCAATCCGGCGGTCAGCAAGCCCAAAGAGGACAGACGATCCGCGCGCCGCAGGACAGCTTGCGACTCCTTGAGCTCCGTCTCGCGCTGCAGCAAACGCTCGGCCATTTGGTTAAAGGCAACTGCCAGGCTTCCAATCTCATCATCTCTCTTTATGGAAACCCTATGCTGCAAATCCCCCTCTTCAATACGTTTTGCCGCTACGGTGAGAGCCTCTATCGGTCTACTCATTCTCGTCGTAATAACGAATATGATAAGTAATCCCAGCACGAAAATAGCCGATGAAATCCCGACAGCGTGGAACGTCGTTTGCTTAATATCCGCTAATGTCGGACTAAGATTAAAACCTAAGCGAATACCCCCCAATTTTGCGTGACCCAATTTGACTGGTTTGGAAATCTCAAAAATATTATTATCATAGTCTATGTTTACCAGGGTCGCGTCGGATTTGACTATGCGCTGTCCGAGGGGGTCAGTGAAAGTTGCAAAAAGCTCACGCTGATCCGTGTGATAGTCTCCCACAATTCTACCTTTGTCATCGAAGATATACGCGAAATCGACGTCAGGTAGGGCTTTTGCCTCCCGGGCGATAGTTTCAAGCCGAAAGGTATCGAGCTTGTAAAGCGCACCCGTGACGCTGAGCTCCATCAGGTTGATACCAACCTTGGCCCGTTCGGCCATTTCCGCTAACAGCAGGGTTCTCTGGGAGCGGATCGTCAGGTAAGTCAGGGTGCCGACCGCGGCGAGATAAAACAATCCAACCGAGAGAAAAACCTTTAATCTAAGACTGAGGTTAATCTTGAGATTCATGGGGCGGTGTTACCACGAGTCTACCTCTTTCCCCAGGGAAGAAAACACATATCTCTCGATGTATTTCAGTTGCTCCATTGATCCTGGAGGGATTTCATCGATTTTTGTTGTGTTCTGCTGTCTCTTCAGTACCCCTTGCCCTTCCGCATGCTTGTCCATATTGACTAACACGTCTTTTAAGGATTTAACGATTTTTGCATCCAGGTCTTTGCGTACAGCGATGACTTGTCTCGGGACAGATCTGGTTTTCGCGATAATCTTCAAATTTTCTCGAACCTCGGGCTTTAATCTTTCGACTTCTCTGGTGGTCGCGGTAGCCACGTCCACTCGACCGGTGATCAAAAGGTTGACCGAATTACCGTCTGAGCCATGGATATATCCGACCATATCGGGCCTGACCGTTCCCGGGGTCTTGACTTCAATCAATTTCAACTTATTCTCTTCCAAAAGCATTCGCGGCAGAATGTGAGCAGAGGTGGAGTGCGCCTCTTCAAAGGCGATCACCTTTCCCTTCAAGTCGGAAAGCGTATTGATTCCACTGTCTTTCTTTACCACGATAACACCTTCGTAATCGGATTCCCCATACTTCCACTGCCGCAAAATGGGTATCGAGCCCGCCCATCGCGAAAACATCATTACCGGCGCGACACTGTCATGAAAGAGATCCACTTTGCCGTCCTTGAGTGCGCGCGTCAGCATGTGCATTTTAGCAACCACCATAATGCGTCCTCCCGTGATACCAGAGGGAGCTAGCTTCTTGGCGATATAATCGACAAATTCTTGCCGATCCCTGATTGAACGAACCGGGTCGTCATGGACTCTGCCAAAAACGAGCAACCCTTCGTCCGCCATTAACGGGTACCGAGGAGAGTATCCAGCCGTGAAAGCCAGAGCAATGGCTATAAAAATAAAAAGCTGTTTGTAAAAATTCATAAATTAAACCTCCGTTGGGATTAATTTTTAAATCGATGTTACAATATCTTATTAAGATTGTGAGCTTGCCGTCGAAAAACCGCCCACCTTATCGTCCAAAGGTAGTGTTGCCTTCGGAAGAGCAACGCAAGTCAAAACAGAAAAAACAGTGAGAAGCGCAGCGAAGTAATAAGCCCAACTAAACCCCATTGACTCAGCCAGAAGACCGGAAGCGAGAACACCCATGGGTTTAAAGACATTGCTCAGCGTCGTATAGGCGGCAAGGTCAAGCGACGTCTTTTCCTCGGTGGCGAAATCTATCATCAACTGGTTATAGTACACCATCGCCACGCTAAAGAAAAACATATAAATGAAGACCAATAGCAAAAAAGGATAAAGGGAGAGGGGGAACGACAGCGCTAGAGATATGGGTATTAGCGCCAATCCGCCCATTACCAATATTCTTCTCGGTTCCCACCTTATTTGTACGTATTTGGAAAAAAAAGTGACAATTACACCCTGGAATATGTATTCCGCCATCATTACGGAACCCACGAAGGCCGGGGATACGCCTAGGACTTTGGTAAGATAGACGGGGAGAACAACAACCCCCCAGGCGTCGAGTGCGCCGTTGAGAAGACCGAAACCAAGCCCCAGGGTCTTTATTTTCTTGTCCACCGTGCCCCAAATTTTTAACACGGGCAATTTAATTTGCTCCTGCAAATCCGGTAAATAGCGCAGCGATACGAGGGCAGAAATAGCGGTAAAAAACGCAAAGACCAAAAGCGTATTTTCTAGTGTAAAAACAGCAATTAACAAGCCTCCGCCGATCATTCCTACGCCCTTGGATGCTTCCTTGAGACCCAGCATCATGTTGATTAGAAATCGCTGGTTTTTTTTGGCGGAAAAATGCTTGACATAAACAGCGCTGATGTCCGCCATGTAAAGCAGTCCACGGATAAACCTTTCAATGTATACGAACACAAAGCCAGGAATCAGATACAGCGTAGATATTACGCTATGGATAGCGAGCCCGGCGATAAAGGTTCGCTTATATCCCCAGCGGTTAAGCATGATGCCGATCCCCATCGGCGCAAAAATTTCCGCGAATTTGAAGAGAAAGAAAAGGAAAGCAATTTTCGCTAAAGACACGCCCGCCGAGGCGAAATAAATCGGGACGACTACCCGCAGGGCGCCATTGGTCAGGGCTGCGCTCCAATAACCCATGGCGACCATTGCGATGGTCCATCCTTGGCGTTTTGCGGAGCCAGCTTCCAATGACATTTGGTTTACTACCTCAGCGGCCAGCTGTTGGCCATGTAATGCTCGATCATCGGCAGAAAATGGGTTGCCTGTTTATGATGTTTTAGGGGTCCCTGAAACAGAAATTTCATCCCTTCAACAGGTTTCAAATACTCCCTTCTCTCGATGGGGAATTGTCGCTGCAATTCGCTGAACCATGAGGGGATCTCGCCCTCTAAATATTTCATCTCCAATATAACCTTGTCCCCTCTACCTATCGGCTCTTCAAGCGGATATTTCCAGGAGTCATAATCGAATATAGTCCGGTTGACGTGGTGGTATTGAACATCCCAATCGAGCGACAGACGATCGCTTTTACTCTGAAAAGCCAACCTTTTGTAAATAACCAATAATATGGGGTTTAGGCCGAAAGAGAAGACGGTTTCCCGAGTCTCCTGATACAAATCACGAAACGCATCTCGATCCATATCCTTCCCATTACGGTAAATTACCTCATCCCCCACCCCCCCCCCATTGAGAAAATCGCTCAGTGCGCTTTTTGTTACCCTGAACCTCCTCTTTGCCCGGCGTTCTGACGCTGCGGTTTTCACCTCCACCCAATAGTCGTTGATGGACCTCGGGGGACGACCGTATACTTCATAGCTTCTAACCCGGACCAGCATGAGGCGACCGAGAAGGCTGTAGCGCAACAGATCGCAGTCCTTGTTGTCGAAATAGACGCTCGCAACGGAGGTAATCTCCTGCACAGGAGTAAGCCCATGAGGCGCAAGGAACGAGCGGAAGTCAAGCCACAGATCAGCAATCCCGTCGGGGCTGATTCCTACCTGATATTTCTTCTCGATGCGGTCGTTAAATAAGATACTTTGCATATGCCCCATTTCCCCTGCCCGGGATCTTAAAATATTTAACCCCGAACGTTGGAGTTCTAAATCGCCGATCCATCGAACATGGGCTTGCGCAACCCTTTACGATTGCCGACCTGAAATGCCAAAATTCCTTGCCGGTCAACAATATTAAAGACCACGGAGTCTTCAGAATTCGCCTGCAGACAAGTGGCCTTGTGGAAGCGCCGCTTTTCGTAAGTTTAGGGTTATACGTGAAAGTTCTTGGCATCTTTTGGCAATCCTATACAGCGCTTGCAATCGCGAGTCAAGCTTAAATAAAAGGAGTTTATGATATTCAAAACAGACATTTAAGAGGGAAGCCTTTGACTCGGAGTCAATGACACATTTTTTCACATCCCCTAAATGTCGGTGATATTGGACCTTCGACTGCCTTAAAAACACGGCTGGGTGCGGTTTTTGCGGGAAACCTTTTCTTACCTGGCGGTTTGTTTACCTTCAAGGAACTTGCTATAGACCCAAACTTATATTCCTCATTTCACGGTATCGAGGACCACGATATCTGATCCGTTAAGCGCGTTAGTCCTTGGGAGACTCGCATGGCTCGGGTGTTCAAGAACTTGGCCTCGACTTGTTTGACCATTCCGATCATTTTGGTATTGCTGGCGCTGCCCCAACCTGTCTGCTTGGCGGGAGGTTTCATGATCCCGCACCAAACTACGCGTGGTTTGGGGTTGTCGAACGCAACGACAGCCGGGGTCAATGATCCATCCGCAGTGTACTACAATCCGGCAGCGCTCAGTGAAGTCAACGGCAACAACCTTTTAGTCAGCGGGACTTATATCAATGTCGTTAACCACGTCGAGAACAGTGGTCGCTCAGCGCGTAACCAACATGACGACAGTTTTGTGGCCACCGTTTTCGCCAACTACCACCTGCCTGGGACGGATCTTGCGCTTGGTATTGGCGCTTACGCACCGTTTGGACTTCAAACAACTTACGAAGATGATTTTACCAGGTTCGCCGCACAGCGCACGGAACTTAAAACAATTTACGTCACCCCCGCCATTTCCTGGCGCCTATCGAGGCATATTTCAGTAGGTGCGGGGGTTAGCTGGGTTCATGCGTCCGGACTTTTTTCCCGAGGCTTGTGTCTCGATCCCGTTTCAAGTTGTACCGCACCCCTCGGATTAGAAGGCAGACTCCGACTAACCGATACGACCAACGCCTTTGCTTACAACCTGGGTATTCTCGTAAAACCGAATGCCAATTTTAAGCTTGGCTTTACCTACCGCTCGCGAGTCGACCTTAGGTTCGATGATGCCGACGTCAAAATTGGTGGCGCTTTTTCGACCGCGAATGCGAGGGCTGATGTCAACCCCCTACCCCTGCCGCCTGTTATCAACGTTGGATTATTTTACCAGATAACGCCCGTCTGGGGGGCTGAAATTGTCTATGAGTTTAGTCGTTGGAGTGAATTTAAGAGCTTCACCGCAACTTTTACGCCGGTGCCAATTTTTCTGCCGCTGGGCGCCCCCCTTGCTGGCTTTAAATTGCCAGAGCGTTGGCAAGACACCAGCACGCTCAGATTTGGTAGTTACTATTCGTTGACCAGGAATTGGGAACTGCGCGGCGGTATCACCGTGGAAGAAACCCCAATCCCCAATAAGACATTGAATCCGGCTATTCCGGGCGCCGATCTTCTAACTCTCAATGGCGGTCTTGGTTACAGGTGGCAGGCTTTTTCTTTCGATCTGGGTTACATGGCGGTGCTTTACAGGACCCGAAGGGTTACAAACAGCGAACTGGAAGGCCTGCCGGCAACGTCGCCGCTTTTTTTTGCGGGGGCCCCGGGCAAGGACAGATACAAAACGTTTAACAACTTTGTGATGTTCTCTGTGGGCTATCGCTTCTAATCATGGGCAGGACTTACGGCGAAGCCGTGCGCGCTATACAGAGACAGCGTGGCAGAGCCGCAACCAAGACAAGAAGAGGGACTCACCGCAGAGACACTGAATACGCAGAGTTCTTTATTTTCAAATTCCCCCTCCGCGACCTCAGCGCCTCGGCCTTGAAAACTACGGCTGATTGGTCCTTAGGCGAATCCGCTGTGCAATTTCCGAGGCCTTTTTTCCCCCTTTTTCGATCTTTGCCCAGGTGTCACGGAGTGTCACCGCGCGGTTAAATACAAGCGCCTCCGGCGAAGAATCGACGCTATCAACGCAGAAGTAGCCGAGCCTCTCGAATTGATAGGCCTCGCCGGGCTTTGCCCTAGTCATACTCGGCTCGAGGCGGCAGCCTTTTAATGTCTCCAGGGATGTCTGATTGAGATTCTCCAGCCAGTCGGTGCCTTCGGGTACATCCTCTGGATTTTCTTTAGCGAACAACTGATCGTAGAGCCGCACTTCGGCTTCGATGGCGTGGGCCGCCGACACCCAGTGGAGAGTCGCCTTTACTTTGCGCTTGCTCTGGGACGAACCACTCTTGGTGTCGGGATCGTATGTGCAGCGAAGCTCGATCACGGCACCAGTCATCGGATCCTTCACCGCTTCGAGGCATTTAATGATGTAAGCATAATGCAAGCGAACTTCGGATCCCGGCGATAAGCGAAAAAACCCTTTGGGTGGAATTTCGCGAAAATCGTCCTGTTCGATATAGAGGACGCGGGAGAATAGAACTTGGCGGGTTCCCATGGATGGATCTTCGGGATTGTTCACGGCCTCCAACTCCTCGACCCGGTCATCAGGATAGTTTTCGATCACGACGCGCAACGGCCTCAGTACAGCCATAGTTCGGGGTGCTCGTCTGTTGAGATCCTCGCGCAGACAATGCTCCAACATCGCGACGTCCACCGTACTATTTCGCTTGGCCACGCTGATCCGCTCGCAGAAAGTTCGAATAGATTCCGGACTATAGCCCCGCCGGCGAAAACCGACCAGCGTCGGCATCCGCGGATCGTCCCAACCGGTGACATATCCCTGCTGTACCAATTGCAGGAGCTTTCGTTTGCTTAGCGCGGTGTAGGTGAGATTGAGGCGCGCAAATTCGATTTGTTGCGGATGGTGGATATCCAGTTGATCGAGAAACCAGTCGTAAAGCGGGCGATGATCTTCAAACTCCAACGTACAAATCGAGTGCGTGATATTCTCGATGGAGTCCGACTGCCCGTGGGCAAAATCATAGGTAGGGTAAATGCACCATGCATCACCCGTGCGATGATGGGTGGCGCGGAGAATGCGATACATTACCGGGTCCCTCATGTTGAGATTCGGCGATGCCATATCGATTTTGGCTCTCAGGGTGCGCGAACCATCGGCAAACTCTCCGGCCCGCATGCGTTGGAACAGATCCAGATTGACCTCCACCGATCGATTGCGGCAGGGACTGTTCCTGCCAGATTCGGTCAATGTGCCGCGGTACTCGCGGATCTGGTCCGCGGTCAAATCACAGACATAGGCTTTGCTGGAATTGACGAGCTGTAATGCAAATTGATAGAGATGCTCGAAATAATCTGACGCATAGTACTCCCGTCCCTCCCAATCGAACCCCAACCAGCTCACGTCAGCTTTGATCGATTCCACATACTCGACATCTTCCTTGCTCGGATTAGTATCGTCAAACCGAAGGTTGCAAAGGCCATTGAACTCGGCTGCCAGGCCGAAATTCAGGCAAATCGATTTGGCATGACCGATGTGAAGGTAACCATTGGGCTCGGGGGGAAACCGGGTTTGGACCCGTCCCTGATTTTTACCCCGCTTGAGGTCATCGGTGACGATTTGACGAATAAAATGAGATGGTGCTGTCTCGGGCGCCGCTTCGGCTGTTTGGCTTTCTTCTTCCGTTGCTTTTGTAACCACGACTCATTCTCCTCGTGTTCCGCATATTAGCATATCCGCGAACGGTTTATCACGCGCCGTTGACGCCTTCTCGGCTCCCTGTTAGATATTAACTTTTCAAGTGTTAACAAAAACACATTAAGCAAATTTATCGCGCCAAGACGCCATGCACGCAAAGAAAGAGTCTATGTGGTGGATCGGGTGGTGGCCTATGAGACACTGGCCCATCGGCAGCGCTTGGAAGGGCTTGCCCCTTGGGTATTGCGCAACACAATTTGTCAAGATACCGATGAACTACTTAGCAGTTTCCAATCTCCTACGCGTCCTAAAATTTCAACTCTGCCTGGTTAGCGGTCAACCATGATACAGGTTCGCACACGTTTCGCCCCCAGCCCAACCGGTTTTTTGCATATCGGCGGCGCGCGCACGGCGCTATTTAACTACCTCTTTTCCCGGCATAACGGTGGTAAATTTATTCTACGCATCGAAGACACCGACCGAGAAAGATCGACGCCGGAAGCCATCGAGGCGATTCTAGAGTCCATGCGCTGGCTTGGCCTCGAATGGGACGAAGGTCCGTTTTATCAGACCGAAAGATACCCGCTCTACAAAGAAAAGATTCAGCAATTACTCGAGGGGGGAAACGCCTACCCCTGCGTTTGCACTCCTGAGGAGCTTGCTGCGAAGAGGCAGTTAGCCCAAAAAGAGAAACGGAAACCTTCCTACGACGGCACTTGCCGCCCTCCAGAGAAAACCACCCCTGTGGTGCCTCGAGACAAACGGCACGTTATACGTTTCCGTTCCCCGCAGACTGGAGCGACCGTCGTGCGCGACAGGATCAAAGGCGACGTGACCTTCGAAAACCGTGAGCTTGACGACCTCATCATCGCCCGCTCCGACGGCACGCCCACCTACAATTTTTGTGTCGTCGTAGACGATATCGACATGGCCATCACCCATATTATTCGGGGCGACGATCACCTCGCCAACACGCCGCGGCAGATACAGCTTTACGAGGCGTTCAGCAAAGCGCCGCCAGAGTTTGCCCACGTGCCCTTGATCCTTGGCACCGACAAAGCGCGTCTCAGTAAGCGCCACGGCGCTACATCGGTGACAGCTTACCGTGACATGGGATATTTTTCCGAAGCGGTAGTCAATTACCTGGTTCGCCTCGGGTGGTCCCATGGCGATCAAGAAATTTTTTCCCGTGATGAACTGATCGAGAAGTTCTCTTTGGACAACGTTGGAAAGTCGGCTGGGGTTTTCAATGCTGAAAAATTCCTCTGGTTAAACTTTCACTATTTAAAATTGCGACCCATTGAACTATTGGCCGATGAAATCGGCCCATTCATCCAGGCCAAAGGCTACCCCGTGCCACAGGATAAGCGGTGGCTGGAGAAAATGATCGCCACCTTGAAGGAGCGTGCGAAGACTTTATTGGAACTCGTCGAGCAGGCGCACTTTTTTCTCTCAGAGGAGATTACCATCGATAGCAAAGCGGCGAACACCTTCCTAACCCCGCAGACGGCCGAGCCGCTGGAGGTCCTGATGCGGAAGCTATCGGCGCTCCAGGATTTTAGCGAGTCCACAATTGAGCAAGTCTTCGCCGCAACCCTTCAGGAAAAGAATCTGCAGATGGGCCAGTTGGCCCAGCCGGTGCGAGTCGCCTTGACCGGCTCCACCGTCAGCCCTGGAATTCATGAAGTGATTACCGTGCTGGGCAAAGAACGGACGATTCGGCGGCTTGGTGAAGCATTGGATCGAATCAAATAATTCAGTTGCGAGATTGTAGAATTTAGAATGTAGTTTGAGAGCAAAATCCTCTCAACGCGGTTGCTGAATTTCGCATCTGCGGTTCTGCGATTCGCGGAAAGGGCGGGCCGGACCCCTGCGGCCGGGCATAGCGACCGCCAATGCGTCCGCTCGGCAACTTCCAGTGGGGCCGAATATGAAGAAGCTCATGCGGCCAAGAGCCGCGTTGATTTTGTCCACAATCACATTGGTCCTGCAGGAACTCCGTGAATCTTTACACAGGCTAAGGCTACTCGAAAAAGAGGGCTGAAACGTAGAGGCCTCACTTCATCCTTTGCTCAAAGAGGCCTATGAGTTGGTCAGTATGTTCGCCAAAGCGGTCATCACCGCAAATAGGCCGAAAAAATAAATTTCCAATTTTCACGCTGTATTGCCATGACGCGATTTTACGTCTGAGTTCTCAATGCTGTAACCTAAACTCGACTTTTTCCCGTTTGCAATCGATCTGTGCCACGCCACTTCTGAATCCTCCTTTCTCCGATCTGCAATCTGACTTCTACCTTCGGCAATTTCCATTTTCCATTTTCAATCGCGCCGCGCCCTGTTATTTCTGCAATCATCCTTCTAGAATCTGCAATCTAAAATCGCCCTTTTGCTTTTATCAATTTGCCATTGCGTCGGCGGGAGGCGCCGAGCCGCCCGCCACCTTGACACGCCTGTCCGATTCTTTTAGTTTAAAAACTCCACTAATTTGAGGAGTCGGCTAATTGGTAAGCCACCTGACTCTGGATCAGGCGATTGTAGGTTCGAGTCCTACCTCCTCAGCCAGGGTCCCATCGTCTAGTGGTTAGGACACCGGCCTCTCACGTCGGTAACACGGGTTCGACTCCCGTTGGGACCACCAGGCAAACCCGGCGCATAGTTTTTTGGATATTTAGTCTTCCAGCTGGTTATTTTGGCTCGATCGCTTTGAGCCATATCACTACAGTCAGCGGCAGAGCGAAGACAAACGAGAAACGGGTTCGCGGTCCCCGGCCGTTATCCTCATGGCAAGTATGTGATAATCTATCGTTTTTTTGGCGATCTTCGCTCCTTTGTGCGAAAAATCCTCCGCTCCGCACGTCACGCCTTCGTGCTGAAATTTGTCGTCAATCGTTTGGTTCCGGCTCTGTCCCGCTGGGACTTTTGATACTACACCAAGGCAACCCTGCATAAGCGGTTTTTACGCTCTAGTCATTGTCTCGCAAGTACCGTCCGACCGGAAATACCTGTCCGATCAACCTCAATGTAAGATAATCGAGTACTTGGATTAAATCACCGGACAGCCATTTCCGATTTCTCATTCATCAAATTACGACAATGCTTTTGTAATTGAAAAATTGTTCGGTAGTTTCGCGAGCTTAGCCTCGACTGTAAGTGTTTTTAACCATTGGCGCCTGAATTGCTACACTGCTGTCAAAACCATTCATGATTGCTGTACTGTTCCCGGAGTTCACGAGGACCATTGAGTCTCTTATACAACAAACACTGGTACGCAGTGTACAGCAAACCTCAAAAAGAGGAATTTGCCAAGCGCCAATTGCAATTGAAAGGTATCGAAGTATTTCTCCCCAAGCTCATACTGCCCGAATGCGCCAGAAGACCCAGACGTATTGTTCCGCTCTTTCCCAGTTACCTTTTTGTTCGTATCGACTCCGTAACGGAGGAATGTTTCTACGTCATGTGGTCACCGGGGGTAAAACGACTAGTATGTTTCAATGGGGTTCCGGCAGCGATTGATGATGAGATTATCAATTTTCTCATGAATCATTCAGACGCAAATGGTCAAATTGCAGCATCTTCGAACCTGAGACCGGGACAGCGGGTCCGGATTAACGGCGGGCCATTGGATGGCCTCGTTGGACTAATTGAGGAGCCGCCCAACGCGCGGGGTAGGGTTAAGGTATTGATGCAGCTTTTGAACCGTGAAGTTCATACCGAAGTGCCGATCCGTTATCTCGAAGGTAATTGGGTAATGTAGTGGCCGAGAGGCCTATGGGGAGGGTCCAACCTCTCCCCTATTCACTTCAAAGAGATCGCCACTTGCGGTCATTAAAGGGATTAACCCGAGACGGCGGAGCTACATCTAAACAATCCGCAGCGTCAAAGAGTCTTCTTTCAGAAGCACCACGACATGATCCAAATCCTCCCGTTTTTTTTATGAAACCCCACTCGGTAACACGTCTATTATTGGTGATGCTCATTACGCTGCCGTTTGTCACTTGCAGCACGGTTCCCGACAAACCGCAGATTCCAGCCAAGATAACCAACCCGGCATCGACCGCAGCTGATATCAATCGCAATATCGCGGCTGCCGCCATGCTCAGTAGTTCCGCTTCCCCTTCGACCTACCAGATCGGTCCGGAGGACTTACTGGAAATCACGTTATTCAATATTCCCGAAGCGGACGGAAAGATAACACCGCGAACCGTTACTGCGAGGGTAAGTCACCAGGGGCAAATTTCTTTGCCAGTGGTGGGTGAGATAAAGGTTCAGGGGCTGTCCATTTCTGGCGTTGAAAAGACCGTTCGCGACGCTTACGACAAGTATATTTACAATCCGCAAGTCGGAGTCCTGGTCAAGGAGTATCGCCAACGGGTGTCCATCATCGGGGCTGTACAAAAACCCGGAGTCGTGGAGCTGACAGGACCCAAAACGATTCTCGATGTCCTTGCCATGGTCGGCGGGATTACGGACAAGGCCGGTAGCCAGGTACATATATATCGCAAGGGGGACAAGGGACAGGAGACACATGTCCTTGATCTCGCCGTGTTAGCCAATAGCGTTGGATTGATCAACGCCAGCAATGTCGGAAGTGTCAACATGCCAGTTCAGGCCGGCGATATGATCAATGTCCCCGAGGGTGGAATGTTTTTCGTAGATGGAGCGGTAAGAAAGCCGGGGTCCTATCCGCTTGGGCCGCGGTTTTCCCTTACGCAGGCGTTAGCCACTGCGGGTGGAGTGGATGTCGAATTAAGTTCCAACGACATATCCATCCTTCGACGCCAGGGGCCGGGAGAGGTAAAGACCATCGCTCTCAACTTGAATGATGTGGTGTCCGGGAGCACTCCTGATCCGCAAATTCAACCGGACGATGTGATTATTGTGCCCACGAGCACCATCAAGTATTTTGTCAAGCGATTCGTCGGCGAAATTTTTAGCGGTGTTTCCATTGGTTCCTTGATTGCGGGCTCCTAGATGAACGACCTGTCCCCCTGGCGCATCCGCCGAGTGGTCCAGCCCCAGGACATACAACCGGAGTACACCCATGTGTCCCCGTCGGACGACGTCCACCTTGGTGAATATTGGAAAATCCTGGTAAAACGCCGCCGCATCATCACCAACGTTTTGTTATTGATTTTTGCCTTTGGCGTGTACTTCGCCTTTTCGTCTACGAAACTATACACGGCGAGCACGACCCTCAAAATCGAACCGCAAAATCCTCAGGTCACAGGGGTCGCGGCGCTTGAACCGCTGGTCGGAGGTGTTGATTATGATTATCATCAGACTCAATTTGCCCTTTTGAAAAGTCGCCGTCTCATGGCGAAAGTCATCGCCGATTTTCGTCTGGAGTCTAACAAAGTCTTTACCGACTCTCGGGTGATAAGCTCTAACCCATTGCAACGTTTAAACTCATGGTTTTCGGGTGTTGAGGGAAATTTTTCCTATTTTCTCGCGCCACTTTTTCAGGCCGATTCGCCGTCAGAGGGGTCTGCGAGTCGTAAAGCTCTCACCGAATTGAATAAACTAGAATTCGAATTAAATATTAATCCTCGTCACGTTAACAGGTACGAGAGCTTTCTTAACATCGACCCTGTTCGCAAGACTCGTCTCGTCAAAGTGAAATTTACAACTCCTCACCCTTCTTTGTCTCAAGACCTTGCTAACGCGCATGCTCAAGCCTTTATACGCACGAGCTTCGAGAGTCGATTTAGTCTGACCAAAGAAGCACGCGACTTTCTCGACCAAAAAGTAAAGGAGCTTAAAGTCAAACTGGAGAAATCCGAGGCCGTGGCAACCGATTTTCGCCGAAAGCATGGCGTGGTATCGGTAGAGAGAGGGGAAAACGTCGTCCTTGATCGGCTAGTCGAGTTAAATAGGCAACTTACCACGGCACGCGCGCAACGCATCGAATCCGAGGCGCTATATCGCACGGTAGAAAACAAAAATCACCAGGATCTTGCAGAAGTTATGAAACAAGGGCTCGTGCAGCAGCACAAGGGAAGCGTTGCAAACCTGGAAGCTGAGAAAGCCCGCCTTTCAACGATCTTTAAACCCGATCATCCCCGCATTCAGGAGTTAACTCAACAGATTGCCCTCGCACGCCAAGCCTTGAACAACGAAATTGCTAACGTTGTCAAGGGAGTTAAGTCCGGTTACGCGGCCGCGCTCGCCAAAGAACGCGGCTTACAGGCCGAGGCCGACAAACAGCAACAAGAAGCACTGAAAACGAAAGAACTGGGGGTCGATTACACGGTCTTGCAGCAGGAAGTCAATGCCAACCGGAGTTTATATGAGAACTTACTTAAACGCTTGAATGAGACGAGTGTTTCCAATGACATTTCGATATCCAACCTCCAAATTGTCGAAGCAGCCGAAAAACCCAGCCGGGCCTCTAGCCCGAATACTCCCTTGTACCTCCTGATCAGTTTAATTTTAGGCGCGTTTCTCGGAGTAGGTATCGCATTTGCTCAAGAATATTTTGATTCGACGGTATCTACAGCAGAGGATGTCTGGCATTCGCTGGGACTGAGCACACTGGGTGTCGTTCCGCATTTCAAATCTCTCGGTGAGCGAGCGGTTCATAACGCTGATAAAACCGATCGTTCGTCTCCAGGGCCCGAGCACTCTCGCTTATTGACTCACAATAATGCGCCCGCGAAAGAGTTAATTATAAGCCATAGCCCAATCTCGATCATCAGCGAATCTTATCGTACCATCCGTACCTCCTTATTGTTCTCTCAGGCAGAGAAGCCTCCACAGATCATTCTGCTTACCAGCGCCGCTCCTGGCGAGGGAAAAACCACAACCACTTTGAATCTTTCGATAGCTCTCGCTCGTGAAGGTCACTCTGTTTTGGTTGTAGATGCCGACATGAGGAAAGGCCTTTGTCATTCTCGACTGGGTTTAAGGAATAACCGAGGGCTTTCCAACGTGTTGACGGGTCGTTTATCCCTTGAGGAGGGCATCCAGGCGACATCGGTTAATGGACTTTCATTCCTTTCGCGCGGAACCATACCCCCAAACCCAACTGAGCTCTTGGGCTCGACTAAGATGAAGGAAATACTGGAGAAGCTACGCCAAACTTTCAATTTCATATTCATCGATTCTCCTCCGGTAGTGGTAGTCAGCGATGCCGCCGTTATTTCTGTATTGAGTGACGGCGTTCTGCTCGTAATCGACGGTCAGAAGACGTCACGGCCGTCCGCCCAGAAGGCTGTAGAGCGTTTGGATGTAGTGCACGCACGCCTGCTGGGGGTGATACTCAACGGAGTCAATCTCGACGATCCAAATTATTCCTATTATCGAAGTTATGCCTCTTACTACGACGTTAAGCCAGACGAAAACGACAAATACGAAGCTAATGACAAAGAGCCAAATCAGGCAGTTCACAGGCACAACAACCTGAGCAAAATGGCGCATGTCTGGAGTACAAAAGAACGCCTCCAAGCTAAAGATCCCTTAAAGCCTGAGGCACCCGATCGAATGAAAAGTAGCGAACCTGCAATGAGCAACCCGCAATGCGCACCTGGCGTTGAAAGCGCGGGAGAAAAGATCGTCGAGGCGATCGTATCGGAGCAAGAATCCACTGGCCGGAAAATTGTGGAAAAGCCTTCCTGGGAGGACTCATCGCTGGCAAGGATACCGCAGGAATCTTTGAATCGGCTGACCGAAGCTCTCACCAAAGCTGTTGGACCCGTTGCTCCGCTCATCGTTCGCGCGCAGATCGACACTCTTGGTGAGTCTCAGGTTGCTTTCCCGGAAGGCCGTATCAGTGAGCTTCTAAAATCAATCCAAAGCGAAATTACGCATGATGAACTAAAACTTTTTCAAGCAAATCTTCCGGAAGAGTTTCGCAATCCCAACAATCACTAACCTCTTTCTTTTTAAAACGGGTCCAGCCGTATAGTGTATATATGCAGAAAAGTATTCACCAAGGCGTAAGACGATTACATACAAGGAGAGTCGACGTGAAGGTTATTATTTATGTAGTCAGCCTACTGTTAGCATCGTCTGCTTTGGCAGTTGACCAAATCGATGGGGCCATTGCTACCGCGCCTAACTACCGGGTCATAGACCTGGGAGCATTAGAACAAACCACAAATGGCACGGTGCGGGGCCTTAATTCTGCAGGCGACGTAATCGGCAGCTCGGCAGGGCTGGGTTTTGGCGCACACGCTTTTGTCTTGACCAAAGATCGTTTCGAAAACCTAGTGGGGCTCCCCGGCGCTGATTGGAGCTCCTCTAATAGCATCAACGATCAAGGCGTGGTGGTCGGCTCTTCCAACACGGCCACTTCCGTTCGCGCCTTTGTGTCGACCAAGAGCGGTGGGCTGCGGGACCTTGGCGCTTTACCGGGGGACAATGGCAGCGAAGCTTATGGCGTTAACAAACACAACGAAGCGGTTGGTTTTTCAAGTGGGCCTCGTGGAGTTGAAGCCGTCCTATGGAACGTCGACGGAAAAATTCAAGGGCTTGGAAGATTGATCAATGGCGATCACAGCCGGGCCTTGGCCATTAACGAACAAGGAGAGGTAGTTGGAATTTCAGGACACTCGGGCCACACGCGGGCATTTATCTGGTCAAAAAGCGGCGGCATGCAGGATCTCGGTACACTGCCCGGTAATGGTGGCAGCGAAGCGTCTGCCATTAACAGTCGGGGAGAAGTAGTTGGATATTCGGGTGTCCTGGGTGAGACCCGTGCTTTTATCTGGGCAAAAAACATTGGGATGCAAGACCTTGGCACCTTGGCGGGTGGCAAATACAGCCGTGCGCTATCGATCAACGATCGGAGCGAAGTTGTGGGCACCTCGGCATCGGCTTTAGGTACTCGCGCCTTTGTCTGGGCCCGTAATCGCGGGATGGTGGATTTGAACACACTCATTCCTCCAGGCAGTGATTTCGTACTCTTCGAGGCGGTAAGTATAAATAATCTTGGCGTCATCCTCGCTCTAGGCAGCGACGATGATGGACACGCCCATGACCACGGAGACCACGAACTTCCCGCTCGTGTATTTCTCCTAATTCCCAAACCGTAGCCGAAAGTAGGTCATCGAATTCCACTAAGAACTCGATATTCGGAATTACTAGTTTCCGAGCCCGGCATTGAAGCAGTTCATCAAAGCAGCGAATGAAACGATGAACTCTTATTTCCTCTTAGAATCGCAACCGAAAAATATCAAGGTTGCCATGGATTTCTTTCCGCTTTGCGATCTCCATGAATTCGCCGAGGACCTTCTCCAAAGACAGCCGCTCAGCTCGGTAATGTGCGAGATGTCAGTGTGTGTTTTTCTGGTTCACCCGCAAAATTATTTCTCTCCTCGCCATGACTTTAGTGACCCAAGTATCCCCGCCTGCTTCTCCGCGCTGTGGGTCCCCGGCCACAGCGCTCCCGCCTTTACACTCTCCGCGCTTGCCGGGCCCATAAATGGTGCCGATTCATTGTTCTTGCACGAGGGCGACATAGCTCCCCAGGAGACGCGCGAGGGCTTACAAACAGAACGGCTTCGAGAACTGGTAGAGATAGTGAGCCTAAAAGTTTTGGACGCGCAATTAAAAGATCGATTTTTACAGCGCGTGGCCGAGGAGATTTACGTCCTTAGAGCCAATTTAGATGAAGATGAATTGCTCGAGGAATTGGAAGCAAAATTACACCGGCTACAGATTTCCGTTTCGAAGGAGTTGAAGGACTTGAGAGCGGCCATCGACCAACGGGGTCTGTTTCTCCCCGCCAAGCGTGCTGAAGTTGAAAATATCAACCAGGTCATGGGCAAAAAAATCAGAGAGTTACAGCGATCGACTTTTGAAAGTCTGGTCAAAGGGCTCGGGATTAATCGTCCCGAGCTTATCTCCGAGGATGTTTCGAGTGCGTCAGCGATATCCCGTGGATATGAATTAGTGAGCGACTCGATAGAAAATAGCGAGCCTCTATTAGATGGGGCGTCTCGCGGAATAAAGTCTCTCGAGGCCGAGATCCAAGAGATGGATCGCGGTCAAAAGAACGCAGCGACCGAAGTAGAAAGCTTGCACGCCGAGCTCGAGAAAAATGAGCTGCAGCTAGTTGCTAAAGAGAACGTCGAGAAATTGGAGGCGTTATTGGCTGCCAAGGACGCCGAGATCCAAAACCTAAAGCAAAAGGAAGTCCTCTTGACCACCAAAGAACAAGAGATCGAAAAGCTCAAGCAGTCGTCCGCAGCCAAAATTAAAGAGCTGCAGCATCTGGCGCTCGATAACCTGGCGAAAAGTGAGCCAACACAAAGTAAACGCAAATCGCCAACTAACTTTCTTAACTATATCGGGAAAAAAGGGTAATTATCCTGGCTTTCAGCACCATAGGCGATTCGACAGCCTAGTTAATTTGCGCCGTAACCCCCGTAGGAACCCTCCCGAGATCGGATCGCGCACCAACGGGGCCCCATCTCTCCAAGGAGAAAGCCTGCTTTCTCCACTTCACCTATCAAAGAATTCAAATGGCCCGAAAAAAACCCATTCTGGCATCTCCGTTATTTTAAGGAACAATGCATGAAAAGTATTTTCAAGTTTTTTTTGCTCCTACTTTTCGCAAACGGTTTCGGTGCCGGCACCCAACTATCAGCCCAGACCGATGTGGCGGGTAGGTGGTCATTGGGGCCTAACTTACCTTACTTCCCGGTTCATACCCATACTCTCCCGACTGGTAAGGTAATGATGTGGCCAGGCGACGGAGGAGTATCCGGGAACGACCCGCGGGTTTGGGATCCTATTGCCGGGACTGTGACGCTGTTAACTAAACCTGGTTTTAATATGTTTTGTAGTGCTCATTCGTTTCTCTCCGACGGTCGCCTTTTCGTGACAGGCGGCCATATTCAAAATAACATTGGCCTGCCCAACGCGAGCGCTTACAATCCGTTTACCGATACTTGGACCAACATGCCCAATATGAACGCTGGACGGTGGTATCCGACAAATACTACACTGGCAAACGGCGATGTACTGGTAGTATCCGGGAGCATTAACACCACTGTGGGTGAAAATCTCCTGCCCCAGGTTTATCAGGCAACCACAAACACCTGGCGTAATCTTACCACTGCCCAACTGGGCTTGGGCCTCTACCCACGGATGCATCTTGCGCCAAACGGTAAAGTATTCGTTTCCGGAATAAGCACTACTTCACGTTACCTTGACACATCGGGTACCGGAACCTGGACAACAGTTGCAAATACGGGCGTCTCTCGGAGCTATGGGACATCAGTGGTGTACGACGATGGGAAAGTATTGATCGTGGGTGGCGGTGATCCGCCTACGAACTCAGCCCAAGTCATCGATCTTAACCTGGCGCTGCCCTTATGGCGCACTGTTTCGCCTATGGCAACTGCGCGCCGCCAACTCAGCGCTACGATCCTTGCCGATGGCAACGTGCTCGTGACTGGTGGAACCAGCGCTCCCGGATTCAACACTGCCAGCGGAGCTGTCTACACCGCCGAGTTGTGGAATCCAGTTACCGAGACCTGGACGACGATGGCCAGCGCCTCGATTCCACGGCTTTACCACTCGGCGACTGTATTGCTTCCTGACGGACGCGTTTTTAGCACTGGCGGTAACAACTATCCCCAGTCAGAAATCTATGAACCACCTTATTTATTCAAAGGAACTCGGCCGACGATCACTTCGGCCCCTGGTAGCGTAGTTTATGGACAGAGCTTCTTCGTTGAAACACCAGACGCTGCCAGTATCACCCAGGTAACTTGGATACGGCTTTCGTCAACAACCCACGCATTCAACATGGAGCAGCGATTAAGCCGCTTAAGTTCTTCGCTAACTCCGGGAGGACTGATCGTGTCCGCCCCATCAAACGCGAACTTATCCCCTCCCGGTTACTACATGCTCTTTATCCTTAACAGCAGCGGCGTGCCATCCGTGGCCAAAATTATACAAATCCAAGCGGGCACCGCCAATCCAATTCCTGCCATAACCGCTCTGTCCCCCAGTAGTGCAACGGCAGGCGGAGCCGGCTTTACCCTTACTGTTGATGGCAGCAATTTTATCTCAGGCTCCATAGTGCGCTGGAACGGCTCGAATCGCACTACAACATTTGTTAACAGTAGCCAAGTTACCGCAGCCATCTCAGCCGCCGATATCACCGCAATCGGAACGGCTCAAGTGACCGTGTTCAATTTGGCGCCTGGTGGTGGCACTTCTAATGCGCTGACTTTTACGATCGACGGTGCTAACACTGCACCGACGATTAGCAGTATTGCCAATCAAACCACCAACGAAGACCCGCCAAGCAGTGCGATTGCCTTTACTGTCGACGATGCGGAAACAGCACCGGGAAGTCTCACCGTCACCGGCAGCTCTTCCAATACCACTTTAGTGCCCAACGCCAATATCGTCTTCGGCGGCAGCGGGGCTAACCGCACGCTGACACTCACCCCGGCATCCAATCAGTTCGGAACGACAACCATCACGGTGACGGTCAGCGACGGGCAGTTGAACACACCGACTAGCTTTGTATTAACTGTCAATGCGGTCAATGACGCCCCAACGATCACCAATATTGCCAATCAGACCACAACCACCGGTACGGCCGTGGGGCCCCTTAACTTTACGGTAGGGGATGTGGAAACAACCGCAGCAAGCTTGACCCTAACTGGCACTTCGTCCAATCAAACTCTGGTGCCCAACGCCAACATCACCTTCGGCGGCAGCGGCGCCAACCGCACCGTGACGGTTACTCCAGCAGCTGGACAAACCGGCACCGCCACCATCACCGTTTCAGTCAGCGACGGCCAATTGAACACACCGACTAGCTTTCTCCTCACGGTCAACGCAGCCCCCTCTGGTCTGGTGGCCGCCTACTCCTTCAACGAGGGCTCGGGCACTATCGTGGCGGATACCTCAGGTAATAACAACACCGGTACGATCAACGGCGCCACCTGGACCACGCAGGGAAAATATGGCAACGCTCTCTCCTTTAACGGCACATCCAACTGGGTCACCGTGAACGATGCCAATTCGCTAGATCTAACCACTGGCATGACTGTGGAAGCCTGGGTCTATCCGACCATCGCGTCGGGGTGGAGGACGATCCTTATAAAACAATCGACTGCGTATTGGTTCTATGCAAATACCGATCTGAATAGGCCCGCTTCCGGAGCCAACTTCTCCGGCTCCTGCTGTCAACCCCTCTATGCTTCCTCAGCACTGTCGATCAATGCCTGGACTCATCTGGCAACTACTTACGATGGCTCCCAACTGCAGCTCTACGTAAACGGTGTGTTGGTGTCCACTAGGGCAGTTACGGGAGCCATTGAAAATAACGCCAATCCCCTGCGCATCGGCGGCAACAGTGATTGGGGGGAGTATTTTCAGGGCCGCATCGATGAGGTGCGCATTTACAACCGCGCCCTTACCCAGACCGAGATCCAAACCAATATGAATACGCCGGTAGGCGGTGGAACCAACAATGCACCGACGATTAGCAGTATTGCCAATCAAACCACCAACGAAGACACTCCCACCCCTGCCCTAACCTTCACCGTCGATGATGCCGAGAGCACCCCGGGCAGCCTGACCGTCACCGGCAGCTCCTCCAATACCACGTTAGTACCCAACGCCAATATCGTTTTTGGGGGTACGGGTGCTAATCGTACAGTGACCCTCACCCCCGCTCTCAATCAGTC
>Ga0187893_10000420_pt1 | contig 111454 bp, 93 predicted proteins | sample MA1701074metaG_FD_139574 | JGI IMG/M metagenome (GOLD analysis project Ga0187893, IMG submission 139574) | White microbial mat communities from a basaltic lava cave in the Kipuka Kanohina Cave System on the Island of Hawaii, USA - MA170107-4 metaG ...
ACGGTTTGCTCGAGCAACGGCCAGTGCGCCGGCGCACCGGGCAACTATGGAACCGGCGCTCAGTGCGTACGGGAGTGCCAAGCGGGTCCGCGGGTGGGTCAACCTTGCACGGAAAGTGTGGGCAACCCGCCGATTCCGGACCTGGACTGCGGCGCTTGCTCGGCCGGTTCGCCGAACCCCGGCATCCCCTGCGATGCGAACAGCGATTGCTCGCCGGGTACATGTGCCACGGGCGTCTGCGGGGCCGGCGGTCCCGCGACCACCGGCTTCTGCCGTGATCGCTGCGCCCGTTGCACGACGCCGTAGCCGCGCCTGGCGACCAACGGGTGGGGATCACCCGCTCCTGTCCGAGAATGTTCACCTGTCTCCGGTATGCCGCCGTGTCCGCGTGCGGGCTAACCATGCGCAGGCGTCATGCCGAAAGCAACAGGTAGAAGCCCGCTAGCCTCGCCAGGGGTATTCATTGCTTTCGTCACTGTAAGGAAACGTCAGCGCTGCGCCGTCGAGTAGACCTATATTGTATAGAGCCGTATACTAGGATGGTTGTTTTTGTTCGGGAAGGAGTTGCCATGCCCAGTCAGCTGGATCGTATCAGGGCCTCGCGGCCAGCGTTTTTCTGGACCTTCGCGCTGTTGTGCGCGGCAGGGTTCGCTCGGGCCGCGGAGCAAGCCGCCAAGCCCGATGACCTTTGGCGGCGCAGCGTCGAGCTGGTGACCAAGGGAGATTTCTGCGCCGCCGCCGAGACGATGCATCAGGTCCCGGCGGGCGGGCAGCTCGTGGATCGGGTTCGGAATTGGCTGGATGACTACCGCAGCCGGATCGCGGATCGCAAGATCGCCGATCGCGCGGAATTCGACCGCTACGTCGAATATGCCAAGGCACGAGTCGAACGAAAAGAGTATTCCAAAGCGCTCGACTGGTCGCTCCTTGCCGCGGACGTGGCCGAAAACCGCGAGGATTTTCTACGCAGCGACTGGCTAGGCCGGCTGGTCAACGACTCACTCGCCAAGGCCGATGAGCTTCGCCAAAAACGCGATTGGCGCGGCGCCTGGCACATCTACGCCGACCTCGTCGCATTGTACGAACGCGAGACGCGCTACGCCAAGCTGGAACGCGAGGCCCTCACGCACCTCCGCCTCGACACCATGTTCGGCGAGGAATCCCACTGGCAGGAGCGGATTGAGAAGGTCGAATGGAAAGACGCCGAGGCGGCCCTGGAGTGCATAGGGCTGTATTACGTCGAGACGCCGGATTTCAAGAAGGTCTGCGAAAGCGGGCTGGAACAACTTCTGTTGCTTTGCGATTCGGAAAGCGCCCAGAAGGCGTTCGACGGGTTGAAGAACGAGGACGATCGTCGGGACTTCAAGACCCGCATCCAGGAGAACCTCGACCAGGTCCGCGCCGCGCCGTCGATCGATCGCCGCGCCTGCGTGGAACGTTTTCGCCGGGCCGTACAGAAAATCAACAAGGAGACCGTCCGCCTCCCCGAAGAACTCGTGGTAAGCGAGCTGGTACGCGGGGCGCTGGATCCGCTGGATGATTTCACCACCGTCATCTGGCCCCAGGATATCGAAGAGTTCGACAAGCACACCCGCGGCGACTTCGTGGGCGTGGGCATCTCCATCATCAAGAACAAGTTGAACGAGATCGAAGTGGTTACTCCGCTGGAGGACACGCCGGCGTTTCGTCACGGCGTGCAGGCCGGCGACATCATCACCAAAGTGGACGGCTCGACCATCAAGGATTTCTCGCTCAATAAAGTGGTCAACACCATCACGGGACTCAAGGACACGCCGGTCACTCTGACCATTCGCCGGGGCGACGAGGAAATCGAATTTCCCCTGGTACGCGACCAGATCAAAATCCAGTCGGTCAAGGGCTGGGAACGTAAGTCCGACGGCTCCTGGAATCACTGGATCGATGCGGATAGCAAGGTCGGCTATGTGCGGATCACCAATTTTCAGAAGAACACCGCCGAGGACCTGGCCAACGCCATGAGCGAGCTGGAGGCGAAGGGCCTTCGCGGCCTGGTGCTCGACCTGCGCTGGAACCCGGGCGGGTTGCTGGATTCAGCCTGGCAGGTGTCTTCGTTGTTCCTGAACAAGGGCGACAAGGTGGTGAGCACGAAGGGACGCAATCAAGGCGAAGATCAGTCGCTCACCGTGCCCGGCGATGGGCCGTATTCGGATGTGCCTCTGGTCGTGCTCGTCGACGAGGGCAGCGCCAGCGCTTCGGAGATCGTCTCCGGCGCGATCCGCGACAATCAGCGTGGGGCCGTGGTCGGCGAGCGGACCTTCGGAAAGTTCAGCGTGCAGAACCTCATTCCGCTGAGCGCGTCCAACGCGAAGTTGAAGATCACTACTGCGCGATACTACCTGCCCAGCGGCGCCTCGCTGCACCGCGAGCCGACTTCGCAAACATGGGGCGTGGAGCCGCAGATCCCCATTCGCCTCGCCCGCTGGGAACGCATCAATGCCTGGCAGTTGCGCCGCGACGCCGACCTATTGGGCCCGCCCAAGCCGCCGGCGAAGAAGGACGAGGTGGCCAAATCCGCCGAGCCTACCATCGACCCCCTGACCGGCGACGAGATCGATCTGCAAAAGCGTGACGGCGAAGATGCCGCATCCGCCAAGGACTCCAAAACTGCGGAGGAGGGCAAGACGGCCGAGGCGACCGAACCCGAGCTACCGCCTCTCGAGCAGCCGGATGAGAACACACGACCCAAGAGCGATCCGCAGGTGGACACCGCTTTGCTTTTCCTGCGTGTGAAGCTCCTGGGCATCCGCCACCCGACGTTGGCAACCGCCGAGCCCGAACTACCGGCGAATGCGGCCAAGCCGTGAGCCGGGAATAGGATAGGGTTCCGAGAACAAGTCCCTCCCCTAACCCTATTCCCTAGACGCTACTCCCGTGGTACATCCACAGATCATGGAACGGACGCTCATCATTCTCAAGCCCGACGCCGTGCAGCGGCGGCTGGTGGGGCGGATCATTCATCGCTTCGAAGAGAAGGGCCTGAGCGTCGCGGGGATGAAGATGATGCACATCTCCCGCGAGCTGGCCGAGCGGCACTATGCGCCTCACAAGGGCAAGCCGTTCTATCCCGGCCTGATCGATTACATCACTTCGGGGGCGGTGGTGGTCATGGTGCTGGCGGGCAATCGCTGCATCGAGATCGTCCGGACCATGATGGGCAAGACCTTCGGCTACGAGGCCGCCCCCGGCACGATCCGCGGAGACTTTGGGGCGAGTCGGTCCTTCAACCTCATCCACGGCAGCGATGCCCCGGAGTCGGCGAAGACGGAGATCACCCTCTATTTCCAGCCTCACGAGCTTCTCGAGTATTCGCCCGTCGACGCGAACTGGGTCTATCCGCGAAACGACGTCTGAAGACCGTCGATGTAAACGGCGATCGGGTGGGCCGTCGATTCCAGGATCGCCTCCCATCGGTTAGCGCCCCCGTCGAGCGCTAGCACCGCTAGATCGGCCGCCTTCCCCGGCGCGATGGCGCCGACGGCTTCAGCAAGCCCCAGGGCGACCGCGCCGCGCGCTGTACCCATGCGAATCCACTCAAGCGCATCGAAGTCTGGGTATCGCTCGCGCAGAAAGCGAAGCTCGTCGAGAACGGAGAGCGACGGGTTGGAGGCCAGACTGTCCGTGCCGACGCACACATTAATGCCCGCTCGGAGCATGTCGCGGAAGCGATGCGGCGGATGCCCGAAGGCCGCGTGTGTCCGCGGGCAGTAAGCTACGCTAGCGCCGCTTGCCGCGATCAATCCGAGATCGTCATCGTTGACGTAATTCGCATGAGCGAGCACCGTTCGCGGACCCAGGAGCCCACAAGAACGACAGAGTTCGACGGAGCGGGCTCCCGCCGCACGGACCTGTGCATCCCAAATCCCAAGTTCCCGCGGAATCTCCGCCAGTCGACCGGCGGCGCTCTGCGTGAACTGCTCTTCCTCGGGCGATTCGGCCAGGTGAATGCAGAGCGAGGCGTTGATCTCGCTAGCCCGTTGAGCGCAGCGCGACAGCGCTTCGGGTTCCAGGCTGTACGGTGAATGGGGCGAAATGCCGCAGCGGACGCGCTGCGTCTGGCACGCGGGTGAAGCCGCCGCCTCGAGCCGCCCGGTCAGTTGCTCGCGCCTGCGGCCGAAGGCGATCACTTCGCCGAAGGAAACGCCGCGCAGGGCCGACTCCGCCAGCACCGGTCTGGTCCAACCCGGCCAGCGGGTAATGTCGCCCACGCAGGTGACGCCGAACCCAAGCGATTGATTGATGCCTAGGGCGACGGCCGCTCGGACCTCGTGCTCGCCCGCCGGCGCGACGCTCAGCGCATGGATCATCCGCCGAAGCCAGTCCACGAAGTCACCGTCGGGCGGCACCGCGCCGGCAAGGAAGCTGAGTTCCAAGTGCGTGTGGGCGTTCACCAAGCCGGGCAGGATGACGGCGTCGCCATAGTCAACGTCCGGTGCAGCCCCGATCTCTCGCCGCTTTCCCACGCCCGCGATCCGCCCGTCGCGGATTTCAATCGCGCCGTCCTCGACAGGCGAACCGTCGCCGGTGATCACAAACCGCGCCGCCAGCTTCATCGCGCGGCACCGGGCGACACTCGATCGAACTCCACGTGTCGAGCCGCGGCCACGAACCCCAAGGACGCGAAGCGTTCTTGCTGCGCGGTGTCCGCGGCCGGCGCTTGGACGAGGACCGTCGGCATGGCCAGACGCTTGGCCAGCGCCAGCACGTAATGGAGCAAGGCGGCCTCCACATCCAGGGAGTCGCGCCCCTCCGCGACCCAGAGATCGCCGACCTGGCCGATATCGCCAACCTGGTGAAGTCCGCATCGACCAACCGGGCGCTTGTCTCGCAGGGCCACGAACATATCCAACTGCGGATCGTCGAGCCGTTCGAGCGCCGCGTCGGCGAGTGCTTCTGCCCAAGCCGCACCGCCCTCCGCGAGGAACGTCTCGCGAAAAACAGCGCGCATCGCTCGGGCCGGCAGGATGCGGAGGCTCTCCGCGCTCGCGCATTCAACCCAGCGCCCAAGGCCCATGACGACGCTTTCTTGGGGGGTGAACCCCCGTTCGATCAAGAACGGCTGGAGTCGATCGATCGGCTGGCCCTCGGCCGCGGCCCAGCGCAGGCAGCGCAGCCCCTTCGACGCAAACCAGGCTTCGCTCTGCCGGAAGGCCTCCGTCAGCTTCGACGAATCGGGGAGCCAGACTTCGCGCAACTGGCAGGCATCCGGGATCGCTGCGAACCGTTGGCTGTAGTAGGCAATTCCGAATTCGAGCGTTTCCTTCTCGCAGATTTGCCCGCACCGCGCCTGGGCGGCACGCAAAAAAGAGCCGATCGCCGATCGTTCCACGTTGCTTTTCTCCGAGGGCCGTCAACTTAGAGCGTGGATTGTATCGCCCGCGCCGTCTCATGGCACCGCGCGTGGCGCCGTGGCGAATCGGCGTGACGTGGCGTTTCCGGTGGGCGCGGCTAGAATAGGTGCGTATGGTCATCTTTTTCCTAATGGGAAGGGTCACCGGGCACTTCAGCCGAGCGCGTGTCCGTAGGCGAGGAGCGACCGATGACGCCGATTGACTCGGCAAGTCCCGCCGCCGATGAAGCAGCGCCGGACATGTTCTGGCAGGTCGGGCCGGAGTTCGAGAGCGTCGTCGTCTCGCTCGAAGGGCCGCAGTCTCAGCTCGCCTTGCTCGAACGCCTCGGCCCGTCGCCCTTCGAGCGCGGCCGCTTCCCGGTCATCGGCTTCCTTGCGACTACATACGACAAAGTCAGCCGCTATGCCCTATCGCTACGCTGATCACCGGCTCCCCCCATCGACCATCGGCAATCGCCCATGAGCACAGTATAATGGACGTACGATGCCCAACGACGGCGGCCTGCGAGTTTACGATTCGATGGTGGGACTTCTCTCCAGCGAAGAGAACCCAACGCCCTTGGTTCGTTTGAATCGCGTGGTCTCCTTCCGGCACGCACGGGTTTATGCCAAGCTGGAGTGGTACAACCCCTTCGGGGCCGTCAAGGACCGCATCGCCGCCAACATGGTCCGCGACGCTGAGGAGCGCGGCGTACTCCGCCCTGGCAAGAAGCTCGTCGAGCCGACCTCCGGCAACACGGGGCTGGGCCTGGCCATGATCGCCAATAGCAGGGGCTATTCCCTTCAGACGCCCCTGTCGGCCGCGATTCCGCTCGAAAAACGCACCGTGCTGCGCTTCTTCGGCAGCAACGTGATCGAGCTCGACGACACGCTCTGCCCCGCGCCGGGCGCTCCCGAGGGCGCCATCGCCATCGCCATGCGAACCGCCGAAACCGAGCCCGACTTCATCATGCTCAATCAGTACACCAATGAAGCGAACCTGATGGCCCACTATCGCACCACAGGCCCGGAGATCTTGCGGCAGACCAAGTGGACGATCACGCACTTCGTGGCGGGCATGGGCACGTGCGGCACCATTACGGGTACGGGGAGGTTCTTGAAAGAAAAGCGCGGCGACGTGAAGGTCATCGGCGTCTATGCCGAGGACGGCCACGACATCCCCGGAGTGCGCAGCCTGCGGCAGCTTGCTCAGACCAAGCTCTACCATCCCAAGGAGTACGATCACACGACGGAGGTCACGACTCGCGAGTCCTTTGACATGTGCCTGCGCCTGAACCGCGAGGAGTCGGTCATTGCCGGGCCGAGTTCCGGCATGGCCCTCGTCGGCGGCCTACGCTTCGTGCCCGATGAGCCGGGTGTCACCGCCGTAGTCATTTTCCCCGATAGTGTCTTCAAGTACGCGTCCTCGATCTGTCGCCATTTTCCCGAGCTGTGCCCGCCATCCGGCGAGGGTGACGGCAAGGCCGGTCCGACCAAGAACGAGCAGTTCCTCGAGAGGATGTTCGAGAACCTCAAGAACCCGTATGACACCATTCGCGTGGACGACCTTCAGCAATCGCTACAAGGCGCGCAGGAGCAAAAGCCTTTCGTCGTGGATGTGCGGGAATCCGAACTCTACGCGCAATTGAGCGTCCCGGGCGCGGTGAACATCCCCATGCAGGATATCCCCGAGCGGGGCGCGGATTTCCCGGAAGATCGCCAAGCGCCCATCGTGCTGGTTTGCGGCATCGGTAAGTTCTCCAAGCACTGGACGCTGTACCTCAAGTCCCTGGGCTACCGCAACGTGCGCAGCCTCAAGGGCGGGGTTGCGGAGTGGGTTCGCAAGGGCTGCCCGACGCAGCGTTCATGAGCCGCTGTGAACGAGCTGCGCTGCGGCGAAGTCGCGGAGGTCCACAGCGCCGCTGGCATTCACGTCGAAGCAGTCGCATCCGGTCAATACGCCGGCATCCGGCCCGGCAAGACATTCGACGAAGGAGAAATGGTCGAAGAGATTGACGCCGCCGTCTTCATTGCAATCCGCCGGCGCCCGCTCGAACCAGAATCCCCCGCTCAGTTCCAGGTCGCCGCCGCTCAATCGTCCGGCATCGGGCTGGCCGATGGTCCCGGACAGCTCGAGATCGCCACCGGTGCTGCGCATCACCCCGCCGGAATCGATGGTATGCCATGCGATGTCGAAACTGCCCGCGACGGCGACAGTCATGGTTGCCGCCAGGACAGCTACGAACACTAGTCGAGCGTTCATTTCTGCTAGCCTCCTATGAATGAGGAACCGGCTGGCGAAACGATAGTCATTGCCTTGCCGTCGGCTCCGGCCGTGAAGATGTTTCCAGGGTTGTTCGTCGTGTAGTGACCAGGGACCAGGCTGATCGTCCCGCCGTGAAGAACGGCATTGACGGCCTCACTGAGGCTGTGCAACGGCTCGAAGACACCGCCATTGCTCGGCAGGCTGTAATCCGATGCGTCTACGTACACGGGGTTTGGCCCCGCAAAATTCCGGATCGCAGTCTCTAGGACGGCGCGACTGAACCGCGTACCGTTGTTGCTGCCGCCCGTCGAAGTGCATCCCCCGGCCGTGTGAATGCCGATCGTAAGGCCGTTCGCTTCCCAGATGATCGGACTGCCCGAATTCGCGGGCATGGTGTCCATGCTGTGTTGGATACGGTCCACCGTGGACGAAACCAGCGTCCCCGTGTGTGTTTGCTGGGTTTGAGACGCGGCGTTGCAGTTGTTCCCGCAGCCCGCCGCGCCCGTGCCGTCGGGATCGCAGCATGCCACCGGGGTACACACGCCGCCTCCCGGACAGTTTGCGTTGTTGACGCAGCCCCCATTGTGATTGGTTCCGCCGTTGCAAACCGATCCGCCGGCTCCGCCCGGCGAATTGTCCAGTCCGCACCCGGTCACACGGAGCACAGTGCCGTTTCCGGGGATCGCCCGGGTCATGCGAAAAAAGCCTTGAACGTTGTGCGCGGTGCGGAGCGTCGTCGTGTTGGCATTGAGCGCAAGAACCAGCCAGTCCTGACCGACACCGCTGTTCTCGCTCATGATGGACGCGATATTGACGGGGTACTGGTTGGCCGCCGCGGGCGCGATCGGGTTGCCGTTGGCCAACGACGGGGGGAGGTTGAAGTCGACCGTGTCGCCTGCCGCAAATGGGCAATGTCCCGCGGTGAGGACTGCGCCGTTGGAAACCAGCCATGCCGTGCAGCCCTGAGTCGTGCGGCCTACGCGGGGATCGTTCGAGGCGACGCGGTCGTCATTGGCTCCGCAGATCGACGCGACCGCGCTCGGTTCGGCTTCAAGCGTCAGCGGCGCGCGCAGCCGATCGATTGCGACATACACGCCCACGTCGCCGGGAGCCACGTACAGATCAACGTCTACTGAATCCCCGTTGAACGTCACGCTCCAGTTGTAGGATTGCGCGATCGACTGGGCGTCGAGCCGCTGTACGTCGCCGTCCGTGACCGAGGTCAATGTCACGTAGCTTTCACGCCCGAGGTTGTAGTCGCCGACACGAAGTCGAATGGTCGCTGCGCCAGGGGACTCAACGGTCCCCACAAAAACCGATGCAAATTCGCTCGTGGCGTTGTCGATCTGATCGGAGACAAGTTCAACCACATCCTCGCGCGTAGGGTTCACGGCGACTTGGCTCAGGGCCGATGTTCCGCACGAGAGGAGCACGATCGTAGCAAGGGCGGTTCTTGAGTATTTGTTGATCATTTCAGATTCCCATTTGGATTTCGCTTACTGCAGATTCACCAATACCAGGACCAAGCCTCGCTCACCCTGCGCTAGCGTGGTCATGGCTTTGCCCAGCACGGCGCCGTGCGAACGGTCGCGATCCGAAGCCTTCATGGCGAATCCGGGGGTTTGCGAAGTGGTCAGCAAGTCGCCCGCTGTGATCGCCCCGCTGCCGGCGTCGCATTGCACCCAGACCCGGCCCGAAAGGGCAATGGCAGGCCCGTTCTCGCTCTCTTCTCGGTTGCCCAGCACGGCCCCCGGCTGGAGATCGCCGGCTCCGCTGACCACGCCGGCGACGCGCGAGCTGTACGCCTCCCGCGCCACGCGAAGCTGACCGGGGTGCTCGGGATCGATCTCCATCACCGTTCCCGGCTGGACGTTTTCCTCCTGGCTGGGGAACTTCTCCGCGAGGTCCGCGCCGGCTACTTCGAGGATGTTGGTCTTGAGGCGGCCGTGCACAAACGTATGGTTCCAATCGCTGGCGAAGTTGATGACCAGATGGCTGCCCATATCCACCATGGCGCGGCCGGGAGTACCTCGGCGAGTGGTGTGCCCGATTTTCAAGTCCGCGCAATGGATCGACGCGAAAAAGTTGTCCCGCGAGATCGACATCCCCGGCGATGCGTTGCCTTGGCGATAGAAATAAAGGTCCCCGCCCCCCAACCCGAACGGCGGAGCGGAACCGGTTACTCCAAATTCCCAGGTGTTGTTGCTGGAGGCGCTGCGAAACTCGGTAACCGCCGCCAACGTGGACGTGCCCTCAAACCGCGCGGGGAAGACGCTGCCATCCACGACGTGCAAATGTCGTACGGGTCCGGGAGTGCCGATTCCGACGAGGCCTTTGACGATGAGATCGTTCTTACCCGGATTGGCGTAAGCGTAACTGTCGGAAACGAGTACGCCGCCGGCCTTCAACCCCGACGCTGAAGGAAACTGCGAGGTGTTGATCAATTGCAGATATCGATTCAGCTCGCCGGACCCCATGCCGGTGTAAAGAACCGGGCTCGCGTTGGGGGCGAGCGTCAGGTGGCCCAGCGTCGTCAGATCGCCGGTCTGGGAAATGCGCATCACCGAGGTGAACGAGAAGGTGTTAAAGAAGTCGAAGGCGCCATCGCCAGAGCTGGGCCCGAAGGACCACTCGCGGCCTGTCGAGGTGTGCGCCAACGTCAGCCATGCGCCGCCCGTGCTCGCACCCGGATTGTCGAAGCGCGCCACCACCTGACGCAGGGGATTGCCCACCAAGTGAAGCGTCTCTGTTGGCGCGGAGGTGCCGATGCCCACGTTACCGCCGTTGTTATTGAAAATCGCGCTCCCGTTCGGGGACCAGAAGCCATCACCACCTCCAGCGCCGGCAGCGCTAGTTTGGAGTGATCCGTCCGGGAACATGATCCCGTCCACGCCCGCTACGCCGCCGATGTGCAGCCGAGCCTGAGGCGTGGCCGTGCCCAGACCGAGGTAGCAGGTCTCGTCCTCAATACGGGCGCACTCGACGTTCCCAGGGTTCACTTTGAAGATGAGCGGACTGTTGCTGCTGAAGGCGCTGGCGCTCACTTCGCCGGGTGTGTGAATATCGCCGGTGACCTCGACGCCGGTATCGGTGCTCATTAAACCGGGCACGCTCAGTGCAAAAGGCGCGGCCGTGATTCGCTGCCGCGGGCTCAGCGTCGTGTAAGCGCCGATGTCGGCGGGATCGTGCGGCGTTCGCACGGCGATTTCCAGCCACTCACCGCCCTCCTGGAACGCCGCGATACCGAAGTCCAGTTCGACGGTGAACAGACCGTTGGTGACCTGCACCGGCTGGAGCGACAACCCGTCAAAGACAATCGGTCCCGCGATCGAGTCGATGGCCGTGTCGGAGTCGTAGAGCGAAAAACGCATGTCTACAACGTCGTTGAGCGGCGATCCCTCCTGCTTGAGCTGCCCTTGATAGGTAAACGATGTGGGTTGCCCGAGCGCTGCCGCTGGAATCACCGCAAGCGCCGCCAATGCGATGCTAATCATTAACTTACCCATTTGAGACCTCCGCTTCACCCTCATCCTGTCGCCCCGCCCCGGCGAAGCGTGCGACCCTCGCCGCGACGGGTACAATGTGTCCTGCATCGCCGTGCAGCGCCCACGAGGACGCCGCTCAGGCGAGCTACCATTGAGCCGACGTCGGGGAGACGAACCCGCCAAATCCTTGCGGAATAATGAAATGGAGCCATCGTCGGAGCATGTTACGCGCCTGCTCGAGGCTGCCGGGGAGGGCGATCCGCAAGCCGCCGCAGACCTGCTACCGGTGGTCTACGCGGAGCTGCGCGGCTTGGCGGAGGTCTGGATGGCCAGGACTCCACCCGGCCAGACCCTGCAACCCACCGCATTGGTACACGAGGCCTTCGTCCGCCTGGTGGGTCGCGACAAGCCGGGCTGGGAAAATCGGGGACATTTCTTCTTCGCCGCCAGCCGGGCGATGCGCGACATCCTCGTGGAGCGCGCCCGGGCCAAGGCACGGTTGAAGCGCGGCGGCGGGCGACGGCGGGTCGATCTCGACAATCTGGTGCTGGCAGTCGATGCCCCAAGCGATGATCTGCTGGTCCTCGACGAGGCCCTGAGACGTTTTGAGTCGGCGTATCCTTGGGAGCACCGCATCGTCATGCTCCGCTTCTTCGCGGGCATGACCAACCAGGAGACAGCCCAGGCCATGGATGCGCCCTTACGGACCATTGAACGGGACTGGCGGTTCGCACGTGCGTGGCTGCACGACGCGCTGGGGGCCGATGAGACGGAAGCAGCCGAGCGGCCATGACCAGCGATCGCGCCCAGCTCGTCAAACAGCTCTTTCAGGAGGCCGGCGATCTCGCCGGCGACGATCGCCGGCGCTTCCTGGCGGAACGCTGCGTGGACGATCCCAAGCTACGCGCTGAGATCGAGCGTCTCTTGAGCGCCGACCAGCGCGTACACACTCGCTTCCTCGGCGGTTCGCCCCGAGCAACCCTGAAGTCCAAGACACCGGAGCGGATCGGTGGTTATCGCCTGCTGCGCAGGATCGGCGAAGGCGGCATGGGCGCCGTCTTCGAGGCCGAGCAGGACCATCCTCGGCGCAAGGTCGCGCTCAAGCTCATCCGCTGCGCCATGGCCTCGGAGTCGCTGCTGCGGCGATTCGAGCACGAGGTGCAGATTCTGGGGCAACTCAGGCACCCGGGGATCGCCCAAATCTACGAGGCCGGGACGCACGATGACGGGGCCGGCCCCGTTCCCTACTTCGCCATGGAGTACATTCATGGTCGTGGGCTGTGGAGTTCATCGAAGAGCATCATCTGAGCACGCGGCAACGGCTGGAACTCATGGTCGAGATCTGCGACGCTGTTCACCATGCTCATCAGAAGGGGGTCATCCACCGGGACCTGAAGCCCGCGAACGTATTGGTCGAGGAATCGGACACCGCCGCTGGCCATCCCAAGATTCTGGATTTCGGCGTGGCCCGCGCCATCCGCTCCGACGTTCAACTCGTCACCATGCACACGGAAGTCGGCCAATTGGTGGGAACGCTGTCGTACATGAGTCCGGAGCAGGTCGCCGGCCGTCCTGATGAGTTAGATATCCGCTCCGACGTGTATGCCTTGGGAGTGATGCTCTACGAGATGCTCGCCAAGCGCTTGCCCTACGACCTTCGGGACCGTTCCATCCCGCAAGCGGGGAGCATCATTCGCGAGCAGGAACCATCGCGGCTCAGTTCCATCGACACGACGTTCCGCGGCGATATCGAGACCATTGTCGCCAAGGCCCTGGCCAAGGAAAAAGAGCGGCGCTACCAGTCAGCGGCGGAGTTGGGTGAAGACATACGCCGGTTCCTGTGCGACGAGCCGATCTTCGCACGCCCTGCCAGTCGCACCTATCAGTTGCGCAAGTTCGCCAAGCGAAACAAGGCATTAGTGGGCGGGGTGGTCTCGGTGTTTGTCGTCCTGTTGCTTGGGATCATCGGTATTTCCGTGGCCCTCGTCCGAGCCACGGATGCAGAGCGCCTCGCCGTGCAGCGCTCCGACGAATCGTTGCGCTCCGCAGCGAAGGCCACCGCCGTGCGGGACTTTCTGCAGGAAATGCTCTCCTCGGTGGAACCGTCGAAGGCCCTCGGACGTGAGGTCACCATACGCCAGGCGCTGGACGAAGCGGCGGCCAGAATCGATGCCGGTTCGCTTCGAGGTCAGCCGGAAATCGAGGCCGACCTCCGGACCACCATCGGCACGACCTACATCGCCCTGGGTCACTATTCGCATGCCGAGCCACACCTCCTCGCTGCGTTGGAACTTCGAAGGAGTTTGCATGCCGGGGATCACCCTGACGTAGCCGCCGGCTTGGATAATCTGGCACTTCTTCGCAACTCGCAGGGTCGGTTCGCGGAAGAGGAGGCGCTGCTTCGCGACGGGCTAGCGATGCGGCAACGGTTGCACGGAGATCACCATGTCGACGTGGCCTCGGTTATGCAGAGCCTGGCGGCGGCACTCCGCGGCCAACACAAATACGATGAAGCGGAACCCTATTATCGCAAAGCCCTTGCCTTGCGTCGCGAATTGCTCGGCGACGAGCACATCGACGTCGCTCAAACCGTTAACAGTCTCGCGCTTTTGCAGCAGAACAAAGGCGACTACGCCGCCGCCGAGCCGCTCTTCCGCGAGGCCTTGGGCCTGCGCCGCAAACTCCTCGGCGATCCCCACCCCATCGTCGCCGATAGCCTCAACAATCTTGCCAACCTCCTTCAATTGCGTGGTAACAGTGCGGAAGCCGAATCCCTTCTTCGCGAAGCCCTTGAGATGCGCCGAAAGCTACTGGGCCCCGATCACCCACAGTACGCCCAAAGCCTCAACAACCTCGCTCTACTCCTGTACGACGTGGGCCGCTACACAGAGTCGGAACCGCTATACCGCGACGCCCTGGCGCTGTGGCGCAGGACGCTTCCTGAGGGGCACCCGAACATCGGCAATGCCGCCGCCGGCCTGGGCATGGTGCTGACTGCAACACAGCGCTGCGAAGAGGCGGAGCCTCTGCTACGAGAGACACTTGCCATCCGTGAGGCGACCTTTCCGGTTGGTCACTGGACCCGTTTCTCGGCCATGAGCGCCGTGGGTGCGGCCCTAGCTGGGCAGGGCAAACACGCCGAGGCCGAGCCGCTGTTGATCAGCGGGTACGAAGGGATGAAGGATCAAGCCACAGCGCCGCAAAAGCGTAAGCGGCAGGCATTGGAACGCATCATCCAGTTATACGACTCGTGGAACCGGCCGGAGCTTGCGGCCCGCTGGCGCGCGGAATCTGCCGCCACTGGAGACGACGCAAAGTAGCCTCAGCTCGCGGAAGGCGAACCGTGCAGCGTCACGAAAGCGGCAAACGAACGACGAACCGGCTTCCGCATTCGTGTTGGGCGTCCAGCTTGACCTCGGCGTCCAGGAGCCGTGCCAAGCCCGCCGCGATCGGTAGACCCAGTCCGTGATGACCGTCGCCTGGGGCGCGGGCGGCATCGGCGCGCACGAAGCGATCAAAGATGCGATTACGCATTTCCGCCGGCACGCCGGGGCCGCCGTCAGTGACCGCTATTTGCAGGGCGCCCTGCTCGACCTGGACAGCGATGTGTACGGCCGCGCCCGCCGCGCTGTATTCGACGGCATTGCTGAGCAGATTCGACACGATTTTCACGAGCTTGCCGCGATCGGTACGGATTTCCGCACCCGGGCACGCTGTGATGTCGATCCCGACGTTACGCGCCGCCGCTAGCGGCTGAACCGTCGCGACCGCGGCCGCGACCACGTCCTTCACACGTACCTGCGTCCACACCGGCTCGTCGGCGCATGAATCCAGCCGCGAGAGCGTCAGAACGTCGTCGAGCAATCGGCTAAGCTCGCGCAGCGCGGCCCGCGCCTTCTCCATCGCGGCGACGTATTCGGGCAAGGATCGCTCCCGCTGGAGGCACACATCCAGCAGCGTGCGAACGCCGGCTACGGGCGTGCGCAGATCATGGGCAACGTCGGCCGTGAGTTGTCGTTGGCGCAAGAGCTCGCCGCGCACGCGCTTCAGAAGGCGCTGCGTCGTTCGGACGATCGGCTCGAGTTCCACCGGAACCCGCGCAGCTTCGAGTTGCAGCTCCGGGCATGCGGGATCCACACGCCCCACGCTTTCCGCGAGTGCCCGCACCGGTTGCGTTCCGCGGCGCGCTACCACAAGCCCCCCGGCGAAGGCTGCCAGCATCGCCGCGCCCACCGCCGACGCCAGAACCGAGGCCAGTTGAGCGAGCGTCTGGTCGATGGGGGCCAGCGATCGCGCCACTACAACCCAGGCGCCGACGGTTGCTGAATCGTCGCCGTCGCCCGCAGCTGCGTCCTCACGTGGAACGACTACGTGCAGCGCCAGAACGCGCGACAGCCCTTCGGCAGGCGCGAGGTGTTCGGTGAACCACATCGGGCTTCCCTCGGGCCCAACGCCGGATAGGCGTTCGACAAACGTCTGACCGTCGGCAGGCACTGGGGACGAGAACACGATCCGGCCGCGATCGTCAAGGATCTGCACCGAAGGACTTGACGGTTCAGAAATGAGCGAACGGCCTTCGCCTTCTTCAAACTCGACCTGCCCATACTCGGCGTCCAACCGGCTGGCTAGAGCCAGGGCCTCGGTGTTCAGCCCCGCATCGAGTCCGGCGTACAGGGCGCGGCGCATCAAGACCCACACCGTGCCGCCGGCAACCCCCACGACCACCATGATGGTCACGACGTAAAGCGTCAGGAGCCGGCGGGTGAGCGATGGTCGCACGTCTCGCCTCGCAGCAGGTAGCCTTCGCCGCGGCGGGTCTCGATCAGCGGCGTCCGGCCGCGATCGATCTTGCGCCGCAAATAGGAGATGTACACGTCGACCACGTTGCTGGTGGGATCTTCGTCCGTGTCGTAGAGTTTCTCCCAGATGTCCAGTCGCGATACGACCCGGTTGACACGCAGAGCAAGCAGCTCCAACAGCGTGAATTCCCGCGCCGTGAGGGGGATGGGCTCGCCGTCCCGACGCGCCTCGCGCAGGGCCAGGTCCACTTCGAGGTCGGCGACGCGAATGATCGACGAAGTCTGGGCGTTCCCGTGGCGCAACAGCAGCCGCACGCGGGCGAGCAATTCCGAGAACTCGAACGGCTTGACCAGATAGTCGTCGGCGCCGCTGTCCAGCCCGTTGATGATGTCGTTCGTCGCATCGCGAGCCGTCAGCATCAGCACGGGGGTGCGACCGCCGCGCTGCCGATGCCGGCGGAGGACGTCCAGCCCGCTTACCTCGGGGAGCATCCAGTCCAGGATCGCGCCGTCGTAGACGGCGCTCGACAGCAAGCGCGAGGCGTGCCGGCCGTCATGGGCCCAGTCGAGCGCGTAGCCGCGCTCCCGCAGCCCCTGGACCAGGGACTGGCCGAGCAGCTCATCATCCTCGACCAGCAGCAGCTTCACTCCCTCTTCCGTTCCACGAACACGATCGGGTTCCGCGACGCAGCTAGGGCTCGATGCTCACCAGCTCGACGCGTTCACTGCCGTCGATCGGCTCTTCCGCGACCAGACCGACGCCGGGCGCGTAGTACTTGTACTCGTCCGCGTCCGGCTCGAGCGGCGTGAAGTCGTGGGTCTGGAGGCACGAGTACGTCGTGCCGTCGGCGAGCGTTATGGATACGCTCAGAGCCACGATCTCGCCGATGTCCTCTGCCTCGCCTGCATAATACTCCTGACTGTACACGTCGCCGGGGGTCGGGTCGGCCAACATAATGTAACCGGGCCTGGCAATCGTTCCCAGGCCGGCTACGTCCTTGCCGGCCTCCCACGCGCCCTCGTGCGTGATGTCGATGAGCACACCCTGGTCGTCATAGTTGTAATTGTCCACGGATTCGCCCATGTACCAGACGTTGCCCTCGTCGTCTTGGGCGTGCCAGTCGTGCGTGTCCTCGATCAGCACGTCGTCCAGGAACTCCTGAACGCGGATGATCCGGCAGTCCACCCCCAAGATCTCCCGTGTTTCCTCCAGGACCTCTTCGACGACCCGCTCGGCGCCCTCGTCTGTCTCCTTTACGTACGTCCGCGTCGTCCCCGGAGTGAGCGGAAAGTACTGGTTATCGATCAGCGTCGGGTTGGTGAACGTGGCCGCGTCGAAATCGGGAACTGTGTCGGGGATATTTCCGTTGGTATCCACCGGCGGTCCAAGAGCGCCCAGCAGATTGCAACCATTGCTAACCGCCAGACACACCAAGAACGCTGCACACAGTAGCGCGATACCGATGGTCCGCATTTAGTCTCTCCTTGTTCGGGTCTTGCCAAACCGACGGCCTACTCGGTGCTGAACTCACTCGACGAAAGCGTCTGGTTTCCGCTCTCTTCGATCGCCAGGACTTCCCATAGGTAGTTCGTTCCCGGCTCGAGAAACTCGTTCGGGACCGTGACGCTCGTCACCGACGGGCGCACGTACACACTCAACACCCGCTTGGCGAATGCGTGCGGATGCGGCTCTTCGTCCACTTCGACGATAAGCTGGTAGGCGACGATGGTGACGCCGTCGCCGGTGATGGTTTGGGTGACTGGGCTCCAACTCATGACCAGGTTGCTGGCCGGGACGGTAGCGCCCTCGGCCGGCGACAGAAGCACGGGACCGGCGGGAATATCGTGTGTAAGGAGCGCCGTGCCTGAGGTCGGTTCTCCGTCCACGGTCACGCCCGAGATCGTGTACTCCCCTTCCGGCGCGGCGGCGAGTATATCTTCGATGGGCACCTCCGCGTTCTCCGGCTCCACCGTCTCGAAGAACAGCTCGGTGAGTCCCAACGAGCGTAGCTTCCCGCGGCCCTCAAGGGTCAGCACGATCCCGTCGGGCCCGGTGATGTCGAGTCGCTCCCAGCCTTCGCTGTCGATGAAGCCCTGAAAGCCCGTATCTAAGTCCGTGGCGTTGTGCTCGATATTCAATTTGGCTTCCTTGAGAGGAACCGGGTCCCCGCCACCTCCGTTTCCGCCACCGACAGTGGGGCATCCGCAGAGGCTGCCCAGGACGCCCGCGAATCCCAGGACCACCAGGACCGCCTGAGCACAGCTCCTTGTTCCCAGCGCAACCGCCGAAAACTCCAGGTTTCGACTCATCACTTCCTCCGAAAACCCGACCTACCGGGGTTCACAGTGCGGCCAATCCACGAAATCACTTTCCATCGTCTTCGTCCTTGTCTGCCTCCTCCTGCTCTTCTTGGATGCGCCGGCCGTCGGGGGTCAGCACCAGCTCCCGCCCCTTGCCTTCCTTCTTGAAGTGCACTTCGTACATGACGATGGTTTTCTTTTCCCACTCCAGCTTGGCGTCCTTGCCCGCCTCCTTCTCGGCCTCGGCCCGCGTTTTGGCCGGTACTTTGTCCACCGAAACGACTTCCTCGATCTCCACTAGATCACCTGCTTCGGTGACCAGCGCATCGACGTTCCCACCCGGTCCCTTCCACGATCCTTCATAGAACTTGTTGCCGTGTTCGATTTCCTCCGCGAACTCGGTGATCGCCGCCGCCCCCGCCAGCTTCTTCAGGGCGTCGAGCGCTGCCTTGGGCACTTCCGCCTCCTTGACCTGCCGCTCTTGTTCCACGGGCGCCTTCTTCTCCTGGGCCCACACCAGCAGACCGCCGGTGAGCATCCCGCCCACTACGGTTGCTACCGCAACGTGCTTCGTTCGAATCATCGCGTGCTCCTTCGTTTTTCTATGCACTCGACTCGCCGCCGACGCAGCACCGCGACTGCGTCAGGCCGCGCGCCTGACCAATCACCGGAGTATACGCGCCGCTACCTTAAAGGACGATGAGAGTTTCGAAAGTTCCTGGAGGCCCGATTTCGTGCGCGGCTACTTCTGGCCGGCATGGCAACGGGCGAGCTTTGCGCCGGCTGCGGTGAGGGCGACCGCGAAGACGAGAAGCCCCCACTGCGACACGGTAGGGATCGGCTCGGGCGGTGCAAACACGAAGGACGATTGCGTCGTCGAGAGACCGGCCGCATCGGTGACGCGAAGCTCGATTTCGTAGAAGAATATCTCACCCTCGTGCCCAACGGGGGTAAGAACCGTCGATGAGGCGCAGTTGAAATCATACGGTTCGGGGTGCTGGTGAGTGTTGTGGTGAAGGATGGTCTGCCAGCGGCAGGACAGTTCCGCGGGGCCGTGCTCGTTGTCGCTGATGTTCGCCGTCAGCGGCACCGGTGAACCGTCCTCCGGCCAGCTCGAACCGTCCGGCGGACTCGTGATCGTGACCGACGGCGGCGTGTTGTTGACCGAGACGATGAGATTGTCCGTCGCCACGCCGCCGATCGCGTCCGTCACGGTCAAGGACACGTCATATTGCCGAGGATCGGCGACCGGCGCGGTCAGGGCGCGAAGTTCGCCCACGCTGATGAAGCCGGCGCTGCCCCCCGGGTCGCCGTAGATGCGGATGCCGTCGGTCACCACGGGGTCAAACGTAAACTCGAAGGTCTCGTAACTGACTCCGTTATCGCCGGGATAGGCGGGGCTCACGACCAATCCGGAGACAGTCATCCACGTGCCGCCGATGAGCGCCTCAACGGCGAGCGTGTCGAACCAGCCGCCGTCCCAGAAGTGCTTGCCCTCCTGGAAAACGAGTTTCCCGAGCTCTACGGGTTGAGCGAACTGATAGCCGATCCAGTCCACGCTGCCCTGATCGCCGCCGTGGTAGGTGTCGTATTGCCGGGCGCTGTCGTCATTGCCGATGGGCGGGAAATCGCCATCGTGCATGACCTGCGGGTCCCAGTTGCCGCCACCGATGGGGTGCGGGGGAATCAACGAGAAAATCTCGCCGACGAAACTCCCCTGCGCCGAGATGTCGTCGCGGGCTTCATAGACGTGCGCCGGATCGGCGTCAGTCCCGATGGGAGTCCCATCCCCATAGTCCCATGCGAAGGTGAGGGGGTCGCCTCCGCCAGGCGGATCGGGGTCGAAGGAATCCGAGCCCACAAACTGCACGGTGAGCGGCGCCGGTCCGTAGAAGGGAGTTGCGTCAGCCACGGCCGTCGGCGGAACGTTGTTCACCCACGTAATCCGGCGAACCATGCAGCAGCCGTTTTCGTCGTACCCGATGTAGGACAAGCCTCCCGTCGCCGGGTTGGTGGCCACGGCGACGATCGCGGAGGTTCCGTCCTCCATGAACTCGCGCACTTCGGTGGGCCGATCGTTGGCGTCAAACAGGAACTGGCGTATCCAGCCGCGGCTGAAGTCCCCGTGGTAATAGCTGTTGCGGTACTCCGCTGGGAAGTCGGTGGCGGTGTACCACGCGCCGCCGGTGGATGAATTTCCGCCGAAGCCGCTGCCGGCTACAGGTGATCCCGCATCGCCCAGGTCGTACACAACGGAGTTGCCGCCCTCGTAGGTGCTGGTGCGCGCCGGCGGCCCACCGTGAATCCAATCGAAGGGAGGGCGCTTGTGGACGAAACGCGGAATGGCCGTGGGAATCGACTGCGTGGGATCGCACGGATTCGCAAAGAACGGGTTCGCGTCCGGCGTGTCCTGCATGATCAAATCGCGGAAATAGAAGTACTGCTGGCTGCAAAAGCCATGGCCCGGCGGGGTCGTGCCGAAGAGCGGATTGGGAGCGTCCTGGTTGGAAATGTCGCTGTTATAGTAAGCGAACATCTCATCCATGCCCTCGTAGGCAGGCCAACCGAGGTTCGCTCCACCGGTGCGGACGACGGACATTTCTTCCCACGTGTACCAGCCGACGTCCCCAACATAGAGCGTGCCAGGGTCGGCCGCGCCGGCATTCGAGTTGCCGGTTCCCGGGCGCAGCGTGAAACGGAAGGGATTGCGCAGACCGAGCGCCCAAACCCGCGAGCGCGGCGCGCGGGGCGCCTGCGAATCGTAAAAGGGGTTGCTCGCAACGCCGTTTCCGGTCGCCGGGTCAATGCGCACGATCTTGCCGCCCTGCGAATCGACCACTTGGGAGCGATACGCGCCGACGTTCTCTTTGGCGGCGATGATCCCGTCGGAAAGGCAAGAGCAGCTGCTTCCGCCGACGCAGCCGCCCACATCCACTTCGTCGTAACTCGCCCCGTCACCGCATGACGCCAGGAGCGTACCGTCCTCGCCGAACACCAGCGACCCGATGCCGTGCGACTGGTGACACAAAGGGAACCCGGTGGTCATGCTCTCGCCGACGAGCACGAGGCGACTCGCATAGTTCACACTGCGAAAACCGTCGGCGGAGTTGCACGTATAGCGCGTAATCCGCCCGATGGTGTCCTGATAATACCAGTCCGCGCCGGAATCGTAGTTGGGGGTTCCGAAATACCTGAGGTGGTGGTAATCGACGACGTAAAGGAGATAGATGTAGCCGTTTGTGTAGAAGTTCGGATCGAGTGCGAATCCGAGCAGGCCGTAGTCGCGCCAATCGCCGACTTCCGGGCTGATATCAATCAAGGGTGTGGCCGATTTGACGCCGTTCTCGACGATCCACACCCGTCCGGCCTTTTCCCAAACGAACATGCGTCCATCGGACGCGAAGGCCAATCCGACCGCCTGATTCCAGTCGCTCGCGACCGGTGCATCGTAAAAGTTCGGCGGCAGCGCGAAGGCCGTGGGCGCGGCGCATACCAAGGCCAGCGCGCATCGCCATCCGACCAACCCGCCCGACCCTAAGCGCACGGCTCATCGCCTCCGAACTGATGCCGCCCTGACTCCCCCCGACAAATCCAGTGAACGTTTGCTAGTGGCTTGCCTTGCATTATACAGTTTTTGGCGGCGCGATCCAAGCGACATTTAGCCGTGGTTGGCCGCTGTTGTACGTGTGCCACGCGGTGGGCGAACGGCTTTCAACCCCTGTTGGCTGCGTGTCTCACTTCCCCGCGTCAATGAGGGTTCCCTCGCCTTGGCCGAGGATGACGGCGCGCATGTTGCCGGGTTTCTTGAGGTTCAGGACGATGATGGGGATTTTGCTGCGCAGGCACAGGTCGATGGCGGCGACGTCCATGACGCCCAGACGATGGTCGATGACTTCGTTGTAGGTGAGGCGTTCGAGGCGAGTGGCCGTAGGATCGGTCTTGGGATCGGCCGTGTAGACCCCATCGACTTTCGTGGCCTTCAAGAGGACCTCGGCGCGGACCTCTGCGGCACGCAATGCCGCACCCGTGTCAGTGGTGACGAACGGGTTGCCCGTGCCGCCGGCGAAGATGACCACTCGGCCTTTCTCCAGGTGCCGCATGGCCCGGCGGCGGATGAAGTTCTCGCAGACGTTCTGTACGGGCAGGGCGCTCTGCACGCGCGTGGGCACGCTCAGCGATTCGAGCGTATCCTGCACGGCCAAGGCGTTGATGACCGTGGCCAGCATGCCCATGTAGTGGCCGGTGGTTTCCTCGATGGCCGTGCCCTTGGCGATGACCGAGCCGCGGACGATGTTGCCCCCGCCCACGACGACGCAGACTTGAACGCCGAGCTCGACGACGAGCTTGATCTCGTAAGCGAGCTTGCGAAGCTCCGCCCCGTCAATCCCGGTCTTGCCGGGGGCGCAAAGCCCTTCGCCGGAGATTTTGAGAAGCACGCGGGAGTACTTCGCTTGGGGCATCAGCCGGATTGTACAACTCCCCTCCGTTGGAGGGGAGAGGCATTTGAGAGCCGTCTAGAAGCATCTCGGACGTTAGGCGGTCGTCACGACTAGACGTAGCTTTCACAGTCTGGTAGAATGTGAACTTGCCACACTGTGTTGCCAGGCCACCGATCCCATCGCATGGCCTCTGCCATCCCCATGCCCTTGGCGATGATTCGCGGCGTGCCTGGAAGGAGCAGGCGGAACGGAGCTTTCCATGCGCACCGATCGTTTCACGTTGTCCGTTCTAGTGACTTTCCTCGCACCGACACTCACCGCCGCGGTAAGAGCAGAAGCACCGCTGGGAACGGCGTTTGTGTATCAGGGCCAGCTCAAGCAAAGTGGGTTGCCGGTGAGTGGGAACCTTGACATGGAGTTTCGGCTCTTCGACGCGCCGGCGCTGGGCAATCAGGTGGGCAATCCAGTGACACTCGGCAGTGTAGACGTCACGAACGGCCTGTTCTCCGTTACGCTCAATAGCGCGGGGGAATTCGGCTCCGGCGCCTTCAACGGCAACGAGCGGTGGTTGCAGATCACCATCGACGCAGTGATCCTCACGCCGCGACAAGAGGTGACGCCCGCACCCTACAGCGTCCGTGCGAGGGAAGGCGCAGGTGGCCCTCATGCTCTGAACATCACATCTTCCGGCGACGTGGGCATTGGAACGACGAATGCCACGGCTAAGTTGCACGTTGCGGGAACCACTCTGCTTAACGGAGTTACAACCATTGCCAACGGTCAACGTATTCGATCCGAGGTTGCCGGCGGAGCGAGAATGCTCGGTTCACAAGGGAATACTCCGGCGTCGCCGGCCATTGGGTTCATGGGGTCGGGCGTGGACGACGGCGGCGGAGGAAACGGGATCTACAGACCCGCGGCCAATGTCATGGCCTTTGCAACGGGGAGCACCGAACGCATGCGGATTACCAGCGGTGGCGCAGTGGGCCTCGGGACGACCTCGCCGGGGGCAAAGCTGGATGTGAATGGCGCCGCCCGCACGACTACGCTGGAAATCACGGGCGGCTCACCGCTTCAGCAGCCCCTGGTCGGTTGGGGTGACGATAACTTTGACCAGATTACCGTCCCAAATGGTTCCTTCACCGTCGTTGCTGCGGGGCAGTACCACGGCGTGGCGATTCGTAACGACGGCACGCTGGCCGGGTGGGGCCTCAATGACGATGGCGAGATCAACGTGCCCCCTGGCACGTTCACGGCGGTCGCGAGTGGTGGGCAGTTTCACAGCCTCGCGATCCGCAGCGATGGAACGTTGGCTGCGTGGCCTCCGGGCCTGTTGGAGACTGAACCCATACCCGCGGGCACATTCATCGCTGTCGCGGCCGGTTTCAGGCACAGCTTGGCGATTCGAACCGATGGCTCGATTGTGGGCTGGGGGCACAACGACTTTGGGCAGATCAACGTCCCGCCGTTCGGCACCTACGCCGCAGTGGCGACGGGAGAATCTCACAGTCTGGCGATCCGCACGGATGGAACCCTGGTGGCGTGGGGCAGTGACCCATGCGGACTGAGCAATGTTCCGCCCGGGACGTTCACGGCCATCGCTGCTGGGGGATGTCACAGCTTGGCCATCCGCAGCGATGGGCAGCTGTTTGGCTGGGGCCGAAACAACGATGGCCAGACCAGCGTCCCGCCGGGAACGTTTATCGCCGTAGGGGCCGGCCACGCTCACAGCCTGGCAATCCGAACCGACGGCACACTCGTGGGTTGGGGAGACAACGACTCCGGGCAGACCGACGTCCCGCCCGGAACGTACGTGGCTGTGGCGGCTGGACGCTCTCATAGCCTGGCGATCGCAGCCGACCCGACTCCGGGCGGATATGCCTTAAGGCTAAGCAGTGATTCCGCGCTGAAGCCCGGCACAAACACCTGGACGATCTTCTCTGATCGGCGGCTCAAGAAGAACATCAAGCCGCTGCCGGACGCGCTTGATCGTCTGCTTCAACTGCGCGGAGTCACCTTCGAATGGCTCGACGGCTCGCGGAGCGGGGGTGGCGGGACGCAGTTGGGGCTGATCGCTGACGAAGTGCAGGCCGCCTTCCCACAATGGGTCGGACGCGATCTCAATGGTTACCAGACGCTCACCATTGGCGGCTTCGAGGCCCTCACCGCAGAAGCCGTTCGTGAATTACGTTCCGAGAAGGATGGGGAAATCGCGGCTCTGCGTTCTCAGCTCGCGGAAAGCCAAGCTCGTTTGGCCGCGCTAGAAGCGGCACTCGGCAAGCTGGAGGGACGGCGATGACAAGACGGCCCTGCTCTAGCTGGTGCTGCCGACGCGCATGATGACCATGTCAGTGACTCTGGTCACGCCGGCGGTTTTGAGAACGTCGGCGATCTTGGCGTTCTTGCCGTAGTCGTCGGTCTTGACGTGGAACTGCTCCATGAGGACTCGCTCGGCGAAGAAGGCGTTGACCTTGCCTTCGGCGATCTTGTCCACGATTTCCGGCTTCTTGCCTTCGGCGAGGGCCATTTCCTTGGCCTGCGAACGTACTTTATCGACCTCCGCCGCCGGCACGCTGCCCCGGTCGATCGCGATGGGGTTGGTGAACAGCGTGTGCATGCACAGGTCCGCCCCGATGTTCTTGTCGGATTTCGGGACCGCGTCGAGGGCGATGATGATTCCGCTCTTGCCGTCGTGATGGACGTACGAGGCGAGGTAGTTGCCCGTGATTCTGCGGCACTGGGCGAGGTTCATGGCCTCGCGCATCTTGCCGAACACATCGGTGAACTGGCGATCCAAATCGGGGTCGCTACGAAGCGTCTGCGGATCGGGGCTGGCTGCCGTCCCGGCCAGGACCTTCCGCGCGAACGCGTTGGCCAGGTCGATGAAAAGCTCGTTCTTGGCTACCGGCGCGGTCTCGGACTGCAGCTCAATGATGGCCCCGACCTTCCGCGCGGAGTCCAGGGACACCGCGATTCGTCCTTCACCCGTGGTGCGCCCGGCGCGGTCCGCGAGCTTGCCCTTGTGCTTCTTGCGGAGCCACTCCAGCGCCCCCTCGAAGTCGCCCTTGGACTCCGTCAGGGCTTGCTTGCATTCCATCATCGGGAGGTCGGTCCGCTCCCGCAGGTCCTTGACCATCTGTGCTGTGACTGCTGCCATCGGTAGACACCTCTTCTTCATTGACCCGCCGGAGCGGGGTTGTTCTGCCGTCTTTCTGTTCGGTGCGGATCGCCCTGTCAGGCGACGCGGAATGGTCTAGGCTGATCCGTCCGTGGCCGGTGTCAGCTCGGCATCGCGCCCGGCGCGGGACATCGCCACCGGCTCACCGACGGGCTTGCCGTCATCCGATGCGGCATCCTCCGCCCGCGCGCTGGTCGAGCGGCGCGCTCGTTTCCGGGGCCCCTGGCCCGCACCATCGCCCGATTCCGCGGCCGCCGAGCGGGCTTTCTTACCCTCTTCGACCGCGTCGGCGAGGTGTACCAGCACGGTGTCGATGGCGCGAATCGCGTCGTCGTTGCCCGGAATCGGGATATCCGCAAAATCGGGATCGGAGTCCGTGTCGATGAGGCAGACCGTCGGAATGCCCAACTTCTTGGCCTCGCGGACGGCGTTGTGTTCGCGCTGCACGTCGATCACGATCAGCGCTCCCGGGAGCCGGGTCATGGCGCGGATACCTTCCAGGTTGCGCTGGATGCGCCGGATTTCGCGTAGCCGTGAGGAAATCGCCTTCTTGCTGTACTTGCCAGTGGTGTCCGCCTGTGCCTTTTCGAGTTCGTCAAGCGTCTGAAGACGTGAGCGAATGGTGCGGAAGTTGGTCAGCGTTCCGCCGAGCCAGCGCTCCGTCACGAAGGGCATCCCCGCGCGGGCGGCCTGCGTTTGGACCTGCAACCGCGCCTGGCGCTTGGTGCCGACAAAGAGCACGTCTTCGCCGCGAGCGACGAGCTGAGCGATGAATTTCTTGGCGCGAAGCAACCCCCGGACCGTTTCACGAATGTCGATGATGTGGATGGTGTTGCGTTTGCCGAAAATGTAGGGTTTCATCTTCGGGTTCCAACGGCTGGAACGATGGCCGAAGTGAATCCCCGAATCAACCAGTTGACGAACTAACTCCGAACCCAAACAGCACCTCCCAAAGCCAGCCTCCCACTGCCTCGTCGACGCGACGATCGGAACTCCGGAGTCTAGCAGATCATGCGAGATGAGCAAGCGGGGCCGCGACGGATGCGGAAACCCCCCAGAGCGGGTATAGCGTAGCCCCAAAACCGGTCGCCGATCGTAGGGGAGAGGGTTTGAAGCTAAGAGCGAAGTGGCGACACTTAACTCTATGTTTGACAATAGTTTATGGTTCACCTAGCCCAGCCCGAGCCTAGAACCAGCGCGAGCCACGGATCCACTCTCAGTTCAGCGACTTCGCGGCGGCTGGTCTTCATCAGTGCGGCCGAGCCCAGCGCCGACCGGCACGCGGCCGGTTTGATCCGAGCGGCAACCCGCCGCGATCCGTCGCTACGGTTCCTGGGGATCGCCGGGCCGCGGATGGTGGAGGCCGGTTGCTACCGCCTATTCGACATGACCCGGCATGCGGCGATGCTGCTGAACGCCGCACGCAGCGCTACGAGGGGAATCCAGGCCCTCAACCTGGCCGACCGGTGCCTGCGGCGTATTCCGTTCGCGGCAGCCATCTTCGTGGATAGCCCCACGCTTCATCTGCCGATGGCCGCCAAGGCCAAAGCTATGAACGTCCCCGTCTTGTACTACATCGCACCGCAGCTTTGGGCATGGGGGGCGTATCGAATCTACAAGCTGCGTCACCGCGTCGATCGACTGGCGGTGATCCTTCCGTTCGAGGAGCAGTACTTTCGCGATCAAGGCGTGGAGGCAACCTTCGTCGGGCATCCCCTGGCCGAACAAGTCTGCGAGGAGCGAATCGACCCGACCGTCGTCGATGGGCTTCGAGCCAGAGGCAGGCCGGTCGTGGCCCTATTGGCAGGCTCGCGTAAGCACGTCGTCGAGAGCGTCCTTCCCGGTCAACTGGAAGTCGCTGCGCGAATCGCAGCCGAGGTCCGCGGGGCCTCGTTTGTCGTCTCCGTCGCGAACGAGCAGGTAGGGACAATCGTGAGAGAATTGGTCGCGCGAAGCAACGTACCAGTCCAGCTTCACGCCGGTCCGTGCGGCGAAGTGATCGAAGCCGCAGACCTGGTGCTGGTGGTCTCCGGCACGGCTGCGCTGGAAGTCGCCTTCCACGAGCGACCCATGATCGTGATGTACAACACCTCGCCCCTCTTCTATCACGCCATCGGCCGGTGGATGATCCGCACGCCGCACCTTTCGCTACCAAACATCCTCGCCGGCCGCGAAATCGTCCCCGAGTTCATGCCCTACTATCGATCCACGGAACCCATCGCACAGACGGCGATTCAGCTTCTGCAATCTGAACGGCGTAGGACAGGAATGGCGGATCGCCTCCGTGAAGTGGTCGCTCCGCTCCGCCAGCATCACGCATCGGGGCGAACCGCTGGAATGTTGCTTAACTTGCTTGACCACGATCAACATTGAAGCCCCGTTCACGGGGCTTGCTGGTCTTAGGCCAGCCCTTGGAGGGCTGGTCATGCGGGCGGACCTCCCCCCCCTCTTTCGGTAGCCCGCTTCAGCGGGCTTCTCGCTCATTGCGACGGGGGAGAAAGCCCGTTGAAACGGGCTGAAAACAAATGGAGAGGGTAGCTGGCCGCGCCTTGAGACCAGGCGTAAGACGCCTGGCCTATCACCGCCTACGGCGGAAAGGCCGCTGAAGCGGCCTGGAACAAGCGGGCCGAACGGATCATGGTGACGGCGGGCCGAAGCACCACGCGTTGGCCGTTTCATCATGATGACTTGGTTCTAGAACCTAGTTTCGCAACGACAGAATCCGTCGAACACACGAATCGTCGACTCGCCGTTCATAGCACGATGGCCCGCACTGCGCCGCGTGCTCCTGCGTCTCGTACGACTTTTGGCATTGTCCACAAACTTCGTCCCAGTTAGGCGGAAGAATCGTAACGCGAATGCCTTTTTCAAAAGCCCCGCGGATCTTCTGCGACCGGAGCGAGATGGGAACGAGGATAGTCTCGCCTGGTGAGATGAATGCCTGACAGCCCCACCCACCCGCAGGTACGATCTTCACGAAAGCAGTCTGGGTGCCTTCGTTGCGTACGTGGAACTCATGCTGGAGGACAGGCGCGACTTCGACGATCCCGAAATCGTGGACCGGTTCGTCGCAGACGAGGACGGCGTCGTAATCGGGGTGTCGTGCGACGGCGCGGCCAGCGGGCTCGGTTGGGGTTGGGGCCATCAGAACAAGGAACATCGCAGCGGATGTGAGCATGACCAAAGCCTACCACATCGCCGGATGGCGGGCGTCACAGTGGCGCAATCATGCGGGCGCTATACGAATCTGTTACGCAGAAGCACAGGAATGAAGATCAGCATGGCGAGCGCACCCAGGGCCCCACAGGCGCGAGGGGTTGCCGGGGGCGCAGCGGCGGGCGGCGCCACCAAACCGACGTCGCGGTCGGAGATTGCTTTGTTGAGGGAACGTTCGATGGCAGCGCCGTTAGTGCCCGGCAAGGCCTCTGCGATGAAGTCAGCCAGTTCTTCGAAGGGTCGGCCCATCACGGCCGCCACACCCGTGCCGGCGGGGGCGTTACGGACCTGGACTTCGATGGTCGCGGTGAGCACGATCGGTTCTTCCACCGTCGCCGTGTATTCGTATTCGTGCTCCTGCTGGGAGATCACGATGACGGTCAGCTCGCCGTCCTCCTCCAATTGGTGAAGGATCACCAGCGTGGTCTCGTCCACCAGGGCGGCCAGCTCATCGAGGCCCACAGTTTCGAAGACAATTGGGCCCGTCGAAAGCGCCTCGCCGCCGGCGCCGATGGCGATGCTGGTGGTGAACAGTTCTTGGTCGTCGCCGTCGCGAGTCACACGAAAGGCCACGTCCGCGCCGATTTCATCGGACTGCCCGGCCGGAGTCGCAGACCAGAAGATCACCGCGCCGCTGAGAAACACGCGACTTTGCACGTCGCGCCGCAAGTCGAACGGGCCGAGCCCCAATTCCGTACGATCGAGCACGACCGTGCGCATTTCCGATGCGCTGCCCTCGACCAGATAGGAGACGTCCGGGGCATTCGAGTAGCACGCGGCTTCCAGCGAGAACTCCTGCGGATTGGGCTCGTCCAGCCGGGCGGGGTCTTCGACGATGCCGAAGCCCTGGCCGATGGCGGTTCGCTCGCCGCCCAGGTTGGTGGTGTCCAGAAACGCCGAGGTCGCCAAGGGAAACTCGGCCACGTCGCCGGGCAGCTCCCGCGAGTCGGCGTTCACCGAAGCCGGTGCTCCGTTCATCAGCTCTTGCACGCGCGTATCCACCCGCGCCTCGACACGGGTGATTTCGCCCGACAACGAGAGCGACCTCGCGACGACAAAGACGCACGAAAGCCGCGCGATGGTGCTCGGACGACACACGAGCCACGGGACACGCTGAGCATAGACCATGTTCCGATCACCTCGGGGAGATCAGAGGATTCTAGCCGGACGCGGCGCAGTTGTCGAGGGTAGATCAGCGGAGCGCCAGTGACTCGCTTGCGGCTACCCAGCTCGGCCCGGCGATGCGGAGGACCTGATCGGCCTCCTGCTCGACGCGGGCCCGCTGGGCAAGCTGCCGAGTCGTTAGCCCAAGACGTGGATGGACGACTTCCGGGGCGATCTCGGCCAGCGGTTCCAGGACGAAGCGGCGCTCGTGCATTCGGGGATGAGGCACGGTCAGGTCCTGGCTTTCGATGACCGAGTCGTCGAACAGGAGCAGGTCGATGTCCACGGCGCGAGGCCCCCAGCGCTCCCCCGGGGTCCGGCCGAGGGTCGCCTCCGTTTCGAGAAGCAGGCGGAGTAGATCGTGAGGCGTGCGGCTGGTGCGAAGGCGAGCGGCCGTGTTGAGGAATCGCGGCTGACCTCCCGGCCCGCCGACGGGCGCGGTCTCGTAGAGTGACGCGACGTCTTTAAGTGCCGAGAGATCGATTTCCGCATTGCCTGCGATGGCCTCGATCGCCTTGGCGAGCATCGCCGCCCGGTCGCCCACATTCGAGCCGAGGGATAGAAACACCAGATGTTCCATTATGTCCATCGACGGCCTCCTTGCACTATACGTCTTTGTTTTGCTCCGCCTGGCCCAGAGCCGCGAGCGCGTCGCCCCTCAAGTGGAAAGTCTGCCACTCAGTAATCGGCGATGCGCCAAGGCTCTTGTAAAAGTTAATCGCCGGTTCGTTCCAGTTGAGCACGACCCACTCCATCCGGATGTAGCCACGCTGAACGCATACTTGGGCGAGGTGCCGCAACATGGCCCGTCCGATTCCGTGACGGCGCATCGCGGGCCGGACGAACAAGTCCTCCAGATACAAACCCGTCCGGCCAAGGAACGTCGAAAAGTTGGTGAAATAGACCGCGTACGCCGCCGGCTCGTCGTCCCAGTAGCCGATCACCGCTTCGGCGACCGGGCGGGGGCCGAATAGTGCTTCCTCGATCATCTTCTCAGTCACGCCTAGGAAGTGAGTGAGCCGCTCGAATTCAGCCAACTCACGGATCATGGTGATGAGCAGCGGAACATCGCCGCGCGCCGCGCCCGCGATTCGCAGCCTTGTATCCGTCGAAGTTGTTTGCATACACCGAACTCCAAGTCGCCCGATACGCCCCGTTCCGCAATGCGCTGAACTTGCGTATAGTATCCCACGCTCTGCGGCGGAACGCAGCGGGGCGAAGGAACCCAGACGACAAAGATGCCCGACCTACGCCTCATCCGCAACTTCAGCATCGTCGCCCACATCGACCACGGCAAGAGCACGCTCGCGGACCGCATCCTGGAATACACGGGGGTCGTGCCTAAGCGGGAAATGCGTGAGCAATACCTCGACGATATGGAGCTGGAGCGGGAGATGGGCATCACCATCAAGGCCAACAGGGCCACCTGCCCCTACACGTACCGTGGCGAGACCTACATGCTCAACCTGATCGATACGCCCGGCCACGTCGATTTCCATTATGAGGTCTCCAGGGCGCTGGCGGCGTGCGACGGAGTATTGGTGCTGGTCGATGCTACGCAGGGGGTCCAGGCCCAGACCGTGGCCAACGCCCATGCGGCGATCGAGGCCGGTCTCGAGATCATCTTGGTAATCAACAAGATCGACCTTCCCGGAGCGATCCCGGAGGACGTAGCCCTGGAGGCCGAGCAGGTTCTGGGGCTCGACGCTTCCAACGCCGTCTTCACCAGCGGCAAGACCGGGGCGGGAATGGACGAGCTTTTCAAAGCGGTCATCGAACGTATCCCGCATCCCACGGGCGATCCCAAGGGCAAGCTGCGTGGCCTGATTTACGACGCCAAATCCGACGTGCATCGCGGCGTGATCTGCCACACCCGCGTGTTCGACGGGACCTTCAAGCGCGGCGACAAGATCGACTTGCTGGCCGTCGGGCGAACCTACAACATCAGCGAGGTCGGCAAATACACGCCCAAACACACTCCCGTCGAATCGCTCAGCGCCGGCGAAGTCGGCTATTTCGTAGCCGGCATCAAGACCCTCGCGGACGTGAGCATCGGGGACACCATCACCCTCGCCTCCGACCCGACGGACCGGCCCCTGCCCGGATATCAGCCGCCACAGCAGATGGTCTTCTGCGATTTCTATCCCGGCATGGGTACCACGACGGATCAACTTCGTGAAGCGATGGAGAAACTCTGGCTCAACGACAGCTCGTTCACCTACACCACCGTCGGTTCCGACGCCCTGGGCATCGGCTTTCGCTGCGGGTTTCTCGGTCTGCTGCACATGCGGATCATCCAGGAGCGCGTGGAGCGAGAAGGCAACGTCACCGTCGTCCAGACAGCGCCCACGGTGACCTACGAGATCAAGCTCAAGGATGGTACGACCTCGCGCATCGAGTCGCCCAGTGAATTGCCGGACATGTCGAACATCGAGGAGATCCGCGAGCCGTTCGTGACCGCGCAGATGATCGTCCCGGCGGACGCCGTGGGGGCGGTGATGCAGCTAAGCCTTGAGCGCCGCGGGCGTCCGGGGAAGACGGAATACCTCTCGCCGACGCGGGTCATGATGACGTACGACTTCCCACTGTGCGAGATTCTCTACGACTTCTACGACAAGCTGAAAAGTTGCACGAAGGGCTACGGCACGGCCGACTACCACCTACGCGATTTCGAGCACGGCGACATGGTCAAGATGGACATCCTCGTCAACGGGATGCCCGTAGACGCTCTATCCGTGATCGTCCATCGGGACAAGGCCCAGTATCGCGGTCGGCGATTGCTGGAGCGACTCAAGAAGCAGATTGACCGTCATCAGTTCGAGATTCCCTTGCAGGCCGCCGTCGGCGCCAAGGTCATCGCCCGCGAGACCATCAAGGCCTTCCGCAAGGACGTCACCGCCAAGTGCTACGGCGGCGACATCACCCGCAAGCGCAAGCTCCTCGAGAAGCAAAAGGAAGGAAAGAAGCGCATGCGTACCGTCGGCAACGTCTCTATCCCCCAGGAGGCGTTCATGTCGATTCTCGATCCCGATGAGGGTTAATAGACGTGATCCGCATCGCCAAAGTCGTGCAGGCATTTGCCCGCCAATCCGATAAATAGCTCAATGTCCTTCGAGGCGACGAGCGAGCACCGCACGCCGCGGGCCCACGGCGAATCGCGATGCCTCGTGGTCATGTATCACTACGTTCATGACCGCGATCCGTTTCAGCAGCCGGGCGTCAGCTGCAAGGCCCCGCTTCGGGCCATGCGCATCGCCGACTTTCGAGCCCAGCTCGACGGTCTGTCCGCCGCGATGGAGCCGATCGACTGGCCGGCGTTCTACGCATGGATGTCCGGCCGCGCACGGGTCCCGCAGCGCTGCTTCCTCTTGACCTTCGATGACGGCCTCATCGACCACGCGAGCAACGTCCTGCCGATCCTCGAAGAGCGGGGGCTGCGGGGCGCCTTCTTTGTTCCAACGTCGGTCCTGACGGGGCATCGAATGCTCCCCGCGCACCAGATTCACCTGTTGCTCTCAACCCTGGGAGAGGCGGGCTTCGCTGAGGAGTTGCGCGCCGCGCTCCGCCAACACCGCGCCGGACACTGGTGTCAATGGCTGGAGCGAGACGACCACCCCGAACATGCGGAGGCCCACAAGATGTATCATTACGAGTCCGCCGGTCTCGGACGGCTGAAATTCCTGTTGACCATGAAGTTGCCGCTCGATCTGCGTGCCCTTGTGTTGGATGAGCTGTTCGAACAACACGTCGGCTCGTCCGCGCGATGGGCACGGCATTGGTATCTGGGTTGGGACGATCTTGTTGGAATGGAGGCGCTCGGCCACACGATTGGCGGTCATGGACACGCGCACGAGGCGTATTCACGCATGCAAGAGGACGACCTGCAGGAGGACATCGCGCGGGCGGCCGGGATTCTGCGAGAAGGCCTAGGCCCCGAGGCCAGACCCTTCTCCTTCCCCTACGGCTGCGCGACCGAAGCGGCTCGCGAAGCTTGCGGAGGCGCCGGTTTCGTACACGGGTTCACTACGCAGCGGCGGTTCGCTGATCGGCAGGATGAGCCCCACGATCTTCCGCGTTGCGACGCCATCGACGTCGGACTCATGCTGCAGGAGGAACTGGCATGTCCCCGCGCCTGACCGAGCCCGGTAGTTCAACTTCCCTGGTGATGAGTACACCGGCGACGGTGTTGTCGTCCGGACTGCGCAGCCCGAGTGGGGACGGTCGCCGTGTGGGCAAGGCGGTGCTGCTGCGGCGGTTCCTCAACGCGTATTGGCTGCGGCCCGAGAATGCCCTCTGGATGGCGCTGCGAAGCTTGACACTCGCCAAAGCATCGTTTGGTCGGCCGTCCATCGACATCAGCTGCGGTGACGGCATCTTCAGCTTTCTGCACCGAGGCGGCACATTCGAGCCCGAATTCGACGTTTTCACTTCCGTCGCGGTACGACGGGCCGCAGAGCCCCACGGGGATATGTTCGATCACGTCGCCGACGACTATCGACCCCGCGTGGAAACTGCTCCGGTGGACCGCATCGACGTGGGGACCGACTGCAAACCCTCTATGCTTGAGAAGGCCGAGCGACTGCGCCTGTACGACCGGCTCCTCGAACACGACAACAATCTGTCCTTTCCCTTCGATGACGCGACCTTCCAAACCGTCTACTGCAACGCGGTTTATTGGGTGCGGAACATTGACGATTGCATTGCTGAGCTGCGCCGGATCACCAGACCCAGTGGCGCGATCATTTTGCAGGTGAAACTGGACAGCATGACTCGCTTCACGCTTCGCCGCCTTGAACCGTTCGTCGGCAAGGGTTGGCTCGATATCATGGACGGATCGCGATTTGCTTGCTGGCCCACGCTGGCGGACCGCGCTACTTGGGAAAACCGCTTCGCTAGCGCCGGGCTGGCCATCGAGTCCGCCACGCCCTTCGTAACGCGAACGCACGCTCACCTTTGGGACGTGGGTCTGCGGCCCATCGCCCCTTTGTTGATCCGCATGGCCAACGCCCTGACGCCGGAAACTCGCGCCGCAATCAAGTCCGACTGGGTTGATCTCTTCTGCGATCTACTCGAACCGCTCTGCGACCCCCGGCTGGACTTCCTTCCCGGGCGCGATGAGCCGGCGGAAATCCAGTACGTGCTGACGGCACGCTGAGCACTGGGTTTTTGGACGGGCCCGAACTTTCTCCAAACCCACGTTTCGGCTACGCTCCTCGGGATGGCGGAGACTTGGCTGGAGGGGCTGAACGCTGCACAGCGCCAAGCGGTTACGCACGGCGACGGGCCGCTGCTCATTGTCGCCGGCGCCGGCACAGGGAAAACAAGGACTCTCGCCTGCCGCGTAGCCCATCTCATCGAACAGGGAGTCCCTCCGGAGCGGATCCTGCTTCTGACGTTCACTCGCCGGGCGGCGGAGGAGATGACTACGCGGGCCGAGCGGATGATCGGTGAACGAGGGAGCGGCAAGGTCTGGGCCGGCACGTTCCACGCCATCGCCAACCGGCTTCTGCGAACCTATGCCCGTGCTCTTGGGCTCGCTTCTGATTTCACGGTCATGGACGAAAGTGATGCCGCGGACCTGATGAACCTCGTTCGCAGCGAACTGGGCTTCGCCAAGACGGATCGCCGCTTCCCCCGAAAGAACACTCTCGTGGACATCTACTCGCACACGGTGAACGCCCAGAAGCCGCTTGTGGAAGTCGTCGAACGTCATTTCCCGTGGTGCCGTGAAGACTTGGAGGGAATGGGGCAGATCTTCGACGTGTATGTTTCGCGGAAGAAGGACCAACACCTACTCGATTACGATGATCTGCTGCTCTTCTGGTGCGCCCTCTGCGCGGCCCCGCGAGTCGGCGACAGGGTCGCGGATCAGTTCGATCACATTCTCGTGGATGAGTATCAGGACACGAACGCCATCCAGGCCGAAATCCTCCGCGGAATGAGGAAGAGTAAACAAAACCTCACCGTCGTCGGCGACGATGCGCAGTCTATTTACTCCTTCCGGGCAGCCACCATCCGCAACATCCTCGACTTCCCGCAACAGTTCCCCGAGACGACGGTCATCCCCCTTGAGCAGAACTATCGCTCGACGCAGCCCATCCTCGCCGCAGCCAACGCCGTCATGTTTCCCGCTCGCCAGCGCTACACGAAGCAGCTGTGGTCCACGCGCAAGTCCGACACTAAGCCGATGCTCGTCACCTGCGTCGATGAGGCCGAACAGACCAGAGTCGTGTGTGAGAACATCCTCGCCCACCTCGAACAGGGAACTCCGCTGCGACGGCAGGCGGTCTTGTTCCGCGCCAGCCACCACAGCGCGGTCCTCGAAGTCGAGCTTGCCCGGCGGAACATCCCCTTCCACAAATACGGCGGGTTGAAGTTCATCGAGGCCGCACACATCAAGGACATGCTCGCCTTTCTTCGGATTCTTGAGAACCCCCATGACGAGATCAGTTGGTTTCGCGTCCTGCAACTGTTCGAGGGCGTAGGCCCGCGAACAGCTCAGCGCCTGATGGGAGAGTTGCAGGTCCGTCGAACGCCGGAGCGCTCCACCGAGAAGATTCCATGGACGCCGCTCTCGCGCCTTCTGTTCGACCCGCCGGCGCTTCCTGCCGGCATCCGCGCCGTTCTGGCCGAGTTGCGCTCAGCACTAGCCTTCTGCCGCGGCTACTTGAGCCTCCCCCAAGGGCGGCCAAACCCCGCCGACCTCCCGGTAACCGACGAGCCGCCGCTCTCTACGCAAGTCGAGCGAATCCGCAAGTTCTATGATCCCGTGTTCGAGCGCGTCTACGAAAACGCAGCGGTCCGATCGCGCGACCTCGATCAACTTGCGACCATCGCGGCGAGATACCGCTCGCGCTCGCGGTTCATTACCGACCTTACTCTCGATCCGCCGCAGGCCACCTCGGACCTCGCACAGGCTCCGTTCCTCGAAGAGGACTACCTCATCCTCAGCACGATTCACTCAGCGAAGGGCTGCGAATGGGACGTCGTACACATCATTCATGCCGCCGACGGCATGATTCCGTCGGACATGGCTGTCGGCGATGAGGACGGCGTCGAGGAGGAGCGGCGTCTGTTCTACGTGGCCATGACCCGCGCGAAAGACATGCTCTACGTCTACTTCCCGCTGCGCTACTACCATCGCCGCGTCGGGCTAAGCGACGCGCACGGCTACGCACAGCTCACCCGGTTTCTGGTGCCGGCCGCCCGCGCCTTATTCGTCAGCGCGGGGAAGGAGGAAACGTCCCCTGACGAAGCCCAAGAGTCCGCCTTCATGCAACCGCACGCGCGGGTTCGCCGCTTGTGGCGTCCCTAACCAAGGATTAACGGGGGGCCGGTCCTGACCGCCGACCATCACGCCTAGGATCGCTTGCCTCGGAAGGCCGGCAAGGCCCGTGTAGGCCCCGTACGGCCGTGATTCCGGCGTCTGCGGGGCGTTTTGGCCGATTGCGATAAATCCGCAGCAAGCTGGTTGACGGGTGATTCTCGGACGATATACTGCCGAACTTGATAAGACCCTGGGGTGCTCGGCTTCCGCTCGGCGGGGCACAACCCCAAAACGGAGCACACCATGACTCTCACCATCCAACCGGAACCCGCCGCCACGATCCCCCTCGAAGCGAGTTCTATACGAACGCGCGGGAACATTGGTTTCAGCGATGAGCGGCGCACGGTGCCACGCTTCCGCCAACGCATGGTTGCCAACGTGATCGGGCTCGGTCACGACGAAGGGCAACCGCTCGTCACCGAGGACATCAGTGAAAGCGGCTTGTTTGTGTACGTGCCCTCTTCGTACGGACTTCGCGTAGGGCAGCGCCTGGAAGTCGAGCTGCAAGATGCAGCCGACGTCGCCGGCCCGCGCTCCGCGCTCTGCGGAGAACGCCGCTACGCCACCGTCGTCCGTACCGAACCGCTCAAGCGGGGACCGCGACAGTTGGTCGGCGCGGGCCTTTGCTTCGACCAACCGCTTTTCATCTAACCCAACTCGTCTATCATCGCGTTTGCCAGGCCCTGCCATCGCAAGCGGGTCTGCGCGCCCGGAGCGAACTCGATGCGCGATACCACGACGACCGTCTCGGAGTTGAAACAGCTGGTCAGCGACTTCATCGCGGAGCGAGACTGGCAGCCGTTCCACGACCCCAAGAATCTATCGGCCTCCATCGCCATCGAGGCCGCAGAGCTGATGGAGCATTTCCAATGGCTACGCAGCGACCAGCTCGACGGCGTGGGCAGCGACCCGGTGATGATGCAGCAAATTCGCGAGGAGGTCGCCGACATCGCCGCATACCTGATCTCCTTCGCCACGCGCCTGGACATCGACCTTGCCTCGGCTCTGGCCGACAAGATGCGCAAGAACGCGACCAAATACCCAGCGGCAGCCTATCGGGGTAAGTTCAAGGCGTGAGAAGGATCCGAACGGGACGCCAGCCACGGACGCACACGTCGTCCCTATTCCAACCGACGCGTTCCTGACTCCAACATCTCCCTCAGATTCTCGAAATAGCGCCGGTGCGTCTGACGCAGGGCGTCTTCGCTTGCCGCTTCGAGCAAGACGACTTCGTGCTCGATTTTCTGGCGATTGAGTTCCAGTTCAAGCTGGAGTCGCAAGGCGTCGGCCTCGTGCCGCTGCGCGTCCTCGAAGGCCTGCGACCTGACCATCTGCCCCTGGCTCCGGTCATATTCGATGAGGAAGATCATGATTTCTCGCCTGCCTGATGCTTCCTGTCCAACCAAGTAATCGCTTGGCATAGGGCGTCTGTGAGCGAGGCTTGCAAGGTTTCCCACTCCGTGCGCGACTGCCCGACGCTCTGCTTCAGCTCGTCAAGGCGTTTTCGTTTCTTGTCCGACTGCTCGACGACTCCATGGCGTAATGTGGATTCCGCCAAGTCTCTTTCGATCAACTCAATCCTGCCGCCCATTTCGGCGTATTCTCCCTCAAGCCACTCGAGCTGCGTAACGGACTGAGAAAACCCGTCCAGGACTGTCCGCATTTCAGCCGGTCCTCCCCCGTATTTCACCATCGGATCAACAACGTCGGAGGCTTTTTCGGAAAGCTCGGCCCAGACGTGCTGGAGCGAGCTTCGGACCTGAATCTCGATCGGCTTTCCCAACGGCTGGGGGATGACATGGACCGCCCGGTAACCGTGGCTCGGATTCTGTCGGCGGTCCACAACGATGGCCTCGGGGAACGCCGCTCGCAATGATGTCACGGATCGGTCTTGTTCCAACATATTTGCCACGACGATCCGGCACCCCGCAATGTCCTGCATTTGGCTCAGGCGGATGCTCTCGCGCCGGAGTTTTTCCACGATGGATGCGGTCGACTTGGATGGACGCCCCGTCGGTTCGAAGCCTACATCGCGAAGCGTGTGAACAACGTTTTGGTAGGCGTCGTCAAACGAGCGCCGATACTCGTCAAGCTGCCGGACGTCGGCCTCCCCATAGCCGCCCTTCCGCAGTCGATCACCAAGGCGGTCGACCTGCGTGTTGCTGAGGGCCGTCAACCGGCGGTTCTCCGGACAATGCTAAGAGTCGTTAGTCCAACCACGAGAGCAGCATACTCATTTCGGCGTCGGAATCAAAGCAGTGGGCGGCTCTCAGTTTGAGGATGCGCGGTCTTCGGCTTCCTGCTTGACGCGGGCGATGAGGCGGTGCCAGAGGTCGGTGACGTCGGCGAACTCATATTGCAAGACGTCGGCGAGGAGGACGTAATCCTGAGCTTGCAGGGCCTGCTTGACCTGAAGGAGAACGTCCTTGGGGCGGGCGAGGGCCGAGCTGATGGTCTCGTCGCGGATTGCGGTCGCGAGGGGGTCCATTTCCAGGAGGGTGAGCGACTTGCACACGGCGTCGTGAACCTGCTGCCACACGTGGAGGCATTCGCCGAGGCGCTGAACGGCCTCCTGGCTGCGCCCCTGAATGAGCATCTCAGCCACGTTCTGTGTGGCGGTCTCCGTGTCCTCCAGAGAGGCCGCGGCCTGGGTCATGGTCTCGACGACGAGGTCTTCCTTGGTGCTGCTGAACAGCTCCACGCGATCGAAGGAGGAGACTTGCTTTCCTAAGGCCGCAGTCATGGCCGAGGCGGCGATGTCCTCGCCGTCGCAGCGAAAGCCAACCAGGATGCGTCGCGGCGCGCACAAGGTCTCCTGCACTTCGCGGAGGCCCTCCTCCAGCGTGCCTGCGCCGAGGAGCTCGGCGTCGACCGGCTTGTCATCCATGAAGAGCTGCACGGAGAACTCCAAGAGACGCAGGGACAGAGGGACGAAGGGACGCAGCCGCGGGTTCGCTCATGTGGCCACCTTCGCATCGTTCTTGAACGGCGGGGGCACTTGCCAGGCGCCCAAGAGGCCGACCATGTCCGTCACGCCCAGCGGCCGGGGAAGGGCGTAAGTCTCGCCGTACTTTACACCGACGTTGCCGCCTTCGACACCGGCACCCGATCGCATGTAGTGCTCCAGCCAGGCGAAGCGCTCCTCGTCGAACTGCGAGCGGTAGCAGCGGACGGCCTCGATCTTCTGCTCGATCGTGTCGGAGATATCGACCACGAACTGGCTGTGCCAGTGGTGAATCTCGGCCGCAATGCGGACCGGCCGGTAGACCAAGTGGTCCACGCGAAAAGGCTCGGTGTTGTCGAAGCGGTCGTTCCATTTGGTGAACTGCGAGTAGAACCTCGCGGCCTCGGCGATGAGCTGGGCCTGGTAGTGATCGGGCGACGCCGACGGCGTGCGACCGGCCATGCCCACGAGAATCTTGGGTCGGTAGCGCCGCAACACCGTCGCAAGGGCGTACCGCGCGTCGGGCCCGTCCATGAGCACCCGGTTGGGCAGGTTGAGCATTTCGCAGACCTGCACTCCCAGCACGTCCGCGGCCGCGCGCATCTCCTTCATCCGCGTCTCGGGCGTACCCCGCGGCGTGGGCTCTCCATTGGTGAGGTGTGCCAAGCCCACGCGATAGCCTTGTTTGACGAGCTTCGCCACCGTCCCGCCTGAGCCGATCTCGATGTCGTCCGGGTGCGGGGCGGTGAAAACGATGTCCAGCGTTTGCGCGCTCATGGCGGGCGAATTATCGCTGAGGTTTAGCGCTTGTACAGCCGGCGGCGATCGGCGTGCCGCACTCCGGACAAATGCCGGACACGTTGCCGGTCCGTTCGTAGCCGCACGTCGGACACAAACCGCGCATGCGCCGAGACCACCGGCGAACGGGTCCGCGCCACGCGGTGACGATCGGATAAAAAGCCAACAGTATCGCTATAAGACCCAGGTCCACGCCTACGCACGGGAACCCGATGCCTCCACCGGCGCGGCATAGGAAGGCAGGGTGACCGGGTTGCAGACAGATAAACGGCTCCGCGCCGCGCAGTTGAGTACCCGGAAAGCAAGCGATGCCGAGGCCTGTGCTGCACGCGAGGATGATTTCGGCACTGTTCGTGCCTGGCAAGTAGCACGACCCGAACAGGTGGGTCCCAGCGAGGCGGGCAGACATGGCTACGATCGCGCACACAACCAGCGAGCCTACGATGAGGCGATGAATCATGGAGCGACGCCCACCCCGTTGCGTGACCGATCGGCGCTGGCAGAGATCTCAGCCCGCCTGTTGGCGCAACTCTTCCATGCGAGCACGAGCCCGTGCTTGAAGCTCGCGCAGCTTCTCGGTCTGCTTCTTCCAGAACTCGAGTTCCTGTTCGCGCGTCATCCCGGCAATCTGGCGCTGAACATGCTCCGCGCCGCGACGTTTCATCTCCACGCAATCGAAGGGTTTCTCTTTGTGTTTCATACGGCCCGCCTGCGTGGCTGTCGGGACTTGCCATTGACGGCCGGCTGGGCGAAGACGTACCCGCAACTCGCGGTTGGGCGCGGGGGACGAATACCATCTTCGCGCATGCCGTCGAGGTGAAACTGGATAGCCTCGTAGATGTTCTTCTGCACGTCCTCGTCGGTCGCCTCCGTGGCCATGCAGCCGGGCAAGTCCGGAACGTAGGCCGAGTAGTTGCGTTTGGCCTTCTCGATCACGACGGCGTAGCGCACGTACATACCAAGATCATAGCTGGCTATTACGGATAAAACTTCCCCATCATTCGTGGGAAGGGGATGGTTTCGCGGATGTGCTTGAGGCCGCAGAGCCAGGCGACGGTGCGTTCGACGCCCAGGCCGAAACCGCCGTGTGGCACGCTGCCGTAGCGGCGCAGGTCCAGGTACCACTCGTAGTCGGACTGCGGCAGGTGCTCGTGGTGGATGCGGGCCAGCAGGCGGTCGTAGTCCTCCTCGCGGGCGGAGCCGCCGATGATCTCGCCGAAGCCTTGCGGGGCGAGCAGGTCGAAGTTCTCGACCACGCGGCCGTCCTCTCGATCCTCGCGCATGTAGAAGGCCTTGCAGCCCTTGGGGTAGTGAGTGACGAACACCGGCCGATCGTGAAGGCGGGAGATGATCGTCTCGTCCGAGCCGCCGAGGTCGCCGCCCCATTCGAAGTTCGCAGCCAATTCGATGTGATGCGGGATGTTGCCGATCTGTTCGATCAGCTCGGAGTGGTCCTCGCGCAGCTCGATGGCTTCGGCTGCGGCCTGGTCTTTCTTCCACTGCGAAGCGTTGCCTGTTGCCAGGCTTTCCAACTCGGCGATCTTTTTTTCCATCTCTGCGAGGCGGGCCTGCTTGGCTTGGAGGTCTGCTTGGAGGAGCTCCTTGGATTTCGGCCCGCGCAGCAGGTCCGCGCCCTGGGAATAGGTGATACGGGCGAAGGGCTTCTTGATCGCCACTAGTTCCTCGAGATTGCGCCCAAGCTCGGTCAGTTCGGCGCGGTGGTCGGTCAGCACGCGCTCGACGATCGAGCAGATGAAGTCCTCGGCGACGGCGATCACGTCATCGAGCGACGCGTAGGCGATCTCCGGTTCGACCATCCAGAATTCGGTGAGGTGCCGCCGCGTTTTGCTCTTTTCGGCGCGGAAGGTGGGGCCGAAGCAGTAGACGCGGCGATGGGCCATGCAGGCGGCTTCGAGGTAAAGCTGGCCCGTCTGGGCGAGGTACACCGGGTCACCAAAATAATCGACCTTGAAGAGGGTCTGCGAACCCTCGCCGGCGGCCGGGGCGAAGATCGGCGTGTCGATGAGCACGTAGCCGCGCTCATTGAAGAAACGGCGGATTTGATCGACGACCGTGGCGCGGATGCGCAGCACGTGCCAGGGCCGCTTGGAGCGAAACCACAGGTGCCGGTGCTTCATCAGGAAGTCGATGCCGTGGGGTTTCGGCGTGATCGGATAGTCGTGCGCGGGACTGATGATCCGGCTGTTCGTTACGTGCAGCTCGAAGCCCCCCGCGGAACGCTCATCGGCCTTCACTGTGCCGGTGAGTTCCAGTGCGGACTCCTGCGAGAGCCGCTTGATGTCGTCGTAGAAGGCCGCGCTGGCTTCGTTCTTTTCGATGACGCACTGGCAAAGACCGGTGCCGTCTCGAAGAACGAGGAAGGTGATCTTGCCGCCGGGTCGGCTGTGATAAACCCAGCCGGATAGCGTGACCGCTTGCCCGACGTGGTCGCGAAGGCGATCGATGGTGGTGAAGGTTGGCGCGCTCATGACGATGGAGTTTATGAGGACGGGCGGGCGACTGCAATCGACGACGGATGTCATGCTGAGCGAAGCGAAGCATCTCGCCGTGGACGTAGACCCTTCGTCCCGCTGCGACGGGACTCAGGGTGACAGACTACGCGGCTCGGCAGGAGCCTCGCCCTCCCAAGGACTCATCGCGACAGTCGCCATGTGACGAGGAGTAGCAGCCAGCCGTACGCGGAGTGGGCGGCGAAGGCCGCAGCGAGTGCGTTTGCGGTCGTGTACCGGGGCTCGATCGCGCCGGTCTTGGCGCCGAGGTACAAGGCGACCACGGTGCCGACGGCCGCAAGCACCAGGCAGACCGCGGCGAGGCGAGAAAGCCCGCGAGCGCCGCGCCCGATGGCAAGCCCCAGGGCGGTGGATAAAAGCAGCAAACCGGCCATTCCGAGGCGTAGGTGATTCGGCGGATAGCGCACGCCATAGCGCGTCCAGACACCGTACACAGCGACGCCGAGGCCGAGCAAGAGCATTGCGGAAGCGATCCATCCGAACGTCCGCCAATGGGGCCCGCCACCTCGAACGCCAGCCGCGCCTGCGGAGAGTCCCATCGCACAAGTGGCCATCGTGGCCAACGCGAGCCATCCATAGGCCGCCGTGGGAATGAGACGCTGGGAGGTAGGCGCATCGTACGAAGAGACGCCCGATTCGCTCGGGATCGCAACCGACGCCGCCAGTTCGCGAGGACGTGACGATGGCACGAAGATCCCCGCGGCGGCATCCAAATCCATCTGCATCGGCGTCTTCATCATGAGGATCAGGTAGATTTCCGGGTCGGCTTTCCACCAGATCGCATAGTACATGGCGAAGGCGACGATCAGGTTGAGGGCGGCGACCGCGGTCCACGCGCGGGACCGTTCGTGGCGGCTGCGCACGACGGCGGGCTTGACGCCGCTGCCCGGCCTGCGGCGGGCGCTCGCATCGAACACGACTTTGATTTCCAGTGGAGCGATCGTGGTCATGGGCGGCGGCGCGAGGTCAGGGCGTGGTGTCGGGGAACTTCCGCGGTCCTACGCTGGTGAGGTGCGCTTCGACCGTCAGCGGGCAGCGTTGAACGTAGTCCTGGATCGAATCGGCGGTCACGGCGTCCACTTCGGCCAGGGATTCCTCGACGGTTCGCGGCCGGCCGTGGTACTCCATGTCGTCGATGAGCTGCGTGAGGCGGTAGTACGGCGCTTCGGCCTCAATGGCGAGCGTGGTGCGGCGCTTGTTCTTCACCCGTTCGACCTCCGCATCGAGCACGCGACCCTCGCAAAGAATCCTTGCTTCCGTGCGAAGGGCTTGCAACGCGCCCTCGGCCTGCTCCGGCTGGCATGCGGCGAACAGGATCATCACCCCGCAATCAGCGTAATCGAGATGATGCGCGCCGGCCCGAGGAGCGATCCCCTTTTGCACGATGTTCCAGAAAAAGCGGGAGTTCTCGCCCCCCAGGATCGCGGCGGCGGCGGCGGCGGTCTCGATGTTCGGATCGGTGGCGGCGATCGACGGGAAAGTGAGCGCGAGAACCTGCTGTTTGAAGCGATCGAGCGCCAATACGTCCACGCCCTCGTGAACCACGGGCGGGCGGCGGGAGTGTACTGCTCCCGAGGGCTTCCAACGCCCGCACTGCGATTCGACGTAGTCGATCACGCGAGGCGGGTCCACGTTGCCGGCGACGATGAACACCATGTTGTCCGGCGCGTAGCGCTTTTGGAAGTACTGCCACATCTGGTCTCGGGTCAGCGCCGAGACGGTTGCGTCGTAGCCGAGGACCGGCCAGGCCAGGGGATGCCCGGCGAACACCTTCTCCTGCAAAAAATCGAACATCACGTGCTCGAGGTGGTCCTTGGACATGGCGATTTCCTCGAGAATGACGTTCTTTTCAGTGGCGAATTCGTCCGGGGGTAGGGCCGCCCGCATCATGTCGGCGAGCAGCTCGATTTGCCTCTCGATGGCGGCGCTGGGCACCCAGCCGTAGTAGAAAGTCCGGTCCTCGCTGGTGAAGGCGTTGTACGTGCTGCCCATCCGATCAAAGTCGATGGTGATTTCCTGCCAGGTGCGCTTGGCGGTGCCCTTGAACATCATGTGCTCCAGGAAATGCGAGACGCCCGCAAGTTCGGGCACTTCATCCCGCGCCCCGGTGCGCACCAGGAACCCGGCCGCGGCGCTGCGCACGCCGGGCATGACCTCGATCACCACTTGCAGCCCGTTTTCGAGCCGGTGCAGCGTGTAGGGGCTGTCTGCCGCAAGGCGAATCATCTGGCGACCTTGGCAAATCCTGGCGGAACGTTCTTCTCAATCCCCGTACCCAGCGCTCGAGGACCCAATGTCGCCACGCAAAGCTGGTCGCGTGGGTGCTCGTCCAGGTAGCGGCGGATATCGGCGATGCTCACGCGCTGGACCTTGGCGAGCTTTTCCTCGACGGGCACCGGTCGCCCGAAGAAGAACAAATCGTTGGCCAGCTCCGCGCAGCGCGCGCGGGTCGTGTCGCCGCGAGTCTCCTGACTGGCGACAATGCCGGTGATGGCCCGCTCCAGTTCATCTTCGGTCAGGTCTTCCGCGAGTCGATCGACCTCGCGCAGGAGCGTTGTGTACGTCTGGTCGCACCGCTCGGGCGTCGTGGAAGCGCCGAGGAACATCATGCCTGCGCCGCGCGGCGTTTCCTGCCAGGCGCCGACCCAGTAGACGAGACCTCGCTTCTCACGAACCTCGGTGAACAGGCGACCGCTCATGCCGCCGGATAGGATCCCGAGCGTGACCTGCTGGATTGGGAAGTCGTCGTGGATTGCGTCGACGCCCGGCCAGCAGACCGCGATTTGTTCCTGTTCGAGGTTCTTGTCGTAGTGGGCGGTGCGCCCACTGAATTCAAGCGAAAAGGGATCGCGCCCCGCCCGCCGCGGGCTACCCAGGCCGTCAAAGTATTTTGCAAGAATGTGGGCTACGTCAGCCGGCTCGACGGCGCCCGCCACCGCGGCCATCATTCGCCCGCTGTGAAAGCGCTCCTTCCAGAACGACTCTAGATGTCCGCGCTTGATGCGTCCAAGCGTTTCGTGTTCTCCGAGGGGGTGGCGCCCAAGGATCGAACCGTACGCTTGCCGGGCCAGCAGTTTTTCCATTAGTCCGTGGGCGTCGTCTTCGAGAGCGATCAACTCCTGGCGGGCAAGTTGGGTATTCACGGCAACCGCGTCGTCACTAAGAGTCGGCTGGCGGAGGAATTCCGCATGAAGCTCCATGGCACGGTCGAAATGTTGCGGGAGCACGGTACATGTGAAGGTCATCGTCTCCCGGCCTGTGCCGCTCTGCCGGCCAGCGCCGATCGAATCAAAGGCGTCCGCCAGCTCACGCCCGGTTCGGCTCTGAGTGCCCTTATCCAGCGTTTCCTCGAGAAGGCGTGCGAGCCCAAGGAACTCGGCGGGTTCGTCAGCCGTGCCAACCAAAAAGCGGAGCTGAAACGAAACCAGGTGTCGCTCGGGCAGCGGAAGGACCGCGTATTCCAGGCCAGATTCAAGCGCGTTATGAACGGCTTCGGCCATGCCTGGAACCCTTGTAGGAACCTAAAAATGCCTGGGGTGGGTAGGATGCCAACCCTGGCGAACTGCCAATTCCCTTCCCGCGTCGTCCGCGCACTGATAGCGTAGGGGACGAAGTTAAACGAGGCAAGCCCGACGCCAACGTTGGTACTGGTAGCGTTTGGCCCTAATCCAAGAGTCCAATGAATTCGTCCAGCGTCCAAACGCTACCAGTACCCCAACGTCCGTGGAATGTGCTACGGCAGACGAGGAGCTTCGGGGCTGCGGCTGCCGGGGGACGCCAGCTTCGCCCGGACCGCTTGCAGTGCTGCGCTCTGGGGACTCCTGCTAAGGGCCATTTCGAGAAAGCGCTCGACTTCGGCTGGGGCGAGTCCGTAGCGAAGAGCATTCTCCAGGTGTTCCGCGGCCTTTGCGTCATTGCCGCCGTACAGCGCCAGGTCGGCGGCGACCAGGTGCGAAACAGGATCCGAGGCGTGCAGTTCCATCGCCCGCTGCAGCCAGGCCGTGAGCTTGACAATCATCGCGTCCGCGGGCTTGCGCAGGCTTTGCACCTCGCGCCGCTGCAGCAAGGATTCGCACAATCGCCGGTAGCGTGTCGCCAGCTCGATGTCGAGAACCTGGGTCTGAATCGACGCGGGCGCGAGTTCGCGCAGGATACGCCGCGCCTCGGCCTCGTTGCCGGCCGCGAGCTGATAATGGACCAATCGCTGGCGCACGCCGGTGCGGAGCTCGCGCCCCGGGCGCGAGTCCGGCGCAAGCTCGATCGCCCGGGCGGCATCGTCGATCGCGGCTTGAGGGTGGTCTGGATCAGCAAAGAACCGGCAGTCGGCAAGCTCCGCGTAGCAGCCGGCTGCGCCGATCGACGCCCGCGAGTTCATCCGCTCGTACCGAAGAGCCGCCTGTTCCAACTGGCGTACGGCCGAAGCGTACTCGCCGCGCAGGAACTCCAACGTCGCACCGAGACGTATTTTCTCCGGCGCCCAGGTCTCCACGGCCTCGCCCTGTGGATCGGCCGCCGGCGCATCTTCTGCATCCTCCAGGACAACCCGCAGGCTTCGCGAAAACGTGTCTTCGCGGGCAAGATCACGCAATAGCTCGACGCACTCATCGGTCATGCGATGGTACCGCAGCGGACGGGCGAGCACGTCCATGACCCGCGGGGCCTCGAGCATCGGCGCCACAAGACGCAGGAAGTCCAAAGCGATGCCCGGATCGAAGGGTTGGCGGATCAGTTCGCGCTCGATCGCCGCGGCGGCGTTCTTCGCATAGGCCTGGGCGGCTTCGTTCTCCCCGCGCGAGCCGGCAGCGCGGGCTTGCAGAAGATTGACTCGGTATTCGACCTGTCCGTGGTTGATATACCCCGGCGCCGCGGAGACCAGTTCCTTCAGGGCGTGGTTCGCGGCTTTGGCATGTTCTTCGGCGAGGCGGAAATCGTCGGCGGCGAGGTATTGCAAGCGCGGATTGGGGGGTTCGGTCTCCTGCGCTCGACGCTCGCGGGCAATCGCGCGGGTTTGCAGGTCCTCGGCGGCGAGCACCTGGGCCTGCGCAAGGAGGTAGTAGTTCATCAAGACTCGTTGCGGATAAAGACGCGCGGTCGCCAGGGTCGCGGCGCGGATCGCGGGTTCGTATTCGCCTTTTTGGAGCAATTCGTCGGTGCGAAAGGCCTGCCGCGCCGCGTAGAAGTCCTGCTGGTTTGCGACCAGCACCGCCGGTCCCAGCAAGAGGCTGACGACGGCCGCGAACGAGCGTCGCGAGGGAGTCAGCGTCCGGCGCCACCAGCTTTCTGTGTTCGGTGATCGCGCGACAGCCCAAAGCAGGCCGAGAACGGTGAAGAACACCAGCGGCAGCTCGCAGATCCGCAACCCGACGCCGAAGCTCTCCTCGACAACCAGGGCTGCAACCCCTCCGAGCAGGCCGATCGCGGCCGCCCTCGCGCTGGGACGCAAGCCGGGTAAGACGCGAGCGCTCGCGTACACCGTGAGCGCCAACGCCGCCGCGAGCAGAATCAGGCCGACGGCGCCCAGGTCGGCCATCACTTCCAGCCATTCGTTGTGCGCATGATCAATCCGCGATTCAAAGACCGGCGGGTCGGCGAGCACGTCGGCCGGCGAGAAAGAATCGCCGAGCATGGCGAATCCACCCTGGCCGTGCCCGGTGAGCGGACGGTCGATGAACATTCGCCATGCATAGCCCCAGCCATAGGTCCGCAACCGCAGGGTCACTCCGCGACCGGTGGGCGACGGCTCGCCAGCGAAGGTCACGAAATACCAGGTCGCCGCGATTACCGCCAAGATCGCGAAAGCGCTTGGAACGACCTTCCAACGCCCGGGCAGCGCGAAAAAGAGGAGCGCCAAGGCGCCCGCGAGCAATGCGAGGTTGGCCCCGCGCGAATCGCTCAGCCGTAGCGCCCATAACGACAGGGCGAGCACGGCAGCGGCGGCGATCGCCCACATGACCGACGGGCCGAGACGCGTCTTGATGAACGCGCGTGTTTCATGCACGAGCGTCGCGACGGCGAGCAGCGTGCCGGGCAGCAAGGCCGCCGAAAGGAAATTCGGATTGCCCCAGGGGAACTTGGCGCGGAGCGTGGGATTGCGGCCGTCATAGTACCACAGGGCCACGACGGCGGTGACCCCGGTCACAACCATGAGCACACGCGAGACGAGTTCGGCGGCCCTGGTGTTCAACGCGCACGCCAAGGAGAAGGCCCAAAGAAAGCCCATCGCGAGCAAGACACTGCCGCCGATCGACAGCCTGGGCGCGGCCGACCAGCGGCTGCTCGCGAACGACCACAGGACGTACAATAGGGCGAGGAGCTGCGCCGCAAGCAGCGGTGGAAGGTGCAGCTTGGTCGGACGCTCCAGCGCGGCAAGCGGCGCGGCTTCGGCCCCGGGAGCGTCGCCGGGGACGGCAGGTCGCGCCAATCCGGCGATTCCCAGGGCGATGAGACCCAGCCCCGCGCCCATTCCCAAGAGATAGCCCTTGATCTCGCCGGCGTTGATCGTGGGGACGCGGTAGTTCAGGCACAGAAGTTGCACCACGGCGCGCAGGGGAGATTCCGCGTGCCACTCGACGGCGCCGTCGACGAGCGTGGTCGACTCGGCGGCGCTGAGCAGGAGGAATCCACCGGCTAGCACGGCGCCGGCGAGGACGATCATGACCACGTGCAGCGGTCGAAGCGTGGACGCGAAATGAGTTCGAACGGAGATCACGTTAGCCGGCGTCGCTTGACGGTCGTGCGGTTCATGAGACCGAGAATGATACGCCGCCGGCTCGAGGCGGTTCGCGGAAGCGCCATGGCGCGACTATTTCGTCATCCAGGGGATGTCCGCCACGCCGGCACGAAGGTTCGCTACCCGCGCCAGGGCGAACAGCAAATCGCTCAACCGGTTCAGGTAAGGAACCGCCCATTCGCCCACCGGTTCCTTCCGAGCAAGCGTGACCACCGTTCGCTCCGCGCGGCGACTGACCGTTCGGGCGTAATGGAACCCCGCCGCGACGGGAGTCCCGCCCGGAAGAATAAAATTGCGCAGCGCCGGGGTCTCATTCGAGGCATCGTCGATCCAGCGCTCGAGCTGGACGACGTGCGACGCGGCGATGGTCAGGCTCGGCGTTTGGCCCGTTGGCGTGGCCAGTTGCGTGCCGAGCTCGAAGAGGTCCTGCTGAATGCGCTGCAGGATCGCAACGAGCTTGGGATCGACGCAGGCGCTGACCACAACGCCGATGGCGGCGTTGGTCTCGTCGACGTCGCCATAGGCCGCCACGCGCAGCTCATCCTTCTGCACGCGCGGCCCGCCGATCAGTCCCGTCGAGCCGTCGTCGCCCGTCTTGGTGTAGAGTTTCATAGGCGCGCGAGATTGTACTGAATTCAATGGCTGGGGCACGCACATGTCTGCATGGTACCCACGCACACGGCGTGCCCAAGCCCAACGGGCTTGTGGCTTTCAGCCCAGGGTTGGCCCGGCGCAGCGGGGCTACCCTGGGTCTGATTCAGCGTCGGTCATAAACCCCAAAGGGGGTTGTGCCCAGCTCGGCCGCTGGCGATCAGCAACGCCGAGGCATCGAAGACAAACGCCACAACCCGTTCCAGGGTTGCCCCACAACACAATTCATGCCCCCAGGGTAGTTCGCCTGCGGCGAACAACCCTGGGCTGAAAGTCACAACGCCGTTGGCGTTGAAGGGCGCCGGCTACTCGGTGCTGACCACGGTTCGCTGTCAGTGCCGGAAATGTCTCGTGCCGGTGAAGATCATGGCCACGTTTCGAGCGTCGCACGCGGCGATCACTTTGTCGTCGTTCTTGGAGCCGCCGGGCTGGATGAGGGCACTAACTCCGGCGTCCATGAGAATGTTTGGCCCGTCGGGGAAGGGGAAGAACGCATCCGACGCGGCCACCGAGCCGGCCAGCTGCTCCTCGTGGCGGTTTTCCTTGGCCAGCCACGTGGCGATCCGGCAGCTCATCACCCGGGACATCTGCCCCGCTCCGTTGCCGATGAGCATCCCATCCTTACAGATGCTGATGGCGTTGCTCTTGGTGTGCTTGGCAATCAGCCAGGCCAATCGCAAATCGGCCATTTCAGATTCGGTGGGCCTTCGCTGTGAGACCGTCTTCCATTGATCCATAGCGAGGCCAAGTAAGTCGAACTGCTGGGCCGCCATGCCACCCAGGACTTGTCGATATTCGCGATCAGTTGCCGAGATTTCACCTATCCACGCTTCGAAGAAGCGAACCCGTTGGCCCCACTCCTTCTTGGACTCAACCATCTCGCGTGATTCGAGAGGGAAGCTTGGTGCGGACCAGACATCGAGAAAGAAACCACCGGCGCCAGCAGCTTTTCCCCACCGCTGGTAGGTTTCCATGACAAATCCCGCAAACGGAGGAGTTACCTCAAAGCTGCAACACAAGACACCACCCATTGCCGCATTCGCGTCTCCATGGTAGGCCAATCGATAAGCATCTTCGGGTGACGCTGCACTCCCGACGCCGCACGCGTTATTATGTTTCACTATGACGCAATGACTGAGTTCTTGTCCGCTCTCTCGTGCCATTTCGCTGCAGAGTCTGACAGCCGAATCCAAATCCAAGAGATTATTGTAGGAGGTTCCTTCGTTCTTGGTTCGTTGACCTTTAAGACGATAGCCCGAATGAAACCAGTCGGGACAACGGTAATAGACCGCCCTTTGATGCGGATTCTCGCCATATTTCAGGATATCCCGCCGTTCCAAGAATGGACTCGTCATCTCCGGAAAACAGTACCCCGCGCCACTTGGTTGCACAGTTTCGCGACCATGTTGCAAGTAATCTCTTACCTGGACGTCGTACCAATTTGTGACTGTGAAAGTAGATGACGCCAATATGCGCCGGTAATCGCCTTCACCCAGTACAAACGTGCCCCTAAGAAACGATAGAAGGCCCGCCCATTGCTCCCTGTCGCATATTGGAAGAACGGATCTATGGTTCTTTGCCGCGGCGCGGAGGAGGCACGGGCCGCCGATGTCGATCATTTCGATGGCCTGCTCAGGCGTGCAGTTGGGGTCGGCGACGGTTTTCTCGAAGGGGTAGAGGTTCACCACCACCATGTCGATGGGCTCGATCCCCTGCTCTTTGAGCTGGCGCATGTGCGCGGGGTTGTCGCGGTCGGCGAGGATGGCCGCATGGATCTTGGGGTGCAGCGTCTTCACCCGGCCGTCGAGCATTTCGGGAAAGCCGGTGACCTGCTCGACGAGAGTGACGGGGAGGCCGTTTTCCTTGAGCAGGGCGGCCGTGCCCCCGGTGGAGATGATCTCGATGCCGAACTCGTTCACCAGCGCCCGGGCGAAGTCCACGATCCCGGTCTTGTCGTAGACGCTGATGAGCGCACGTCGAATCCGCCGTTCAGGCATGGCCGTATGATAACGCTGAAGGCGGTAAGGTGTGAGGGGGTGAGGCGTGGGGCCTGATACAATGGACGCATATGCCCAAGGTCAGCGCGGGGTTGCTGATGTATCGCGTACGTGGCAGTAAGGTCGAAGTCCTGCTCGTGCATTCCGGCGGACCGTTCTGGAAGAACAAGGATGACGGCGCGTGGAGCATTCCCAAGGGCGAGGTCGCCGAGGGGGAGCTGCTTGAGGACGCTGCCCGGCGAGAGTTCGAGGAGGAGCTGGGGCTCCGGCCGAGCGGAGCGCTCATCGGTTTAAGCAGCGTGACGCAGAAATCGGGCAAGGTCGTACACGCCTGGGCGTTTGAGGGCGACTGCGATCCGACCGCCATCCGCAGCAACACCTTCACGATCGAGTGGCCGCCCAAGTCCGGCAAGATGGAGACGTTTCCCGAGGTGGACAGAGCGGCCTTCTTCGCCGTGGCCACCGCCCGCGAGAAAATCATCCCCGCGCAGGCCCCGTTCCTCGATCGGCTGGCAACGCGACTTGGAACCCAGTGAAGCCCGAAAGCACACACCGGCTGGAGCCGCCGCGCGATTTGCGTTGACCGGCCCGAGAGAACCGCCTATGATCTATGAATGGACCTGTTGGCGTCCTTCGGCTTCGACACTCCCGACCCAGCCGCAACGGCACGGGAGTGTAACCCGCGCATTTGCGACGCAACGTAGTGAAAGGACACGCCCATGCTGACCGTAACGAAAGCCGCCAGCGCCCGTTTGGCGCGCAAGCTGGATAAGAAGAAGGCCTCCGACAAGGTGGCCCTGCGGTTCATACGTGACAACGACCGGGGCGGCTGGCTCATACGCCGCGATCGTACCACTCTTTCCGACGTCAGTTTCTTGCACGAAGGGCGAACAGTGCTGATTCTCGACGAGAAATCATCCCGCTTGCTGAGCAACAAGATCCTCGACGAACAAGAAACGGACGAAGGCCTTCGACTGCGGCTGCGGAGCCGCTGATGCGCTCGCGTCCTGCGAGCCATCGGCCTACGCGTGCGCGGCGGCGTGTTCCTTCTTGTGCGTATCCACGATCTGCTGTTGCAAGTTGCCGGGCACGACCTCGTAGTGCGAGAAATCCATCGAATAACTGCCCTGGCCGCCGGTGATGCTGGACAGGCGTGAGTTGTAGTCGGCCAGCTCGGCGAGCGGGACGACCGCCTTGATGACCGCCATGCCGCCGGGCACCGACTCCTGCCCCTGCGGGCGCCCGCGACGCGAGGCCAGGTCGCCGGTGATGTCGCCGACGTTGTCCGACGGGCAGGTCACTTCGACGTTCACGATCGGCTCCAGCAAAACCGGCTTGGACTTCATGAACGCTTCCTTGAATGCCCCGCGCCCCGCGATCTGGAAGGCGATGTCCTTGCTGTCCACCGGGTGCGTCTTGCCGTCGATCAATTCGACCTTGACGTCCACGATCGGAAAACCCGCAAGCACACCTTCGACCAACTGGGCGCGGATGCCCTTGTCGGTGCTGACGCGGAACGGCTGATCGATCGCCCCGCCGAAAATCTTGTCGACGAATTCATAGCCTTCCCCGCGCGCCGCGGGCAGAAGGTTGATGACCACCTTGCCATACTGGCCGGCGCCGCCGGTTTGCTTCTTGTGCGTGTATTCTACGTCCTTTGCGCTCCCCGTGATCGTCTCGCGATAGGGGATTCGCGGGGGCTTGGTGCTCACGTCAAGTTTGTATTGCTTGGCCATTCTCGTCAGATACGTGCGAAGCTGGATCTCGCCCATGCCGCGAATGATCAGCTCCCCGCCCGTGCCGCGTTCGTTGACGAAGCAGGGGTCCTCCTCCATGAAGCGCTTGAGGGTCACGCCGATCTTGTCCTCGTCGCCGCGGGCCTTCGATTCGACTGCGAGCGAAAACATGGGTTGGGGGAACTTTGGCATGGCGATGGCGCCGGGCTTGTCCGTGCATAGCACATCGCCGATCTTGAAATCCAGTTTGGCGAGAGCGACGATATCTCCGGCGACGCCGGCTTCGATTTCCTTATGGTCCGCGGCGAAGATCCGTATCACATGCCCCGGGCGGGTGCCTTTGGTCTCGTGAACGGTCTTCACCACCATGTCCGCGCTCAGTTTTCCCGAATGGACGCGGATTCCCAGGTATTTGATGTTGCTCTTGGGGTCGGTGCTGATCTTGAAGACCTGGGCGACGAACGGCTTTTCCTTGCTCGGTTCGAGCACGGTCGGCGTTTCTCCGATGACCAGCGCTCGTCGCTTGCCGGTCATCGGGCTGGGGCAAAAGGCGACGATTGCGTCGAGAAACTCGGCGATGCCCACGCCCCCGGTGGAATTGGTGAAGAGGATGGGCATGAACGCGCCCTGGGCGACGGCCTTGACCGCGACCTTGTCCACCTCAGCGAGGTCCAGCTCTCCCCCGAGATATCTTTCCATCAGGGCGTCGTCGGCGCCGACGATGGCCTCGATGACCGCGGTGTGGGCGTCCGCAACATCGGAGAAGTCCGTCTCGCCGGACTCGTTGCGATAGCAATCGACGACTTTCTCGCCCTTCGCCGACGGCAGATTGAGGGGCACGCACTGGGCCCCGAACGACTCTTGCAGGGCGGCGACAAGCTGCGGCAGGTCCGCGCTGGCTGCATCCATGTGGTTGATGACGAACCACACACCCAGCCCGTAGTCGCGAGCCCGCTCGTACATGCGCCGCGTCATCACTTGGATGCGTGCGCTCGCAGACACGACGATGACGGCGCACTCGACGGCCGACAGGGCGGCGATGGCCGGTCCGCAGAACGCGCCGGCGCCCGGCGTGTCAATCATGTTGACGTGCTGCCCCTTGTAGGTCAGATGACACACCGCCGAGTCGTGTGAGGAGAGCTTCTCCTTGGCTTCCTCGGAGACGTCCAGGTGCGAGGTCTTGTCGGCCACGCTTCCCAGCCGGTTGGTCGCTCCGGACTTGAAGAGAAGCGCCTCCGCCAGCGACGTCTTTCCCGAGCCGTTGTGCCCGACGAGGGCGATGTTTCGAACTTGTCCCGCCTCAAGCAAAGCCATTACTTACTCCCCTAGTCGCCCAATCGCACACCGCTTTCGCGGCATCGTGGGGCAAGTCGCAGCTCGTTCGTTGGGCCGAAATGGTAGCGAAACCGCTGCCCTCCGCCAACACCGCCAAACAAAGCAGACTGGGTCCACGAAACCCTTGACATTCGGGCAGGCTTCGGGTCTACTCTTTCGGGTCATTGTGCCATCGCGTTGACGACGCGCGAGAGTCGCGGGCGTCCTCCATCGACGAGCCGGACCGCTGGGATCCGCTAATGACGCAGACCTTACAGTCGCAGCCGTACGCGCCGCCGGGTACGGACACCGCCCATCGCGTCGCCGCGCTCAACCGCAATGACAAGCCCTTCCACGTGGTCCTTGCCCAGCAGTTCGACCGCCCCGCCGTCGATCAGCTCTGCCAACTGGCGGACATGATCCGTTCGATCGGCGGGTCGCGTCAGGGCAGCCAGTTCCTGTCGACCCTCTTGAGCCACCGGCGGGCCATGCTCTATTTCATCCAGCCCTCGACGCGGACGTTCCTCTCTTTCACGTCCGCGTGTCAGATCGTCGGAATGCGCTATGGCGAGGTCCGCGACCGGTCGACGTCGTCGGAGGTGAAGGGCGAGTCGGAAGACGACACCATCCGCACCTTCAGCCAATACTTCGACCTCATCATCATGCGCCACCCCATGGAAGGGTTCGCCGAGCACGTGGCTACGGTGCTCAACGAGATGCCGCGGCCCATCCCCGTGTTCAACGCCGGCTCCGGCAAGGATCAGCATCCCACCCAAGCCTTGCTTGATATCTACACCCTCTATCGTTCGTTTGCCGGCCCACAGGGCGCTCGCACCGAGCCGCGTTACAATCGCAATCTGTTCACCGGCAAGACCATTGCGTTCGTCGGCGACCTCAAGCGCGGACGCACGGTGCGATCACTGGCTTACCTTTTGTGCCGCTATCCGGGCGTGCGACTCCTTTTCGTTTCACCTCCCGAACTCGCCGTCGGTGAGGACATTCTCGATTATGTGTCACGCCACGGCATCGAATACGAACTCGGCGACGACCTTCGCAAACACATCGGCGAATGCGACGCTGTGTACATGACCCGCCTGCAGGACGAGCACGACGTGGCCGGGGAATCCAAGAAGATCGACTACTACGCGTACAGCCTGACCCATGAGATGGCCCGCGAATTCAAGCCCACTTTGGCCATCCTGCACCCCCTGCCCCGCCGCCACGAGCTCGACCCGCGCCTCGATTCCTTGCCCCAGGCCAAGTACTGGGCCCAGGTCCGCAACGGGATGTGGATGCGATCCGCCCTGATCGCTTCTGTTTTCAATGTCGATGTAGCAATCCGCGACCACTATCAGGCGTACTATGCGTTTTGACGCGCGCCGCCTCTTACGCCACGTAACGACATCGTCAGAAGCACACCGAGTGAATAATGTGACAGGGCAGGCACACGTTCGCGACAGCGCTAGAATCTCTCAGCCGGTGCGCTTACCGGCCATTGAGAAAGGAGATTCGTATGCTGAAGCGGACGAGTCTATATGGCGGAGCGTTCCTGTTTGTGGTGCTGTGCGTGGGGTGCTCGGCGGGCGGCCACATTGGTTCAGCCGGCGGGAGAGTTGGTTTCCTCGAAGACCGCCACGGTAAGCTCAAAGTCGTCCATTATGAGGAAGAGCACGCCTGCACGGGCGACTGCCCGACGCACCATGACGTGCACGTCGACATAGACGACTAGGGAAGCCATTGCAGGGGTGAGGCGTGACTCGCGGACGCCTCACCCTTCACCCTCTTTCCAGGAGTTCAATGATCTGCACGGCGTTCAAGGCCGCGCCCTTGCGGAGCTGATCGCCGCAGACGAACAGTTGAAGGCCGCGCCCATCGGGTTGGCTGGGATCGCTGCGGATACGCCCCACGAGGCAGTTGTCGCGTCCGGACGCCTCGATCGGCATGGGGAAGTGATTCCCGGCCACGTCATCGACGACCTGCACACCTGGAGCACGAGAGAGAATCGACCGCGCTTCATCGGGGCTCATCGGGCGCTCGAACGTCAGGTTCACCGATTCACTGTGCGCCCGAAGCACGGGCACGCGGATGCACGTGGGCGCCACGGCGAGCGTGGGTTCGTGAAATATCTTCTGCATCTCCTCGATGACCTTGCGTTCCTCGGTGTTGTGGCCGTCCGGTCCGACGGGCGTGTTGTGCGAGAACAGGTTGAACGCGATGGGGTGCGGGAACACGCGCGGGGCGGCCTTTCGACCGGCGAGGACGTCCGCGGTCTGCGTACGAAGTTCCTCCATCGCGGCGGCCCCGGCGCCGCTGGCCGCTTGATAGGTGCTGACCACGATGCGCCGTACGGGGTTAACGCGGTGTAGCGGCCAAACGGGCATCGCCAGGATGATCGCCGAACAGTTGGGCACAGAGAGGATTCCACGGTGGTCCCGCGCATCCTGCGGATTGATCTCCGGTACGACGAGAGGCGTCCCCGCGTCCATCCGGAATGCGGATGAGTTATCGATGACCACCGCGCCAGCCTTGACCGCCGCGGGCGCGAACTGCCGAGCCCGCTCCGCTCCGGCGCTGAAGATCGCATACTGAACCCCGTCGAAGCTCCCTTCAGTCGTTTCGCGGACCTCCAGACTGCGGCCGTCCACTTCGACCTTGGTGCCGGCGCTGCGTTTGGAGGCCAGCAGCGTGAGCCGATCCACCTTGACCCGCCCTTCGGCGATGATCGCGCAGACCTCCCGTCCTACGGCCCCGGTCGCCCCAACGATGGCCAAGTGACGGATCATGCCCAGGGCACGGTAAGGGGCGGCGTAGGGCGGTCAACCCCGTCCTCCCGTAGAACCTCTTTGGCCCGCTTGAAACACCATCACCGGGTTGCTACACTGCGGCCCCTTTTCGGAAGGATCTTCATTGCCGGAGAGGGTCGGGCGCGTGCGACGCGCCCACTTTTGACGCGGACTTTGTGCATTTTGGTACAAAGTCCGGACCGGGAGCGCCCAATCCATGGCGGGCAAAGACCCGGGACGACCCTCCTGGCTGCGTTATTCCGGGATTGGGTTTGAGTTCGTTGCGGCCGTCGGTGTTTTTGCCCTGCTCGGCTATTGGGCTGACCGCACCTGGGATAGCGAGCCATGGGGCCTGCTCATCGGGGCAGCCTTGGGGCTAATCGGCGGAACGTATAACCTGATCCGGGAGTCGCTCGCGGCGTTCAAGCCGCTAGGCCGCGAGCGGCCAAAACCGCCGGCTGAACCGTGATGATGATCCCGCGACCCACCTTCGCAGCGTGCTACGCGACGTTCGCGGGTGTGGGGCTTACGGCGGCAACGATCGTAGCGGGCGTCGGTTGGACCCTCGTGGGCCCGACTAGGGCTGGTTTGGAGGCGGTGCTGGCGGGGTGCGCGGCCAGTTGGCTGGCGAGTTGCGTCGGAGCGGTCCCCGTGGCGTTGACGATAACCACCGCTCCGCAGCGGGCACCGAACGCGGTGCTGGCGGCCACCGCGCTGCGGTTTCTGGTCGTGCTGGCGTTGGCGGCGCCGTTGCTCGTAGGCAACTGGTTTCCGCGAACGACGTTGGTGGTGTCGTTGGTGGCTAGTTACATGCTGATTCTGTTGACCGACAGCCTTCTCGCTGTACGAATGATCCGGCGGTATTCCGGGACGACATCATGAGCTTACTTGCGGCAGCTAATCCGATGGACCACGTCTTCCAGTGGGTCTATCAGCGCGCCCATGTGACAGACGCGGACAACGTGTTCACGCCGAACGGCACGATCACCGTCGTGTCCAACCACATCATCATGCAGATTATCGCGGTGCTGTTGCTGATCCTTTTGATCCCGACCTTCGCGCGAATGCGATCAACGGGTGATTCGGTTAGCGATCTGACGCCTCGCGGATTCGGGAATTTCTTCGAGTCGATCTGTGCATACCTGCGCGACAGCGTGGCACGGCCCATTCTCGGGGAACACACCGATCGCTTCATCCCCTACATATGGACGGCCTTCTTCTACATCTTGTTCATTAACCTGCTGGGGCTCTTGCCACTCGAACCCTTGACCAAGGGTCTGGTGCATGGCGTGTATCCGCACGCACACCACGGATTCGGCGGCGCCGCGACGGGCAACATCTGGGTCACTGGAACCCTCGCCGCATGCACGCTGGTGATGGTGATCATCAACGGCCTGCGTTACAACGGGATGGACTATGTGAAGCACTTCTTCCAGGGACCGATCTTCGTCGCGCCGCTCATTGCGTTTCTGGAAGTGATCGGCCTGCTGGCAAAGAGCTTCGCGCTCACCGTACGTCTCTTCGCCAACATGGTCGCGGGACATGTGCTGCTCGCGGTGTTGCTGAGCTTCATCAGCCTGAGTTACATGGCTCTGGGCGCTGGGGCGGCGATGGGAATCGGGCTCGTCGTGGTGCTGACCAGCGTGGCGTTCAACCTGCTCGAACTCTTCGTGGCGTTCCTGCAAGCGTTTATCTTCACGTTCCTGACCACGCTGTTCATTGGGCAGGCGGTGGTGATACCACACGAGCACGAGGAACATCATGGGCATGCGGAGGTAGAGCACGCCCACTAGTATTCATACGTCGCCATGCCCGAGCAGTGGGACGAACGGGCCGAGGCGTGACTGCGATGGCGATTGAAGGTGCCGCCGGCTCCCACACGACGGTAAGAGATGGAGATTGCACAGTGCAGCGGATAGTGGCGAAGTTTGGATTGATCTGTTTCGTACTGGGGGTGGTTCTGATGTTTGGCTCATCGCCTGCGATGGCGGCGGACCCGGTTCCGGGTGCTGCGGCCGGTGCGAGCGCGGTGTTTCCGGGATTCACAGCGGCGAACCTGGGCGGCGCGATTGGCGCGGGGTTGGCCGTCATGGGTGGCGCGGCCGGGATTGGCCGAATCGGCGGCAGTGCGGTGGAGTCGATGGCGCGGCAACCCGAGGCTTCAGGCAACATCAGCACGGCCATGATCATCACCGCGGCCATGATTGAAGGCGCGACGCTGTTCGCCGTGTTGGGCGGCTTTATGGCAGCTATCAAGTAGTGAAGTCGAGTTGGGATATGGTCAATGTGAAATCGTATCTGACGGTGCTGGCGTTCCCCATGGTAGCGGCCGCGGCTGATGGCGCGGCTCCGCATGGGGAACAGCCTTCCCTGTTCACTGGCGACTTGGGTAACGTCATCTGGAGTCTGGCGACGTTCCTTGTGGTCCTGTTCGTGCTGGGCAAGTTTGCCTGGAAGCCGATTCTTGGCGCGCTTCAGAAGCGGGAGGATTTCATTCGCGAGTCCCTTGCATCTGCCAAGCGCGATCGTGAGGAGTCGGAGCGCAAGCTGAAAGAGTACACGGACAAGATCGTCGCCGCGCGGACGGAGGCCACGGCCATTGTCGGTGAGGGACGTCGCGACGCCGAAGTGCTCAAGCGACAGATCGAAGAGGACGCCAAGGGCGAGGCCAAGGCCATCCTCGAGCGCGCCCGGCGCGAAATCCAGATCGCCACGGACACGGCCGTCAAGGAGCTTTACTCTCTGAGCGCGAAGCTGGCCACGGACGTGGCCGCCAAGATCATCCGCAAGGAGCTCAACCCCCGCGATCACGAGCGATTGATCGAAGAATCGATCGACGAACTGGAGGCGGCAGCGCGGCGATAACGGTCCGACGTAGCGTCGGGGCTTGTCCCCGACGAACCGTCACCCACAAGGGGTGACGCTACGCGGGAGTGGCGAGACGAACAATGGCGAACGTGGGTGACAGGGAATTCGCGCTGGCCAAAGTGTACGCGGCCGCGATCTTCAAGGTCGGCCAGTCCTCCGAGCAGGCGGACTTGCTCGCCGAAGAGGTCCGCGCATTCGCCGACTTGGTCAAGCGGGACCACGACTTCCAGACGTTTCTCGATTCGCCCGCAGTGGATACGGAAGCCCGCAAGCGGACCATTGAAAAACTCTTCCGCGGCAAGTTCAGCGATGTGCTCGTGGACGCCCTGCAAGTCCTTAATCGTAACGAAAGGCTGGGGATCATCGGGGGAATTGCCGCCGCCACTCACCAGCTCCACGAGGAGTCGCAAGGACGGGTGGAACTGCACGTACACAGCGCGGCGCCGCTCTCCGACCCGATCCGGGCGCGACTTCGTGAACGGATCGGTCAGGCGACGGGAAAGCAAGTCGATCTTCTGGAGCGCGTGGACAGCACGCTCATCGGGGGCGTTGTGGTCCAGCTGGGCGACAGGAAATTCGACGGCAGTGTTCGGCGCAAGCTGAGGAAGATCGCGGACGTCCTGCTTGAACGGTCGTCGAAGGAACTGCACATGGGCAGGACATACACGGCGGGCGCCGCCTGAGCGGGCCACGGGCATGAGCGGAGAGCTGACAGCGTAGACCAGAGAGCAACAACATGAAATTCCGAGTGGATGAGATTTCGTCGGTGATCGCGGAGGAGATCCGCCAGTACCGTGGCAAGGTGGACGTGGCCGAAGTCGGCAAGGTGCTCGAAGTCGGCGACGGCATCGCCCGCGTGTACGGCCTGAGCAACGCCATGGCCGGCGAGCGCCTGGACTTCGAGAACGGGGCCTCCGGTCAGGTGTTCAACCTGGAAGAGAACTCCGTGGGCGTCGTCGTTCTCGGCGACTACCTGGGAATCAAGGAAGGCGACGAAGTCCGGCGGACCGGCGAGCTGCTTAGCATTCCATGCGGCGACGCGATGATCGGCCGGGTGGTCGATCCGCTGGGGCGTCCCCTCGACGGCAAGGGTGTCATCGAATCGCCGCATCGCCGCCCCCTGGAGTTCAAGGCGCCGGGTATCGCCGAAAGGCAGCCGGTCAACGAGCCGCTGCAGACGGGCATCAAAGCCATCGACTCCATGATCCCCATCGGTCGCGGCCAGCGCGAGCTGATCATCGGTGACCGCAAGACCGGCAAGACCGCAATCGCCCTGGACGCCATCATCAACCAGAAAGGTGGCGATGTTGCCTGCGTCTACGTCGCCATCGGCCAGAAGGAATCCACCGTCGTCAGCGTCGTGGAGAAGCTGCGGCAGGAAGGCGCGATGGACTACACGATCGTGGTCAGCGCCTCCGCTTCCGATCCCGCTCCGCTCCAGTACATCGCGCCCTATTCCGGCGCGGCCATGGCCGAGTATTTCATGTACAAACTGGGCCGGGCGACGCTTTGCGTCTATGACGACCTCACCAAGCAAGCCCACGCCTACCGCCAGTTGTCGCTGTTGTTGCGTCGTCCGCCCGGACGAGAAGCGTATCCCGGCGACGTCTTCTACCTGCACTCGCGACTCCTGGAGCGCAGTTGCAAGCTCCGCGACGAATACGGTGTTGTTCCCAAGGACGCGCCCAAGGGCAGCGAAGATCGTTCCAAGATAAAGAAGCATCCGGAGGGGCTCAAGGCGCCCCACGACCACCGCCCTGACGACGCCGCCGGCCTGTACCACCGCCCGCACGGAATGAAAAAGGCGACCGCGTGGCTCAACAGTCTGCCCGACAAGGACAAGTACCGCGTCCACAGGTTCCCCGACTCCGGCGGGTCAATGACGGCACTGCCGGTGATCGAGACCCTCGAAGGCGAAGTCTCGGCCTACATTCCGACCAACGTGATTTCCATCACCGACGGGCAGATTTATCTGGAGCCGGGCCTCTTCTTCGCCGGCGTCCGACCGGCCGTGAACGTGGGCATCAGCGTGTCCCGCGTGGGCGGCAACGCTCAGCGCAAGGCCATGAAGAAGATCGCCGGGTCGCTACGACTCGACCTGGCCGCCTACCGCGAGCTGGAAGCCTTCGCCCAGGTGGGCACCGAGGTCGATGCGGCCACCCAGCGCCAGCTCGATCGCGGGGCCCGGATGGTTGAGCTTCTCAAGCAGCCGCAGTACAGGCCTTTCAGGCTCAGCGATCAGATCGTCAGCATTTTCGCGGGCACCAAGGGTCATCTGGATGACCTTCCCCTCAACCAGGTGCAGGCTTTCGAGGCGGCCCTGCTCAAGCACGTGAATGACGAATATCCCGAGCGCACCAAGGAGGTCACGGATACGGGCGAGTTGTCGGACGACCTTGCGGGCAAGCTGGCGCAGGTCATCAAAGACTTCAAGGCGCAGTGGGTTGCCAAGAAGAAGGACGCCGGAAAGTCGGAGGCGCACCTCGCTCAGGAGCCCAAGAGTGCGAGCGTACCGAAGCCCAAGGGGGCGAGCGATCACATGAAGGGTGGGCGGCCTCCGGCGGGCGCAAGCGAGAAGGGCGTGAAGGTTGGCTAACGCACGGGTCATCGTCAAACGCCGCAAGTCGGTGCGCAACATCCGCAAGATCACGCGGACGATGCAGCTGATCGCCACGGCGCGTTTCCAGTCCGCGTTCACGCGGGCGATGGCCACCAAGCCGTACGTCGAACGTCTGGCGGCGCTCGCCGCCGATCTGTCTGCGGCGGCGGGCGAAGGCGTCAGTCACCCGCTGTTGCAAGCTCGGCCGGAGCCAAAGCGGGCGGCCCTGGTCGTGCTCACCAGCGTTCGCGGCTTGTGCGGCGGGTACAACACGTCCGTGCTTCGCACGGCCATCGCCCACTTGCAGGAAAACGAGCGGAAACACCTGCCAACCGACGTCTACATGATCGGCAAGAAGGGAATCAACTACTTCAAGTTCCTCCGCCGCGAGACCGTGGAGCGTATTAGCGGCCTCGCCGATCCGCCGAAGTTCGAGCAGGCGGAGGCCCTGGCTAACACGCTGATGGCCCGGTTCGTGGGCGGCGAGATCGACTCCGTACACGTGGCCTACATGCGCTTCCTTTCCGCGGGCCGTCAGGCGCCGCATGTGCTGCAGTTGTTGCCGCTCACCCCGGAAGCGAAGGGCGAACCTGAAAGACCTCGACCGGCGTCCGTGCAGTATGAGTTTTCGCCCGACCCGAAGCAGCTCTTGGAGGACTTACTGCCGGCCACCGTGCGCATCCAGATGTTCCAGTGTTTCAACGACGCGGCGGTCAGCGAGCAGACCGCACGCATGGTCGCCATGAAGGCGGCCACGGAATCCGCGGGCGAGATGATCACGACGCTGACACGAAGGTATAACCGCGCCCGACAGACGCAGATCACCATGGAGCTGCTCGATATAGTGGGCGGAGCAAACGCGCTCGCCTAGCGGGGGATGCAGAATGGCTACAGTTATGGATAAGAACAACAACATCGGGAAAGTGACCCAGGTCATCGGCTCCACGCTCGACGCACAATTCGCCGAGGACCGGATGCCCAACATCTACAGTGCCCTCGAGCTCGAAGTGGAGCGCACGGTCCTTGGGGAAACCACCAAGGAAACGCTCTGGTCCGAAGTTGCACAGCACCTCGGTGGCGGGCGTCTGCGGGCCATTGCCTTGGGCTCTACGGACGGCGTGAAGCGCGGCCAATCGATCCGCGACACGGGCGGCCCGATTGCCGTCCCCGTCGGCGAACAGACCCTCGGCCGAGTGTTCAACCTCGTCGGCGAGGTCATCGACGGTCGCGGGCCGTTTGAGGTCAAGGAGCGCCGCCCCATCCATCACGATCCGCCGGAATTCGAGGAGCTGACCTCCAAGACCGAATTGTTCGAGACCGGCATCAAGGTCATCGACTTGCTGTGTCCTCTGGTCCGCGGCGGAAAAGCCGGCCTCTTCGGCGGCGCGGGCGTCGGCAAGACGGTCATCATTCAGGAACTCATCGCCCGGCTGGCCCGCTTCCACAGCGGTTTCTCCTGTTTCGCGGGCGTGGGGGAGCGCACCCGCGAGGGCAACGACCTCTGGCTGGAAATGCAGGAAGCCAGAATCGGCGATACGGGCAAGAGCGTCATCGATCAGACGGTCATGGTCTTCGGCCAGATGAACGAGCCGCCGGGGGCGCGACTCCGCGTGGCCCTCTCCGCGCTGACCATGGCCGAGTTCTTCCGCGACCAGACCGGCGCGGACACCCTCCTGTTCATCGACAACATCTTCCGTTTCTCGCAGGCCGGTTCGGAAGTGTCCGCCCTCCTTGGCCGAATGCCCTCGGCCGTCGGCTACCAGCCCACGCTGGCCACGGAAATGGGTCAGTTGCAGGAACGGATTACCTCCACCAGCCGCGGCGCGGTCACTAGCATCCAGGCGATCTACGTTCCCGCCGACGACTACACCGACCCCGCCCCGGCCACGGCCTTCACTCACCTGGACAGCACCGTCAACCTGGAGCGCGGGATCGCCGAGAAGGGTATCTACCCCGCCGTCGATCCTCTGGCTTCCAGCAGCCGCCTGATCTCGCCCGAATATGTCGGCGAGCGACACTACGCCGTCGCCCGTCGCGTCCAGCAAACCCTGCAGCGCTACAAGGACTTGCAGGACATCATCGCCATCCTCGGAGTCGACGAACTCAGCGAGGAGGACAAGGTTATCGTCGCCCGGGCACGAAAGATCGAGCGATTTCTCTCTCAGCCGTTCTTCGTGGCCGAGCAGTTCACCGGCTTCAAGGGCGTCTACACGCCCCGCGAGGAGACCATCCGTTCGTTCGAGGAGCTGTGCGAGGGCAAGTGGGACCAACTGCCCGAGCAGGCGTTCATGTACGTCGGCGCGATCGAAGAGGCCGCGGCGAAAGCAGAAAAGCTGGCGAAAGGGTAATGGCCAGGACCGACACATTTCATTGCAGCATCATCACGCCCGAGCGATCCGTCTTGGATTGCGAAGCGAAGTTCGTCGCCTTCCCGGCTCATGACGGCGAAGTCGGCGTGCTTCCGCATCGCGCCCCGCTGGTGTATAAGCTGGGGACCGGGGCGCTTCGAGTGGAAGGGGTGGACGGATCGCACGCCTTCTTTGTGGACGGCGGGTTCGCCCAGATGCTTGGCAATCAATTGACGATTCTGACGTCCCAGGCCCGCCGCGTGAACGAGCTGGATGCGGCCGCCGCCGAGCGGGCCCTAACCGAAGCCAAGGCGATGAAGATTCCGGATGAGGCCGCCTACAAGACACGCACGCAAGCCGTGGCCCGCGCCAAAGCCCAAATCAAGCTTGCCCGCCAGGGCGCAACGACACATTGACGGCCCGGACACAGGTTCTCATCAGAATGTATACCGCAGCGCCGTGACCCAGTTCCATCCGTTGTATTCCTCCGAGCGGTAGAAGTGGAACGTGTAGTCGCCCGTGATCTTGATGGACCAGCGATCCGTGAGCGGCAGCGACCAGCCCGCGCCTACGAGTACGCTCGCAAGCCAGTCGCGGACCTTCTGATCGTCGTGATAGGCCGGTATCCCTGCAAACTTGTATTCGCCTTCCCCTTCGGCGCTGAGGTAGCCGGTTTCAAAACCGGTGAGCAGAAAGGGGCGGCTGGCGCTGAGCCGCTGCGACCACGTCATGGGGGACATCGGGCGCGGCACGCGCCAGGGATATAGTTCGGCAGTAACGCCCGCGTAGAGGTAGGCATACCGAAAGTCGACTTCCAGCGTGGAGTTGAGAAACCGCTGGTGATCCAGGTCTTGACCGAGGCCGCCGCCCAGATGGCAGGTCCATACGAGATATTCGCATTCCTGCCGACCGAGGCCGACATACCAAGTCGTAAAGCCGAGATCGCTCTTGCGGTCCACGGGGGTGTAAGGCTCGTCGAACACGTGCAGAAAGTCCGTTTGCAAGGGAAGGTCCAGCCGGCGATCGAGCTGTTGCTTGGTTGATGCGAGCTTGGTGTAGCTCCCGCGTTGAGCGAGGTCGAGGTGCCAGGGCTTCTCACGCGGCCGCGTCTCTGTTTTCTCGGCGCCGTTTGACCGATCGTCGGGCTCCGAGTTTGAAGGGTGCTGAGCGGGATGGGCGGAAGGGGCTTTTCGGTCCCAATTCTCATTGTCCACGTCGCTCAGCCCAGTCGTGCCAAGCCACAGCGCGCCCGTGGTTGGGCGGGCCGATTCGCAGCCACACACCAGGCACGCCGCGATTATCACGTTGCCCAAGAAGAGAGTCTGCGTTTGTAAGCTGATCCGTTGCCTGCGCATCAGATTGGTGTTCTCGTGCCCGTCCGAAGAAAGCGCGGGCGAGTTGCGCGACGTGGGGCAGAAACGCCGACGTTGCCTTCTGCAGGAGTATTGGCCGCGATGACCACGCGCGTCAAGGCTGACCTCACCGGCGGCAGGTCCCGGAATCGATACCGCCGTGGACCGTCCGGGCGATGCTGACCGATAACGTTGGAACATGAGGATCGGCGTCTACGAGCACGGTTGGTGGGGTCGGGCCTGCGAGGCGCTGGGCCACGAAGTTCACTCCCTTCCGGTCGCGCGGCATTGCACCGGCAACGCTTACGCCGCGGACCTCGCCGGCCGACTCGACAACGGCGAGACCGTCGCCTCGAAATCGGACGCTCTGCCGTGCGATCTTTGGCTCGACACCGGCGGCGCTGGGCTTGGCTTTGTCCGCGATCTTTCAGGCGGCGACAGTTTGCGGCTCGCTCATGAGCGCTGCGGCGCGGTGCTCTGCTCTCACTTCATCGATCCTCTGTCCACGACCCTTCAGGGGCTCGATTGGCGAATTGTCTGGCAGAGCCTGCGCAGTTCGACGTGGGTGAAGTTCGTATGGGATCGGGCGCATGCGTTGGAGCTCCAGCGGTTCGGCGTGCCGAACGTGTTGCACCTGCCGATGGCGGCGGCCAATCGGCCGTACGATACGCGCCCCGTCGAAGCGTCCGCATGCAAACCCGTGGCGTCCTTCGTGGGCGGGCAGAATACGAACTACTTCACCGCCAACTCCACTGTGACGGCAGGAGGATTGTTCGGTGCGGCGCTGGCCATCGCCCGGCGAGGAGACTCCCTACAAGCGACGTTCCAAGACACGTACTACGACGGATACGGCTTGGGTGAGCCCATTCGGCCCGACGAAGACCTCGAGGCGACCGTCTCCAAAGTCAGCAAGTACTTTGACGCGAAACTCCATTACCATGCGGCGCTGTGCGCCCGCAACCGCGACCGCTTCGTCATTTTCCTGAAGCGCCGGCTGGGAGACGCCTTCAACCTTGTGGGCCGCGGATGGGATGCAGCCTATGGATTGGCCTGCGCGCCGCCGATCGCATCAGAGGAAGATTACCTGCGCCATTTCCGCGAGACAGCCGTCAACATCAACCTCGTGAACGGCAACGCCGAGACCGGGCTGAACATGCGACACTTCGAGATCACCGCCGCCGGCGGGTTCATGCTCTGTTACCAACAGCCCGAGCTCGACGACTGGTTTCAAGTAGGGAAAGAGTGCGCCGTCTTCGCCAGCGAGGAGGAGCTTCTCGCGAAAATCGACTATTTTCTGAAGAACCCGGAGGAGCGCATGGCCATTGCCTCGGCCGGCCAACGGCGCACTCTCTCCCAGCACTTGTACAGCCATCGGCTGGCACGAGTGCTTCAATCCCTCACCCGAACACCGGCAACGGTCCAGTTTTCGCGGACAACGTGGTCCGATGACTGCAAGCGGCTGGTTCCTGCAGCCGACGTGGTCCTTGATTGCGGGGCGAACGTCGGACAAATGGCGACGGCGTTTCGTGGACTGTATCCCAAAGCGGACATCTATAGCTTCGAGCCGGTGGCGGCCGTCTACGACCAACTGGTCGTCAAGTGCCAAGCGTTACGCGTGCACCCGGTGAAGAAGGCCGTCGGCGACGAAGATGCACGGACAAAGATCCACCTGACCACCAGTCCGGAGGCCAACTCCCTATTGGAGTACCAGGAGAACAACCCCTGCGCTCAATGGACGTGGGTCATCGGACAGGAGGAAGTCGACGTTTGTACCCTCGATCGCTGGTGTCGCGACGTGGGAATCGACACGCGGCGCGTCGATATCATCAAGCTGGACGTGCAGGGCGGAGAATTGCGCGCCCTCTTCGGAGCGCGAAAACTGCTGGAAACGGTGCGTCTCCTGCTGGTGGAAGTCTCCTTTGTACCGATCTACAAGGATTGTCCTCTTTTCCCCGAAATCGACGGGTTCCTGTGTGAGAGCGGATACCGCCGCGTCGCGCTGTATCCATCGGACCAACCCCACAACTGGGGCGACGCGCTCTATGCCAGACGATAATCGAGGAGTGGAATGATGCGCCAGCCACTACGAATTGCCACGACCCCGCAGTGGGAGCGATCGGTTCGCGAAGCCGGTTTCAAAGTATTCCGCCTCCCCCAACTGCGGACCCTCGATTTTCACCGCTCGCTCGGTCAGCGCTTGCAGGACGGCGCCGTTTACCGTCCGTTCCTCGAGAAACACGACATCGATCTGGTCCTGGACTTCAACACTGAAGCACTTACGCTAAGCCCAACGCCCGGTCGTCCCGACGAAGTTTGCCTCACGACAGCCGCCTTGGGCATTCCCTATGTCGCGTGCTATCTGGATCCCGTCACCTCAACCATGGGCCAAGTGCGCTGGTCGGATCACTGGCAGTTGCTCGAAAGCCGTACGTGGATCAAGTGGATTTGGGAAACCGCCCACGCGGACGAGCTTATGAAGCTCGGCGCCGCCAACATCATCACTTTGCCCATGGGGGCCGCCAACGACGACTTCGATTGCAGTCCGTTGCCCGACCCCGCTCCCGGCCCCGCCGTGGCGTTCATGGGCCACCCGGCTTCATCGTGGTTTCGCTCCACTCAGCCCGTTGAACCGGCGCGTCTCTTCGCAGGCCTGACGGCCGCGGCCGTTCGCGCCGATATGCCCGATTTGCCCTTTCACAAGATCTACTTCGATCTGTATGCCTTCGCCGCGCCGCCCGCGCCCGCCGACGATTCTCTCGCTCGTGCGGAAAGTTCCGCGCGGTATTATCAGGAGAAATTCGTATACAACGCGTATTTGGCCGTCAAGCAGCGTGACCGATTCGCGAGATTCCTCAAACAAAGACTCGGCCGCCTCTTCGAGTTGGTGGGCGACCACTGGGAAACAAACTACGGACTTGAGCACACCCCCCGCATTTGGGACCCCAAGGTGCTTCATGAGCGAATGCGCCGCGTGCCCATCTGCCTCAATCTGATGAAAGGCAATCTCGAATCGGGTCTGAACATTCGCCACTTTGAGATCACTGCCTACGGCGGATTCATGCTTACCTATTGGACGCCGGAGCTGGAAGGTTGTTTCGCAGTCGGCCACGAGTGCGACGTGTTCCGCAACGAGGCGGAGCTGCTGGAGAAGATTGCGTACTACTTGGAGCACGCCGACGAGCGGCGCGGCATCGCCCTCGCCGGCCAACGACGCACCCTACGCGAGCACCTCTATAGCCACCGTGTCGTGCGTCTGGTGGAACTCCTTCGACAATCCGGCGTCCTCCCCCGCCCCGCTGCGATGGCGACCGCTGGTCCCCCCGCCCGTGGTCTCGCGCCGGAGGCTGGCTCCGTCGAGGCGACAGCGTCGTGAATCCCAACCCGTCGACAACGGTCCGTATCGACCATCTGTATCGCGCCCAATTCGGCGAGGACCGCGTCCTCTGGCAGGTGTTCCGTCAGCGGCGTACAGGCTACTTCGTGGAAGTCGGCGCCTACGACGGCGTGACCCTGAGCAACACGTTCTTCCTCGAACAAATGGGCTGGTGCGGGGTCTTGATCGAGCCCATTCTGCCGCTATGTCAAAGAGCGACGCAGTTGCGCCCGCGCAGCCGCGTTGTTCACGCCGCGTGCAGCAGACGCGGAAGCCGGGGCACGGCGAAGTTCACGATTGCAGAGAACGTGCCCGTCCTCTCCTTTCTCCATGCGGATCAACAACACATGGATCGCTGCATCCGTGAAGGGGCCAAGCTCATCGAGGTCGACGTCCCCCTGGTCACGCTCGATGACATCCTGATGCACGAACGGAGCGCTGCGCCCGCCAATCTCAAGCCCTGGCTGCCGAACGCGGGATGGCGACTCGATCTGGTTTCCATTGATACCGAGGGCTGCGAGCTGGAGGTGCTCGATGGCTTCAGCCTCGAACGTTTCAAGCCTCGTGTCCTGCTGATTGAGAACGACAGGCCCAGCGGCGAGGGAATCGAGCCCTACCTCGCCGCCCGCGGGTACCGCAAGTTCCACCGGCAGACCATCAATGACTTCTACGTGCGTGACGACGATCCGGCGGGCGAGCTTAACTTGGAAATACCGAGCGCGGCGAAGCAATAACTTGCGAACTGGTGAACCGTCGTTCAATCCAGGCCGCGAGCGAAAAGCGCTTGGAGCGTGACAAGAGGGCCACGAGCGACAAGGCGAGCAATCCCACGTTGGTCAAGAGCTTGATCCAGATGATCACCGGCCCACCGCCGCAGCCGCAGTCGAACACGACTTTGAAGAAGGAAATCCCCTGTTCGGCGCGAACCGCAAGCGCCCGCAGGAAGGTCGCCGGCGTGAACACGGAGAGCATGATCAGCGCCGCCAGGGCAGCGCCGCGGACGTGAAGCCCGATCAGCAGCGCCGTTCCCACCACGACCTCCAGCCAAGGCAGCACGATCGCTGTGATGTTGAGGTACTGCGGCGGTGTTTCGGGCAATAGGTGGAACAAGCGAATCTGTTTGAGGAATTCCACGGGATCGGCGATCTTCACCGAACCCATGTAGATCAACATCGCGGCCAGGACTATGCGCGCCAGAAGCTGGGGCGCTCCCGTCTGGTCGATACGCCGCAAAAGGCTCCCCTCGTTGGTCATTCCTCATGCCCCTCGTGGCCTTCTTCGACAGGCATATCGCGATCTACCCATTCCTTCCATCCGCCGGGGTAGAGAAAGATCGAATCCTGCGGGACTCCCGCTTCGACCAGCTCGCGGCACAAGAAGATGCTGTCCTCGCAATCGCCGCCCCCGCAATACACGATCACTCGCTCCACCCCGCTGCTCCGGGCGACCACATCGTCGATCGTCTCCGCCACCTCGTAGGGGTTGCAGTGCAAAGCGCCGGGAATATGGCCCTCGTCATAATCTTCGTGCTTGCGGGCATCTACGAACACGTTGAGGCCCTGCCTGGTAGCCGGATCATTGAACACTTTCACCATCTGATCAAAATCGATTTCCTGATAGTCGTGTTCGAGCTTCTTGGCCTTGGCCGCAGCGCCTGTGGAGGCGGTCGGCTTTGCGACCGGAGGGTCGACTGCGCGTTCCGGCGACTTCAGGGCGAGCGCCTCCGACGGTAGTGCAGGCATCTTCTGCGTGCCAGACGGCGGCGATGCGGTCTTCGCAAAATAGTTCTTGCTTGGTTTGATGGAGCGAGATGTACGGACCGCGTTGACGCTCAACGCCAGGACGATGCTGAGCCCGCCCAGCAGCAACAATTCAACCGCCGTTTTCTTGACCGATCCCATCGTACGGCTCCGTGTCGATCATGTCGAATGGAGCGGCGCCGGTCAATCGCAAAGCACTCATCGTTGCGCGCGGGTGACAGTTGGAACCGCGCTACGCGAAGTGATTTTTGGTGACCAGAATTATGCGGACGGGCTGGGTTCGGTCTTACCCACGGGGTTCTACGAACCCGGTCAGCATGCCGGGCAGGGGGAAGGCTGGCGTCGAGTCGGCCGCAGGCCAGGCGTGCCCTGCACGGAACTCTCCGGTATGATGGTGGCCGTGACCGAATCGTCTCCTAACAGGCAAATCGAACATGAAACAAAAAGCAGCCAGGAAGCACTTTCGGATGAAGCGAGTCCAAGGCCGCACGCGCCAGATCAAGACGCCGCCGGTCCTGTTCGAAAGCACGCAAAAGGTCGTCAAGCGAATCAGCGAGATGGTCGAGGGCACTTTCCTGACCTATTGGACCTCGGAGTCCGGCTCGATTTGCGGCAACGACGTGCAGGCCATGTACGAGGTGCTCAAGGTCGTCCAGCCCAAGGACACAATCACGTTGTTTGTGAAATCCGACGGCGGCGACGGGCAATCAGCCCTGCGGCTGATCCACCTCCTGCGCGAGTATGCCCACCACCTCACCGTGCTCATCCCCTTGGAATGCGCCTCCGCAGCCACCATGCTTGCCCTCGGCGCGGACGACATTCAGATGGGCCCGCTCGCTTTCCTGACCCCCATCGACACGTCGCTGGAGCACGCCATGGGCCCTGTCGACCCGCGCAACGAGACGGTCTTCGTCGGACAGGATGAAGTCCAGCGGGTGCTCAACCTCTGGGAGAAGCACTCCCCCGCGGCCACGGTCAATCCCTTTCAGGAACTGTATAAACATCTCCATCCGCTGGTCATCGGGGCCGTGGACCGCGCCACGTCCCTCTCCATTCGTCTGTGTACCGAGATCCTCCGCTACCATCAGGCCGATCCGGAGAAGGCCTCCAAGATCGCTCACGCCCTCAACGCGGAGTATCCCGCCCACGAGTACCCCATTACCCCGCGCGAGGCGCGTCACCTCGGCCTGCGGGTCAGCGACATGCCCCCCAAGCTCAACGACGTGCTCTTGGAGCTCAACCACCTGTACAGCGAGATGGGCCAGCGGGCGGTGACCGACTTCGACGAGTTCAACTATCACAACAATGAGATCGTCAACATCATCGAGGGCCTCGGTATCGGACTCTACTATCAGAATGACAAGGACTGGCACTACCGCAAGGAGGAGCGGCAGTGGGTCTCGTTGCACGTCGAATCCACCTGGTACCGCTGCACGATGAAGAACGGCCGCACCCGCCGCACACGCCTGTACATGAGCTAACCGCCGTAACGGGGTCGTGCAGATCTGCGCCCCGCCGTCATCATCGAACCGAGCGCTCGCAACTATAGTCGCTGCACACCGCTGATGAGCGCCCCGGGGGTGGAGCCGCGGAGGACATGGGCGCGGCGCCCGGAGCGGGCGCTGTAATCTTCAATTGCGGCGTCGAGTGCGGTGAGGCTACGGTCAGACCGTTCCAGCAACACGGCCACCAAGCCTCCGCAGCCGCGACCGCTGACCTTTGCGCCGTAGATGCCGGCGTCCTGCCCGTGCTTGCGAATGAGAGTGACGAGCGAATCGGTCTCCACGCTCCCCAGACCGCAGCGCTGGCCATAGCTCCAGTGGGAGGCATTCATCAGCTCACCGGCGCTGACCAACGCACTCGAATCGTTGCGGCTGCGCGACAGGCATTCCACGAACTGCCGCGAGCGGGCGTGCTCGTAAATGTGGTGCTCGGTCCGTGAACGGATCTTGTAGACTTCAGTGGGCTCAACGCGGGTCAGCGCATCACCGGTCTCCCCGAAGCGCTCTAGGAACTCCTTGCCCTTCATTTTGGGGGGGAGTCGATCACGGAAGTGCTCCACGAAGTCCGCCACTGAGATTCGCGATAGGAAGCCGTCCCATGCCAGGGTCTTCATGCGCTCGTGCTGGATGATCCGGTCGATGAGCAGCCTGCCCATGTAGGTGGCCGTGCGAACGTGCCGGTATTTCTCGTCCGCGTCGTTCTGCAGCACGCCGCAATCGACGCCCAGCAGCATGGAGTCCGCGGGCAGGCGGAACGTGCCGCCCAGCGTGCCGGACTCGCAGCGCACCTCGAGGATGGCGTCGGATTCCCCCAGCAAGGCGCACGCGGCGTCGGCCATCCCCACCGGTGCATTCAGCCAGTTGTTCTCGACGCGCTGGCAGGCGGCGGCAATCGCCATGGCCTGGGGCTGGCGATCCATGGCCACTGTCGCGGCGGCCAAGGTCGCTGCCGCTATCGCCGAATGCCGCCCGCCACCGTGAATTCCATCCATCGCCCCGCCGATGCTGATCGAGAAGCCGTTCGTCGGCGCCGGGAGCAGCCCGTCGCGCACCCCCTCCGCGAGCGCCCCGAGCACGCAGATTCCGGAATCGTCCAGCTCGCCCGACGCGGCGCGATCGCTGCGCGCCGCCGGGGACGCCTGCCCATTCGACTCGATCAGCGTGGAGATCGGGATATCGATCGCCCGCCCGTTCGCACCCGTTGGGCAGCCCGCGATCCAGAGCTTTCCATCGCTGCGCCGCTGGGCGGCCACGCCCACGTGATGTCCCATGGTCAGTCCGAGCACCAGCGCGCCCGAGTACTCCGCGAGGCCGCCGAGGACGTCCAATCGGCCGGGGGCGACCGCAACGAAGCGCGCACCGCCCCCGTTGAGCCTCGCCGCAACTTCGGCGGCCGTCTCCGCGGGCTTCGGCATCGTTGGTTCCGCACACGCCATGTTCGACGACACCACTCCAACGACTTCCTGCTCGACCCTCATTCCGTTCCGAACGACGATCCCATCAGCACACTTCTTTGAGCACGGAGTCGTCGACAAAAATCGGCGCCGGCGTTCCGGCCCCGATGGCGATGGCGTCTGACGGACGCGAGTCCACCTCGATTAACTCACCGGCGCGCCGCAGGACGAGCTTGGCGAAAAACGTGGAGTCGCGCAGCTCGTGAATGACCACCTGTTCGAGCTGGCATTCCAACCGATCAATCAGCCGCTCAATCAAGTCATGAGTCAGCGGGCGCTGAACGGAAATCCCCTTCATGCGGCGATCGATGGCATACGCCTCGTGGACGCCGATGAGGATGGGGAACTCCCGCTTGCCGTCGATCTCGCGGAGAACAATCATGGACATCTTCTCCTCCTCCGAGTCAACGATCACAATCCGAATCAAACTCATCTTGACGAGCATGATGAGGGTCCATCCCGCCGGCAAAAGGTCCACCGTATCGGCGGGCCAAACGCTGTCAAGCCGAAAGTCGGGAATGGGCGCGTGGCAAACCCCGCGCCGGAAAAAAACTTAATGGGTCGTCGGGGCCAATGTCCGCGAGGCGAGTCGGCGGCGAAGCTCGTCGTGCTCCGCGGGCTCCATGGCCACGCTGTGCTCGGCGGTGGGGAACGCGCCCTGCTGGACGTCCTGAGCGAACGAGCGAAACGCCCCGACGAGAACGTCGTGCAATCGCGCGTACTGCTTTACGGATCGCGGCGGGTGCCCCCCACCATACCCCAACATGTCGTGGAGGACGACAACCTGCCCGTCACAGCGCGGCCCGGAGACGATTCCGATGACCGGCAGGCTCGTTGCCTCCGTGATCACGGCCGCGACTTCGGACGGGACAGCCTCAAGAAGTAGTGCTACCGCCCCAGCGTCCTCCATCATCTTGGCGTCCTCGATCAGTGTGATCGCATCCGCGGCCGACTTACCCTGGACCCTGTACCCACCTACCGTTTGAATCGACTGAGGCTTTAGGCCCAAATGCGCCATCACAGGGATGGTGGCGGTGGCCATCGCCTCCACCGTCTTGGCGAGGCGGCGATCCACCTCTACCTTGACGCAATCGCACCCCGCTTGGGCCATAAAGCGCCCCGCGTTGCGTATCGCCTCTTCGGGCGAAATCTGATAGCTTAGGTACGGCATGTCCCCGACGAGGTAAGTCGAAGGGGCGCCGCGGCGCACGGCCTCGGCAATGGTGACGATATGTTCCATCGTCATCGGCAGCGTCGAGGAATGACCCAGGCATACTTCGGCGTAGGTGTCGCCGACGAGCAGGGAATCGATCGCAGCTTCCTCCATGAGGCGCGCTGTGGCGTAGTCGTAGCAGGTCAGCATCGCGATCTTGCGATGCTCGCGCTTGCGCGCTCGTAGCGTGGCGATCGTGGTCTTGGTTGCCGCAGCCATGGTTCGGTGGATGAGCGTACACCCGCGCGTCGCACTTGACAAGTGTGGGCGGGCTCGTCGCTACGGGTGACATGCCCGTGACACGGACCGCGGGGCCCGCGGCGCCGTGTTACTGCGCCGACATTGGCGGGCTGACGGATCGGCAGTACCATCTCCCACATGAGCATCCGGCGCGTTTCGCACGTCGCGGCGGTGGTGTTCTCGCTGGCGTCCGCGGTGGTGAGCTATCAGCTCCTGGTGAAGCACGTAAGCGGCTCCGCGGCCGCGGGGTGGTTCGAAGCGGGTTGTCAGGAGGACACGTCGCCGGGCGCGGCGAACTGTGCAGCCGTCCTTGCAAGCCCCTACAGCTACTTCCCCCCGAAGACCTCGGACCCGGCCGATCGCCGGCCGAGATTGCCGGTGGCCTTCCTCGGATTGGCCTATTACTCGTCGCTGGCCGTTTGGCTGCTCGGCGTGGGGCGTGTGTCGCCGCAACGGCGCTGGCTGCACGCCATCCCGCTGTTGTCGATCGGGTTCGGTCTGGCGATGTCCGCCTACTTCACGGCGGTCATGTTCCGCAAGCTCGATCAATGGTGTCCGTGGTGCATGGTCACGCACGGGCTCAACGTGCTGATCGCCGCTGGCGTTGTGCTGATGTGGCCGGGGCGACCGCGAGCTGCGGCGGCCGCTACTCCGAGTACTTCCGTACGAATGGTCGCGTATCCGTCGGTCCGCGTGGTGTTTGTGACCGGTCTCGCCATCGTCGCCCTCGCGGCTGCGCAGCTCTTCCTGCTCGGCCTGAAAACATGGCGACGCCAGGTTGACATCCTCGCGGAGAGCAACAAGGCGCTGACCGCCGCCCTCCATCGCCTCAAGGGCGACGCAGACCTGCACTTTCGCAATTGGCAATCGGCAACCCAACGCGCCATCGCGATCGACGCGGATGACCCCGCGCGCATCGGGGCTGGCGCGCAGGCGGGGCACGCGACCCTCGATGTCGTGGTGTTCAGCGACTTTGAGTGTCCCATGTGCGCCCGCTTCGCAGAGTTTGTCGAGAGCCAGGCCCAGCCGCTCTTCGCGGGCCACCTGAAGGTCATCTTCAAGCACTATCCGATCGACCGGTCCTGCAACGATCGCGCCTCGCAGACCATGCACAAACACGCCTGCGAGGGCGTGGCCCTGGTCGAGGCCGCCCGGGCGCTTGCCGGAAACGACGGGTTCTGGCGGGCGCATGACTACGTATACAAACATCGCGATGCGCTCGCGGCCGGAAGACTGACCCCGCAAATGACCGCAGCGGCGATCGGCGTGGATGCCGGCGCCCTCACTGCGGCGACGCAATCCGAGCAGATGCGCCGGCGCGTCGCGGAAGACGTCGACCAGGCCAAGGTGGCGGAAGTCCGGGGCACGCCCGCCGTTTTCGTCGAGGGAAAACTCGTCGACCCGCTCGTCGTCACGGAGGTCGGCTTCTGGGATAGGCTCGCGGACATGTATTGGCAGCGCACCGGGATTCCTCGGCCCGCATCCACCAAGCCGAAAACCGCCGCTACTCCAAGTACCCCAGATCGGAAAGACGCGCCGTGACCGTCTGAAGGTCGCGCTCGGAGAATGCCTCCTCACGCGGTTGGATCTCCCCCGCTTCGCCCGCATCCTCGAACGCAACGACAGGCGGCTGCGCGAAAAGCTCCTCGATGACGCGACCCTGCATGTCCTTAGGGATCGGCAAGCCGAGCATAGCCAGAACCGTCGGGGCGCAGTCGATGATGTTCGCGGGCACGTTCTCTCGGTGGGCGACGTCCGGCCCCCACGCCGCCCAGATTCCCTCCGGCCGATGCGTGCCTTCGAGCTGGCGATAGGACGACCAGCGCGCGACCTTGCGCCCGCGGATCTTCCGCACAACCGCCAGCGATTCATGCGGAATCAATATCAGATCGGGCAGCCACGGCTGATCCTCGCGCGAGCAGCCGTACAGCTCCTCCGGCTTATGCGCGGCCGTGAAAAGGGGGATCGTCTCCCTGTTCGGTGACACGACGCGGCACTCGTCGCCGAGAAAACGCTCGCGCAACTCGTCGCGCAGCATTTCGTAGTTCGACGGATCGACGATACCCGTCGGTTGACGCCCCTTCAAGTTCACGTACAGGAACCCGGCCATGCCCGCGTGCATCACGCACGCCCGCGTCCGGCCGAAGTCCACGGCCAGGTCGTGGAGCACGTCGCCCGGGCGAGCGAACTTGCGGGTGCGCCCGCGGAGCCGGTCCCAGACGAACTTTGCCCGCGTGATCGCCGGTGAAGTGCCTGCCCGCATCGACAGGTAGCCCCAACGCTTGAGCAACAGGTTCGCCTGGACCTTGCCCTCCAGGCTCCCATGACCGTGATCCGACACGATAAGCACGGCCGCGTCATGCCTGCTCGCATAGTCCAGGAGCGTGCCGACGGCCTTGTCCGCCTTGCCGAAACACTGCTTCACCAGTTCGGTTTTCGCCGGTTCACGATCTCTGAAACGCGCGTCGATGTGCTTCCAGGTCTTGTGCTGGAGGTTGTCCGTCAGCTTGAAGACGACCATGAGCGCGTGCCAGCCGTTCTCGTCGCCGAGCCAGGTGGTCATCTCCGCTCCTTGATGGAAGCTGCGCGAGATGTAATCGATGTTCTCCCGGAACCCGCCGCGCCAGTTCGCGCGGAGAGTGGGGTCCGGAAAGCGGCGGAGGATTTCGGCCTTCAGAATTGCCGGATAAACGAAGTCGGACCGCGGTCCGGGCGTCTCGAACCCGCTCACCAAAAACCCGTTCACCGGCTTGGCCGGATAGGTCATGGGCACATTGACGCTGCCGACCCTCAGGCCCTTGTCGCCGAGGATGCTCCAGAGCGTGCGAACGTGGTCCAAGCTGAACGTGCTGTTCAGCGAGAGCTTGTTCGTGTGAACGTCGTAGCGCTCGAAGTCGATGATCCCGTGCGCGCCCGGGTTCTTACCGGTGAGGAACGTCGTCCACGCCGCCGGGGTAATCGGCGGAACCGTCGAGTGCAGGACGCCCGACGCACCGTCGGCAACCACGCCCGCAAGCCGCGGCATGTGCCCCTCGGCCATCAGCGGCCCAAGGACGTCCCAGGTCACGCCGTCCAAGCCGATGATCAGGACGCGTCGACGACCTTCGGCGCCGCTTTCGCTGCTCGGCTTTGAGACCTCAACCGCCATAGAGCCTTAGAATACGCCGCAACCACACAGTCGGCGAATCCGCAAGATCGCGACCACGCGCCTGCCCCGGCGTTGGGCGTCGATCTCAAGTGCGCTGCCCGCTCCCCCGATAGCGTGAACGAGGTTTGACTTGCGGAAATCGGGTCCGGGCGCTGTTGCCTAACAGCCCGCATGATGATACGCTCCCAGGCGTCTCGGTCCTCGGATTCGCCTGTCGGGCCTTGATTCCGAGATGGGGGGCCAGCACGCTTCGCGGGCTCAAACAAGGTGGCGCGGGTTTCTTGCCGCTGCCACAGGGTGGCACGCCGTCATGAAAATCGCCATGTTGTCGTGGGAGTCGCTGCACTCGATTCGCGTGGGCGGCATCGCCCCGCACGTCACGGAACTAGCCGCCGCTCTGCACGGGCGCGGGCACGAGATCCACGTGTACACGCGCATGGGCGAGAAGCAGAAGCCTCACGAGTGCATTGAGGGCGTTTTCTATCACCGCTGCCCGTTTGACGCTCAGCCCGAGTTCGTCACCAGCATGGAGCGGATGTCGGACAGCCTCGTGTGGCACTTGGCCGAGGAGCAGGCCTTCTCCGGGCGCGCCTACGACATCGTCCACGGGCACGACTGGCTCGTCGGGACGGCGCTGCGGCAGATCAAGAACCTGCACCACCGTCCCGTGGTCGTAACCATCCACTCGACCGAGTATGGTCGATGCGGCAACGAGCTGTTCTGGCACGGCCAGTCGCGACGCATCCGAGAGATGGAATGGGAGGCGACCTACCTCGCCAACCGGGTCATCTGCGTCTCCGAATCCTTGCGCAAAGAAGTGCAGTGGCTGTACTCCGTTCCCAAGGATAAGACGATCGCGATCTACAACGGCGTGGACGTGAGGCCCTTCGATGTCGAGGTCGACACGAAGTCCGTTCGCCGCCGCTACGACGTCGGACTCGGCGAGCCATGTGTGCTCTTCGCCGGGCGACTCGCCTGGCAGAAAGGCCCGGACCTTCTCGTCGAAGCCATGCCCCGCGTGCTGGACGAGCATCCGCGAACGAAATTCCTATTCGCCGGCGAGGGCGACATGCGCCCGGGTCTCGAAGCCCGCGCCGCCGCCGTGGGCGGAGCGAAGGCCGCGCGATTCGTGGGTTATCGCAGCGGGCGCGACTTGGTCAGCCTCTTCAAGACCGCCGACGTGGTCTGCGTGCCCAGTCGCAACGAGCCTTTCGGGATCGTTATCCTGGAAGCCTGGAGCGCTACCAAGGCGGTGGTGGCGACGCGCACCGGCGGCCCGGCCGAGTTCGTCCGTCACGGCGACACGGGCCTGACCGTACCCACCGAGATCGCCGCCATCGGCGATGGGCTCGATCGTGTCCTTTCCGACGATGAAGAGGCCCGGTTCATGGGCCGCAACGGCCGCAAAGAGGCGGAGACGCGTTTCTCCTGGGACAACATCGCATCTCAAACGGAGGCCATCTACATGTCCATTCACTCCAATGCCCGCGAAGGAACATCCCCAGGCCGTTTGGCCAAGGCCGAGGCGGCTAGCATGCCCGCCGTACCCAAGGTCACGCGCCGCAACGACCCGCGCACGACTCCCCATCCCGCCGACGGGCCCACCGGACTGGGTCTGAGGCCCGAAGGCGAAACGCTCGGCCCGACCGCTGGTCGCGAGCCGACCGAGGAGCAGATCCGCCGCCGCGCGTACCAGATCTACATGGCCCGCGGCTGCACCCCCGGCGACCCCATGGCCGACTGGCTCCAAGCCGAACGCGAACTCCGCGGCGAGCGGTAATCGCGTCGCATTCGCCGCGACGAATCTGCGACTACGCCCGTTGCTCGATGGAGGGCACGTGGCGGAGGGGGGGGCCGGTGTAGCGGCTCAAGGGGCGGTAGATGCGGTTGTGCTGGATTTGCTCGATGTAGTGGGCGCACCAGCCGGCGATGCGGCTGCACGCGAACAACGGTGTGTACAAATCCGGCGGCAGGCCGAGGAGGTAGTACACCATGCCGCAGGGGTAATCGACGTTTGGGTAGATGGGGTTTTCCTTGGTGACCATGGGGTCTTTGATGGCGTCGTAGATGGCCACCAAATCCTGGCGGCCCTTCACTTCGGCGAGCTTGCGCATTTCGCGTTCGAGGATGGCGGCGCGGTGATCGCCGTGCTTATAGACGCGATGCCCGAAGCCCATGACCTTTTCTTTTTTCGCCAGCGCGTCGCGGACCCAGGCGCCCGCCTCCTTCGCGTTGCGGAAGCGCAAGATCATGGCGATGGCCTCTTCATTGGCCCCGCCGTGCAGCGGGCCCTTGAGGGCGCCGATCGCGCTGACCGTACAGGAGGTCATGTCCGAGGCCGTCGAGGCGACCACGCGATTGGTGAATGTGCTGGCGTTGAAGTCGTGCTCGGCGTAGAGCACGAGGGTGAGGTCGAGGATGCGGGCGGAGAGGTCGTCGGGCTCCTTGCCGTGGAACATGTAGAGCATCTGGTGGGCGTGGGACATGCCCGGCTTGGGCATGATGGGCTCCTTGCCGTTGAGCAGGCGATATCGCGCCGCGACCACATCCGAGGCGACGGCGAGCAGCCAGGTGGCCCGGCGGCGCAGGGCCTCGACGGTCTGCCCCTGCACGGGGTCGAAGTGGCTGGCCATGGAGATGCAGGTGCGGAGCACGGACATCATGGGCACGCCGCCGTGGGGGATCATCCGCAGGCTGTCCAGGACTTCCCTACGCAGGCCGTGGAACTCGCCGAGCTGTTCGCGGAACCACTTGAGCTGCGCGGCGGTGGGAAGCTCGCCGTAGAGCAGCAGATAAGCCACGTCGCCGAAGACGGCCTTCTCGGCCAGCTCGGCGATGGGGTACCCGCGATACAGCAACTGCCCCTGATCGACGCAGCAGATGCTCGTATCGCCGACGACGACGTTTTCCAAACCTTGACGATCAAGCTCGATGATCTCAGAACCCATGCGGCTCTCCTGTGCGCCGGGGACCTTCGCTTGAGTGCCGTAGGCACGATTGAGAATAGCCCCGCGTTTCAACGCGGGGTCAGGGGCCCGCCTGTGGTCCCTTAGTCCCGGAGGGACGATTGAACCTGCTCGACCGTGCCTACGGCACTCGGCTGAAAGCGCCCCATTGTTCCCGGCGTTGAAACGCCGGGCTATTCTCAAGGCGTCCCACCGGGACGCCAAACACGACGGCGATCGCCATGGGACGCCAGCCGACGGAAATCGCCATGACAGGAAAACCGAGGCCCCGTCACGGCGGCTGAACGCGGTAGTCTATCAGGTCGTACAGCTCCTGGCGAGTCTGCATGCGGGCCACGATCGACCGCTGGGAGCGCTCTCGTTTCAGCGCCGCCAGCGCCTCCTCGACCGCCTTCATGGCGATGCGTTGCAGCGAGACGGGGAAGATCACCAGGCGATAGCCCATGGCCGCGAACTCATCGACCATCAGCATCGGAGTCTTACCAAATTCCGTCATGTTCGCCAGCAGGATGGTGGGCACGTCGCGGGCAAAGCGAGCGAATTCCTCCCGCGATTCGAGGGCCTCGGGGAAGATGCCGTCGGCCCCGGCTTTCAGGTAGGCATGGGCGCGACGGACGGCCTCGTCATACCCCGCGACGCCGCGGGCGTCCGTTCGGGCAAGGAGCAGGAAGTCCTTGCTGCTCTTGGCCGCCGCGGCCGCGGCAATCTTCTCCGTGAACTCCTCAACCGGCACGAGCTTCTTGCCTTCCAGGTGCCCGCATCGCTTGGGAAACTCCTGATCTTCCACATGAATGCCGCTGACCCCGGCGGCCTCGAGCGCGCGGACCGTCCGGGCCGCGTTCTCCGGCCCGCCGTAGCCGGTGTCCGCGTCGGCAAGGATGGGGATGGTCGTTGCGTTCGCCATGTGCACAACGTGGTCGCGTGATTCGCTGAGCGTCATCAGTCCGACGTCCGGCACGCCGCCGACGCTGTTGGCCAGCACCGCCCCGGAGGCATACATGGCATCGAACCCGGCGCGCTCGATCATCCGCGCGGAGAGCGCATTGAACGCCCCCGGCAGCATCACCGTGCCTTGGGAAATGAGCTGCCGAAGCCGTGTCGATCGCTGGTGGATCGGGAGAATCATACCTCAGGTCCTTTAATCAGAGCCGCGACCGGCAGGAGCGGTGTCGCCCCGTCACCATCATCCAACACAACGTCGCTGGCGCTCCGTGCTCTGATCGTCGCGCATGCGCCGGGAGGGATTCGAACCCCCGCCCGTCGGATTAGAAATCCGATGCTCTATCCATCTGAGCTACCGGCGCGGCTGATCCATCAGCCTATTGTAAAGCCGGTGCAGTTCCTGGACCATCGTTCGCCAGTCGAACATCGATAGGCATCGCGTTCGGCCGCATTCGCCCAGGCGCTTTCGCAAAGAAGGGTCCATTGCAAGCTGAACGATCGCATCGGCCAGCCCGGCCACGTCGTCGTAGCGCACCAGCAACCCGGTTTCCCCGTGGATGACCACCTCCGGGGCGCCGTCGTTATCGAAGCTGACCGCGGGGACCTGCATGAGCAAAGCCTGCACGACGGCCCTCGGCAACCCCTCCCAGCGCGAGGCGTGTACGAGCACGTCCAATCCGTTGAGCAACGACGGAATTTGCTCGGGCTGGACCAATCCGAGCAAGTGCGTGCGCTGTCGGAGGCCGATCGTACGAAGCTCGGCCTCGTATCTGGGGCGATGGGCGCCGTCGCCGATCCAGACGAATCGTAACCTCTGCAACCGTGCCGCGGCCAGAGGCATCGCCGCCAGGATCTCGTCGTACCCCTTGTTCTCGAAAAGGCGCGCGATCGTGCCGACGACGACTTCGTCGTCCGCCACGCCCCACGCTCGTCGATGCTCCGCGCGCAGCTCGATGTTGGGCTGGAAACGCTCCGTTTCGATCCCCGACCGGATGGTCGAGAACCGCTCGCGAGGGGCGATGCCCGCAGCGACGGCTTGCTCGATCATCGCGTCGGCCACGGCCACGAAATGGGTCGTGTAGCTTGCGGCGCGTCGCTCCAGAAAGCGATACATACCCCGCACGAGTCGAGGCTGCGTGCGGTTGAAGCTCATCCCATGGATCGTATGAACGATGACCGGCACGTTGGCCGCCCGCGCGGCGGATCGCCCCACGATCCCCGCCTTGCTGCTGTGCGTGTGAACCACGTCGGGTCGGAGTCGTCGGAACGTGCGGCGAAGTTCGCGGCGAGCGAGAAGGTCCTGCACGGGCGAAACGGCGCGGCCCATCGCTGGCAAACGGATCAGCTCGCAGCCCGCTTCCTCGGCCTTGTCCCACAACGACCCCTCCGGGCCGGTTTCCTCGCCCGCGATGAGCGTCACGTCGTGGCCGCGCTCGGCCAAGCCTCGGCAGGTCAGCACGGTGTTTTCCTGCGCCCCACCGATGATCAGCCGAGTGATGACGTGACAGATACGCATCAGAATGCCGAATAGCCAATATCGAATAGCGAATTGGCGGAGGGCAGCTCATTCATAATTCGCTATTCGCAATTCGCCATTCGCCCTTAGCAGTCGCGCCGGATACTTCACCCAGCGCAAACACAGTCCCCTTGCCGGCACCGTCGGCCCTGCGTCGGAGCGCTCCGCGCCGGCCAGCACCTCGGCCACGCGCTGCGGCGCCCACTGTCCTCGTCCCACGTTGATCAGCGTGCCCACCATGGTGCGGACCTGCTTATAGAGGAAGCCCGTGCCCTCTACGTCGATACGAATCTCGTCGCGATGCCGTTCGACCCCGCAGCGCAGCACGGTCCGTACGGTGGTTTCACGGACGTTGCCGCCCTTGCCGGCCATGGCCGCGAAGTCCTTCTCGCCGATAAAGTGACGCGCCCCTTCGCGCATCCGTTCCACGTCCAACGATTCCCAGAAATGATAGGTGTGTCCGTGGGTCGCGCTCTCCACGGGCCGACCGGGGGCGTTGTGAATGCGGTAGCGGTACAGCTTGCTGATCGCGCTGCGCGTGGCATGAAAATCCGAGTGCACGTGCCGAACGCCGATGATCGAAACGTCCTTAGGCAGACGTGATCCGACGGCATGGCGGAATCGCTCGACATCCAGGTCGCACGTCGTGCGGAAGCTGCTGACGTGTCCGGCCGCATGGACCCCCGTATCCGTACGGCCGCTGCCTAGCAGATCGACCTGATGCCGGACCACCCGACGCAGGGCCTGCTCCAGGACGCTCTGCACAGTCCGCAGCTCAGGTTGATTCTGCCAACCGTGAAACTCGGTTCCGTCGTACGCGACCCACAGCGCAATCGTCCGTTCCACGCCCGACGATGGTAGATGCGCCGCGCCCGCCTAACAACATTGACAGTCACGGGAGGGCGAGGCTCCTGCCGAGCCGTGGAGCTCTTGCAGGAGTCCCGCAAACGGGTCGATAATAGTATGACTGGCCGACGCCGCGCGGCTGGTAGGCGTCCAACGGGGCAGCTCATCCATGCTGAAAGTCATTTGCGTCTGCGGCGCTCGACCCAATTTTATGAAGGTGGCGCCGCTCGTCGATGCGCTGCGTCGCACCGCGGGCGTGGAGGCGTTTCTGGTGCACACCGGCCAGCACTACGACGAGCGCATGAGCCGTTCGTTCTTCGGTGACCTGGGCATCCCCGAGCCGGACGTGAATCTCGAGGTCGGGAGCTGCTCGCACGCCGTGCAAACCGCGGAAGTCATGAAGCGTTTCGAGCCGGTGTGCGTGGAGCGGCAGCCCCAGTGGGTCGTGGTCGTCGGGGATGTGAACAGCACTCTGGCCGCAGCGCTCACGGCCTGCAAACTCGGCGTGAAGGTGGCGCACGTCGAGGCCGGCCTGCGCAGCTTCGATCGCACCATGCCGGAGGAGATCAACCGCGTCCTGACCGATGCGGTCAGCGACCTGCTCTTCGTCACCGAACCCAGCGGCGTCGAGAACCTTTGCCGCGAAGGGATCGCCGACGGAAAAATCCACCTGGTCGGCAATGTGATGATTGATACCCTCCTCCGCAGTCGTGCCCGGGCGGAGAATTCGTTGATCCTGCGCGACTTGGAGCTGCGAACCCGTCAGTATGCCGTGGTCACGCTGCATCGCCCGAGCAACGTGGACGAGCGGCATTCATTCGGCGGGATCCTGGAGGCCTTGCAGACCATCGCCCAGGATATGCCGGTGATCTTTCCCATCCATCCACGATCCCGGAAGAACCTGGAGTCCCTGGGATTGGCCCAGCGGGTAACGAAGCACGGGGGCCTTCGACTGCTGGAACCTCTCGGCTACCTCGATTTTCTCAAACTCATGACCGACGCAGCCGTAGTACTGACGGATTCGGGCGGGATTCAGGAGGAGACGACCATCCTCGGCGTGCCCTGCCTGACCCTGCGTAACAACACCGAAAGGCCCATTACCATCACGCAAGGAACGAATCACCTGGCCGGCACGACGACGCAAGGAATTCTCGACGCCTATCATGCAATAAGGCAGCGGCCCGCCTCCGCGGTTCGGGCGCCCGATCTCTGGGATGGGCACGCCGCCGAGCGCATCGTCGCGGCGCTGGTGAGCGCACCGAGTCGCATGTCGGGTGGCATCAAGCGCAGCGCCGCCATGCCCGGGGAGGGCCCACGAACATGAACATCTCCGTGGTGGGCACCGGCTACGTCGGCCTGGTCGCGGGGGCGTGCTTCGCGGACAGCGGCCACCGAGTCATCTGCGTGGACTGCGACGAACGCAAGGTGCGGCGCTTGGCGGGGGGCGAAATCCCCATCTACGAGCCCGGGCTTTCGGAAATTGTCCTTCGCAATCAACGCCTCGGTCGCTTGACTTTCACCACGGACCTTGCCGCCGCGGTGCAGAAGAGCCGCATCGTCTTCATTGCCGTGGGCACGCCGCAGGCCGCTGACGGCTCCGTCGATCTCACCGCCATTCTTCAAGTCGCCGTGTCGATCGGGAAGTCCATGGATGGATACCGCGTCGTAGTCATGAAAAGCACCGTGCCCGTCGGGACGCACCGAAAAGTGTCCGAGGCCATCGGCGCGCAGACGGACCATCCGTTCGACTACGTGAGCAATCCGGAGTTCCTCAAGGAAGGCGCCGCCGTGGAGGACTTCACCCGGCCCGACCGCGTCATCATCGGGGCCACAAACCCGGCGGTCATCGAGATCATGCGCGAGCTGTACGGCTCCTTCATGCGCCGCGACGAGCGCATCTTCATCATGGACCCGGCCAGCGCGGAAATGACCAAGTACGCGGCCAACGCCATGCTCGCCCTGCGCATCTCCTTCATGAATGAGATCGCCGGACTCTGCGAGAGACTCGGCGCCGACGTGGAAAGCGTCCGCCGCGGCGTGGGATCGGATTCGCGCATCGGAAGCGCCTTCCTGTTTCCCGGAGTCGGGTTCGGCGGCTCGTGTTTTCCCAAGGACATCAGCGCGCTGTTGCACATGGCCAAGTCGGTGGAGCACCAGGCGATGCTCGTCGATGCCGCCCAGGAAGTGAACCTGCGGCAGCGCCAGCGGTTCGCTCGCAAGGTCATTGACTTCTTCGGAGACGGCTGCCCAAAGACGACCTTGGCTGTGTGGGGCCTGGCGTTTAAGTCGTGGACGGACGACATTCGTGAGTCGCCGGCGATCGCCTCGGTGCGGATGTTCTTGGAAAAGAAGATGCGCGTTCAAGCCCACGATCCGCAGGCCATGTCCGCAGCCACAGCCGAGTTGGGGAGCGGCGTGACATTCTGCGACGATGCCTATCAGGCTCTGGACGGGGCCGATGCGCTCGTGGTCTTTACGGACTGGCCGCAGTTTCGCACGCCCGACTTCGATCTCGTCGCCGCGAAACTGCGCCGCAAGGTGATCTTCGACGGCCGCAACCTCTACGATCCGATCTCCCTATCCAAGAAGGGATTTCAATACCATTGCGTCGGTCGGCCGTATCGCAGTCCAGGTTAGGGGTCGCAGCATATGCCCACAGTTCTCGTCACCGGCGGCGCGGGGTTCATCGGGTCGCACCTCTGCGACGCTCTCCTGCAAAACGGCGATCGCGTCATTGCCCTGGACAATTTCGATGATTTCTATGACGCCGACGTCAAACGCCGAAACCTCGATGCGGCCTCGCGCCACGCTCATTTCCGCCTTGTTAAGGGTGACATTCGCGACGTACCTACGGTGGAGCGTGTCCTGTCGCCGGACGTTGACGTGGTCATTCACCTGGCGGCGCGGGCGGGAGTGCGCCCATCGATCGACGATCCGCTGGTCTACCAGGATGTGAACGTCCGCGGCACTCTGGTGTTGCTGGAGGCCTGCCGAAAAGTGCCCGGTATCCGCTTCATTTTCGGGAGCAGCTCCAGCGTCTATGGGAACAACTCCAAGTTGCCGTTCGCGGAGAACGACTGCGTGGACTCGCCGCGGTCACCTTACGCGGCCACCAAGCTGGCGGGCGAGCTGCTGTGCAAGGCCTATCACAACTTGTACGACATGGACATCACCTGCCTGCGTTTCTTCACCGTGTACGGCCCTCGGCAGCGTCCCGATCTGGCGATTCACAAGTTTGTTCGACTGATCGAGGCGGGGAAGCCGCTCCCCGTCTTCGGCGATGGCTCCATGGCCCGCGACTATACCTACATTGACGACATCGTCGCCGGTGTTCTCGGCGCCGTCCGCCAGTGCAGCGGCTGGCATGTTTATAACCTCGGCGGCGCTCACCCCATTTCCCTCGACGATCTCGTATCGCACATCGAACGTGCCACAGGCCGCAAAGCAATCCGCGAGCGCCGCCCGCCACAGCTCGGCGACGTGGCCCGCACCTACGCCGACATCACCTTGGCGGCCCGAGATTTTGGGTTCCACCCGCGTACGAGTTTTTCCGGGGGCCTCGCTTGCTTCGTTCAATGGTTCCGAAAGCAGCCGCGCCCCGCCCCGATGCGCTCTGCGGAACCCGTCGCCGCTTCCTCATTCTGATCGTGCACGTCGCTTACATTCATCAGCACTTTTCGACGACGCGGGGGGCGACGGGCACGCGCTCCTATGAAATGAGCAAGCGACTCCTACGCGCCGGGCATCGCGTCACCATGATCTGCGGCGAGTATCAAGCCGGTGACCAGGCATCTTCATCCGGCAATCGCGTCGAGGAGCTGGAAACGGGCGGGATTCGCGTCTTGCGCGTGGCCGAGCGGTATGCCAATCGAATGGGGTTCGCCCGCCGCGTCCTGGCATTTGGCCGCTTCGCCCGCACTGCGACCGGCTTGGTAAAGAAACTGGATGCGGACATCGTCTTCGCGACCTCAACGCCGCTCACCGTCGGCATCCCCGGAATGAAGGGCGCCAAACACCTACGCAAGCCGTTCGTGTTTGAAGTCCGCGACCTCTGGCCGGAACTGGCCATCGCCCTTGGAGTAATCAAGAACCCCCTCCTCAAGGCGTACACGCGCCGGCTCGAACGTTCCATCTATCGCGCCGCCCATCACATCATTGCCCTGGCCCCGGGGATACGGGAGGGCATTTGTCGCACGGGCGTTCCAGCGGAGCGCGTCTCGATGATTCCCAACAGTTGCGATCTCGATGTATTCGCCCCCGCGGACGATAGAGTCTTGGATGAACGGTTCGGCGCGCCTGACGATTTTCGTCTGGCCTTTGCCGGCGCACACGGATTGGCCAACGGCCTCGACGCCGTTCTCAACGCCGCTGCTGAACTCAAGCGCCGCGGGATCAAGGGCATCCGCTTCGTGTTCATCGGCGACGGCGGGCTCAAAGCTGGACTGATGCAACGAAGCCGTGAGGAGGGTCTCGAGCCGTACGTTTCCTGGGTCTCCCCCATCCCCAAGGACCAATTTGCCAAGGTTCTTCCGCGAATGCACGTGGGGATGATGATCCTCAAGAACGTGCCGGCATTCTACTACGGCACGTCGCCGAACAAATTCTTTGACTATATCGCCGCCGGCCTGCCGATTCTGAATAACTACCCGGGCTGGCTGGCGGAGTTGATTGCCCAGAACCACTGCGGCGCGGTGGTGACGCCGGATGATCCATCCGCGTTCGCCGACGCTGTGCTGAGACTTCGCGAGCGGCAGGACGAGTTGCCCGCCATGGGCCGCCGCGCTCGCCAACTCGGCGAACGGGAGTTCTCGCGCGACGTTCTCGGGGCACAGCTCGTCTCCGTATTGGAGAAGGTCCACCATGACCACCGCTGCGGACAATCCTAGGCGCCCTCCGGATGGCGACCGTCAACCGGCGCAGCGCGTGCCGAATGCGCTGACCGTGGACGTGGAAGACTGGGTGCAGTCCGTTTTCGATCCCACGGCCGCGCTGACCGACTGGTTCATCCATAACACTCGAAGGGTGTTGGAACACCTCGCCGAGAGGGATGTCCGTGCTACGTTCTTCGTTCTCGGGCTCGCCGCCCGCAAGGCGCCGAACCTGGTGCGGGAGATCCAAGCGGCGGGCCACGAAATCCAAAGCCACGGCTACGCTCACCGGCCCATTCACCACATGACCCCTGCACAGTTTCGCGAAGATGTGCTCCAGGCCAAGCACATTCTGGAGGACACCATCGGCCGCTCCGTCACAGGCTACCGCGCCCCCGCCTTCTCGATTACGCTCGGAACCCTGTGGGCGTTGGACGTTCTCGCCGAATGCGGCTACGAGTATGACTCATCCATTTTCCCGGTTCGCATGCGACGATACGGTATTCGTGGGGCCGCCCGGTTTGCCCACCGAATCCCCACTCGCGACGGACGGACCCTCCTTGAACTTCCCGTGGCCTGCGCGCGTGTACTAGGGCGGACGTGGCCAATGGGCGGCGGCGGGTACTTCCGCCTCTTGCCCTATTCGTTCATCCGCCGCGGCATTGATCGCATCAACCGAGCCGGCCAAAGCGCGGTCATCTATATGCACCCCTACGAATACAACCCCCAGGAACTTCGTAGCCTTCCTGTTCGCGTCCCCGCCGGCTTGTTTGTCCATCAGTACCTAGGCAGGTCCGGGTTCCGCAACAAACTGGATCGGCTTCTGTCGGAGTTCGCGTTCACGACAATGAGCGAGGTTGCGGCGTCCTTACCCTCGGTCCCTTTGCGCGCCTACCGCAGCCGTATGGGCGTCGAGACGAGCGCTAAGGTATACCGGCGAATCGCCGGGGCCGCAGCGCTGCAGTCGTAGCTCGTACACGGCCTCGCCTTGGCAAAGCTCCCACTGCTCCGTCACGTCATCGTCCGCTTTTTGCGACGCACGAACTGATTGGCCAAGCCCAATGACCGTGAGCAGGCGCTGTGGCAACGTAGAACGAACTTCCGCGGTGACCGTGGGAATCGGCACGCAGGACGAGTAGTACGGTGCGGCCACTCCGGACACGTCGCGCCCCTCCGTCTTGCCGTGAGATACGCTCACTGACGGCCGATCGCCGGAGGCGGTACATATGTGAATCTCCACCGGCCCATGCGGCGTCCGAAGCGACACCGCATCGTCTAACACTTCATAGTGATAATCCGCCAGGTGCCATCGCACGGTGAGCAGATGCGAGCCGCCGCCGACAAAATCGTCCACGACTATCCAAAGATCATTCCTTATCGCCACAACCGATCGACGGTGGAGGACTTGCCAAGGGCGCCGGTCATAATCATACTCCTCCCCCTCGAATACCTGTTCGCCATCGGCAGCTCGCGCGGAAAACCGTTTGCACTTCGCTCGCGGAAAGGGAACAAAGAGAAAGCGTGTGATCCATTTCGCCGTTTCCAACCCGTCGATCACAACCGCGTTGTGCGTACGCCGCAAACCAAAATACCGCTCCAGTTCCGGCCTTTGCGGCGCATAGTATTGATAGGTTCCGCAGTCGCCCAGCACGTTCACTCCCTTCCACCATAAATCCACGTGCAAAGGGTCGCATTGCCCCGGACGGTCGCGATACTCGTGACAGCGAATCATGGCCCAGGAGTCGCCTCTGGAGAGCTTATAGTAGCCGCCGATGGGGAAGGAGGCTGCGGCATCGGGTTTGCGGGTCATGTGCGGCGCGGCCAAGGCATCTTTACCAAACAGCCACAACACCTCCTCGTCCCAAGGCCCCGCGCCGAGCAGTCTCTTTCGATGTACGAGGTAATGTGCCGATTGGAGGACGGGTCGATAGTCGCTCGCGTCGCACTCCGTCAGGGGAAGCACACAGGCCCCATCGTTATGACCATAGTTCGGGGCGCGCCCCGATACGCGATCGCCCATCTGATGGAGGAACTCGGCGGCCAGGCCGGCTCGATCGTAGATACTCCTCTCAAAAGGCTGGTCTATCAGCTCCGCTAGGCGCATGCTCAGTACAGCGACGTGGAGCAGCACACGATGGTAGTTCATCGAATGCTGTATATAACTGCCGTCCGCGTACACCTGACGCCGAATGCCTCGGGCAAAGACCGTCCGGCCAAGATGGGACCACTGCGGCGCCTCGTGGAACTCCGGAAAAAGGTGACTGATTAGAATCAAGCCGCAAGCCTCGGACAGTGCGTGGTTGTTGTTCTGCGATAAGGCGTATTCGATGTGCCGCGAAATCCTGTATCCCGTCGCCCACGCAAGCCGGGCGAATTGCAGCCAGCGGTCCGCCGTCGTCTCCATATCGTTGGCCAGCGCCCAGAAGGCGATGGCCACCGCGATGAAGCGAACTGCGCTCTCTTGACCACACTTCCATTGGAACCCGGAGAATGGCGGGCACGCCGCCATCCACGAGTCCACCCACCGCCAAAAGAGCGCGCCCGCGCCGACGTCGAGGCCCCTGGCTCGGGCACGCGCCAAGTCAAAGGCCCAAGCTCCGCGCGACGGCTCCCACAGGACCCTGGGGTCGCCTTGCTCGGGCAGGAAATCCGGAATGTCGCACCAAGCGTCTCGGCTGTTTCCGCGCGTGTCGTCGAATGGATTGTGATACCAGTCGATGGGCTCGGGAGACGCCCTGTGCAAAAAATAGACGCAGTGGTCCTTCGCCAGCAGCCCCAAACGCTCCGTCAATGTGGGCCGGCGTTCGAACTCACATCGCCGTAATGATTCCGGTATCGTCGGCGGTTGCCCTAATGGGAACAAGAAGGGCGCGGGCTTTTCTTTCTTGTAGGCGACGTAGTCCGCGATCGGACGCGGGGTTTCCGGTCGCAAGATGTCATCAAGCTGTATGGACGCCCACGGGCGGGCCTTGAAGAGCCGTCTTGTGTAGCCGAGTTGATGGCGCAGCGCTAGTGCCGCGCGGCGGCGAACAACTCCCGGTCCGAGATACCGCAGGGCGTAATAGGCTTTTAGAAGAGGATTCACGAAACGAGTGCTTCGGAGCGTGCACGCCTGTCGGAAACGAGGCGTGGGTCTTGCAGTGAGATCGGCCTTCGCTCGCGAATAGACTGCACGGCCGCGAGCGTCGCCTCCGTCACCATGGCTATCTCCTCAAACGGAATCAGCGGCGGCCCGCCCTCCGCGACTCGGCGCAAGAACGTCGAGATCTCATCGACGTGCCCTTTGTTCTGGCGAATTCGCATCTTGGGCATCCCCGGCCAATCATAGGCGTGCAACCGACGCCAGTTATCGATCGTGACCGCTCGACCGTCGCTGAACACCTCGATGCGCTCCTTGGGATAGGACCGCGGTCCGTTGCACCAATAGTCGACCGTTCCAATGGAGCCGTCCGCCAGTCGAAGCGTAATCGTCGCAGTCTCTTCCAGAGATCGCTGCGTCTGCGGGGCCACGGCCATCGCGTTGATTTCCACGACCGGCGCGCGTGTCAGAAAAACTACCAAATCAATGAAATGGCACCCCTCGCCGATGATGCGTCCGCCGCCGGATGCGGGATCGTTCGCCCAATGGTCCGCCGGTATCGCGCCGGCATTGACCAGGACACGAATCGTCATCGGCCGTGTCCGCCCCGCCAGTTCCTCTCGAACCTTAACCGCGTGCGGGGCGAACCGGCGGTTGAAGCCGACCAGCAGCTGCAAGTCCGGCCTGTCCAAATACACCCCTCGCACTTGTTCCAGCCCGTCTTCGTCGATGGCCAGTGGTTTCTCTACGAACACATGCTTTCCATGGGAGATCGCCTCACTGACCATCCGCGCATGATCCCCATGACGCGTGGCGATGAAAACAACATTGATCGCCGAGTCCTCGAGGAGCTCACGATAGTCAGCCGTTGTGCGTTCGACCTCGAACTTCCGCCCCGCGTGTACTCCGCTTACTCCAATGGCGCTGGCGATGGAGCGTATCAGGACCCCGCAGCGGCGCAGTTCAGGGAGAAGGACCAGTTTGGTGAATTGGCCAGCTCCGATCACTCCCACAACCGGCCATGACACCGGCGCCGACCTCGCGGGCCGCTCCCGCAAGATCATCGTTCGCTCGATGGGCGCGGGCGCGTCCGGATAAGTCAGCAGAATCCCCATTGCACTCGGCTGGGAGAGCGCATCTCCATAAGCCTCGCCCGCCCGTCCGTGCGGGAAACGATGCGAAATCAGAGAGCGCACTTCGATCCGCTCGTCCGCCAGGGCGCTCAGCACGGCCTCAAAGTTGCGCGCCACCGTCCATCGCACATAAGGGAGCGGATAGTCGCGCGCTCCATTCTCATAGTAGGGATCGTGCCGTCCCGGGCCATACGAGCAGGAAACCTGGAAAGTCAGCTCTTTCTCATAGAAATCGCTGCGCCGCAGATTCAACCCTACGACGCCGACCAGCACGATCCGGCCGCGTTTGCGACACATCTGCGCCGCTTGGTGGATGACTTCGTCGGTCTCGGCGGACGCAGCGATTACGACGCCGTCCACGCCGCTTCCGCCTGCGAGCGCAACCGCGGCGGCCACGGGATCGCTGCCGGTAACGGTCACCGCGTGGAACCCCATCCCCCGCGCTCGCTCGCACCGCGCCGGGTTCGCGTCAAGTGCAATCACTCGACAGCCGTGTCCGCGCAGGAACTGTGCCGCAAGCAGACCAACCAACCCCAAGCCGACGACCGCAAAGTTCTCCCCGAACGTCGGCTGTGCAAGACGCACGCCATGCAGAGCAATGGCCCCGAGCACGGTGAATGCCGCCGCCTCATCCTCCACGCCGTCAGGCAGCTTCGCCGCGAGCGTCACGGGCACGTGGACGATTTCGGCGTGCGGGCCGTTCGAGGCCGCCCGATCGCCCACACGAAACCCCGTCACTCCCGACCCGACTTCCAGGACCCTCCCGACATTGCAGTAACCAAGCGGAAGCGGCTCGTCGAGGCGGTTGAACACGGCCTCGAGCGTCGGCACGAGGCCGTCGGCGCGAACCTTCTCCAGGACTTGCCGCACCTTCTCGGGCCGCGCCCGCGCCTTGCCGATCAAACCGGCTTGACCAAACTCCACCAACGAGCGCTCCGTCCCCGGAGAGATGAGGCTGCACGTGGTTTGAATGAGCAGGTGCCCGGGCCGCACCATCGGGCAGGGAACCTCCGCGACCTCGATCTCACCCGTTCGCAGGTTTTGCAGGACTTGCTTCAAGAAACTCTCCCCCCCTCTCCCGCCGGGAGAGGGGTCGGGGGTGAGGGCTACCCTTTTCGCAGCATCGCCTCGATCTCATCCATCGCATCGGCCGTAATCGAATCCCAGTCGCGGAAAAATGAAGTCATCCGCGCCTCTCCCGCAGCCACCAGTTCCCCTCGCAGCGTCGGCGAGGTCTTCAGCCCGAGGATCGCGTCGCGAATCGACGCCGGATCAAGCGGGTCGAAGTATCGGGCCGCGGGCCCACAAACATCGCGGGCGAAGTCGAGGTCGCTGGTAAGGATCGGCCGGCGAAACTGCATGGCCTCGAGATAGGTCCCGCTGAACGACTCCAACCGGGTAGGCAGAATCAATCCATCGCAATGCGCGAAATACCCGGCCAGCTCCGCCTGCGTCACCGGCCCCACGTTGATCAGATGATCTCGACACCGCGGATCGGCGAGTTGTTCGAGGAACCGCGCCGCCGATGGATGGTCGCTTGCTGCGGTGGTCAGCACGATCGCCACGTCCCGTAAGTCCTCCGCGTAACGCCGGAACACCTCCGCCAGCGCTTCGAGGTTCTTATGCGCATAGTACTTCGTCAGGCAGAAGAGCACGAACTTCGCGTTCAGCCGATCAAACACCGCCGGCTTGGCGGTGGCATCTCCTCCCAGCGTCATTTGCGACACGGCGTTAGGCATGATCGCCGTCCGTCCCGCATACCTGAACGTCTCGCGAAACCGGTCGCACGCCGTTCTTGTCTGGCAAAAGACGAGCTGCGTGGACGGCAGGCACCGCCCCAGCCGTCGTCGGCCGATCGCGTTGAGCAAGCGGTACCGAAACAGCTCCATCCGCTGAAACTGAGGCCCATAGATGTAGTGCGGTTTGTGTACCAGAACCGCCTGGAAACACCCCGGACGCCGCAGACCGAAATTCCCCAGGCCCCATACCACGTCCGGCCCGTATTCTCGCACGGCTTGGGGCAGCTCGCTTCGCTCATATCGATATTGCCGTGCCCAGCCTTCACCGCGATCGAAATAGCGGCTTTCGGATTGCGACGGCTTGGGGACGTCCTCGTATCCGACGCCCCTGGGCATGAAAAGCAGGTAGCGATGCGCGGGTCGCACGCGCCCGAGCGCCGCAATCACGTTTCGCCCCACGGACAATCCGCCGGCCGCGCGGAGATTGTGCGCAAGGATCGCCACCCGCCGGCTTTGGTTCGCTGGACCCTCGCTCATCGTGGCCCACGATCGCTGGTCCGAGACGCCAATCCCCGCAGCAGACCCAGCATCCTCCCCCCCACTGCCTCAAAGGAATAACACTCGTCGATCCAGCGCTTCGACTTCGCCCGCAGTTGCTCGGCCGTCGACGCGTTCTCCAGGATTGAAAGGATGTTCCCGGCCATGGTGCGGTAGTCGCCGATGTGGCACACCAGCGCCACGCCCGCCTGCTCCGCCTCCAGCGCCACGCCGACTCGCGTCGACGCCGTGGGCACACCGATGCAGAAGGCCTCGATCAGCGCCTTTCCATACGTTTCATTCTCCGAGGAGAAAACGTGAACGTCGGCAGCCGCGAGCAGTGGGGGGATCGCTTCCTGCCGAACCATCGCTTCCGTGAACATCACGTGATCTTCGAGCCCTAACTGCCCGATCAAGCCGCGCAGCGGCGCCGCACTATATTGCCCGGGACAGCAAACGAACACGCCCGGAAGACGCTCCTTCACGATCGCCGCGGCGCGAAGCAGGGTGTCATGGCGCTTGGCGGGCAGGAGCGACGCCGGATACACCAGGATCGGCCGGCCCTTCGCCTTCGCCGCCGCTACCGGCGCGAACTCGGCCGGCATCGGCTGCTCCGCCGTTCGCCGCCACCACGCCACGTCCACAGGCGTGGGCACGAGTTCCACCAGTTCCGGCCGTACGCCCGCCGCGTTCATCTGCCGGCGCTCGATTTCACACTGGATCCAAACCTGGTCGCTGTGCCGGTTGACCGCGTAGGCCGCCAGACGCCGCGCCAGTCCCGCGTAGAACGTCGTGTTCCGTACACTCTGCAGCCACCATACGACCCACGGATCGCCCCGCCTTCGCCCACGCGACTCCGCGGCGTGACCGACCGTCGTCACCACCGCGACATCCGGGCGCCATTGGTCATACACACTGGCGAGCTCCCCCGAGGGTCGCAGCAGTTGAGGCACGCCCGTGCGCCGCAGCCCCGGCACATCCACGAAGGGCACGTCCGCGTCTTTCAGCGTATCGAACAACCCCGGCGTAGCCTCTCCGTCGCAACCGGTCATGATCACATCGACGCCCTGACGCTTCAGCCACACCGCCAGCTGCACGAACTGGAAGGCCAGGCCAAAGCCTGGAGTCGACCCGGTAATCAGCACCTTCAGCGACATGGGTCTTTGGTTCATTGCGGGATTCGTGGTTCCAACGCGCGGTGAAGCGCTTGGCGATATCCTTCCTTCATCGGAAACCGCTGACGCCAACTGTCGAGGACCTCGCGGCTGGCTCGTCCCATGGATTCGCGAAGGTCGCGCCGCTCCGCCAGTCGGCGCAGCGCTTCGCAAAGTTGAGCCACGTCTCCCGCGGGATAGATGAATCCGCTGCGCTTCGCACTGATGAGGTCCGGACCCGCGCCCACCGCGTCACTCGCCACGATGGGCAGGCCCGCCAGCGCCGCCTCGTTGATCACCAGACCCCACGCCTCCGCACGAGACGGCATGACGAAGATATCGGAGCTGACTAGCAACTCGACCACGCCGGGGCGCGGCAGATTCCCGAGCAAACGAACGGCGCCCGCGGGTGCCAAGCGCGCCCAAGCCTCGACCTGGGATCGAAACGGCCCATCCCCGGCGACGAGCAGCGTCGCGGGCAGCCCCGCTTCCACGAGCCGGGTCACGGCGGCAATCGCGTCTTCCAACGCCTTTTCCGGCGTCAAGCGGCCGATCGTCGAAATGACCAGGCGGTCGCCCACGCCAAAGGCCGCGCGCAGCTCCTCTCTTCGGGGCCGCGCCGTCGCCAGATAGCCTTCCAGCTCGGGGTAGTCGATCTCCCAGGGGGCCATGAACATCTGGGCTTCCTCGCCGCCCAGGAAGCGGTAGTACTCACGGTTCTGAGTGCCGATGGTGAGCAACGCCGCGGCCCTGCGGATGTTCCACCGCGCCAGCGCCCGGCGCAGCCGCCGCCGCCCGGGTTTGTTCAGCTCCTTCGTGATACTGCCGTCGCAGCGCAGCAAATACGGCCGCCCACGACGCCGGCACCACCAGATAGCCTTCCAAATCGCGACGCTGTCATAGATGCCGTGCAAAACAAGGGCGTCAAAGTTGTATCGGTCGAGGACTCCCGCCACGCCCACGTTGAGAAACGGGCGAGCGCGCCTGGGCAGAAAACGGGCTTGCTTGAAGACCTCGAACCCCACGCGCGTGGGTGGCCGCGGCGTCCACGCAGGATTGACGTGTCTTGCCGTTCGCAGCAGCATGACGAACTCAAACTCGCTCAGGTCGGCGAGGGCGTCGTATTGCGCCGAAAGCTGAATGGACGGCGTATCGCAAATCACGCCGATGCGATATGGCCGCTGTCCGGGAACGCCGCCGGTCATCGACTCGAACTCGCTCGATAGGCACGGTACGTTTCTCGTACCAACTGCACGCATCCTCCCGGACTGGCGCAGACCATGAATGTGTAGATGACGCCGCTGATCAGCACGGCGACCGCGGCGCCCTCCACGCCATACGCTCCCACCGCGAACCAGGAAATGGGGATCACCAAGAGCCCGCCGAGGAACCGAAACAACAGCGACTTGCCCATTCTCTGGTGAACCGCAAAGAAAGCCTGGAGGAGCACTCCCAGACACTGCACGTATCTCGCGGCGGCGAGACAGAGAATGACTGCGGCGGGCAGCACATAATTGGCGCTGGTGAGTAGTTCGGTGAGTCGCGCTCCCCAGATCCAATAGAGCGGCAGCATTGCAAACCCCAGGGCCAGATAGGCCGCGATGCTCGCCAACAGGACCTTGTCCGCCGCCCACACCTGTCGGGGATCGGCCACATCACGGGCGCGTTCATAGGCGATGGGGACGCCGAGCCAGTTCAAGATCGACGAGAAGAGCATGAAGGGAACGCCGCAAACCTGGTATGCAGCGACATAGACGCCGACCGAGTCGAGGTCCATGCGAATCCCCAGAACATACCTTTCCGCGAAGGTCTGGACCCATTGGCAGACAAGCAGTAGTCCGTACGGGATCCCGAATCCCACGACCATGCGGCCGAGCTGATGGTCCAGGCACGCCGAAGGGGCAGAGAGCAATCGTCGCATGACCGGCAGCGTGCCGGTCATCGCAAAAATCGCGCCCGCGACCGCGTACGCGCCCAGCGCTGCGGTGACCGACCCTTGCCAAATCCACAGCGCGAGGCCCACGAGCGTGGTCTGCGCCACTACAAAGCCGAGGTTCTGCACCATGGCCGCGCGCCGCTCCCGGCGCATTTCGTACAGCTCCACTCCGAGCGCCCGCCAGCGATTCGCGAGCAGCAACACGCCCGTGGCCAGTGAGGTATACGCGCCAATCTGCAACCACTTCGACAATGGCTGCGTCAGCGCGCTGGCGATCAACGCGATAGCGATCGTAGAGAGCGCATAGCTGCGCAGGAAGGACACCCCCGCGGCACGCGCCGCGCCCTTCGCCTCAGCCTGCGGCAGATAGCGATAGTAGGCATGGGCAATCGGCATCGCGAAGGCGTCGCCCAGTAGCCCCACCGCCGTCAAGGCGAGGTTGAACTCCCCGAAGGCATCGCGGGACATGAGGTTGGTATAGAGTTTCAACCCCACGAAGACGAGCAGAAACTCGATGAGCTTGTGACCGATGACCCAGCGAGCCTCGCCGCGAAATCGCGGGTTTCGGACAACCTCGCGCAAAGCCGTCGCCATTCGAGCGTATCGACTTGTTCCTTGGGCAGCGGACTGAAGTGCGGCGATCGCCAAGGCCCTAGTATCCCGTCACCGGCCGGCGACCAGAGGCGTACATGAAGTTCCGTGGGCTCGCAGGAATCCCTGGACGCACGGCGTCGCGAAATGAAAAACCGTACAAGCGCCCCAGGAGCCACACCGCTCCGAGCGTCGCGATGCCCATCAGGAAGATCTCATACGGCTGACCGCGAACCGCGACGACCCCCAGGCGCACAAACATCGCCCCCAGGGCCACGAACCACAGGATGCTGGTGCGCATTTTCCACTGAACATATCCGAACACCGCGCCGTTCGCGGCCATGATCAGAACGCCGGGCCAACCCCAAAAGTTGATGTATCCGTCTCCCATCATGGTGGGCGGAATGGTCGTCAAGGCCGCCGCGCTGTGGGGATCGACGACTTCCGCGAAGGTCATATTGGGATCGGCCGGCTTGATTGCATGAAAGTACCGTCGGGGAAGGAAGAAAACCAATAGCCTGCGATAAGTCGCGCCGTTCAGGAACGCGTGACGGTCCGGAAAATACTCCACGGCGGCAACCAAGAACTCATGGTAATTCAGCGGATCGCGCACCAGCGCGCCGTGGTAGGTCCGCGGCGATGTGATCGTCGTGATCATGTCCCCGACCGACTGCCGCGCCATCGTCTTACGGGTCTCGTACAAGGACACGCTTAGCAGCAAGAGCAGGGCGCCCGCCATTCCTACGGCGACGACGCGATGCGCGGCCACTCGACGGCGCAGCGTGTAGCCCATCATCAACCCCCCGAGCAACCCCATGCTGTTGGCCCGCGAGCCTTGACTGGCCAGGAACAGCATCAGCGACATGGCGACCGCGTAGGCAACGCCCAGCGGGCGATAGCCGCGAGGCAGAAAGAAACATACAAACCCCGGAATGATCGCCAGCGTTACGAAGTGCTGGGCGATCGCGGCCAGATAGTACTCCTCCGTCCGCCGATAGAGGAAGCGGGCCCGCTGGAAGATCTCGGTCAGCGACGAACCCATCGACACCACCGAGATGACCCAGGCCGCCAAGCCCAGGACCGCGCAGGTCCAGAACAGGCGTCGCAGGAGCGCTTGCCCCTCCGCGCTCTCGATCACCGTGACCAAGTTCTCTGACAGTCCGTGGATTTTCGGGCGATAGGCTTCAAATAGCCGCCACCCGGCGGAGAACAAGAGCACGCCCACGAAGGCGAGGCCCGCCGCGTGAAGGCGGCTGTTTTCCGAGAAAGCGGCCCAACGCAGCTCCGGCGGCGTCAGCGCCGGGACCACGCCGTGGATCAGTCCGAGCGTCGCGAACATCAGCAGCTTCGGGAAACGACCTCGCAGGTCGCCGAGCGCGGACACGCACTCCGCTCCGCAAACCAAGGCCGTCATACAGTGGATCATCAGGATGGCTGCGTTCATGGGCCGTACCCTTTAGGGATCCACCAGAATAGCCAAGGCCTGCCGCGGCACGGGCATGGCTCGGCCTAAAAACAGAAAGCTTCCCTCGCGCCGCTTCCAATTATCGACGACCAGCAGGTTTTCACCCTTGCGCCCTCGGAACCGGCGCACGTCCACACCGGGAGGTACGTCGTACACGCCGCTACGATCAAGGTACTCCGGCTCCCGGTCCCACCAACCCACGCGATCCCGCTCCGCCACGATCATCTCCACGGCCCGGTTCAGAACATCCGGCGTCTTGTCGCTTTCCGCGATCCGCATGGCGTCGAGTTTCGCCCCGAGGAGAAACGCCTGTCGCTCCGTCCAGTATTCGTGCCCCCGCGCGGTTCCCCACCACGCGTGGTCGCCGTTGGATTCACCGAGAAAGAAGATCCGGTCGCTCAACAAATACCGCCCGAAGGCCGGGAAGCTCACGCATTCGGCACGCCGTTGCAGGTCGTCACACGACTGACCGGGGTTCGTCGAGCACGACGATCCTCCCCACAGGCACCCGCTGATCAGAAAGGCGGTCGGATAAACGTCCATCGGCATCTCGACAACCGAGTCCATGGGCAGTTCGCGCCCGAACATCCGCGCGACCGCGAGGGCGTCGCCGAAATACTCCGCGCCCAGCACGTCGATGTAGAACGCGTTGGCCCCATACTCGCTACGATTGCGCTGGACCCATTCGAGCAAGAAGCCGCGATCAGCCCCCGATGTCGCCGTGTTCGCGGTGAGCGAACCATAGGGCGAGCGCGGCCGGCAGTAGAAACCCCAGTGCCCCTCACGCGCCACGCGAGCCAGCAGCGGAGGCAGCGGCGATCGATAGCGCTCGTGGAGCGCCGACCGCTCCATGCAGCAACCCGTCTCCTTGCCGGGAGTCGGAAAAGCGTCGCTCATCTGGCCCCACATCTGCAGCCACGGGAAGACCCCTTTGAAGCGGTCCCAGTTTTCGGCGACCCGGTTCAGCTCGTGGTCCTTGAGGTTCTGCAACTGCACGTTCTGCCACCCGTGAATCATCCGTAGCCACGAGGGATACGCAATCGGGTGGAGTCCCTCAAACTGCATGTTGGTGTTGAGGAACCGCTTGTATCGGTCGAGCAAGGAGTACCAGGGATGGTTCCCGACTGCCGCCTGGCCGTTCGCTTCGGCAACCCATGCCGTAAGCGTTCGCTGCTCGCCCGGCTTGGCGAAATCGTCGTATCGCAAACCCAGGCGGCTTTGCGAGTAGGCGACGAACACCTTGACCGGCGGCCAGTTCGCGGCGGCCACGATCCTCGCCCGCGTCTCGTCCGCGATCACCGCCAGCGGAGTGAAACACTGGCCGGGATAGGAACGGCCCTCCCACTTGTCACGAGGTGCGCGGTCCGCGAGCCGTGCCTGGCCCATCCAATGTGGAAAGTAGAGGACATCGTCCTCCGCCGAGGCGCCCAGCGGGTTTGAACCGCGCTCCCACGGAAACCAAAGCTCCTTGATGGTTTCGTTCTTCACCCGAACCGTCAGTTGCCAATAGCCGTCCTCCAGATCGCGCAAAGAGGCGTCGAGCTTTTCGGTACTCGCCGAGTCGTTGTATTCGACGAACGCACCGCTGCCGAAGCGGACCGCAAACATCGGGCCCTTTCCCGCAGGGCGCTGGTCGGACGTTGCCGGAGATGGCGCGCATCCGACCGTGAGACCGATCAGAACCCCAACGTTCGCCGCCACGAATCCCAAAGAACTCTCCCGTTTCATACGTCGCCTCCACCCTTGTCGGCTCGTGAGCGAACCCCGTCACCCCGGGCCCTTCAAACAAACAACGCCGGAGGCGCTCGCTCCGAAAATTACGTAGACAGCTCTAATAATACGTACACACTGCAATCTAAACGGGCTTTTCGTTTTATGTTGGGACGCGGGCGTCAGGTCGCTACATTGAGTAGGCAGGGGAATGTGGATGGGGGCCAGTGATGAGGGGGGGTAACGGTCTCCCAAGAGTACGGGTGCGCGATTGGGCCTGCCCGATAACGGTGGCGCTCTGGTTAATTGCGCTTCTGTCAGCGGCGGGTGAAGTTGAAGTGCGCGCCGAGCCGAGCGAGACCTATCACTACTACTTCTTCGATCGGTCGCGCCGTCTCACGCTGGACACCAGTCGAATCGCGCTGCGTGCGCAGCAGGGCTCCCCGACGGAACGCTCCTCGAACCAAAAACCGCTGCCCATTGCCGGCTGGACGATCGTCTCACTGCCGGAGGACTCACAGACCGATACAGGATCGCGCCGAACCGTGACGCGGTTGACGCAGCGCGGTGAGGTTGAGTTTGCTTCGCCCGTGTTCATCGGCGACGACGGCGGTGAGATCATCATCACGCCGGAGCTGCTGATTGCGTTCCAACCGCAGGTCTCGCCGCAGGATGCAGAGGCGATCCTGTCGGACGCAACCGTTTTGGAGCGCCATTGGGCGGGCATGCGCGGCGCGTTCCGCGTCCGCTACGGCTCGCGCGACGGCTTTGCAGTACTCGACGCGGCAAACGCACTAGCCGACCGCCCCGAGGTGCTCTACGCCGAGCCGGACGTGATCTTCACCGGAAGCGGCGGGCTGCTGCCCAACGATCCCCTGTTCCCGATGTCGTGGGGCTTGCACAACAAGGGGCAGTCGGGCGGCGTCTTCGACGCGGACATGGACGCGCCCGAAGCGTGGGATTTGTCCGTCGGACAGCCTGCGATCATCATCGCGATCCTCGACACGGGCGTGCAATTGGACCATCCCGATCTCCACGTGATGCCGGGTACGGACTCCACGAGCGATGGGCCCGGGCAGGGCGGGCCGGTCAATGGGTTTGACAATCACGGCACGCTCATCGCAGGGACCGTCTCCGCGCACATCGGCAACGGGTTGGGAACCACGGGCATCGCCCCGCAATGTCGATCGGCTTCGGCGCGGACGTTCATCGCCACGGATGAGGAAGGACACTGGATCTCCCAGCCGTCATGGACGGTGAACTCCCTGGCGTGGGCGGAGTCGATCGGGGCACGAGTCACGAACAACAGCAATGCGTACGGGTTCACGTCCAGCGCCATCGCCCAGAAATACGCCCAGACACGAGACGCAGGAATGATCCACTTCGCCAGCGTACACAATGACAGCGCAGCGCAGATCACGTATCCGTCTTCGTTACCCTCGGTCAACGCACTCGCCGCCCTGACCCGCGCGGGGGAGCGGGCGTCCTACAGCAATTACGGCCCTGGGCTGGATTTCAGCGCGCCCGGCGATGAGATCGTCAGCACCGATCGCACCGGAGGGAACGGATACGTTCCCGGCGACTATATCATTGGGTTCGGCACATCTTTTGCTTCGCCCTTTGCCGCAGGGACGGCCGGACTCGTGCTTGCCCGGAACCCGGGACTTCATCCCCAGGCCGTGGAGCACATTCTGCAAGACACGTGCATCGATCTGAGTGAGGCGGGGTACGACACGGATTACGGATGGGGTTTTGTCAACGCCCATCAGGCAGTGCTGGCGGCCGATCCATCGATGCGCGGCGCTTGTTGTATGCTGGACGGCTGCGTTGAACTGTTGACCGCACTCGAATGCCAGGACGCCGGCGGAGGTCAACCGGGCGGGCGCTGGTTCGTGAATCGGCCGTGCGCCCAAGTGCAGTGCCCCCCTGCACACACGCGCTGCGCATCGGCAATCGACATTGCTGTCCCCGGCACGGTCACGCTGGACAACTCGCACCTGACGAGTCTGCCCAATCCTCCCTACTCCTGCGGCACAGAGGGTTTTCATGACGGGACGCTGTGGCTGCGATTCACGGCCGCGGACACGTCGGTGCGGATCAACACGTGCCGGAGCAAGGCGAAAGACTCGACGCTGGCGGTCTACGACGCCTGCGGGGCGGCCGCGGCAATCGTGGCGTGCAGCGAAGACGACCAGAAGTGCCCGGCTGACCCGTTTCTTGGGGATCAGTGCATTCGCAATCTGGAGAGCGGACAGGAGTATTTCATACAGTTCTCGGCCTGGTCGTCCGGCGATCGCGGATCGTACACGATCGAACTTCAATCCCCGTGTCCGCCGCCTTCACCCCTTGCCGATCCCGCGGCAATCATCAAGAACCGGTCCCTTTCGCTCAGCGTTCCCGCGGCCTCGACGACGGCGAACGTCGAGCCGACGGCCCTGCGCGTGACCCTGGTCGAGCTTCAGAACCCCGTGCCGCCCAATGCGCCGCAGTTTCCACCGCAGGATTTTTCAGCGTTCGAGGGGGGCACGACGTGCGACGACCCCCTGGGGTGCGTGCGTTGGGTGGGACCGCCGAAGACGTACACCGAGGATTCTCATCCGCTGAGCGCCACGTTCCGCGCCGCCCGAGTGCAGTGTACGCCTTTCTACCACGACTGGAGCAGCGAAGGCGTTTTTTTCGTCAATGGCGCGGAGATCATGCCCAGTTCGACGTATGACGTTCACAACATCGCAGCGACGTGCTCGGGTAATGAAGCCAATTGCACGAACGTAGGCAGCGCCCTACGTGTGACCACCGGCCGATACGGCGACGTGAGGGCGCCCTTCAACCCGCCGGACAACTCCCCCCAACCGGACGGCGTTGACGTGAGCAGCTTGGTGAACAAGTTCAAGGGCCTGCCGGGCGCGCCATCCAAGACCGCGGCGCAATTGCAACCCAACGTCCCCGATCCCAACGTGAGCGTCGATGCCCTGGACATTGCCGCCAGCGTCGATGCGTTCAAGGGGTTTCGGTACCCGTTCGACGGACCGTGCGTATGTCCGTCGACGGTGGTTTGCAACGCGGTAGCGTGCAGCGGCGCGGCCGCCTGCGGCGGGGGCAGGTGCATCAGGATCTGCGCGGGCGGCCTTTGGAGCGGCTTCCACTGCCAAAGCCAGGACGACTGCTCCGGGGGCGCGTGCGGACCGGGCTTTTGCCGGGACGCATGCGCGCGGTGCCGCCCGTAATGCGGAATGCTGAATGCCGTGGGGAAGCGAAATCGCTTCGCAGCTACATTGATTCGACGTCAGCGTTCGTTGCGGAGTCGTCCTTCGTACTTCGTCCTTGACCCAATCGGCAATTGGCAATCGGCAATATCGCTCCCTTCGTCCCTTTGGCACTGAGAACTGACAACTGAAAACTGCCAACTGGTCAAAAGTGCCTGATCGCCCAAGATCTTTTTTCCAGCGATCACGCCGCGCGTTATTGGGGTGACGGGTTGGAGGAGTGGCCGAGCGCCGTGCTTGGCGGCCCATCCGCGCGGGTTTGCCCTATCCGGGAAGGGCTCCAGAGTCCGAGAAACGCGGCGCAAAGAAGAGCGATCGTCAGAGCACGCAGGGGACCAAGCCCACGGCTTGGTTTGGCGGGAGCGGGGCTTGGGGTTATAATCCAACATCTCACAGCCATTTGTCTGGGGGGAGGGTCTGTTTATGAAAGCCAGCAATGCCCTTTGGAAGGAGCGCCTGGAGGGGAAGCTTTCATCCCAGCTTCAGGACGAGATCGACGCGTTCGAGACGCAGATCGAGCTCCGCAAGCAGGGGAAGATGGACGAGAAGGTCTTCGCCGAGACGCGACTCCGCCGCGGGGTCTACGGACAGAGATACGACAACGGGCAGCGCTACGACGGAAAGCAGAACCGCCAACTTCCGTATCCGTCTCACGAGACGAAAGGACCGGGAACGCTCTGGGACGCCCCCGGAATGCAGCGCATCAAGATCCCCTACGGGGGGATGACTCCGGAGCAGCTCGAGGTCATGGCCGAGCTGGCGGAAGAGTATTCCGACGGCATCGCCCACATCACCACCCGGCAGGACTTCCAACTCCACTTCATTCATCTGGAGGATACGCCGGCGTTGATGCGGCGCTTGGCAGCCGCGCGCATCACCACTCGCGAAGCGTGCGGCAACTCGATTCGCAACGTGACCGGCTGCCCGTATATGGGCGTCTGTCCCGATGAGCCGTTCGACGTGACGCCGTACGCGCGGGCGCTCTCGCGGTTCCTGCTCGGGCATCCGGACGCGCAGAACTTTGGCCGCAAGTTCAAGCCCACGTTCAGCGGCTGTGCCCAGCACGCCTGCGGACTCGCGGCCATGCACGATCTCGGCTACACCGCGGTCACGCGTGTCGTCGACGGCAAAGAACAACGCGGGTTTCGATTCGTCGTCGGCGGCGGGCTTGGGGCGGTTCCGTATCAGGCCAAGTTATTCGATGAGTTCCTCACCCCGGAGGAAATGCTGCCGGTGGCCCAGGCCATCGCCCGCATTTTCGGGAAACACGGCGAAAAGCAGAACCGTGCCCGTGCGCGGATGAAGTTCCTCGTTCAGCAATGGGGGATCGAGAAGTTCAAGCAGATGGTTCTCGAAGAGCGCGCCAAGCTGCCCGTCGATCCACGCTGGACGGAGTACCTCAAAGACGTCGCGAAGGAGGAGGAAGCGCCGCTGCGTCCGCCGGGCGAGTTTCCCACGCTGAACGGCAACGAGCGCTACAACCGCTGGCTCAAGACCAACATCCGCGCCCAAAAGCAGCCCGGCTACGTGACCGTCACCGTTGCGCTTCCGCTCGGCGACATCACCGCCAACCAGCTTCGCTCCTTCGCCGACATCGTGAGGCGATACACCAACGGGACCGTTCGTACGACGGTCGAACAGAACTTCGTGATTCGCTGGGTGAGCAAATCCGATGTGCCGGCGCTGTTTGCGGAGCTGGACGCGGTGGCCCTCGGGCACGCCGGGGCGAGCAACATCCTGGACATCGTGGCCTGCCCGGGCACCGACACCTGCAAGCTGGGCATTTCTTCTTCGCGCGGATTGGCGTCTGAGCTTCGCCGACGCCTGATGGAAAAAAGTTTCCAGATGGATGAGGCCGTGCAGAACCTGCACATCAAGGTCAGCGGATGCTTCAACAGTTGCGGCCAGCATCACGCCGCGGACATCGGCTTCTACGGCGTCAACCGGATGATCAAGGGCTTCCAGGTGCCTCATTTCCAGGTCGTGCTCGGCGGACAGTGGGAGGAGAACGTCGGGTCGTTCGGCCTTCCCGTGATCGCCATTCCGTCGAAGCGCATCCCCGAGGCCCTCGATCGGATCACGGATTTCTACTTGCGGACGCGGGAGAAGAACGAGCGCTTCCCCAAGTTCGTGCAGCGCGTGGGCAAAGCGCAGATTCGCAGCGTACTCGAGGACCTGGCCAAGACCGCGCCTGAACATGACGAAGATCGGTCTTTCTATTCGGATTGGCGCGATCCGCGGGAGTACGGCACCGGCGATGTGGGCGTGGGCGAATGCGCCGGCGAAGTGGTCACGAGCTATCAGTTCGCCATGACCGACGCGGAGCGGCTGGTGTTCGAGGCCCAGGTCGAGCTGGAGAAGGGTCATAGTCAGAAAGCCGGCGAGCACGCCTATGCGGCCATGCTCCGCTCGGCCAAAGCCCTCGTGCAGACCCAGTACGACGACGTCTCCAGCAACCCCAAGGAAATCGTCACTGAGTTTCGCGAGCGGTACTTCGACACCAAGAAGTTCTTCGACCCCTTCGCCGGCGGCAAGTTCGCCGAGTACCTGTTCAAGGCCGTGGAGAACGCCGGCCGCGCCTACACACCGGAAACGGCGCACCAGATCATCGAGGAGGCCCAGCTCTTCATCGAGGCCACCCACGCCTGCTACCAGCGCTGGCGGTTTGAGTCCGCCACCGCCGGTGGAAAGGTCTAGAGCCTTTTGGTACTGGTATCGTTTGGCGCTAATCCAAGAGTCCGATGAATTCGTCCAGCGTCCATACATGGTCGGCTAGGCCGGAAGCCACGGCCGGGCTGGTTCCGAGCGTACCGTGAATCCGAGCGAAG
>Ga0187893_10000422_pt1 | contig 111037 bp, 96 predicted proteins | sample MA1701074metaG_FD_139574 | JGI IMG/M metagenome (GOLD analysis project Ga0187893, IMG submission 139574) | White microbial mat communities from a basaltic lava cave in the Kipuka Kanohina Cave System on the Island of Hawaii, USA - MA170107-4 metaG ...
TACTGAGAGCGAGCAATGATGCTCAAAACGGATTATTTGCGGTGGCAGATCATGCAAACCAAATACTCATCTCATTGCCCAAACTAAAGGACGAAATCAAGAACAGTTCAACATCGACGGTAAAATCCGTATCCCTTAATCACAAGGACAATATGGAAAGAAGCCTCAAGCTCTACCTGGACCCCGCAGAAGGCATCGCCGTGAAAAAACACGAAGACCAACTCAATGATATTCGAGGGCTTGTCGATGCCCGAAACCAGCAGATTACAGAAAACTCGGAACTGATCAAGTCTACCAGAGGGCAGATCGCATCTTACAAGACTGAAATGGAAGGCTACAAGAACTCAATCGTGGCAAGCTCAGGGAACCTGGACACGAAAATCAACAACTTGCATACTTCCGTGGAGGATGTCCTGAACAAAGGCAAGGAAAGCTACCTGAACAGGGTTCAGAGGCTTATTAAAGAGGGCGTTGCTGACCGTGATGAAATTACGAGATTGAACAACAGAGAAAATCAACTCAAAGCCATATTATCCGACACATCACGGTCCGAAGCTGATCGAATTGCAGACGCCAGGAAGCTTATACAACGAAAGTAGCGCCTTAAACCAAAATAAGTCAGGTAGTGCCAAACACTGTTAGCCGCTGATTGCAAGAATTGGCAGGGATTAAATACAGCCGGATACAAGCTATTTGCATTTCACTCCTCCTGTTAAGCGGATGCCAGGGAGGGGCGCACAAGGAAGAAAATGTTATGCGCGCAAATGCATTCATCGATGCCTTCTATTCATTCAACCCCGATTCTTTAGAAAGCATTCTACATCATGCCGGCGAGTCAACATCAAGCATCCTGTACTATCAGAAATGGGCGGAATGCGGCCACTATCAGGTGGTTCATCGAGGCAACTGCTTTCAAAAGAACGATTCAACGCTTGTTTATCCTGTCACCGTAAAGGATGACCTGATGGTGGCGCTTGGAATTGATTTCAATGTTACCGACACCTTTCACCTCGTCATTAAAAACGGCATCATTCGTTCGGTGGAGACTTCCTCGAACGACCCCGGGATATATTACGAGGCAAAGGAATGGGTAAAGCTGAACAGGCCGGAATTCGTATCCAGGGCTTGTGAAGGAGCCTTTGCAGGTGGTAAAACGCCGTGCGACTGTATCAGTGGAATGATAAAAGGATTCATTGAATTCAGAGAAGAAGAGAAAAACAACCAGCAAACTCGACAATGAAATCTCATCGTGAATATCAGATTCCGTGCATTGGGTTGGCCGCCGTTCGCGTATAGAGGAAAAAGTTGCTCACCAGCAAACCGGAGCTGGCCGATCATTGGTCCAGATAGCTGTAATAATCGGGAAAATAAATAGTTAACTTCGTTCTGGATAGCCTGGATCATTTTGAGAAAATGAAGCCTAATCCATCGATTTGGTGCTTCTTCCTTGCCGTGGCTGTTTCTTTCGGCTCTTGCAAAGACGAGCTGATAGAAAACAAGGCCCCAGGGCTCCCCATATTCGGCCAGGTTCTCGTGGAACAGGTTTCGTGGTATTTCGCATCCGTGAGAGCGGGGATCATCAATGACGGCGGAAGCCGAGTTACCGAAGTAGGAGTAGTTTGGAGTATCAACCCCGACCCGACTGTTTCTCTATCCACAAGGGTTTCGATGCCTGTCTCTGCGGGCGTGACGATCGTCGGCGGGAATTTTGTGCTGAACATGCAAGCGCTGTTGCCAGACACAAGGTATTATGCCAAAGTATACGCAATCAATGAGATTGGAATTGAGTACAGTTCGCAGCTCACCTTTAATACACTCACTCCTGGAGCGCCTGGTGGAATTGTTACCTACATCGTCAATAAAATCTCCTCCTCTTCTGCATCCGGTGGCGGAGAGATCTGGGGTGACGGCGGGAGTGCAATTACAGAAAAAGGAATCGTCTGGAACACCCAACCAGCTCCGGACACTTCACTTTTGACCAGATCAATACATGGCAGTGTTGATCTTGGTTCATTTGCGAGTGAATTGTGGGGGCTCACACCTTCGACTACCTATTATGTACGTGCCTACGCAACCAACGAAATAGGTACCTCCTACGGTCCTCAGCAGCGATTTACTACTCCATCCGCAAACCTGCTGACCGTCACCACCTTAAATGTCATTGTGACAGTCACTTCGATCGTAATTCCACCACCCACTGGCAGCGGGCTACCCCTTCGTGTAGTTTATGCCGACGCTTACGCGAACATACCGGACGACGGCGGTAGTATGGTAATTGAGCGAGGATTTGAATACAGCAGGTCGTCATCGATGTCGGGTTCTTCAAGGACGAGTGATGGCATGGGGGCCGGGGGGTTCTATACGGTACTAACCCCCCTGCTCACGCCTGAAATAAGGTACTACATTAGGGCATACGCAAGAAACGCATCAGGTACCGCATATGGTGAAATCAAATCTGTTGTACTTCCCAGGTGATAAGCATGATGGTCAGTCCCTAATGTTGAAATGGGGATTTGGGTTCTGCGTTTTAAGATCTGGTATCCGCGATCCGACAGGTAATAATCCGCGACTATTTCTTTGCCACGGATTGGCTCTATAGATCAGGATGGAACTAAATTCATGCTTCCAATAAGAGAATACCATGAATTACCTTACCCTTTGCATCCTGATCTTCACCACCCATCTTGCACCCGCTATGAACCCCAACCCTGACTCCACCCGCGCGGTAGTCGACAAATTCAACGACGCATTCAACCGCCATGATGTGGATGGTGTCATGAAGATGATGACTGACGACTGCATCTTTGAAAACACCAACCCGCCTCCTGATGGCGCCCGCCACATTGGAGCAACCGCCGTTCGGGCATATTGGGAAAAGTTCTTTACCAATAACCCGGACGCAAAGTTTGAGGCAGAAGATGTCATTGTCGCCGGCGACCGGTGTGTCATTCGTTGGATCTATCGCAAGACAAAAGACGGAAAGCCCTGGCACCTGCGTGGTGTTGATGTGTTCAGGGTTCGGGACGGAAAGGTGGCTGAGAAGCTTTCATATGTTAAAGGATAGCTAATGCTAAAAGCTAATGGGCGAAAAAAATAAATCATGAAGATTATAGATTCCAATGTCACCATTTACGTGAAGGACATGGACAAATCCATTTCGTTTTATCAGTCGATTGGATTTGAGATCAAGAATCAGTGGGGCAATCAGTACGCACAGCTGACAGCACCCGGAATTGCTATCGGGCTGCATCCATCAAAAGAACCAAACCTGAAAGGCGATTCAGGAAATGTTTCCATTGGCATGACAACTGAAAATTTCGAAGAAACAAAGGCTGCCTTGCTGAAACTAAACATCAAGGCCACAGACAGGCAGGAAGAGGGCGGGCAGTTCCTGCACTTCAGCGACCCAGACGGAACTGCATTGTATTTCATCAAGCCTAAATGGTAGTTCAAATCCCACGAGGCAGATGTCGCAAAAGTAGTCCGCGGAATCGTTAACTTCTGCCACCAATCTCACCTGGATGGCACGGTCCCAGTCAGGCATCAACTTTCCCCAGGACAACCCCGACCTGGGTGCGGCGCTGTTGCGAGCCTGGACAACCTCCAACCAGACCACTGTTTTCCTTACCAAAAACATTCCGGACGACCTGTGGATCGAAAAGGTGCCGGGTTACCCGCGCAAGACCATCGGCATGCTCTGCGCCCACATCCACAATGCCCGCTGCATGTGGATAACCAGTATCGACAAGCCAGTAAAGCTTGATCAACTGGTGCGCAGCAAAACAACGAGGAAGGAAGTAACATCGGCGCTCGGACAAAGCAATAACGCCATGCTTGCGCTTTTGCGAAACTGCCTTGACAACGGCGGCTGGCTGCCGGTACGTCCACCGTGGCTCAACTTTCCTGAAGACGTGCTTCATTTGCTAACCTACATGATCGCGCATGAGGCGCACCATCGCGGCCAAATCGTGATGGCGGCGCACCAGCTGAAAAAGTCACTTCCGGCGGATGTTGTTTACGGATTATGGCAATGGACAAAGAGGTTGAAGGAAACCAGAAGTTGAAGCTCTCGCTAAGCGCGCCAAGACGCAAATAAGTCGACAAGGACCAAGTGCTCCAAGAGCCGATCGCCTAAACCCGAGTACCGAAAACCGAGTACCGAGAACCGAGTACCGAGAACCAAGAACCAAGTACCGAGAACCAAGTACCGAGAACCAAGTACCGAGAACCGAGAACCAAGAACCAAGTACCGAGAACCAAGTACCGAGAACCAAGTACCGAGTACCGAGAACCGAGAACCAAGTACCAAGTACCGAGAACCAAGTACCGAGAACCGAGAACCGAGAACCGAGTGCCGAAGGCCAAGTCACCTGAAACCCTTATCTTCTCACCACGATGAAGTCCACATACGACCAGGCAGTCGGTTCCAGGTTTCATATCTACAACAGCCTTTTCCTGAACCTGCCGTTCCGGAGCATTACGCGAACAGGTACGCTGCTTCCGCTGCTGCAGGAGTATTGCCGGAACGGCTTTGAGCAGGGAAAGTCGGCAGACCAGATCATCCCGGAGTTTTTTCACAATTTCACTCCACAGGCCACAACAGCTGAACGCTTCGACCTGCTATTCCGTTTCATCCAATACGTTGAGCGACAAGTGGCTTTGTTCGATTCTGTGGAAGACGCTTCCTTTGAACAGATCAACGACCTGAAGGGAAAGGGGACGGTATCCGCCCTGCTTCAGCAAACCAGATTTGACGGAAAGGAGGAAGTCTTGAAGCGCAAGCTGGAGACCTTCGGCCTGCGCGTTGTGCTCACCGCCCACCCCACCCAGTTTTACCCCGGCTTTGTCCTCGGTATCCTCACCGACCTCGAGCAGGCTATACGCAGAAACGACATCGGCGAGATCGACGTGCTCCTGCAACAACTGGGCAAAACTGGTTTCATCAACAAGGAAAAGCCCACGCCCTTCGATGAGGCCGTGAGTTTGTCCTGGTTCCTGGAAAACATTTTCTACCAGGCCGTGCCGGAAATCATCACCATGATCTGCGACGGGCTTGACATACCTGCGCAGGAGTGGAAGAACGACAAACTTATGGTGATTGGCTTCTGGCCGGGAGGTGACCGCGACGGCAATCCACACGTAACATACGAAACAACCTTAAAAGTATCGGCGAGACTCAAGGAAACAATTCTGAAGAACTATCACCGCGACATCAGGATGCTCCGCCGGCGGTTGACCTTCCAGGGGATCGAGTCGATGGTCATAGAAATTGAAAGAAAGATCTACAACATGGCCTACCTGCGCGGTGAAGGTTATACCACCTCGCTCGAAATCGTTGATGACCTTGGCGCAGTGCGCAAGAAGTTACTGGAAGAACATGATGGGCTGTTTGTCCGGTTGCTCGACACCTTTATTCTGAAGGTGCGTCTTTTTGGATTCCATTTCGCCAGCCTCGACATCCGACAGGACAGCCGCAAACACGATGCGGTGTGGAAGGAAATCATCAGCCACCTGAGCCAGCAAAAGAAGTTCAGCGCCTACACGGACTTTGAGAAACTTAGCGAGGCCAATCAGATCAAAGAACTGCTAAGTATGAAAGTTGTGCCGGAAGCTGCCGAGGAGTTCGCCATAGAAACAATAAAGACCATAAGGGCAACTGCTGAAATCCAGAGAAAGAATGGTGAATCGGCCTGTCACCGGTACGTCATCAGCAATTGCCAAAGCGCTTTGCACATCATCGAAGTGTTTGTACTGTCGAAGTTGTTGGTTGGCAGCAAGGATGGACTAAAGCTTGACATCGTTCCGCTATTCGAGACCATTGACGACCTGGCTAACGCCGGCGGCATTATGCGCACGTTGTATGCCATAGCTGAATACCGCGAACACCTTGCAAGTAGAGGGAACAGGCAGACGATCATGCTTGGTTTCTCCGACGGCACTAAAGACGGCGGCTACCTTCGTGCCAACTGGTCAATCTTTCGTGCAAAGGAGAATCTTTCCGCGATCGCGTCCGAGTTTGGCGTGAGTGTCTTATTTTTCGACGGCCGGGGTGGTCCGCCTGCGCGTGGTGGCGGCAACACACATGACTTTTACGCCTCACTGGGCAAATCAATTTCTTCGGAACAAGTACAGATCACAATCCAGGGCCAGACCATCAGCTCGAACTTCGGCAAGGTCGCGTCATGCCGCTACAACCTGGAGCAGCTTTTATCCGCAGGTCTTGAAGGCAACGTATTCGAGAACAAGCAGCACGACCTTAGCGACGACGACAAACGCCTGCTGGATGAATTGGCGGATGAAGGTTACAGGGCGTACCTTGAGCTCAAGCTTCACCCCTGCTTTATCCCCTACCTGGAGCGAATCACCCCACTGGCCTACTTCGGACAAACAAACATCGGATCACGACCCGTGAAGCGTGGCGGAAGTTCAGGACTGCGATTGCAAGATCTGCGTGCCATTCCTTTTGTTGGTTCGTGGGCGATGATGAAGCAAAACCTGCCGGGATTCTACGGTGTCGGGTCTGCAATTGAAGCGATGAACCGGAAAGGAAAGGGCGACTTGCTGAAACAACTTTACAACAAATCACTGTTTTTCCGGACGCTGATCGGCAACAGCATGATGTCGTTGACAAAAAGTTATTATCCTGCAACTGCCTACCTCGCAAAAGACCCAGAGTTTGGCGGGTTCTGGAAAAAGATGTTTGATGAATACGAGTTGTCGAAGCGAATGATCCTTGCCGTTTCATCAACAAACGAATTAATGGAGGCCAGTCCCAACATTCGTTCCTCTGTAGGCCTGCGGGAGCGAATTGTCCTGCCGCTGATCGCCATCCAGCAATACGCACTCATCAACCTCAGGAAACTCGAGGCTGAAGGAAAACGGAAGGAGGAGGCGTATGGGAAACTGGTGATCAGGTGTATGTTTGGGATTATTAATGCCGCAAGAAATTCGGCGTAGTAGAAGCTGGAAGCTGGATCTGGAAGCTGGATGTATTGCAACATCAACTGCCCACCGATCACAGGCTACTGATTGCGTCTCAAGACAAATACTATGAATCAAATACTCAAACTGGAAGAAGCTTCGAAATTCCTCGCCGCCTGGTGGCTATCATGGTACCTTGGCTTTGAATGGTGGATGTTCGCTGCCTGGCTCCTCGCGCCCGACATTGGCTTGACTGGATATCTTCTTGGTCCCCGCGTTGGCGCAGTCACCTATAATCTACTGCATCACCAGTTCCTCGCAGTGCTGGTGGGTATGGCTGGCGTATGGTATCACATTCCAGAGTGCATGTTCGCCGGCCTCCTCCTCTATGGCCACAGCGCAATGGACAGGATGTTTGGTTACGGATTGAAGTACGCCGACGCTTTCAAGCACACCCACTTGGGATGGATCGGGATGAAACAATGAACGGCTTGCCCGCCGTCTTGTCCGCCGAAGCTTTAGCGGAGGTGGAAGCCTCGGCGAAGGCGGGTGAACAGTGAACGGTGAACGAATAACGATTAACGATTAACGATTAACGGTCAACGATTAACGGTCAACGATTAACGGTCAACGATTAACGGTCAACGATCACTCTCCCTTCAGCGTCTCTGCAGGGTTCGTCCTGGCAACTTTGAAGGTCAAGTACCCCAATGTAATCCACGCGACGACAATTAGTACTCCGCCGACAAAGAGAAACACCCAAGGATTGATGCTGGTGTGAAAAGTGAAGTTGTTAAGCCATTGCGTCATGGCCCACCACGTTACGGGCACTGAGATCACAGCGGCGATGAGTACCAGGCGCGTAAAGTCTTTCAAAAGCAGGAAAATGATCCGCTCCACCGTGGCCCCCATCACTTTCCTGATGCTCACCTCCTTCGTCTTCTGACGGAAGCTGAGTGCCGCAATACCCAGCAAACCAAACGAGGCAATGGCTACGGCAAGAACTGAAAAACCAGTTAACACCATGGAGAGGTTTCGCTCTTCGTTATACTGTTCATTCAGTTGGTCGCGGAGGAAACTGAATTCAAACGCGAACTGGTTGTCAAACTTCCTCCAAACGGTCTCAATGGACTTCATTCGATCCTCCAAACGATCGGTCTTCATTTTGAGCAGGATGTGATTGTAGCGGTCCCTCGCGCGGAAGAGCAACGGCTTCACTGGGTCATGGAGTGATTGAAAATTAAAATCACCAACGACCCCGATTACGGTTCCATGTACCTCACCTTCCGAATCGTGATCCCAAACCAACTCCTGGCCAACGGCACCAGACGGGAACAATGCATTCGCAGCAGATTCGTTGATCACAAAGGCCTCGCGGTCGGCCGGGTTCCGCTGATCAAATAGTCTGCCATCCACGAGCCGGATATTCAGCAGGCGAAAGAAATCGTAGTCGATCATCGTCTCGGCCACCGCCGGCCGGTTTGTCGGATCTTTGGCATTCCAGCAAGGGTTCCTGTTAAAACTCGTGCCCGGAATATTCGAGGTGCCTGAAACCATCTTTACGCCATCGACCTTCAGCATCTCCTGCCTGATCACCTCCATTCGCGGCGCTATGGCGTCCATGTCTTTCACGGGAATCGCAATCACTTCTTCCTGGTCAAAACCCAAGGGTCTGTCCTTCATGAAATCCAACTGTGAAACAATGACAGCACTGCAGCAGATCAGTGTCATCGAAGCGAAGAATTGGAACGTAATAAAGGCCTGGCGAAGACCTTTGCCCTCGGGGCTCGCTGGTAACTTCCCTTTCAGAATCTCAGTCGGCCGGATGGCTGCAAGCCGGAACGATGGAAACACGCCGGCAAGCACGCCGGTGAGCAACCCAATTGCCGTAAGGCCGATCAGTAGGCCGAAATAGTCGATCGAAAGGGCTGACCCGGAGAGACTCGCATAAAATGGCATCATCCATTCAATGAGCCCCAGGGCCAGTGCCACAGCCATCGCGCTTACGATTAGCGCTTCACCTGTGAATTGGAACGCCAATTGTGCCCGAACAGCTCCGAGCGACTTCCGAATTCCAATCTCACGTCCACGCTCGGCAGACTGGGCGGTTGAAAGGTTGATGAAATTGATAATAGCGATGACAAGAATAAGTGTTCCTGCAGCGGCCAGCATATAAACGTAGGCGATGTAGCCGTTGGGCTCGAGTTCCCAAAGGATATGTGATTTCAAATGAATGTCAGTTATGGGACGAAGTTCGAAGTGATCTCCCCGTGCAAGTGCCTGGTTGATCATCTCCTGGGGCACCTTTAGTTTTTCCGCCACCCACGGCAGCATCTTAACTTCAAGGTCATGTGGGTTTGTACCAGGCTTCAGGCGCACATAGTTGTAATGGCCAAAATCAGCCCACGTGTAATACGGGTTATCGGGTTCCAGCGCCTTCTCACGAACGTAGGAAGCCAAGATGTCGAAGTGAAAATGTGAGGCCTTCGGCACGTCTTTGAAAACACCGCCTACCTCCACGAGGTTCTCTTCGCCATTCACCACGAGTTTCTTGCCTATCGGGTCCGCATCGCCGAAATACTTCCTGGCAGTTGATTCGGAGATCAAAACTGTATTGATGTTCTTCAGGCATGTTGCCGGATCTCCTTTGACAAGAGGAAACGTAAAGACCTTGAAGAAAGTACTGTCCACTGCCATGACGTTGCGCTCATCATACCAAACATCATTGTCCAGGTTCCGAACCGAAAAGACTTCGCGTGTAAGTCCGTAACCCCACAAGGGGCTTATAGTCACTGCGTTCTCCACTTCCGGAAAGTCAGCCACCAGGGCTTGCGCCATGGGGTGCGGTGTACGCGGCTGCGGATTTTCGTTGAACCACTCAACACGGTAGATGTTTTCCGCGCTTTCATGAAAGCGGTCGTAGCTGAGTTCGAACGCCAGGTACTGCGCGATGAGGAACACGCAGGCAATGCCCAGGCTAAGACCGACTACGCTGATGGCGGTTAGGAAAGGGGTCTTCCTTAGGTTTCGAAGCGCGACAAGGAGATAGTTTCTGATCATAAAAGTGGAGCTTGGTCTTCCATGATTGCCAAATGCCGTACCATATCAAAAATTTCCCTTCTTTAGCTCAATCTACGCAGTTTTCAGCACTGGCTTGTCCGGATTCGCGACAAGGTGACCGCTAGCGACCGGTAATCAGTGATCTGTGATCAGTAACCGACTTGCACACCTGTCTTGTCGCCGAAGCTTCAGCGAAGGTGGAAACCTTGGGTGATCGGTGATCTGTAGTGAGCTATGCCGCAACACTTTTTACAGGTCACGGTTCACCGAGTACAGGTTACTATATTTCGAAAATGCATCGTCTGGTTCTTGCTTCGGCAATCTTTCTCCTTGGGCACTGCGCAAGTTATTCCCAGGACACCCTTCGCCTCCTCACCTGGAATATCCAGATGCTCCCCTTCCCCGCTGAAAGCAACCACAGCACCAGGAGAGCAAAAACAATAATCGAGATATTGAAGGAGCAACCATACGATGTGATCGCCTTCCAGGAAGCATTCAAAGGCCGGAGTCGCAGAATCATCAAGAAAGGTTTGAAGTCTGTTTACCCACATCAAACGGACGTACTCAATAATAAGGCCCTCAGCTTAAAGGCCAATGGCGGCGTAATAATCATCAGCAGGCATCCCCTCGCCAACTATCAAGAGATCAGATACAGGTGGCGAACGGGCAATGACAAGCTTGCAAGGAAAGGTGCCATGCTTGTTGATGTTGACTTCCATGGGAAAAGCGCTCAAGTAGTTGCAACACACTTGCAGGCTTTTGGCGCCGATTCAGTTCTGATTTCACAGTATAGCCAGATGCGGGACGAACTCCTTATCCCCCTGGCAAAGCCAGGCGTACCTCAGTTCATTTGCGGAGACATGAACACACGTCCGACGAGCGCGCGCTATCCTACCATGCTGCAGGTCCTTGGTGCTGCAAATGGGAAGCTCGAAGGCGAACAGCAGTTCACCATGGACCGTCCTAATAACGACCTTACCGAGCGCAGTAATGCCCGCATCCTTCTCGATCACATTCTGGTGCGTCCTGCAGACATGCAACTCTATATTCGCCGGCAGGTGATGATCTTCCGCAAGCAGTGGCATGAGGAGCACCAGGATCTTTCAGATCACTTTGCGCTGGAAGCCAGGATTGTTTGGTGAGAGATGGATAGCGGATAGCCGCGTGGACACATTATCAGGTAGCCAGGCCGGCACAATGATACACTGGCACTCAGGCACGTTAAAATGTCGATATTTGCGGGATTATAGCGGTTCGACGTGCTCAAGATCGACTCCCATACCCACATCATCCCGAAGAAAATGCCCAACTGGAGCGAGAAATTCGGGTATGGAGATTTCATATATCTGCAGCACCATAAGCGCGGCTTTGCCAAGATGATGCGGGGAAACCAGTTTTTCCGCGAGATCGCCGAAAACTGCTGGAATGCCGAAATGCGGATTGAAGAATATGCCAGCCACAACACAGACGTTCAAGTGGTGTGTACCATCCCGGTGATGTTCTCTTATTGGGCCAAACCCGTCGATACGCATTCACTTTCCAGGTATCTCAATGATCACCTCGCCAAACTGGTAGTGAAGTACCCAAAGCACTACGTGGGCCTGGCCTCGCTTCCTATGCAGGATACAGAGCTGGCAATCCAGGAACTCGAGCGAAGCAAAAAAATCGGGCTCCATGGCATCCAGATCGGTTCAAACATCAACGACGAAAACCTGAACGAAGAGCGCTTCTTCCCTATTTTCCAGGCATGCGAGGAACTCTCCATGGCAGTGATGGTTCACCCCTGGAACATGATGGGTGAGAAAAACATGTCACGGTACTGGCTGCCCTGGCTGGTGGGAATGCCAGCGGAAACGGCCCGCGCGCTTTGCTCGATGATCTTTGGCGGAGTTTTTGAGCGACTGCCAAAACTTCGCGTGATGTTTGCACATGCCGGCGGCTCTTTCCTGTTTACCCTGGGGCGTATCCGGCACGGCTTTGAATGCCGCCCGGACCTGGTGGCCATTGACAACCCGGTTGACCCGGCAAAATACCTGGGTAAGTTCTGGGTGGACAGTATTACACACGACCTGGACATGCTGGACTATGTGGTCAAAACGGTTGGGTCAAAACGCGTAACCCTGGGTTCAGACTACCCGTTTCCGTTGGGCGACCTGCAGATAGGGAAATTCATCGAAGACGCCGACCTGCCAAAGAAGACGAAAGAAGATATTTTTGCCAACTCGACACTGGAATGGCTTCAATTACCAAAAAAGAGATTTTCCTAGTCACAGGCCTCTGCTTGTGCCTGTTTGTTCCTTACCTGGTCCATGCGCAGGACCCGGAACGGGAAAAGCTGCGTGAACTTGAGAAACAACGCGAGTACCAGAAGTCCCGCGCCATTACAGCCCGGATGGATTCGGCGATTGAGCTCATGAATCGTGAGCTGTACAACGAGGCCGACGAAAAATTACGCTCCGTCCTCGCCAACGTTAAGAGTGTGCCCTCCGACCTGGCCTACTATTTCGGCAAGAATTCATATCACCTGGAGAAATACAAACAAAGTGTTGATTGGCTCACCAAGTACATCCAACTGAAGGGAACTTCGGGTCAGTACTCCGAAGATGCGGCAATATTTCTGAAGAAAGCAGAGTCAGGCCTGCTGCAGCAGCGGCAGGTGGATACTTCCAGGGCCGTTGAGGTCTTGTCGCGCGATTTCACAATTGACTGCGGACCAGCAGGAAAAGTCCTTTGCCCCGTTTGCAATGGCAGTACAGTGGTTGTACGGAAGGATTATCTTTCAGAGAAATACTCCACTTGCGGCTACTGCAGCAAAACTGGCCAGCTTAGCTGCGATGACTACAACAAACTGATTCGCGGACAGCTCAAACCCCCGGACGAAAACAAGTGACGAAAGTTCCATGGCTCATCTTCACAATCGCGTTAACAGGAAGGTGCTAAAGAAACAAGCACAGGAACTGCAGGACCAACGCCTTACTTTGTCTTTTTATAAATATCACCGGCTGTCAGACCCAACTTCCTTCCGCAACCAGCTTTACCGCCAGTGGAAGAAACTCGGAGTCCTCGGACGGATCTACGTTGCCGATGAGGGCATCAACGCCCAGCTTAGCGTTCGACGAGACCAGTTCGAAGACTTCCGTCAAAGCCTGGATGATACCGGCTTCCTCAAAGGTGTGCGGCTGAACATTGCCATAGAGGACGATTCAAGTTCTTTTTTCGTCTTGCACATCAAAGTCAAGAAGAAGCTTGTGGCTGACGGTCTTCACGACAATACATTTGACGCCAGCCGGTCCGGGCGCCACCTTAATGCCGCTCAATACAATGAACTCAGCAAGAAACCAGGCACAGTGATTGTTGATATGCGTAACCACTACGAAAGCGAAGTAGGTCATTTCAAGGATGCCGTCTGCCCTGATGTGGATACCTTTAAGGAAGCCTTGCCGGTCGTTGAGGAAATGTTGCTGGATAAGAAAGACCAGAATGTCATCATGTACTGCACAGGAGGCATCCGTTGCGAGAAAGCAAGCGCATGGATGAAGCACCGTGGCTTCAAGAATGTGTATCAACTGGAGGGCGGCATCATAGAATATGCGCGCCAGGTGAAAGCACAGGGACTGGAAAACAGGTTCATTGGGAAAAACTTTGTGTTCGACGGCCGGCTAGGGGAACGCATTTCTCCTGAGATTATCAGCGCTTGCCACCTGTGTGGAAAGCCATGCGATACGCACACCAACTGCAAGAACGACGGATGTCACCTGCTCTTCATACAATGCCAGGAATGCGCCGAAAAGTACAAGGGTTGCTGCTCAACGGCGTGCGCTGAAGTGATTGCGCTCCCGGCAGAAAAACAAAAGGAGCTTCGACGGGGTAAAGCACAATTGCAGCAGGTTTTTCGAAAAGGCCGTTCACAAAAAATCCGCACAGGAACCGAATGATCCACATCGGCATTGTCAACGTTTCGGATCGCGCGAGCCGCGGCGAATATGAGGACCTTCCGGGCAAGGCGATTGAAGCCACGCTTCGCGAATACCTTGTAAGTACCTGGGAAAAGGAGTACGCGGTTATCCCGGACGAGCAGCCCATGATCGAAAAAACGCTTATCGAAATGGCCGACAAAAGGGGCTGCTGCCTGATTGTTACCTCCGGTGGCACAGGGCCCGCAGTAAGGGATGTAACCCCGGAAGCAACGGCCGCTGTATGCCAGAAGATGATGCCTGGCTTTGGGGAACTAATGAGGGCCCAAAGCCTCAAATTCGTGCCTACGGCCATCCTTTCGCGCCAAACGGCCGGAATTCGCGGGAAAACACTCATAGTTAACCTTCCCGGCAAACCAAAGGCAATCCGGCAATGCCTTGACGCAATTTTTCCAGCAATTCCATATTGCTTAGATTTGCTCGAAGGGCCTTACCTGGAATGCAACGAATTGGTTATAAAAGCGTTCCGGCCGTCGGCTCATTAAGAAATTCAGGATGGCCAAGATTAAGTATTACTACGACACCGAGTCGTGCAAGTACGTTCGTGTTCAAACCAGGGTAAGCGACGTTGTTCTTAACGTACTTGGGGTGATCTCACTGACCATGGTGATGGCCGTCGGCCTGCTCTTGCTGTACAGCAATTATTTCGAGTCCCCTAAAGAGCTCCTGTTGAGGAATGAGGTCAAGGAAATGGAGTTCTATTACGAGGACCTCAAGCAGAAAGTTGACGAGTTGGACAAGATCCTGGCCGACATGAGTTATCGCGACGACAATATTTACCGCGTTGTTCTCGGTTCTGAACCAATCGACAAATCCATACGTGAAGCGGGAGTTGGCGGCGCAGACAGGTACGCAGAGATTCGCAACAAAAACATCGAGCATGACGATATTATAGTACAGTTGAACCAAACGATAGACAAACTCCGCCGTAAGGTTTATATCGAGTCGAAGTCCCACGACGAGATCATATCGCTGGCAGAGAATAAGGAGAAGTTGTTCGCTGCCATTCCGGCCATTCAACCAGTACCGAAAAAAGAAACAGTGATACTTGCTTCCGGATATGGAATCCGTATCCACCCTATTTACAAGGTTCGGAAAATGCACCATGGCATCGACTTCGCTGCGCCCATAGGCACGCCGATTTATGCAACCGCTGACGGCACGGTTGACAATGTGGAAATAAGCTTTGCCGGATATGGATATGGAAAGAAGGTAGAAATCGATCACGGCTTTGGCTACCGTACTCGCTACGCACACATGCACATGTTTGTGGTGCGAAACGGACAAAAAGTGAGACGCGGCGATTTGATCGGCTATGTCGGCGATACCGGGTTATCCACTGCCCCTCACCTGCATTATGAGGTCTTTATCAACGGCATGCAGGTAAATCCTATCCACTACTTTTTCAATGATCTCAACCCCGCAGAATACGCCAAGATAATTGAACTGGCTTCCATTGAGAACCAAAGTCTGGGAATGTAGTGCTCAGTTCGAAGTTCCGGGGTCCAAGTTCAAAATCCTGAGTATTACCTTTTCATTGCCTCGGCATAAATGCGGGCACAGGAAGTCTGCCTCCTTATTACCTTCGCAGAAAAACCACCTCATGCGAGTCTTCGGCCTGTTCGTTCTGGTCATTTTAATTCCGCTTCTGGTTCAAGCCCAGGGCTGCAGCGATGCCGGATTCTGCACCATGGGAGCCATGAAGCCTGACCAGCCTTATAACAAGCGAGTCGAACTCAAACTCAAGACAATGGAATTCAGTCTCTATCGCGGTACGACAACTTTGTCGCCTATAATCCAGGTGGCCAACCTTGACTTCAATTTCAGCCTCAACTCACGAAACGCCATCCAGGTCAAGGTCCCCTATCAATGGGTTAAAGGCACACTGGGAAATACGGCATCAATCGGAGACATTTCATTCTGTTATACGCGCAACCTTTTCTCATCAGACAGATTTGATGTGAACGCTACGGTTGGCGGAAAGCTGCCGACCAACAATTCCAACATCATGATTGGTCCCAACGCTCTCCCAATGTATTACCAAACGAGTCTTGGTACTTACGATCTTATCGCCGGCGTTTCGCTCATCAACCGGCAGTGGCTTTTTGCTACTGGAATCCAGATACCGTTCAACCGGAATGGGAACAAGTTTGACTGGCATCGCTGGCAGACCGGCAACCCCGATGAATTGCCTTATATCCAGGAGTATCCAAATTCCACAGACCTGCATCGTGGTATTGACGTGATGCTTCGCGTTGAAAGGAATTTCAGGTTGGCACGATTTAACTTCTCGGCCGGGCTGCTCCCCATCTACCGCATCACCGGAGACGAAATCACAGACTTCCTGGGCAAACGCACTTCGGTTGACGCCAAAGGAAACATCGCCAAAGGCCTGGCCATGTCGTGGATCCTGACTGCTGGTTATAATTTCAATGTCCATTCCGGCGTGCGGCTGCTCGTCGGCCACAAAATTGTACAACGCGAGTTCAGTCCTGACGGGCTGACCCGTGAACTCGTTTCCTCCCTCAGCTACTCGTACCGCTTCTGATGAAGGCCATTGCCGTTTCAGCCATTTTATGCCTGATTGCCCTGGCGTCGATAGCCCAGCAACCTTCGCTGGAAAGGATCGATGCCTTGATACAAGCGGGAGAATACCGTCAGGCGAATGATCTGATTAGCCGAATGATGAATGACGCTTCTCCGGATGATCAACTGCGGCTTACGTGCCGCGAGGCAGAAATCCTTGTTTTGGAAGGCAAGTTGAATGATGCGGAGCAAATATTGGTGAGCCATCCGCCGGATGCTTCACTTTCACCGTTAGCACGCGCTGAATGCTACACCACTCGCGGATTCTTCTGCCTCAACCGGGCGCGCAACGACGTGGCCCTGGACAATCTGCAACGGGCACAGGCACTGTTCCGGGAAGCCGGAAGGGAAAACTCCCCAGAGTCGGCGCGCAGCCTGGCACTGCTGAGTTTTGTCTACTTCGTCACAGGAAAGCTGGCACAGGCTGAAGAGCACGGCGACATGGCTTTGCGGACACGGCTAAAGACCTTCGGTGAAACCAGCGAGGAAGCAGCAGCCTCCTACAACGACCTCGGACTGATCTACGGTCAGATTAACCCTGAGATGGCGTTGGACTACTATGAAAAGACGCTCGCCATCTATGAGAAACTTCATGGAAAGGAACACAGGAAGATGGCCATTGCCCACAGCAACATTGGGCTGGTTTACAAGAACATGAAATTGTACGGAGATGCCGTTGAGAGTTTCGAAACAGCCGGCGCGATATGGGCAAAGCTCTACCCGGATGGACACCCAAACCAGGCATTTTCCCTCGTGAACCTCGGCCTCACTTACGAATTGATGGGGAACAACACATCTGCGAAAGGGTACTTCGAACGCGCACTGGCGATGTATCGAAAATCATACGGAGAACGTCACTCCGACATCGCTGCAGTATTGAACCAGCTGGGCATCCTGGCAGACGAGGAGAAGGAGTATGACCACGCACTCCGGCTATTCCAGGCTGCACTCATTGCCAACACGCCGACATTCGCATCGACCGAAGTATCGAGTAACCCGGCGATAGCGCGGCATTACAACGCAAAGGTGCTTTTGTACACACTTCGTCTCAAAGCTGAATCCCTGGAAAGAAAACACCTGAACCAGACGCTCAAACGGTCGGACATGACCCTGGCACTTCGATGCCTGCAATCATGTGATTCCCTGATTGACAACATCAGGTTCAACAGTTCAAATGAGAGCGATAAACTCGAGATTGGTGCCAGCGCAAACGACGTATACGAGGGCGGTGTAAGGATAGCCCAGGCGGTGAGCGAAATGACCATGCGCGGAAAGGAGTTCAATGAGCTGGCTTTCTACTTTGCGGAGAAGAGCAAGTCAGCGGTTCTCCATGAATCCATTGCAGAAGCAGAGGCAAGGTCCTTTGCAGGCATACCGCCCGAACTGCTGGAGACCGAAAACCAGCTAAAGGCCAGTCTTGCACTGCTCAATCAGCGACTGTCTCAAAAGCCAGATGCCACTACCGAGACGTCGCTCCGACAGCGGCTTTTCGAAACAAACCGGGACTACGAGTCCTTTGTGAAGAAGCTCGAAACATCCTACCCCTCCTATTTCAATCTGAAGTTCAACAGGGCAATGCCGAGGGTTTCGGAAATTCAACGTCAGCTGAAGGGTGGGCAAACTCTCGTGAGCTACTTCATCGCTGAGAAGAGTGGCCGCCTCTACACCTTTGTACTCTCCCCGTCGAGATTCCGCATCTATCACTCTACTCTCCCCGTGGATTTTGACAAGATGATCCGGGCCTTTACAAATGGTATTTTTTACCTGGCGCCGGACGTCTTTGCTTCTGTGGCACTTCCGCTTTCACGATTGCTCCTCCGCGGTGTGCCTAAGTCACAAGAGACCATCGTTATTACCGCCGGGCGGCTGGCAACCCTGCCTTTCGAGGCACTTGTGGTGAAAAAGCCCAGGGACATGACGAGCTTCGAAAACCTAACAACCGGGAGCACAAAACGAATGGCGAGTTTCGATGATCTGCAATACCTGGTTCAGCAGACCGCCGTAAGTTATGAGTTCTCCGCCGGCCTCATGTTGCAACGAAGTACACAGGCGGCAAACATTAATAAGTCAATATTTCTTTGTGCGCCAATGACCTTTCCGGCAAAAGACAACCTGGGGGATCTGCCGGCAACACTTCATGAGGTGGAGACAATATCCGGGCTCTTTGGGAAAGATGTTTTTGCAGCAATAGGAATGGATGCCACTGAAACGTTGATCAAGTCAGGTGACCTTGCCAACTACCGTTACCTGCACTTCGCCACGCATGGAATTGTGGACGAACGATCGCCAGAGTTATCCAGGATTTTTCTGAAGGAAAGTACTGGGGAGGACGGCAATGTTTACTCGGGAGAGATTTTCAATCTGAAACTGAATGCCGACCTCGCCGTTCTCTCCGCCTGTCAAACAGGCCTGGGAAAGTTCTCGAAAGGTGAAGGTGTGATCGGTCTGTCGAGAGCCCTCGTGTATGCAGGCGCACGATCAATCATAGTATCTTACTGGAGTGTGGCCGATGCTTCCACCGCAGAATTGATGGCGGAATTTTACCGAATACTCCTGAGACAACCCGGGATCTCTCATCGACAAGCCCTGCAACTCGCCAAGCAAAAGCTCATCAATGAAAGAACCTACGCCTCGCCCTATTATTGGGCTCCCTTTGTGCTAATCGGGCAATAAAAAAGCCCTCTTTCGGGGCCGTCACCATGAGCGATATCCTGGGTGTTCTTTTAACCCTCGCCTGGCCCCACAGTAGCGGGTGGCTTTTGGGCCACTCGTACTGTTCGGGTCAGGTACACAGTTGAACGCTATGGCAAAATAGTCTTCACTGTGATTTCAGAGGACTTCAAAGTAGGCCGATCCCTTCCAATTTTCCTAAGAAAATCAAAAAACTTTGTTTTCATGCGAAAAATGGCCTTTTTGGGGTCTGATCGATGCTCGAAGACAACTACATCCAACGAGGGCTTCGGGCCAAATTGGTCCGAAAACTCCGCCAAAAAGGCATACAGGACGAGGGGGTACTCAAGGCGATTGGAAAGGTGCCCAGGCACGTGTTTTTCGATAATGCACTGCTCAACCATGCATACGAAGACAAGGCATTTCCAATCGGCGAAGGCCAGACCATTTCCCAGCCTTACACTGTTGCCATACAGACCCAGCTTTTGGGGTTAAAGCCCGGCGACAAGGTCCTGGAGATCGGAACGGGGTCGGGGTACCAGGCCTGCATCCTGCTGGAGATGGGCGCCAAAGTCTACACGATTGAATTCAATGAAAATCTTTACCAGCGTACGAAGGAATTCCTTCCACAGCTCGGATACCACCCCTTCTTCTTTCTGGGCGATGGAACCAAGGGGGTGCCGATCCGTGCACCTTACGACAGAATACTGGTCACAGCTGGCGCGCCCGCAATCCCAGACGCCTTGATTGAGCAACTTGCCGACCCGGGAGTATTGGTTATCCCCGTCGGGGGACGCGATCATCAAATCATGGTCAGGGTCAACAAGAAAGACGGTGCGGTGCACAAGGAAGAATTTGATACGTTTGCATTTGTCCCCTTACTAGGAAGAGAAGGTTGGAAGTCTAATGAAAAATAAACGTCCCATGGAACGAAAGAAGAAGGCGCCGCGCGATTCAGCTGTTAGCATGACTGAACTCGTGCTGCCCAACGACACCAACACGCTCAACAACCTGATGGGCGGGCGACTGATGCATTGGATGGACGTAGTTTCAGCGATCGCCGGACAAAAACATACGAACTCCACCGTGGTTACAGCTTCCGTTGACAATATTTCTTTTCGTGAGCCTATTCACCTGGGTGACGTCGTTACGCTGCGTGCGAAAGTAACCCGGGCGTTCAGTTCCTCTGTGGAGGTACGTATCGATGTCGAAGCCGAGAATATTCCGGGAGGCAAGAAAATCGCGAGCCACTCAGCCTACTTTACGTTTGTTGCCGTTGATGCCAGCGGTAAGCCTCTCGAGGTACCGGAGGTTGTTCCGGAAACGGATGAGGAAAAAGCGCTGTATGATGGTGCACTCCGCCGACGCCAATTGCGGCTGATCCTCGGGGGAAGGATGAAACCTTCGGAAGCTACGGAGTTGCGGAAGTTCTTTACCGAAATAAAGGCCGGGTGAACAGCCTGCTGAAAACGATTTACCAGGAGGAAATCTACGAGTTTTCGCCGCCACCAACCGTGGTCCTTGAAAGGCCGTGGTCTGAGCAACCCGCTGAATGTCGTGAAGCATTGAAAAAGCTGCTCGCTGGCCGGGGTCTTTCTCCGGAATCAGTGAGGATGATGGTTATGGAACACTTCGATTTGTCGACTTGGGCAGAAGTACCGGCCAAACTGGTCGCGTTCATCAACCCACCAAGAGGAGTCGCATTGAACGAATTGATTCAAACGCCACGCACCGAAATGGTGATCACCGAACCGCTCCCGGTCCTGCTTGCAGACGAGGCCAGGAAGCGACGATTCTGGGAGGCATTCAAGTTGCTGCTCCCCGCCTAAAAGGCCTTTTTTGGTTATATTTTCGCTTGTTCTATATTTGCGGGTCTTTTTTGACTCCCTGCGGCAATTGTCGCAGTAATGACCAACCTATCTGCCTAATCCATGCAAACGCTTTTGTACTTCCTTCCTTTGTTCGGTGTCGTCGGTCTTCTGTATGTGATCTGGAAAAGCTCCTGGGTCGCAAGCCAGGATGCGGGAACAGACAAGATGAAAAAAATCTCAAGCCACATCGCCGAAGGCGCGATGGCTTTCCTGAAGGCCGAGTATAAAGTACTGATCGTTTTTGTTGCCTGCGTTGCCGTTCTGTTGGCGGTCACTGCGGATTCTGAGACCTCATCACCACTGGTCGGTGTATCTTTCGTTCTGGGCGCATTCAGTTCCGCGCTGGCGGGCTTTATCGGCATGCGCGTTGCCACTAAAGCAAACGTCCGTACCACCAATGCAGCCCGCACCAGCCTTGGCAAGGCGCTCGAAGTGGCATTCACTGGCGGTTCTGTCATGGGCATGGGCGTTGTTGCTATCGGAGTACTTGGACTCTCCATACTCTTTATCATCTATGCGCAGTTCTTTGGCGTAGATACGCAGGCCAGCTTGAACCAGGTAATTACGGTTATCACCGGGTTTTCTTTTGGCGCGTCCTCGATAGCACTCTTTGCCCGCGTAGGCGGTGGCATTTACACCAAAGCTGCTGATGTCGGCGCCGACCTGGTTGGAAAAGTCGAAGCAGGTATTCCTGAAGATCACCCACTCAATCCAGCCACCATCGCCGACAACGTTGGCGACAACGTTGGCGACGTAGCCGGCATGGGCGCTGACTTGTTTGAATCTTACGTAGGTTCAATTGTTGGTACGATGGTCCTTGGTGCGGCATTTATGGTGCCTGGCTTCATCGACAATTTCCAGGGGCTGTCAGCGGTACTACTTCCCCTGGCGCTGGCAGGTGTTGGGATTCTTATGTCGTTCCTTGGTACTTTCTTCGTAAGGGTGAAAGAAGGCGGTAGTCCGCAAAAGGCGCTGAATACAGGTGAGATTGTGTCGTCTTTGATCATGATTATCGCTTCGTGGTTCATCATTAAGTGGATGCTGCCCTCCGAGTGGTGGTTCCAGGATCCACTATACTCCTGGACTGATCCTGTCAAAGGTACTCTGTATACATCAACAGGGGTTTTTTACGCCACAGTCATCGGCCTGGTTGCCGGCGTGGTGATCGGCTTGATAACAGAGTACTATACCGGCATGGGAAACAAGCCTGTGAATTCAATTGTTCGTCAGTCTTCCACAGGTGCCGCCACTAATATTATCGCCGGCCTCGGTGTAGGTATGATGTCCACCTTGTGGCCTATCATCATTATAGCCGTTTCAATCATTGGCGCATTCTATTTCGGCGGGTTGTATGGAATTGCCATTGCCGCCGTGGGCATGCTCTCAAACCTGGGCATTCAGCTTGCCGTTGATGCCTACGGCCCAATCTCCGATAATGCCGGCGGTATTGCCGAGATGTCGGAGCTGCCAAAGGAGGTGCGCTCCCGCACCGACAAACTCGATGCAGTAGGCAATACAACAGCCGCTATTGGAAAGGGATTTGCCATCGCATCGGCCGCGCTTACCGCCCTTGCGCTGTTCGGTGCCTTCATGACCACAGCAAAGGTTAGTACCATCGATGTTTCCAAAGCCAATGTAATGGCCGGATTGTTCATTGGCGGGATGCTGCCATTTGTGTTCTCCGCACTGGCGATGGGAGCCGTTGGCCGCGCAGCGATGCGCATGATCGAAGAAGTTCGCAGACAGTTTACCAACATACCCGCCCTGAAGGCAGCGCTGGAAGTGATGAAGCGCAATGGTGACAAAGAACAAAAAGACTGGTCGGCTGACGATCAGCGCATTTTTCACGAAGCGGACGGCAAGGCGGAGTATGGCAAGTGCGTGGAAATCTCGACGCAGGCAGCGCTCAAGCAGATGATTGTTCCTGGCCTAATGGCTGTTACGGTTCCCGTTGTCATCGCCTTCCTCCCGGGCTTTGGCGTTGAGGCACTTGGTGGCATGCTTGCTGGTGTCACCGTTTGTGGTGTGCTGATGGCCATTTTTCAGGCTAATTCAGGCGGTGCCTGGGACAATGCCAAGAAGAGCTTCGAAGAAGGTGTAAACATAAACGGGGTCATGTACTACAAAAAGTCTGATCCACACAAGGCTGCCGTAGTTGGTGACACCGTTGGTGACCCGTTCAAAGACACCTCAGGCCCCTCACTCAATATCCTCATTAAGCTAATGTCGATCGTAGCGCTGGTTATTGCGCCCCTTTTGGCGCCGAGTGCCACGCCCAGGGTCGCAGAGAAACAGCCGCAGGTTGAGGTTTTAACGCCTTCGACGCAAACAGCAGCTCCTGCGAGTGCGCACCAGAATAAGTAGACCGCTCCTGCAGGCATCAAGAAAAGGGAAGTCAGGCGTTTCCGCCTGACTCGTTTTACCCCTTGGCCAAAGACGGCACGGGCCCCCTCACCTATGAAATCGCCAGGCTGTTCACGGTACTCCTTTGGAGAACCTGTCGCAGCCTTATTGTCCTTGTTTCACTTTGTGAATCTCGGCAGGGACTAAACCATGAGCCTCTTTGTGGGTAAGTGTAACAGCATCAGGGGATTTAGCCTCCGAGAGACAAACCACTACACCCGTATGCTCATTTACCCAGTAGTTGATAAAGCTCACACCGTATTTACCTTGCACAAGCAGGTCCTTTTCATGTGCCCTGGCAACATCTGCCGCCGTAACCTTGCCGGCGCCGAGATAGTGAACATCATACAGGTTTGAGTCATCTTGCACAGCAGCTTCCACGCCATCCGTTACAAGCCCAACAACATCAGGGATCAGTCCATGCGCCTCTTTGTGAGTATGGGCCACTGATGCAGAGTCAGGTGCTTCTGCCAAACAGTAAACCTTGCCCTGCGCCTCATCAACCCAGTACTTAATGAAGCTCACATTAAACTTACCCAGCGTGGCAAGATCCTTCTGGTGAGCGGCAGCAACATCGGGCGAATCCTGCTTTCGGCGCTCACGACTGAACTCTGTGAAGGAGAAAGCCGGTCACGAAAAACAGTATCGCTAACCTCGGTGCAGGAGACATTCCTGGCTGAACTTTTCGAGGTTGTAAATAAAGGGATGAGCGACGAGAATTTCAGCGTCGAATCAATGGTGACGGCCATGGGGATCAGCAGGCCACAGTTGTACCGGAAAGTGAGAGATATCGCAGGTAAGGCTCCGTATGAACTGTTGGAAGACATCCGCCTGCGCAAGGCCTTCTCCCTGCTTCGTCATCGGGCGGGTAACATCGCCGAGATAGCTTTCAGTGTGGGGTTCAGCAACCCGTCATACTTCGCCAAGTGCTTCTCCAGGCATTACGGAACACAGCCCAAGGGAATGTTCCCGGAATAGCAGCATGCTCAGTCCGCCTGCTTAAGGCACTTCTGCGGACAAGGCCATTTTTTCATTAATTTTAGCCATTAACACCTATGCGCAGGATAATTGTTTTACTAATCTTACTTATTGCAATCAACAGTCGGGCGCAAGAGGTGCTTGGCAAGTGGAAGACGATAGACGACAACTCAGGTGAAGCCCGGTCGATCGTTGAGATTATTGAGAAGGAGGGCAAGATCTTCGGGCGGATTGTCAAGTTATTTCCCCGGCCGGACCGTGAACCGGACCCAGTTTGCAATAAATGCGACCCGGACGACCCGCGCTTCAATAAGAAAATCATCGGTATGGAGATCATTCGGAACCTCTTGAAATCAGGCGACGAGTATTCCGGCGGTGACATTCTGGACCCAGAAAACGGGCGGGTCTACCGGTCCAAGATATGGGTAGAGGGTAACGTACTTAAAGTGAGAGGTTACTGGGGACCATTCTACCGTACTCAGACATGGCACCGGGCAGACTGAATGCCATTGGCGGATAATAGTGAGTCTTTGACCCCGAAAAAGAGCCTCTAAACCTAAAATCCGGTTACTTCCTTGGCCTATCGCGTATTTAAATCCGGCGCTGAGATAGACGAAAAGGTCCTTTTTGAACGCATTCAGAAAGGTGACGAGAAGGCCCTGGAAGTCATCTATAAGAAGTACTACCGGATGATGACCAAAATGGTCATCACAAACAGTGGTACCGAGGAAGAAGCGCGGGACGTCTATCAGGACGCATTGGTGGTTTTCTGGCAAAAAGCCAGCTCCGGCAACCTGATCCTGACATCGAAAATGAGTACTTATATCTACAGCATTTGCCAAAACCTGTGGAGAAAAGAACTCGAGCGCAAGAAGCGGCTGTTGAACGAGGAGAAGGATGCCCCGCAATCGATGGACCTCGACACAGCAGAACGCGAAAAGATCATTGCCCGTTGCCTGGAACAACTGGGAGAAACGTGCAGAAAAGTGTTGATGTATTATTATTTTGATGAGTTATCCATGCAGGAAATTGCCGATCGATTGGGCTTCGCCAACACGGATACCGCCAAAACAAAAAAGTATAAGTGTAAACAAAAGCTCGACGAACTCGTGAAAGCGCAGTACTCCGAGAGTGATTTTTTGGATTAGCGTTATGTCGCATTTTGAGAATATAGACGACTACTTGTCTAACCGGCTTCCTGAGGCGGAAAGGGCCAGCTTTGAACAAGCCATGGCTGGTGACCCGGCACTTCGAAAAGAAGTCGTCTTCCAGGAAAAGGTCATAGGCTCAGTGCGACATGCCCGGGAAAAAGAACTGAAACAAATGCTTCAGCAAATACCGATACCAACTGGCGGCATAAGTCCAGGACAATTGGCAGCCGGTATAATTGCCACAGGTGTAGTGGTCACAGGTTTGTACTTCTTCTTTCGCCCCGAGGCGCCAGAACCTGCTCCTGAAACTACAACCGCTGTACCGAAGACAATCGTCAAGCCGGAAACAGAGCCTTCTGCGAAACCTGAAACGATTACCGCTCCTGCAGAAGACCAAAAGAAGAAACCTGCCGCCCGCAAGCAAACTCCATCCCCTGTTCAGAAACCTGATATCCAGGTTGCTGATCCAACTACCGAACTAAACAATACTGAGGATCCGGCAACAACTACTGCAGCGACGGAACCGCAGCTGACTGTCTCCAAATTGCAAGTTGTTACTCAGGCCGGCGACAAGAAATACTCATTCCATTACCAGTTCGCCGAGGGCAAGCTGCACCTGTTTGGTCCATTCGACCGAAACTTGTACGAGATACTTGAGATCAACGGTGATAGCCACGCGGTCTTCCTGTACTACAAGGAAAACTACTACCTGCTTGACGAGTCGAAGAGGGATATCACTCCGCTCGGTCCGATCCGCGATGACCAGCTACTGAAGAAACTCCGCGAGTACCGCAACCGCTAAACACCTCAAGTTAGGGGGTTATCCCCCGGCCTTGCTATCTTTGGTGCTCGATGGCAACCGAGGCCCGAGGCAAATACAAGAAACTAGGAAGCTATCCATTTGTCAGCGTGGTACTAAGCATCACGCTCGCGCTCTTTGTTATCGGCCTGTTTGGCGTGTTGGTCATCTATTCGCAGGAACTTGGACGGCTGGTGCGTGAAAACGTGCGCATCCAGGTATACCTGAAAAACGGCCTGTCAGATTCCGACAAACTGGCCATAGAGAAAAAACTGAAGGACTCCGACTTCATTCTTCGAGACTCTGCGAGGAAGACCATCACGTTTATTTCCAAGCAGGCGGCAGCCAAGCAGTTTATCCAGGACACTGGTGAAGATTTCCAGAAGTTCCTGGGCGAAAACCCGCTCCGCGATGCCTACCTGGTGAACGTCGACCCGGCCTTCCACAACACGAAAAAGCTGGCAGAAATCAAAAGTCAGCTTGAAAAAGACAAGGGAGTTTTCCAGGTGTACTATGTAGAGACACTCATTGAATCAGTAAACCGGAACATTGCCAAGATTGGACTGGTGCTGCTCGGCATCGCCGGTGTGCTCCTTGTCGTTGTGGTACTGCTGATTCACAACACCCTGCGGCTTGCTCTGTTCAGCCAACGCTTCCTCATTCGCAGCATGCAATTGGTCGGAGCCACCCGGCTGTTCATACAGGGTCCGTTCGTCATCCGGTCAGCCGGTTTGGGCGCCCTCGCGGGACTGATCGCTTCGGGCATGCTTTGGGCACTCATCCGTTACGGCGACAACCGGGTGGAGGAACTGCGGCTGCTTCAAAACCAGGACAGATTGTTAATTCTCCTTGCCTGTCTCTTTGGGTTGGGTATTTTTGTGGCCGCTGTCAGCACCTGGAGGGCGGTGAACAAGTACTTGAAACTGTCCCTTGACGAATTGTACTGACCACGATTAACGATTAAGGTATAACGAATTCATGAGCAAGCTCCCCTTTGGAAAGAAGAACTATCAATTGATGATCGCAGGGCTGGTGATCCTCGTGATTGGCTTCACCACCATGACGCTCGATACCGAGCAACATGGCTTTGGTGTGCTTGGTTTGACTGTCGGTCCTATCATTGTCGTTGCGGGTTTCATTGTAGAAGTGTTTGCAATACTTCACCGGCCTTCCGACCGGTAGTTCATGTCTCTCCTCCAGGCCGTCATACTGGCTATCATAGAAGGAGTCACCGAATTTCTCCCAATCTCATCCACCGGGCATATGATCGTCGGCTCTTCAGTGATGGGAATCGCCACAGATCCGTTTGTCAAGGCGTTTACTGTAGCCGTTCAACTTGGCGCAATTGCCTCAGTTGTGGTGCTTTACTGGAAGCGATTCTTTCAGAGCTTAAAATTCTACTTCGTCCTGGCTGTCGCTTTTTTGCCTGCCGCCGTCCTTGGGTTCCTCTTCAATGATTTCATTGATGCGCTGCTCGAACGGGTCGACGTTGTGGGCTGGACGATGGTGGCCGGAGGATTTATTCTCCTTGCGGTCGACAAATGGTTTGCCCGCACTGTTGAATCAGGTGTTGAGGAAGTGTCTTACGCGAAAGGTGTCAGGATCGGATTCTTCCAATGCATTGCAATGATCCCGGGCGTAAGCCGGTCAGCAGCCACGATTGTCGGCGGGTTGGCGGTGGGACTCAACCGGCAGAGTGCCGCCGAGTTCTCCTTTTTACTCGCGGTCCCTACCATGCTGGCAGCCACGGTATATAAGCTTGCCAATCTGTATGTAAGCGGCAATCCATTTGGAAACGAACAAGTCATCCTCCTTGTTTGTGGCAATGTGGTGGCATTTCTGGTTGCGATGGCTGCCATCAAGCTGTTCATCGGCTACCTTGCCCGACATGGGTTCCGTATCTTTGGATACTATCGAATCGTTTTTGGTGCGATAATCCTTGCGCTGTACTACTATGGCGCCAACCTTCAAATGATGTCATGAACGAGGACGGCATTGTGATCCTGGTAAACAAGCCGCTTGAATGGACGAGCTTTGATGTGGTCAAGAAGCTGCGCTATCTGCTTCACACACGCAAGATCGGACATGCCGGTACTCTAGACCCCCTCGCCACCGGTTTGCTCATCGTCTGTACGGGCAAAATGACCAAAGCGATCGAAGCTTTCCAATCGGCAGAGAAAGAGTATACGGGCACCATCAGATTGGGGCAGACCACACCTTCATACGACCTTGAGACTGAACCGACTCTCCCCGTTGACATCGCATCGGTCACTGAAGAACAAGTACGTGCCGCGGCCAGCAGCTTCGTCGGCGACATTGAGCAGGTTCCTCCTGCGCATTCCTCCATCAAAGTTGGTGGCAAACGCGCTTACACTCTGGCGAGGAAGGGCCGTGAAATCACGCTTAAACCACGAACTATCAGTATTCGGACTTTCGAAATCGTTCGATGCCAATTCCCTGAGGTGGACTTCCGTGTGGTCTGCACAAAAGGCACCTACATCCGCAGCCTGGCACATGACCTTGGTCAAAGGCTCGGCGTCGGCGCGTATCTCTCCTCACTTTGCAGAACAAGGATAGGTTCATATACCCTTGACCAGGCTGAGACCCTGGAAGAACTTCGAATGCGGTACGAATCGACACAACAACCTGCCGGCTGACATGATGATCTACCACTCACCGGGAGACTTCACGCGGCTGAAATACGCCGTAGTAACCAGCGGAACCTTTGATGGCGTCCATCTGGGTCACCAAAAGATTCTCAACAGGGTCAAAGAGATTTCCGGTCGCAACGGCGGCGAGACGGTGGTTATAACCTTTTGGCCTCACCCGCGACTGGTGCTGCATCCGGACGACCAGACGCTGAAACTTCTGAACACATTTGAGGAAAAGGCAGAGCTTCTCAAGTCTCAGGGCATCCAGCACCTCCTTCGAATACCATTCACACGGGAGTTCTCCCAACTGACTTCTGCTGAATTCATTCAGCGCATCCTGGTTGAGACCATCGGGACGCGCAAGTTGGTAATCGGGTATGATCATCACTTCGGTAAGAACCGCGAAGGGAGCTTCGAACAACTCAAAACCAACGGCAGGACGTTCGGCTTCGAAGTGGAGGAGATTCCAGCTCAGGACATAGACCATGTGACTGTCAGTTCTTCCAAGATCCGCACAGCTCTTGAGTCGGGCGACGTCGTAACGGCTGCCCATTTCCTTGGAAGGCCCTACTCACTCTCCGGGATGGTTGTAAAGGGCGATAAGTTGGGCCGTGTCATGGGCTATCCCACAGCTAACATAGCGCTTGAATCCCATTTCAAACTGGTACCTGCCGATGGTATCTACGCGGTACATGTCCAGCACGCGGGAGAATGGTTCGGCGGCATGCTTTATATTGGTGTCCGTCCAACAGTTGACGGCGTGAAACGAACCATCGAAGTGAATATCTTCGGCTTTGATCGCGATATTTACGGAGAGAACCTTACGGTGACCTTCGAGCAGCTGTTGCGCACTGACTCCCGGTTTAAGGACCTGGAGACTTTGCAAAATCAACTGCATCTTGACAAAAAACTTGCACTTGAGGCCTTAAAGAGCACTCAAAATAAGTGAACGTCCAGCGGAAAGAATACATGATTAACAAAACGGTAAAGGACGCAGAGGAGGCCATCCGTGGAATCGAAGACAATTCGGTTCTGATGGTTGGCGGTTTCGGGTTGTCAGGCCTTCCTGAGAATTGTCTGAAGGCGCTCTTGCATAAGGGCACCATGGGATTGACCTGCATTTCCAACAATGCGGGGGTAGATGGGTTTGGAATCGGGCTGCTGCTCAAAGCAAGACAAGTGAAAAAAATGATCTCCTCATACGTTGGTGAGAATGAGGAGTTCGAACGTCAATTGCTATCCGGCGAACTGGAAGTTGAATTGATTCCGCAGGGCACACTGGCAGAACGGATCCGTGCCGGTGGCGCGGGTATTCCTGCATTCTTTACGCCTGCCGGTGTTGGCACCGAGGTGGCCGAAGGAAAAGAGACACGCACGTTTGATGGAAAGGTTTATCTTATGGAGCGCTGGCTTCGCGCCGACTTTTCCCTGGTCAAAGCCTGGAAGGGCGACACACTGGGTAATTTGATTTATCGGGGCACTGCCAGGAACTTCAATCCCATGATGGCCGCGGCCGGAAACATTACCATCGCCGAAGTGGAAGAACTTGTCGAACCGGGACAACTAGACCCAAACTCAATTCACACGCCGGGAATTTACGTGCACAGAATTTTCAAAGGGGTGAACTATGAGAAACGAATAGAGCAGCGAACTGTAACCAAGATTTGAAAATTAATGCTGGACAAGACAGGAATTGCAAAACGAATAGCCCGTGAGGTGCAAGATGGGATGTACATAAACCTCGGAATCGGCATCCCCACCCTGGTGGCCAACTACATTCCAAAACAAATCCATGTCATCCTTCAGTCCGAAAACGGATTGTTGGGAATCGGTCCCTTCCCAACTGAAGATAAAGTTGACCCCGATCTCATAAACGCCGGCAAGCAGACCATTACAATGGTGCCCGGGTCTGCACTCTTCAGTTCGGCCGAAAGTTTTGCGATGATACGCGGCGGCAAGGTTGACCTCACGATCCTGGGAGCCATGGAAGTCTCAGAAAACGGCGACATCGCCAACTGGAAGGTTCCTGGTAAAATGGTGAAGGGCATGGGGGGCGCCATGGACCTGGTCGCATCCGCCAAGAATATCATTGTAGCGATGCAGCACTGCAGCAAAGAGGGCGCCTCCAAGCTCCTTAAGAAATGCACGCTTCCAATCACCGGATTGATGTGCGTAAAGAAGATCATCACGGACATGGCCGTCCTGGATGTGGTGCCTGGTGGTGGTTTCCGATTGCTCGAACGGGCTCCGGGGGTGTCTGTGGATCAAATTCGAAAGGCCACCGAAGGAAAGCTTGAGGCCGACAAGGATGTTCCAGAGATGATCCTTGCCTGAGCGTAATATACAACGAAATGAAAAAATCAATCATTCAGTTTACGGTACACCTCGACGACAGCAACAATCCCGAAAAGATCGAATGGGACGCCACGGACAAGCCAGACACAGGGTTTACAGAAACCAAGTCATTGAGCATTTCCCTGTGGGATCACAAACAGAAGAATACCATGAGGATCGACCTTTGGGCGAAGGATATGCCCATTGACGAGATGAAACGCTTCTACATCGACTGCATCGGAGGGCTGAGCCAGAGTGCATTGACAGCGACTGGCGACGAAGCCATGGCATCAGAGATGAATGCGCTGTGCGAAAAACTGGCCCGAATGGTTCGTAATTCCGGACAATCCTAAGCCCCTGAAAATCTGCCGGTAATCATTCTTGCTTGGGCAAATTCAGGCCTGACAAACGCTTGTTTTTGTCCAAATTCTTGTAGTTTTAACAGATTAAACTAACTAACCCATTATGAAAAAATTCTACACGCGGTCACTGCTGTCGCTCCTCCTGCTTGTGACATGCAGTGCGCATGTTTGGGCACAGGCGACGACTGTTTCGGGCTCGGTGAAGGATGCGGCTGGCACTGCGCTCCCGGGTGTGAACATCGTGGTGAAAGGAACAGTAGCCGGAACGATCTCCGATGTTGCGGGAAATTATTCATTGACTGTCAACCAGGCACCTCCGTTTACGCTTTCGTTCTCCTTCGTTGGCTATCAGACCCAGGAGATTGAAATAACCCCTGATAAAAAGACTGCTGACGTGACGATGACTGAAGGTACACTCCTTGGCGACGAGGTCGTGATCTCCGGGATTCGCCACGCAGAAAGCTATATGAAGTCTGCCGTGACGATTGAAAAAATGGATATCCTGGAAATCAAGGCCGCCCCCACGCCTGACTACTATGATGGGCTTGCCAACATGAAAGGGGTACAGGCCTCATCGGGCAGTTTGAACTTTACAGCAATAAATACCCGCAGTTTTGCCACCATCGCAAACGTACGCTTTGTGCAGTGGGTTGACGGAATGGATACACAAGCCCCCCTGCTCAACTTCCCAACGGGTAACATCATCGGAATCGGGGAGCTCGATGCGGAAAGCATGGAACTGATACCCGGTGCTTCTTCTGCGCTTTATGGCCCCAATGCCTTCAACGGCATCCTCATCATGAACAGCAAGAGCCCATTCGAATATCAGGGCTTAAGCGCCCAGGCGAAATATGGCATTACAAAACAGAGTGGAATCGAGCACAACCCGATGGGCTCTTTCAGTCTTAGATATGCAAAGGCGTTCAACGACAAGATCGCGTTTAAGGTCAACTACACGCTCATGCAGGCCAAGGACTGGCTCGGCAACGACTACAGGACAGACCGTCTCCAACCTGAATCAACGATAGACAGAAGCAACCCGCGTGCTACCAACTTCGACGGACTTAACCTGTACGGAGATGAGGTCCAGATCAACTTGCAGTCGACGCTGCCAAGTCTTGGAATCATTACCCGCACCGGTTTTCGTGAAGAAGACCTCAATGACGCACGGGAAGCCAAAAGCATCAAATTCGATGCGGCGCTTCATTTCCGCATCACCGACAAAGTTGAAGCCCTTGTGAACTATCGCTTCGGAGGAGGAAGTTCGATATACCAGGGAACCGAGAAATATGCACTGCGTGATTTCTCCCAGGAGTTTATTAAGGCTGAAATTAAAGGCGACAATTTCTTTTTACGCGGCTATCAAACTGCAACGGATGCAGGCAAATCATACAACCTTACGGCATTGGGCATATTCATGAATGAAACCTACGCCCCTTCATCGTCGACGTGGGTACCCGACTACGTCGTGGCCATGCAGGGATATGTTCCTGGTGTGCCAGCGGGCAATCCGGCAGCTGCTCGGGCATTTGCAGACCGAAACCGGCCGCAACCTGGTACCCAGGATTTTGCTGACCTTGTAAGTGTTGTCAAACAAAACTACTTCCAGAAGACACCATCGGGCAACTATAAGGGGCTCCCCGTCCGCGGCGGTGCCTCTTTCTACGACAACTCAAAACTGTACCACGTGGAAGGTAACTACCAGTTCCGCGACATGATCAAGTTCGCCGATGTCCAAATAGGTGGTAACTGGCGTCAGTATAGCCTGTTTTCTAATGGAACGATCTTCAATGAGGCACCAGACGACGGGATCAACTTCGAGCGGATCAAGATTAACGAGTATGGCATGTACGGCGTAATCGCCAAATCATTCGACAAACTGCGCGCAACCGCATCGATACGATACGATAAGAACGAAAATTTTGAAGGCCAGGTCACTCCACGCTTGTCACTGGTATATGAAGTCATGGAGAATCATAACATCCGTGCATCATACCAAACGGGCTTCCGTAACCCCGATACGCAGGCTCAATTCATATACTTCCCTTCATCTGGCGGTACCCTGTTGGGTAGCGCTAAGGCGAATGCTGAAAGATATGGCGTTCATGAGGGTGGCGCATACACCCAGGCTTCGTACAATGCTTACGTTGCATCTGGCGGTACCCTCTCAGCCACCGGCACTCCAACAGGAGGAAATCCAGCTCTCCTGGACTCAGTGTATGTGCCTTATGTCAGGCCAGAGAAGTTGTGGTCGGCCGAAGTGGGTTACAAAGGTGTCTTTCTCGATCGCAAACTGCTGATTGACTTTAACGGCTTCTACACCTCATACGACGGATTTATTGGGGGGCAGATCGTAGTGAGCCGGAACCAGACTTCACATCAGGGGCAGCCCGTCAACGCTGGTACTTTGTTTACACCGTATCTCAACTCCACACGGGAAGTAACTGCCTTTGGCACCGGGCTGGGCTTTATCTATAAGCTCCCCCGCGACTTTGAGCTAAACGGTAACTACAACTTCGCTAACTACACGGCGGAGGAAGATGCAGAGTTCCGCGCAGGCTTTAACACACCGAAGAACCGCGGCTCGATTGGCATTGGCAACCGAAAGGTAATCCCGAACCTGGGAGTAAGTGTGAATTACAGATATCAGACCTCTTTCCTTTGGGAGTCATCGTATGGCAGCTGGATTGTTCCCGAATTTGGCGTGCTCGATGCCCAGGTAAGCTATACAGTCACCTCGATCAAGTCTGTCATCAAACTTGGCGCAACCAACCTTTTCGGCGATGATTACCGCACCAACCTGGGAGCACCCTATGTTGGGCAGCAGTATTATATCACCATCACTTTCGATGAGTTTCTCAAGAAGTAATCCCTCAAAAAGAAACCGCTATGAAAACCAATAAAATCGCATCCATTGTCCTGTTGACGGCTCTTCTTATGGGGGCATGCATTCAAAAACCTATTGAACCAGGGCCACCACCTGTTGTTACACCGGAAACTCCCAGTGCCGGCACTGCAAACTTCTCCAAGTTTGTTGCATTGGGTGATTCCTATGTGGCTGGTGCTCAAGGAGGAACCATGTTTAATGCCTCACAAAGCGCCTCGCTGCCGAAGATTCTTGCCACACAATTCTCGGCGGTTGGGGGAGGCGCCTTTAACCAAGCCGACGTGGGCCACGACAACGGTCTCAACTTTGTGGTCTTTGCCGGCTCTGGTGGAACAGTTAGCCTGGGAAGGTATCTGCTGTTCGATCCAGATGGGGATGTGGATCCGGATGGAACCAGTGGCTGCGCTACTTCGCGCTCTGCAGCACCGCGTGCCGCTGGAACACCATATTCACCGGCAGTTTGTCCTTCTACCTCGCCTACACCAGCAATGCCAGCGCCTTACAACACATTTCAAACAGTAACAGAACTGGTCACTTACCTTGGGGATCGCGCTATCCTGAATAATTTCGGCGTGCCAGGAACACGCGTGTTCCACACCACTGCTGCAGCCTACGGTGCAGTTCCGCCAACAGGCAGCCCATGGTACTTCAGACAGGCAACCAACCCGGGAACTTCCACGTTGCTTGGCGATGCATCCACCAAAGGACACAAGTTCTTCCTCCTTTCCCTGGGCCTGTTCGACATACTTGGTTACGCCACCAGTGGAGCAGTTGGAAGCAACAACGGCGTGGGCGCAGCTGACCTGACTCCGGAAGTTTCCGTCTTCAATCCCAGTTATGACGCAAACCTGGCCGCAATGGTGGGCATCGATCCAGAGGTAAAAGGTGTGGTAACAACGATTCCTGACATCACCTCCCTGCCCTTTTTCTACACCGTTACTTACAATGCCATTGAACTCAAATCCAGCAACTGCAACGACGGTGCAATCATGGGTGGATTGAATCAGATCTTTACCGGCTATAACCAGGCTTTGGATCTTATCCTGGCCGGCGGATATCCAGGCTTAACGGCCGATGACGTTGCAAGGAGAAAAGTTGTTTACAACTTTGGGAAGAACCCGGTATTGATTCAGGATGAAACACTTCTGGACCTCACCACACCGCTGACCAGCCTGCCCTCCCCGCCGTTTAGCAACACTCTGTTTGCGCAGTTCGGCAAGATGAGGCCGGCTACCGCAACCGATATGATCCTGCTGACCGCGGGCTCCATCCTGGGAACGTGCAATCCATCAGCTCCCACCGGTTGGCCTCCGACCCTTCCGTACTTATTCGGTTTGGCTTCACCCCTTTCAGATGGCAACGTGCTGATACCGTCAGAATCTGCAGAAATCCTCGCGCGCACCGCCGCCTTTAACGCCCACATAGTTGCAGCTGCAGCCGTCTACACGGACCAGGTCGCTGTCGCCGACCTGAAACTGGCCTATAAGAACCTGGTTACCAATAAGGCTTACTATTCAGACGGCGTTTCGATTGTGCCTACATTTGCACCACCAGCCGGCATGTACTCAGAGGATGGCGTGCATCCCAACAGCCGTGGCTACGCCTTCACGGCAAACGTGATTATTGATGCCATCAACACCAAGTTTACTGCCAATATTCTCAGCGCAAGTTTGGCCAATTACCCCGGAACAGGCCTGCCTATAAAGGGACAATAGCGAATGTTAGGAAAGACGCTAGAAGAGGCGCAATAGGCCCCTTTTTTAGTTTCTAAAACAACTCCCTCGCTATTCTGTAGATGGGATCGGACTTACCCATCGAGTAAAAATGAAGGGTCGGAACGCCGAACTTCATCAATTCCTTCGACTGCTTGACGGCCCACTCCACTCCTACCTGACGGGCGGCAGCATTGTCTTTGCAGCTTTCTACCTCATCAGCAAGCTCCTCCGGCAAATCGATGTGAAAGACCGTCGGCAGAATGCTGGCCTGTGACTTGGCGGTGATTGGCTTCAGTCCCGGGACGATGGGTACGGTGATGCCGGCCTCGCGGCAGAGTCTTACAAATTCGAAATACTTCTTGTTATCGAAGAACATCTGGGTCACTATATACTCAGCTCCCATATCCACTTTCAGCTTCAGGTACTTCAGGTCTACCTTAAGGTTGGCTGCCGCAAAATGTTTCTCCGGATATCCGGCAACCCCTACACAAAAATTCGTCGGCGACGCATTTTCAAGATCTTCGTCAAGAAACCTTCCGCGATTCATGGCGACCACCTGGCCCAACAATTCTGAAGCAAATCGGTGACCATCCGGGTCGGGTGCAAAGCGTCCCTCCGACTTTACTGCATCACCCTGCAGGACAAGCACGTTGTTGATACCAAGGAAATGAAGGTCAATCAAAGCATTCTCTGTTTCTTCCTTGCTGAAACCGCCACAAATGATGTGGGGTACTGTGTCCACCTGGTAATGGTTTTGAAGCGCCGCGCAAATGCCAACTGTGCCAGGACGTTTGCGCACGGACCGCTTTTCCAACAGCCCATTCTCTCTCTTCTTGTACACGTACTCCTCACGGTGATAGGTAACATCAATAAACGGCGGCTTGAACTCCATCAGAGGGTCGAGGTTGTCGTAAAGTGTCTTGATGTTCTCTCCTTTCAACGGAGGTAGTATCTCGATGGAAAACAGGGTCTTTCCTGAAGCGCGTTTTAGATGGTCGGTAACTTTCATGGGTTTAGACGTGCTGACGTTCCGAAGTGCGTTTTGCCTGTTTTTTGCGACGAATATACCTCATTAATCCGAGTGTGACCGCTTTTGCCCTCTCGGAAGACGCCCTTATCTGGTGAACCAAGTCCTCTGGTAAGCAGCTCAGAATCTTCCGGAGCATAACTCATACTTTTGACTTCATCTGAGTCAGTCCGCCAGGATGTCCGAACGTCAATACCCTAAATTCGGCGCCAACCACCTCTCAACCTCCTCCACCGTCATCCGTTTTCTCCTCGCATAGTCCACCACCTGATCTCTTGAGATCTTGCCCAATCCAAAATACGTTGACTTGGGATGAGAAAAGTAGTATCCACTTACGGCGGACGCCGGAAGCATGGCATAAGAGTCGGTGAGCTGGATGCCTGCATTTTTCTCAGGAACCAGTAATTCAAAGATTGTTTTCTTTTCCGTGTGATCCGGACAGGCAGGATAACCTGGCGCAGGCCGGATTCCCTCATACTCCTCATCGATCAGCTGTCTCGAGTCAAGCTTTTCTCCTTTGGCATAACCCCACCACTCGGTACGCACCTTCTCGTGCATACATTCCGCGAAGGCCTCAGCGAGACGATCGGCAAGTGCCTTTGCCATGATCTCCCTGTAGTCGTCATGCTCAGCTTTAAATGGAGCAATCAGTTTCTCCAGACCAATTCCCGATGTGACGGCAAACAGACCGACATAGTCAACCTTACCGCTGGTTTCCGGCGCCACAAAATCCGCCAGGCTGAAATTGGGTAGATTGGCAGCCTTTTTGTTTTGCTGTCGCAGAAAATGGAGTGTGGTAACGACTTCCTTGAGCTCCTTTGTCCGGTACAACCGCACGTCGTCATCAACCGTGCGTTGCGCTGCGTAAAACGCAATGACCCCGTTGGCCTGGAGTTTGCGACCGACAATGATCGTGTCCAGTAACTTCTGCGCGTCGTTGAAAAGCCGTGTTGCCTCCGCCCCTACGATCTCATCCTTAAGAATATCGGGGTAGCGACCTGACAACATCCATGTTTGAAAGAATGGTGTCCAGTCAATATACTTTCGAAGCTCTTCGAGCGGAAAATTCAGGAATTCCTTACGGCCTAGAAATGCAGGGGCTTTTGGTGTGAACGCAGACCAGTCGATGGGCACGGCGTTTCTTCTGGCTTCTTCAACAGAAATGAATGTCTTATCCTGCCTTCTCGATTCATGATCGGCCCGGAGGGCTGCATAGTCCTTCTTATAGCGCTCGTGGATCGATTTTCGGGTGTCGGGGCTGATCAGTTCACTGGCAACCGGTACGGAGCGAGATGCATCCAGCACATGGATGACCGGCCCGTCGTAGCAGGGGTCGATCTTCACGGCCGTGTGAATTCGTGAAGTGGTAGCCCCGCCAATCAGGAGTGGAAGGTCCATTTTTTCGTGCTGCATTTCCTTAGCCACGTGCACCATTTCGTCGAGAGAGGGAGTGATCAAACCGCTAAGGCCGATTATGTCGACCTTTTCCTTTCGTGCCGCCTCCAGAATCTTCTCGGAAGGTACCATTACCCCCAGGTCAATCACTTCGTAGTTGTTGCACGCCAGGACTACGCCGACGATGTTCTTGCCGATATCGTGGACGTCGCCTTTTACTGTAGCCATCAGAATCCTGGCTGCCGGCTTGCCCACCTGGCCGCTTCGTTTTTTCTCTTCCTCAAGGTAAGGGGTCAGGTAGGACACGGCCTTTTTCATGACCCTTGCACTCTTTACAACCTGCGGAAGAAACATCTTGCCCGCGCCGAACAAGTCACCGACTACATTCATTCCATCCATCAATGGGCCTTCGATGACCTGGAGCGGTTTTTCAAACTTTGTACGCAGCTCTTCAACGTCAATGTCAATGTGATCCACAATTCCTTTTACCAAAGAATGTGTTATCCGTTCCTCCACCGGTCCGCGCCGCCATTCGTCGTCTTTTTCTTTTTTGCGTGCGGAGCCTTTGACAGTCTCTGCAAATTCAAGGAGCCGTTCAGTTGCATCATCGCGGCGGTTAAGAAGGACATCTTCAACACGATCGAGGAGGTTTTTGGGGATTTCATCATAGACGGCCAGCATGGTTGGATTCACAATGCCCATGGTCATGCCGTTTCGGATGGCATGGTAAAGGAATGCGGAGTGCATGGCTTCACGGACGACCTGGTTGCCACGGAAGCTGAATGAGACGTTGCTGACGCCTCCGCTTACCTGGGCGAAGGGCAGGTTGTCCCTGATCCATTTTGTGGCCCTGAAGAAATCAAGGGCATAGTTCCGGTGTTCTTCAATGCCGGTTGCAACCGGGAAGATATTCGGGTCGAAAATTATGTCTTGCGGAGGGAATCCAACTTTGTTAACGAGAATGCCGTAGGCACGTTTGCAGATGTCTATTCTGCGCTGGTAGGTATCGGCCTGGCCCTGCTCATCAAATGCCATTACCACCGTGGCAGCTCCGTACCGACGCACCAGCCTGGCCTGGCGCAAGAACTCCTCCTCACCCGCCTTTAGGCTGATGCTGTTGACGATGCTCTTTCCCTGTAGACACTTGAGGCCTGCTTCAATCACTGACCACTTGGAGGAGTCCACCATGACAGGAATGCGGGCAATTTCCGGCTCAGACGCCATTAGATTGAGAAACCTGACCATGGAGGCTTCAGCATCCAGCATCCCTTCGTCCATATTGACATCGATCACTTGCGCCCCGCCGCGTACCTGGTCGAGGGCGACCTCAAGCGCCTGGTCAAACTTGTCCTCCTTGATCAACTTCAAAAACTTGGCTGAACCGGTTACGTTGGTGCGCTCGCCGATGTTGACGAAGTTCGATGCGGGGGTGATCGTAACGGCTTCAAGTCCACTTAATTTCAGTGTCTTGCTGTGTGGTTCCATTCGAAGTGCGTGATCGGTAATCTGTAATCGGTATTCAATGGAGGGCCCCTATCTGCCTTGGCGAGTACCTGGAAGCCAAGTCAGCAATTACTCTGATGTGATCCGGAGTGGTTCCGCAACAACCACCAATAATATTCACCAATCCCTCGTCCAGAAACTCTTTGATCTGTTCACCCATGTCCTCAGGGGATTGGTCATACTGCCCGAATTCATTTGGAAGTCCTGCATTAGGATAGGCACTCACAAAGAAGGGCGCTTGCTCATTTAGCACTTGCAGGTATGGCCGGAGGGCCTTCGCACCAAGAGCACAATTCAAACCAATGCTGAGCAAGGGCACATGTGACACCGAGGTCAGGAAGGCTTCGGTGGTCTGACCGGATAAAGTTCTGCCACTGGCATCTGTAATGGTTCCGGAGACCATGATAGGCAAGGTCCTGCCTAGCTCGTCAAACAGTTCCTGAATAGCAAAGAGCGCGGCCTTGACATTCAGGGTATCAATGATTGTTTCGAGCAACAGCACATCCGCACCCCCGTCGACCAGCCCCCTTGCCTGCTCCTTGAACGCTTCTTTCAACTGATCGAAGGTGATGGCCCGATAACCCGGGTTATTTACATCAGGAGATAGTGAGGCCGTCTTGTTGGTTGGGCCCATGGCACCGGCAACGAAGCGCGGCTTTTTGGGATCTCTCTTCGTGACCTCATCAGCAACGTCACGGGCAATCCGGGCCGCTGCCACGTTCAGTTCGTACACAACTTCCTCCAGGTGGTAGTCTGACTGCGCAATGCGTGTGCCGCTAAACGTGTTTGTCTCCACGATGTCGGCACCCACATCAAAATACTGCCGGTGGATATCTCTGATGATGTCTGGTTGCGTAAGGCACAAGATGTCGTTGTTACCCTTCAGCGGCGACTTGTGGCTCTTGAATCGCTCGCCGCGGAAATCCGCTTCCTCCAGCTTGTGTTGCTGGATCATTGTGCCCATGGCGCCGTCAAGCACCAGGATGCGTTCGTTCAGGAGTTTATGGATGGTTACTCTTTCTGGCATATAGTCACAAACTTTGTCCAGAAAGAGCCTCAGAGCGGGCTGCCTATCTTTTCCCGTCCCGAATAAATTTATCGGGATCGTGATGGGAGTTAGCACCCAAAGGTGGGGTTGCTAAGACGTCGCTGGGCCCAGTCCCTCGGTCTTTCTGGATAAGCTCTGCAAAGAAAGCCAAAAAGATGCTAAAAACATAAAACTTAACGACACTTTAATGGATATCGCCGGCGCCTTGGTCGCGGATAAACCCTTACTTTGCCCTTGATTGTTCAATGAAGATTGCAGCGGTTGATATCGGTTCCAACGCCATTCGTTTTCAGGTTTCAAGCGTTCTGGAACGCAAAGACCGCATTCTATTCAAGAAACTTGAGTACGTACGATTCCCGTTGCGCCTTGGCCACGACGTGTTTGGCAGCAACCGCATCAGCAATCATAGCATTGATAAATTCAAAAAACTGATGAAGACGTACAAGCTTCTCCTGGAGCTTTACGAAGTCGACGACTACATGTTCTGTGCAACATCAGCCATGCGGGAATCGGAAAATGGTCACGAACTGGTGCGTACTGTCAAGCGCGAACTCGGTATTGAAATACACATCATCGACGGACAGCTTGAAGCCGAACTGATTAACCGTGCCATCTCCTCATTTCTCGACAATAAATCATACTTGCACATTGACGTAGGCGGAGGCAGTACAGAGCTAAACCTGTTTAAGGGCGGCAGGAAAACCCAGACCCGGTCATTCCGTGTTGGCTCCGTCAGGGTACTTGAACATCACGATTCACCGGTGGTCTGGAAAGAGATGGAAGCCTGGGTAAAGAAGAGCGTGGCCTCGGCCAGGGGCATCGGAAAGGTTGTCGCTGTGGGTACGGGTGGCAATGCCAGCAAGCTCTACGAGCTCTCGCAGACTAAGCCCGGCAAACCCATGTCGTTGAAGAGAATGAAAGAAACGCGGGCCATGATCGACGCACGCAGCATGGAGGACAGAATATACGAAATGCAGATGAACCCTGACCGTGCGGATGTAATCATTCCGGCCAGCAACATCTATATACAGGTAATGGAGTGGGCTCGGGCAAATAAAATGCTGGTGCCGGAAGTCGGGCTTAAAGACGGTATTCTCCTTCATCTCTTCGAAAAGAACCGAAAGCATAAGCGGGTTGAATTTGTAAACGCCGAAGATCAGTCACAGGGGAAGAAGATTACTTTGGTGAAATAACCTAGAACAAGGATACCTCTTTCAGGGTATCGGCAGTTACTTCATAGAAGGCCTTGTGAATGTTAAATGGCTGTTCTCCGTTTTGTTCTTTTTTGACATAGCTGCCGTCCTCCTTCATGATGTAGCAGTTCACGTTGTCCCGCAGGTTGAAGTCAAGCACATTCATCAACTGGCGTTGCAGCAACTCCTGCTCAATCAATACCAGGGATTCGACCCGACGGTCAAAGCTTCGCACCATGGCATCCGCGCTTCCAATAAACATCCTGGGCTTGCCTGCATTGTGGAAATAATAGATTCGTGAATGCTCCAGGTATTCGCCCACAATGGATGTAACCTGGATATTATCGCTCAGGCCCTGCCGCCCCGGCCGCAGGCTACACATGCCTCGGACGATCAGTTTGATCATGACCCCGGCCTGGCTTGCCTCATACAAGGCATCAATAAAATCGCGATCCTGCAGGGAGTTGAATTTGATAATGATGCAGGCCGGTTTACCCTTGCGGGCATTCTCTGCCTCCTCGCGTACCATCCGGCACAACTCGGAGCGCATATCGCGCGGCGACGTAATCAGGTTCTGGTAACTGGTTGGCTGTGAATGCCCGGTAATGACGTTGAAAAACTCGGAAACGTCGCTCGCGTAAGCTTCCTGTGTCGACAACAAGCCAATATCGGTGTACAACCTGGAGGTTGCTTCATTGTAATTGCCACTGGCGATATGGACATACCGGAATACACGGTCATCAGGCTCCCGGCGAACAATCAGAAGTAGTTTTGTGTGCGTTTTCAGCGCACCAATGCCATAGATTACGAAACAGCCGGCACGCTGCAGTCGTTGGGCTTCACGCAGGTTGTTTTCTTCATCAAAGCGGGCTTTTACTTCGAAGAGGACCGACACGTGTTTTCCATTCTCCGCTGCCTTCAGGAGCGCAGCGCTGACACGCGATTCACGCGCGAGCCGGTAGATGGTGATCTTGATCGACAAGACAAGAGGGTCCTCGGCCGCCTTTTCAAGCAGTTCAAGAACAGGATCCATTGAGTTGTAAGGATGGTGAAGCAGGATATCACGTCCCTTCAGAATCTCGAATAAGTCCGCGTGTCCCTGTTCCGGAAAGCTCACGGGCTTGATTGGTGGCCTGGGACTGGAACGCCTGTCCTTAAATTCCCTGTGCCCGACAATTTGGTTGAGCCCGGTTAAGTCCAGCATACTAGTTCGCTGGACAGTGAAGATGTTCAGCAGGTCAAGATCCCACTGGATCTTCAGGAGACGCACCATCCATGGATCGGCCCCTTCCATGACATCCATGCGCACCACGCGTCCGGTACGTCGAGTTTGCAGCTTGCGCTTTAGTTCCTCAAGGAAATTGGACTCTATATCTTCGCTTTCTTCCAGCGTGAAGTCACCATTGCGGTTGATGCGGAAGAGGCTTACAGAAAGGACCTCCACATTTCTAAACAGGTGATGAATGTTGTGACTGATGATATCCTCCACGGGAACGAAAGCAATGGCTCCGTCGGACTGCAAAATCTCAAAGAATCTGGAGATGTTGCTGGGGATTTGGATGAAGGAAGCTTTGATTGGCTGGTTTGCATCGCCATTTGACTTGGTGGCCACCCCCAGCAACAGCCGGTTGTTTTTCAGCGTAGGAAAAGTGTGATAGCTGTCGAACATCATCGGTGTGAGCATCGGGTAGATCGTACGGATGAAGTACTGATCAACGCGCTGCTTATCAGCAAGAGAAAGCGTTTCATACTCTCCCAACCGGAAGCCATTCTTGACGAAGGCTGGCTTCAACTGCTCGGTGAAGTATCCGTGCTGCTCCTTCAGAAACCTCTGGACTTCATGGAGAAGCGTAGTGCGAAATGGTGATTCCCTGAGTCCGCTGTAGTCAAAACGTTCCTTGCCGAAATCCAGGTAGTTGTAAAGACTTCCCAGCCGGATGGTGCAGAATTCATCCAGGTTGGAGGCCGTAATGCAGAGGAATTTCAGACGGTCGAAAATGGACCTTTCCGGTGTTCTCGCCTGGTCGAGCACACGATAGTTGAACTGCAGCCAGCTAAGGTCGCGGCTGATGTACCGGCTTTCGGCAATCTGTTGTGCCGCGCCGGCAGGAACTTCAACTACCAGTTCTTCTTCGTCTTCTTCCATACCAAAGCCATCAGATATCGATATTGGCGTATTTGGCATTCTTTTCAATAAACTCCCTCCTGGGTGCCACTTCATCCCCCATTAGCATGGAAAACAGGTGGTCGGCCTCAGCAGCAGACTCAATCGTTACGAGTTTCAACGTCCGCTTCTCAGGATCCATTGTCGTGGTCCAAAGCTGCTCCGGGTTCATTTCGCCCAATCCTTTGTATCGCTGAACACTCACACTGTCCTCCTTCCCACCCTTCGACATTTCAGCGATCAATGCATCCCGCTCCTGCTCGTTCCAGCAATACCGCTCTTCCTTTCCTTTCTTCAACAGGTAAAGCGGCGGCAAGGCGATATAGACATAACCTTGTTCTACGAGGTCACGCATATAGCGGAAAAAAAAAGTGAGGATCAGCGTCCTGATATGGCTTCCGTCTACATCGGCATCGGTCATGATGATGATCTTGTGATAGCGCAATTTGGAGAGGTTAAGAGCCTTATCGTCCTCCGAAGTTCCAAAGCTTACGCCAAGTGCCGTGATAATGTTCTTTATTTCCTCGTTTTCATAGATCTTGTGTTCCTGGGCTTTCTCAACATTCAGGATCTTCCCACGCAGGGGGAGAATAGCCTGAAAATGCCGGTTTCTCCCTTGCTTGGCAGAACCACCGGCAGAGTCTCCCTCAACAAGGTAAAGCTCGGAAACGCCAGGATCGGTGCTTGCGCAATCTGCGAGCTTACCAGGGAGACCTGTACCGGAAAGTACGTTCTTTCTTTGCACCATCTCTCGAGCTTTTCGTGCAGCATGGCGAGCCTGGGCGGCAAGAATCACCTTGTTCACAATCATTCTGGCATCACGAGGATGTTCTTCCAGGAAATTCTGCAATGCCTCGCCCACCGCCTGGTCCACTGCACCCATTACCTCCGAATTTCCGAGCTTGGTTTTTGTCTGACCTTCAAACTGCGGTTCGGCTACCTTCACCGAGATCACTGCTGTCAAGCCCTCACGAAAGTCATCACCATTGATGTCAATCTTCACCTTTTCCATCAGTCCTGACTTGTCGGCATAGGCTTTGAGGGTACGGGTAAGTGCCCGGCGGAATCCGGCAACGTGCGTACCTCCCTCGTGAGTGTTGATGTTGTTCACATACGATACAAGATTTTCACTGAATGATGTGTTGTAGCTCATCGCCGCCTGGACTGGCATTGAGCCCTTGCTCGACTCGACGAAGATTGGTTCAGAGATCAGTTTTTCACGCGTGGAGTCCATGTACTGGACAAACTCCCGCAAGCCGCCCTGGGAATAGAAAGTATCGCTTCTGGGATCGCCGTTATCATCTTTTTCCCGCTCGTCGGTTAGATAAATACGAATTCCAGGGTTAAGGAAAGAAAGTTCCCGCAGGCGACCTGAGACGGTTGCGTAGTTGTACTCCAGTACTGTAAAGATCTCCGGATCTGGTTTGAAATCAACTGTGGTTCCTCTTCGATCTGATTCCCCTGTGACTTTCACGGGATAGAGCGGTATACCCCTGCTGTACTCCTGCTGGAAGATCTTGCCCTCGCGGAAGACAGTTGCGCGAAGCATTATGGACAATGCGTTGACACATGACACGCCAACGCCGTGCAATCCGCCAGAGACCTTATAAGTATCCTTGTCAAACTTACCTCCTGCATGCAGCACGGTCATTACCACTTCGAGGGCAGAACGCTTTTCCTTGGCGTGAATGTCGGTGGGAATACCACGTCCATTGTCTACAACCGTTACGGAATTGTCCTTATTGATTGTTACCCGGATTTCGTCGCAGAATCCTGCAAGCGCCTCGTCAATTGAGTTGTCAACAACCTCCCAAACCAGGTGGTGGAGACCCTTTACGCTAACATCACCGATGTACATTGCAGGCCTCTTCCGCACTGCTTCCAGGCCTTCCAGGACCTGTATATTACTGGCCGAATATTCAGCGGCCTTTTTCGCCTTCTCTGGTGCCATTTCGATCGATTACAAAGGGGTCAAAAATACGGATTTTGAGGCTAAAAACCGCATTTTGAGGGGGGTCTAGGTGACATTTTTTGGTTAAGGAATCATTCAAAAAAACGATCCGATTTCACCCCTATTTTTGACCGTGCAAAGGCCCTTTTTCATACTGATTTTTCTGGCCATACTCGTAACCGCCGAGGCTCAAACCAGTGTGCCAGTGTTTGGCAACCCGGATGACTCCACATCCTATGCCAAAACAGACGAATTGCTCCTTCGCGCCATGCAGAATCCCCGTTATTTTGCCCGCATAGACAGCCTGATTCGCGCACGCGCCATCCTTAGCAAAAAAGCGATCAGGTACCGGACATCTTATACCTTACCACGGGGGTTCACTCGTTACACTCAGCTGCCTGCACCCTTTCCTCGGTAACCCGGTTGTGCCTGAAAGGCTTCAAGGGCACTGAATTGCCAGGCAGCCTGTACCTGTTGCAGAATCTAAAGGATCTGGTATTGCTTGACACACGGATCAAGAAACTACCTTCAAGGCTCGGAGAGCTGAAGGGGCTTGAGACGATTACACTGTTAAACAACCGGCCCAAGGGTCGCATCAAGTTGGGCCGCAACAGCCGCATCACCACCCTGGTCATTCGCGACGACGAGTATGATCACAGGCCAAAGAACTACAATAGGTTCACCAGGTTGGAATCACTGGATCTGTCGCGGAACAACCTTGTTGCAATGCCTTCTCTTCGGGGGACCAGAGCGCTTAAACGCCTGGATCTTGCAAACAACCGGCTAACCCTTGATGACCTTCGCAAAGAAAAATCAGGCGGTGAAGAACTTATCCTCACAACGAACAAAATTGAAAAACTCCCTCCTGCCATCGGTTATTTCAAAGACCTTAAGAAACTCAACCTGAACGCCAACCAGGTTTCCTCATTACCGCCGGAGATCGGAAGGCTCACCAAACTTGAACAACTTTCTCTGTATAAGAACAAGGTTTCCATGTTGCCAGGAGAACTGTATCGCCTTGGCAACCTGAAGGTCATTGATCTTTACTACAACGAACTCCACGAGCTTGATACGGCAATCATCAACTGGGCACAACTTGAAATTCTGTACCTGGCCAATAACCGTTTACTCAGGTTGCCGTCCAACCTCGGTTCAATGAAACGCTTACGTGAGCTATTCATTCACCACAACCGGATAAATTCTCTCCCTGGTTCAATAAACGGTTTAGATAGTCTCCGGGTGCTGAGAGTTAACGATAACACACTGTTGGAGTTCCCGGGTGATGTGCTTCAGCTTAAGAGCCTGGAGAACTTCGACATCGTTGCCAACCAACTTACAACTGTCCCTCACCAGCTTTTTGAAATGCGGCGACTCAAGATATTAAGCCTCAAAGGCAATCCTCTCGATCCCCACCTTCGACCACAGATAGCGCAGTGGGCCCGTGAAGCAATAGCCCGGCAAAGGGTTGTGATTCACCTGGAAGAACTTGAGACAACGGTCCCGTTGGAAGCCCGGTAGCAGTCAGGCAGCAACAGCCTTCTTCGATTTTGTACCTGGCTTCTTCTTTGTGTTGCCTGTTGACTTCTTATCATCCTTGCCGTTTTCCCTCTCCTCGTCCATCAGTTTTACCCTTGCGCGCTCAAGTTCAGCCTTTTGCTCGCTGCTAACATGGGGATACCGGATTTCAAGTTTTTCAAACTCCCTGTAAATAATGGCCGCAATTACCAGTCGTGTAAACCACTTGTCATCCGCAGGAATGATAAACCATGGCGCGTACTTGGTCGAAGTACTGCTTATCGCCTCTTCGTATGCCTTTTGATAGTCCTTCCAGTAACCTCTTTCTCTCAGGTCTGACATCGAGAATTTCCAGTTCTTGGCGGGATCATCGATTCGTTCCATAAACCGTTTCTTCTGCTCCTTCTTGGAGACGTGCAGGAAGAATTTCAGGATAACCATGCCGTTCATCGCAAGATTCTTTTCAAATCTCCTGATCTGCCTGTAACGTTTCTGGAAAAAGTCCTTCTCAATGTGATCGACCGTTTCAATCCCCGGAATGTTTTCACTCATGATGAATTCGGGATGAACGCGGGTAACAAGGACGTTCTCGTAGTGGGACCTGTTGTGTATTGCGATTTCGCCGCGGGCAGGAAGCGCCAACTGGTGACGCCAGAAATAATCATGATCCAGCTCATGGCTGTTAGGCGCCTTAAAGCTGTGAACCCTTACGCCCAGAGGGTTAAAGCCGGACATGATGTGCTTTACCGCCCCGTCTTTTCCGGCTGCATCCATTGCCTGGAAAATGATTAACACCGAGTAACGGTTGTGTGCGTATAACTTGTCCTGGATCTCCGCAAGATGTTTGCGGCCTACGCCCAGCAATAATTCCGCTTCTTTTTTGTTCAGTTCTTTTCCCGTGTACTTTGTACTATAGTCTTTCAGGGAAATCTTCGTTTTTTGAGGCACTTGGAAGTCCTTGGTGCGGATCAATTTGCCGTCTGAAAGCATGGGTTTGTTATTTTGAGGTTGAAGTTTCGTTAATCCACGAATCTAACCCGGTTCTGTATTGTCTGGGGTGATAAATGTCAGGATAAACATGTAAAAGGAAATGAAAAACAGGGAATATTCTTACTTTTGACTCCCACACATGAAACGATACCTTCTAAGCTGTCTGTTTTTTTCTGCTTGTCACACGTGCTCCCTTGCGCAGGAACCTGAAAAGGAAGCTATCAGACAAGTGGTAATGAAGGAGACGGAGTCGTACCTCGGCGTGGACCGCGAAACATGGGCAAGCACCTGGGTCCAAACGCCCGTCGCCTACTGGTCATTTTCAGACAAGGACGGATCCCAGTTTATCAGCGGATGGGACAATATTCAAAAGACTTTCGAGACCTACTTCACCAATCAAAAGCCCACCAAACACAAGATCTCATACACCTGGCAGGATATCCGCATCTACACAAGCGGAGCTTATGTCCGTTTCCAGGAAAAGTCCGATGACGGGCGTCGTGTCGAAGTAACTGACCAGATTCGCGTTTTGGAGAAGAAAGACGGAAAATGGAAGATCATCTGCATGATCGCCGTTGTGGAGGAGGGCGAATAGCCTAGTATTGTTCAGTTCGCAACATTACGAGCGTGCATGCATCCAGGGTCTCAATGCCCTTTTCTCTTAATACTCTTTCCAGCGCAGGGTTTTCGGCACCAGGATTAAAGATCACCCTTCTCGGTCTTAGCCGTGGTATATATTCAAACAGCAGGGCCTGGTTCTTCGGACCGATGTAGATAGTAATTGTATCCACGTCGGCCACTAGCGGCTGCAGCCTGAAGTCAAGGATTGGCATATCGAAAATAGAACCTTTCTTGAGCCCCACGGGGACAACCTCGTGCCCGTACTCCATGAGTCTTTCAGCAGCCATGAAGGAATAGCGTGCCGGATTGGTGGAGGCTCCTAGTATCACAGTTTTCATCGCGATGGTTTGTACCGGACCAGGAATGCGTTTGCGCACCGTTCTCCGTCCATGGCAGCAGAAACAATTCCACCGGCATAACCTGCCCCCTCTCCGCATGGGAACAGCCTCGCTGCCTGGGGATGTTCCAACGACACATTATCACGTGGTATCCGCACCGGCGACGATGTACGGCTTTCCACGCCGATGATCTGCGCCTCGTTTGTCAGGTAGCCTTTCATCTTCGAGCCAAAACTGCGGAAACCGGAACGCAACGCGTCGGATAGAAAGCTCGGAAACAATGAGTCAATCTCAACCGGGCTTAGCCCAGGCTGGTACGAGCACTCCGGTAGGGAACCAGAAGACTTCTTCTCTACAAAATCCACCAGGCGCTGTGCAGGAGCGGTTTGATTCCCACCAGCCACACGGCACGCCAACTGTTCAACTTCCATCTGGAAGTGAAGCCCTCTCAACGGTCCATGGTTTTTGTAGGGGTCCAGGTCCTCCAATCCGACGGCGACCACAATGCCAGAGTTGGCAAATACGGAATCACGCCTTGAGGGACTCATCCCATTAACGACAACTTCTCCTGGCGCTGTTGCTGCAGGTACAATGAAACCGCCAGGGCACATGCAGAATGAGTAGACTCCTCGCTCCCGCCGCCCTGTCCTGACCTGCGACACTGCCGCATAGGCCGATGCCGGCAAGTAAGGATCACGTGTGGATTCGCAGTGATACTGAATTCTGTCGATGAGCTGCTGTCTGTGCTCGACCCTGACCCCGATGGCAAACGGCTTTGCTTCGACGATGATGCCACACCGGTGAAGTAAGATAAAAATATCCCTTGCAGAGTGTCCGGTCGCAAGAATGCAGGCGTCCGCAGCGATTTGATCGCCGGCTGCGGTTGTGACGGCCTTCCATTCATTGTCGCGTACTTCAAGGTCCGTTACCCGTGAATTGAAGTGGACCTCACCACCGCAGTTCAGGATCGTCTCCCGCATCCGTGCAATCAACTGCGGAAGCTTGTTTGTGCCTATGTGAGGATGGGCGTCAATCAAAATGTCAGATGCAGCACCGTGGGCAACCAGTATTTCAAGAATGCGCCTAACATTGCCGCGCTTGTTGCTGCGGGTGTAAAGCTTCCCGTCCGAGTAGGTTCCTGCGCCACCTTCACCAAAGCAGTAGTTTGAGTCCGGGTTCACGGCGTGTTCCTTGTTGATGGCCGCAAGGTCCCTCCGGCGTGCCTGAACGTCCTTGCCTCGCTCAAGGATAATTGGCTTTACACCTGCTTCAATCAGACGGATGGCTGCAAAAAGTCCGGCAGGTCCCGCTCCAATAATGACGACCCGCTTCCCCCTCGACACGTCACGAGATGGTTTTTCATAGCCAATACGGGGTATAAGATCTTTCTTGTCGCCGATTTCCAGAACAACCCTGACAACAACGCGGCGATTGCGCGCATCAATGGATCGCTTGAGCAGTTGGAACCCCTGGTGTTCGGTTAACTTGGCCTTGGCTTCGACAGCCACAAGAAACTTGTCCTGCTCAAACGCCTCCTCCAGCGTCAACACCAGCTCGACAGTCCGATTCACAGGCAGCTGGGAGAATTACCTGCGACCATCAAACGAAAAGGAGTAGCCGAAATTAATTGTAAATCGAAAGTGATGAGAAAATGCATCCGTATTCACAGAACTGAAGTATTGGGCATTGGAAGGTTCCACATCAAACACCCGGTAGCCAATGTCATAGCCGACAGAAGCATCGATGGTAAAACCGTCGCCGTTGTTACGCTGCATGAGGCGCGCGCCAAGCATGATACCGTATTCGGCACGCTGCTCTGAGGCGCTTACGGTGATGAGCGTATTGGGCGACTGGCTGAAACTTACATTATTGAAATAACCGATGTTAGTCAGGCGAACCTCATGTCCAAAGTACCACATGCCGGTGTTAAGGTGGTTGTAGAACTTTTGCTTCAATGCAATAGAGTATCCCCTCTGGTAGGGACTTCCCTCCGGAACCTCACTGTCGGCAGTGAAGAATGGTGTACGAAGACCCTCGAACTCAAACTCATGGCCTAGTCGCTCCTGGTTATAAAATTCCACGGCGAGCGGCATCCTGCCAACAAATGTCATCATCGGGTTGGTGCCAATAATTACGCTGCGGTACTCCGGGAAGCGAGGCCTGAAGTAGTAAAAGCCCGTGCGTCTAACGGTTCGTGGCGCAGGGGGTGGCGCTGTGGACGCTTTGACCTTGTTCAGCAGGGAATTGATCTCATTGGCCAACTCGTTGTTCTCGTAAAATGGTTTATAGTAACCGGAGAGGGTCCCGTCAGGCTCATAAAGCTCCCATGTTCCTACACGAAGGCCGTCTTCCATCATTCCCTTTGTCTGGAGCGTTCCTGTAGGATAGTATCCTTTGTATTGACCTTTCCCCTCAACATAGTCGCACTCTCCCTCCAGCTTTCCCGTGGCGGAATAGTACTCCCAATGACCTTCATTCTTGCCGTTGACAATGCGCCCCTTGAGCTTGAGTTTCTTTCCGGAATAGTATTCCCTGTACTCCCCGGTGCCGTCAACGTAAGTTACTTCGCTTTTCAGGCTCCTGTCAGGGTTTGACGTGCTCCAGTATCCTTCTTTTTTTCCGCCGACAAACTCACCCGTCGCACTTACCGTACCGTCTTCAAAGTAGTAGTTCCATGTCCCTGTCTCGGCGTCGCTGTTAAATGTCCCGGAAGATTGTACCTTCCCTGAAGGATAATAATACGTCCAGGTTCCGGTTCTTTTGCCGGCTGTATAATCGCCCTCACTTTGGAGCGTTCCGTTCTCCGCGAAATGTCGCCAATGCCCGACGTTTCTGCCGCCTGCACGTGGACCCTCTCCCTGTACCTTGCCGGAATGATAGTATTCAACATGCCGTCCATGATCGTCGGCGTACTGCGTTTCGCCCCGCTTAGAGCCGTCCTCAAAGTAAGTCATCCACAAGCCCGTGCGTTTGTTTGCCACATACTCACCTTGCTCTTTCAGTTTTCCGCCTTCGTAGTAGATCTTCCACTCACCCTCCTTGTTGCGACCGTTGATAGTTCCCTCCATGCTCTTGTTGCCGTTCTCATAAAAGTACTCCCACCTTCCATAGTTTGAGTTTTGGCGAAGGACGCCTCTCATTCGCAGGTTGCCGGTTTCGAAATAAAACTCCCACATGCCGGCCGTTTCATTGTTCAAGAACTGCCCCTTGGACTCAACAACGCCGTTAAGAAAGTAGGAAACGTAGCGGCCATGCAGGATGTTTTGAATGGTATCCCTAACCTGGTAGATTTCCTTAACGTGTTTCTTTGCTTCGTCGTGGTACGTATAGCGAGTTACTCCCTGGCCGATGGAGGCCAAAGGCAGCGCTGTTGCGATCAAGATTAAAGCCCGGCATTTCATGCCAAAAAATCAGGTACCAAATTTACCGATTTGCCGGCTTTGAATTTAGCCGCGAGTCATGGCCTTTTCCACGGCGGCGCGACCCCACTCCTCCTTTTCGGCATCGCTCCAAAGGGTCGGGAAAAAGTGAATCTTCTGGAACCTTGGAGGCAGGTACTTCTGCCAATTGGTTCCTCCAGTAGCCTTGATGTCTTCGGGGTCCTTCTTTAGGTACCGTGCAGCTGATTTCATGTGCGACAGTGGCCAGAACACATTTGCCAACGCATCGTATTCCCGAAGCCGTTTTATCACTTCAGGTCTACCCTCAAATTCCTTTTCATAGATCCGGAGGAGATTGTTTGAAACGTGCGCTTTTGCAACCTCAAGGAACCCTCCCATGTATTTTTCTTCAAACTGGAGAAGCGTTAACGTCTTCTTGCCAGAGGCTAACTCTGTGGCGCCACTGCGCCAATAGAGTTTCTCCAACTGATTCTCCAGCGGCTTTCCCTTCAAGTCCTGTCGACTGTCGGGATCAACAAGGTTGATCGTATCTGTGGAGCGTAATTCAATCAGCCGATACTGCGCGGATTGAAATCCGGAGGCAGGAAGCAGCGTCATGCGAAAAGCCAGGAATTGTTCCTTCTCCATACCGTCTACCATAATGTCAAAGCTGGAGGAGAGATTCTGAAAGTACCTGATCATTCGATCGAGTCTGGCATTGAAAAAAGTCTCGTCCAAATCAGCTTTGTTCACCAGTTGGTCGATTTCCCAAAGCACTAGGTTGAAATACAACTCTGTGATCTGGTGATAGATGATAAAAACCTTTTCATCCGGAAACTGCGTCTTCGGATTCTGAAGGCTGAGGAGGGTATCGAGGTGGATGTAGTCCCAATAAGTCAGGTAGTCGGCGTGAAGCAGCCCGTCGAGGTAGGAAGACAGATCCTGTCCCATGACATCGTACTTCTTTCGAAGTCGGGCAAGCAAATCATGCAAGGCCGGGTCGGGCGGGTTGTCCATGGGCGGGCTGATTTTCGGGTAAATTAAACAAATTACGGGCTTGAAACGGCAACTCAGCGGACTCTGACCATAGAATCTTATCGCTACCTTTGATGCAAACATCAACTGCATGGCCTCGTCAAACGGAGCACCAACAAAAAAATCCCTCAAGCAGGACGTCTATGATCATCCTGATTTTTACCAGATCGACGGCCTGCTCACGGAAGAACAAAAGCTGATTCGCTCTTCCATTCGTGACTTTGTCAAGCGTGAAATAAGCCCGTCGATAGAGGACTGGGCGCAGCGCGCACACTTTCCATTCGAGATCGTAAAGAAGTTTGGCGACATCGGCGCCTTTGGACCAACCATCCCGCAGGAGTACGGCGGAGGCGGACTCGACTACATTTCCTACGGGATCATCATGCAGGAGATCGAGAGAGGAGACTCAGGGATGCGCTCGACTGCATCTGTTCAAGGTTCACTGGTGATGTATCCCATTTACAAATTTGGTAACGAAGCTCAGAGAAAAAAGTATCTGCCCAAGCTCGCTTCAGGCGAATGGTTGGGGTGTTTTGGGCTTACAGAACCTGATCATGGCTCTAACCCTGGCGGCATGGTCACCAACTTCAGGGACATGGGCGACCATTACTTGTTAAACGGCGCCAAGATGTGGATATCCAATTCACCGAAGGCCGACCTGGCCGTTGTCTGGGCAAAGAATGAGGCAGGAAGGATTCACGGGCTTGTTGTCGAACGTGGGATGAAGGGTTTTTCGACGCCGGAGACTCATGGAAAATGGTCGTTGCGTGCAAGTACAACTGGTGAACTTGTTTTCGACAACGTCAAGGTGCCGAAAGAAAATCTGCTGCCCGGCAAGAACGGACTCGGTGCACCTTTGATGTGTCTCGATTCTGCGCGTTATGGTATCTCGTGGGGAGCGCTTGGTGCAGCCATGGACTGCTATGAAAGCGCCCGGCGATACGCACAGGAACGAATTCAGTTTGGCAAACCCATAGGCTCATTCCAGCTGGTGCAAAAGAAACTTGCGGAGATGTTGACGGAGATCACCAAAGCTCAGTTGCTAGTTTGGCGTCTGGGTACGTTGATGAACGAAGGCAAGGCAACTTCGCAGCAAATCTCCCTTGCAAAGCGAAACAACGTTGCCATCGCGCTTGAAATCGCTCGGGATGCCAGGCAAATTCATGGTGGGATGGGCATTACCGGCGAATACCCGATCATGAGGCACATGATGAACCTGGAGTCAGTTGTTACCTATGAGGGAACGCATGACATACATTTGCTCATCCTGGGTCAGGAGATTACGGGTATTCCGGCGTTTGTCTGACGTATTGACACGCCATCGTCACGCAGTGCAAGTGCCCTAGCATTCCTTGCGCCTCAATTGCACCTTGGCGATTTTTACCTGCCCGCTGGCGGGCGTGAGACCTAAATCAATTTTCCGAAAAACCGTCTATCCGCTCTAAGACGCATTATGAGCATGGACTACTATCAAATACTTGCGATAAGTTATTTCTCAGTCTTCGGACTTTGGTGGGCACTCTATTCAAAATCCCTAAAATTCCTGTACCCGGCCGGCCAACATAAAATCCAGCGTCCTTGGGTTCAAACCGGCCTTGTACTTCTTGCTGCTGTACTTGTTATCGCTATTGGGTGGCTTTACTCAAAGGGTTTTTTGGTCCCCGAGTATCGCCTTGGGAGCGTCAGACTTTCAGAGTGTCTCAATCAAATGATCATTTTCTCGCCTATCCCACTCATGATCATGCTTTCGCGTCAGACCTTTCATTCGGCCTGGCTGCCGTGGAGGTACGCCGGCCCCCGGCTTGCACTCGGCCTGGCGCTTGGCCTGATCGCCATTTTCATTTTTTATGCGTTGAGCAGTGCCCGCCACATTGACGACATCCTGCTTGACGTCTTCCATCTTCAAAACGCGCATCTCGCCGTCCAGATTTTCCTGGAAGACCTTGCTATAGCGCTTCTGCTTTCCCGGCTGTCGTCAGCACTGAGTGCAAAGAGTTTTGTGCTTGCGATCCTTGCAGTGGCCGTGCTCTTTTCGGTCGGGCACATTCCGGCAAGTTTGGAGTCTGGTGTCCCCGTTTCCCAGATTTTCGTACGGTCAACCTTCGATGCCGGCCTGACTTTCGCAGCAGGGTTTACACTTTATAAGTCAAAGGACTTCCTATGGTTGTTCCCGATCCATTACTCAATGGACATGATGCAATTCTATAGCGGTTTAACCCCATGAAACCGTTATTCGCATATCACCCGAACTTTTGGAAGTACTATGGCGCTCCGGGGGCAGCTGGCTTTCTTGTTAATGTTATCAACAGCCAGTCATCCGCCTGAACCACGGCATTATAGGTGCCCCCAAGATAGTCTCCTATGACACTGTGAATCTCCGTGAAGGAAGCCTGGAATTCCTCAAACGTTACACCATACGTATCATTCTGAAACATATTCTTGTAGTTTATCTTCCATTTGAACTGAATGCGGTCCAGAGTCTGAGATAAGATTTCCATCGGTGGATCTGAATCTCCTCGGATAGACTCATAATTGAAAAGTGTTCCCCTGACCCAGCCCTCGAACCCTGCAGCCCTGTTCCAGCTGGTCTTAAACATGTTGCCCACATGATTGCCATACTCTACAGCACTCATTCCAGATTTTTTGGCGTCACTGATGGCCACTATGATTGAAATATTGGCAAAGAAGATGGAACGGTTATGTTTCTGGGCAAGCGTGCGCTCAGGGATCTTGTATCCAAATGCCCTGTTCTTTGCGTTTTCAGCCTTGACCCGTGAGTTAGCCATCGCCTTAGGATCCATTTCAGCTGCCTTCTCATAAAGCGGTATGGCTTCTTCCGTTTTCCCAATCCGCATCAGGTAGTCTGCCCTGGAATCATACACATTGGCCAGGTCGGGCCTAAGGCTGACATACTTTTCAAAATCACTTCCGGCCTTCTCCATTTCATTCATGCTCATGTAGCGGTAACCTCTGAGGTTATAGGCCGATGCATAATCCGGATATTTCTTGATTACCAAGCTGAAAATCTCAATGGAACGCGGAGCCTCTTCCTTAAGTCCCATCATGAATGCAATGGTTGACAGGACTTGCTTGTCTTTCTGATACTTCTTAACCAGTGGCTCCAGGTAGGAACCTACGGGCTTCTTGTCAAGATTGGCCAGCCTTGCCTGGATAAAGGCCTTCTCACCTGCAGAGGCTCTCAATCCAAGCGCCTTCGTCGCCGATTCCCTTTCCTTGACGAGATCAGCCTCCGTGAATAGATAGGCCATCGCAAACTGCTGATCAGCTTCACGAAGCTGCTTAAGCTTTTCCCGGGCATCCGCAGCCCTGGCGTCAGTCATCAAGCTCCACGCCTCACGGAGTTTCTGATTTTGTTCAGGGGAACCGGAAAATGGCATCTCGCCTTTGCTTTGGGCCAGGAGCACTTGGGAGAATGCAAACAGAACCACAAAAAGCCCAGCTGCTTTTTTCATATGATTGAGATTTGTTGCCCTGTCAGAAAACCAATCAGAGGGACTCATCGAGAAATCGAAGGCATCAGCCTTCCGGGATCGGGCCCTAGAATAGTGGTCGCGAAGCCGTTTGCCCCCACCCTTCCCGGGTTTCGAATTTAAATAAGCTGATGATCCCAACAACGTTTTATCGGACGGATTTTATTGAAACCCACAACATCTTGTTCACCACGAATCGCGGTTTTCCAGGCTGCCGGCAGCTACCAAGGCCGTTTACTCACTCAACCTTAAGCGAATCCACAGGGTTCATGGTGGCGGACTGGTAGATTTTGTAGCCTATCGACAGAATTGAAACCACGAAAAGCAAGGCTACGCCGATAAAAAAGGTCGTTACGTTGGGGCCCTGATGATAACGCCAAATGCTCCCCATGATCATATCCGCCTGCACTTTTCCTCCCCAGGATCCAAGACCACACGCCAGCACCAGGATGATTGCAAACTCTGTATTCACAGTCCGGGCGATGCTCGTAACGGACGCGCCCAGCACCTTGCGAAGGCCGATCTCCCTGGTGCGTCGAATGATGTTCAGCGACACAAGTGTGAACAACCCTGTCGCTGACAAAAGCAGGGTCACAGCACCCATAAAGCCAAACATATAAACGATATTGTTGTTGACCTCTTCCACTTGCTGCATGCTGCCATCCATCCTTCGACCGCTGAAGTACCGGCTTGGAAATAACTTTGCCCACACTGCCTTCATGAAATCAAGCACTCCAAGAATCTCTTCCTGCCGTGTTGCCACCACCATCTGGGTATATGCTTCCGGCAGCACGTACCGGATCATCATGGGCTCCATTTCACGCCATAGGCCAACAGTCAGAACGTCCTTCAAAACACCAACAACGTAGAGCCTGGTCGTATCGTGCAAGACCAACCCTTTGCCAATGGCCTCCTTCCAGCCGAACTCATCGGCCAACTTTTGGGTTATGATTACCGATTCATTGCGATCCGTTTCTGAGTCCTTCACAAAATCCCGGCCGGCAACCAGTTTCAGTCCAAGGGTTTTCAGGTAGTTGTCACCTACTTCGATAATATCCACGTCCAACTGCTTTGATTCGTACCTGATTGGATCGTTCGCACGATTTGAAAAAATGCCACTCTTGGAGCCCGCGATCGAAATGATCCTGGGATTCTCTTGCAGTGCATTACGGTACGTCTCAAATTCATTGCTGCTGTTCACGTGGGCGATCACCGAACCCCGCACGTCAAAGCCAAGGTCGTAATTGCGTTGATAAGCGGCATTCTGCATGAATCCTATTGCCCCGGTTATCGTGATTACTGCGATTGCCAACTGAAGGAGGAGCAAGGTACGGGTGAAGTAGTTTGTGCCAGAGAACCGAAGTTTGTTTTTCAAAATGATGACCGGGTCGAACTTGCTGATATAGAACGCCGGATAACATCCGGCTGCAAGAGCGGCAACAAGGAGAACTCCAACAAGGAAGGTGATAAAAGTGCCGTCCAGATAGTCTGGCGTCAAAACAAAATACCTCCACATGGCATTCCAGCCACGCACCATGAAGTCGGAAAGCAGTAACCCCAGGAGTCCCGCACACAAGCACATCAGCATTGTTTCCCCAATGTGATGTGCGATGAGAGTCTTGCGTGTGCTTCCCATGACTTTGCGGATGCCTATTTCTTTCAACCTGCGTGATGAAATGGCAATAGACGTATTCGTCAGGTTGAAGCAAGCCAGTAGCAACACAAGGGCACCCATCACATTTGAGCCTATCACTGCCGAAATGGGCGGCGCACTCGAGGTACTTGCACGAACCCTATCCGAACGGTCCCTTCCAGCCATTGTGGTGAATGGGTCAAGGACAAATTCTTTGATCTGGAAGTCATCACGGACTTTGTTGTTGTTCTCCCGGAATGGCTGGAGTTGGGTTTGTACCGCACTCAGGCGGCCGGGGTCAGGGATGCTCACAAACAGTGTAGTTGTCACCGCCCAATTATCGTCTTGTAGTGCGGGGTGTTCCTCGATGGCATTCTCATAGTTCATATAGGCCGACCCTTCGCCGCTGTAGTAGAAGCTGGAGTTCATTGGAGGGTTGGAAAATACACCGATGATCCTGACCTCCCTGAGCCGCAGCCCGTACACCTGTGTAATGGTCTTGCCGTAGGCTGAGTGCACATCGCCAAAAAGACGTAGCGCCATCTCCTTGCTCACCACGAGACTGGATTTGTCGGTCAGTTCGTTTGCGCTTCCTGCCAAAAACTCAAATGTGAAAAGCCGGAAGAACTCAGGGTCCACGTAGATCACGTTGCCCGGAAATACATCATCCTTTATTTTGAAATTCGAGTTTGAAGTAGTGAAGCGGCTTCTGGCCTGCACATCTGGGAATGTTTTTGCAACAATCTCACCCAGGGGCAGCGGTGTTCTTTCGTAGCGGGTGAGTTGCCCTTCAAACTCCCGCACGGAGCTTACCCGGTACACATGTTCGCGGTTCTCATGCACGCTGTTGAAGGTGGTATCATACTTGTATGCAAAAAAGCCCGTAATGCACTGCGCGATGGCGACCCCCATTCCAAAGATGTTGATGAGGATATAAGCCTTATTCTTGAGCAGGTTGCGCCAGGTGATGATGAGGAAGTTTGCAAACATAGCCGAGGAGGTTTAAGTACAAAGACTCGCCCCTGCCAGGAAAGTTGCATTCTCAGGGCCAACTTCCAACTCCCTGCCCAATTGCCCCGCGTGCCGACAAGTTCTTAATGCCTATTCTGGTGCCAAAAAGAGTTACTTTTTTTCCTAAGGCCAGTTTTCCATCTCCAGTGATGTCCTTGCCAACACTTTCCATGGTGTTCCTGATCGAGTCGTTACTGTTTGCTCATGTCATGCTATCTTTCGCCTTATCCACCCATGAAAATCGTAACCGTTCTCGGCGCACGTCCGCAGTTTATCAAGGCTGCCCCAGTGTCAAGTGCACTGGTAAAAGCAGGAATAGAAGAACGGATTGTTCACACCGGTCAACATTTTGACGATAATATGTCCGAGGTATTCTTCAGAGAAATGGAGATTCCTCAGCCGCACCACAACCTGGATGTCCACAGCCTGGGCCACGGCGCAATGACCGGACGTATGATTGAGGGGATCGAAGAAGTACTCGAAAAAGAAAAGCCGGACGCTGTCCTTGTCTATGGAGACACCAACTCCACCCTCGCCGGGGCACTCGCTGCAGTCAAGATGCGCATTGCTGTCTCCCATGTCGAGGCCGGCCTCCGCAGCTTCAACATGGAAATGCCGGAGGAAATTAACCGCATCCTGACGGATCGCATCAGCTCCATCCTCTTCTGTCCTACAACGGCGGCCGTCAATAATCTAAAGCGGGAAGGATTCGGTCGCTTTGGCTCAGAAATCGTGCTGTGTGGAGATGTAATGTACGATGCCTTGAAGTACTACGGCGTCCGTGCAGGGACTTCATCCTCCATACTTTCCAAGCTCGATGTTGTTAATAAGGATTTTGTACTGGCAACGCTCCACAGAGAAGAGAACACAAATAGTACGGAGAACCTGAAGGGGATTGTTTCTGCGATTAACGACATACATAAGTTAATACCAGTGGTACTTCCTGTTCACCCTCGCACGAGAAACTACCTCAGAATGCATAAAATGCGGCTCGATGCTATCGTCATTGACCCTGTTGGCTACTTCGACATGCTGGCTCTTCTCCAACGCTGCCGGATGGTGCTAACAGACAGCGGTGGACTTCAAAAGGAAGCATACGTCTGCGGCAAATTCTGCATTACGCTGCGTGATCAAACGGAATGGGTTGAACTGGTTAAGGCAGGGGGAAACGTCCTGGTGGGTGCCAACACGAAGAAGATTCTTTCTGCCTTTAGGAGGTTTAACTCAAAGAAGTTCACTACGAAACCCTTGTACGGTAACGGCCATGCAGCCGAGAAAATCGTCAAGGTCCTTAAGAGAGCATTTTCACGCCGCTAGTTATTGACAAAGACAGAAACGCTAACAGTTTGTACTGGAGTACGCGGGTCGTTTGTATAAATGTTGACGGCCTTCTGTTGAGTTCCTCCCCTGGTTTGAGGCTTGAATTGAATGTGAATCTTCGTCGAATCACCCGCCCGGAGGCTCTTTTTGTCCGCCACCGCTGTAATACAACTGCAGTTGCCAACAAGCGCCTTGATTTTCAGCTCCTTCTTGCCCCTGTTGTAGATCGTTACACTTCGTTCGAGTGTCGCGCCTGGAGGATAGTGACCTGCATCGATAGTTGGCTCGGCAACCATAGCTATTGGCGCCGTCTTTAGTTCCTCGGCAGACGGTGTCGGGAAATAATCCTCAAGGCTTGCAAATAGAGTAAACGATTTCACCGGCTCTATTGAGTCGTCTGTTGAAAACTGGATATTGTCAGAAAGGAAGCCATAGGTGTTGCGTTTCCTGCCATCGTATGTGAATTGCACAAGGCCTGCCTGCCCGGCAACCAGCACAGGGGGCAAAATGTCAACCTTAATGTAGTCCGGGGCAGTTACACCCAGGACTTTGACGGGCGTATCACCTGCATTGAAAACAGGGAAGTCCCTCACCGTCGCCTCCGTGTTTACATATACCGGCCCCATTGAGAATGATTTTGACTTCAATCTCAGGCTACCTGTGGCTACGGTGAATTCGGAATTGTTAGTCGCTGCGTCGTTCTCCACTGTGCCAGTCAATTGCAGAACAAGGGTTGCCGCATTTGCATCGGTCACGACGGTCAGTGTTTTGTTAAAGTAGCCTGGTCGACCGGCGGGATGGAAACTGGCTTGCACAGTACCAGTCTTGCCTGGCGCAACCGGCTCCTTGGTCCATCCGGGAGTTGTGCAACCACAGGAGGCGATGACGGAAACGACCTTCACCGGGCGAGGGCTTGTGTTGGTGAAGGTAAACTCATGGCTAACGGGCCCCGCAGACTCTATCACTATGCCAAAATCGTGGGCACGCTCCCGGAAGGTCAGTGGCTCAGCGGCTTGCGCATTGGCGATGGCCGGAAACAGGGTCAAAAGGAATACAGCTCTATGTTTCAATTTCAATAGCAATTCTCTCGGCAAAAATAAGGGGATTTGGGTTAACCCTGTTTTCTTTGCAGCGAATATGGCGCGTATTCTCACCGGTATCCAAAGCAGTGGCAAGCCTCACCTGGGAAACCTCCTGGGTGCCATTATTCCGGGCATCGAACTCTCGAAGAAGCCCGGAAACGATTCGTTGTTTTTCATCGCCGACCTGCATTCGCTCACAACCATACGCGATGCTGAACTACGCAAAGAAAATACGCTTGCAGTAGCTGCTGCCTGGCTTGCGTTTGGTCTTGATACGAAGAAGAACCTTCTGTACCGTCAAAGCCGGATCCCGGAAGTTGCCGAACTGACGTGGTACCTCGGCTGCTTCGCCCCCTACCCCATGCTCGCCAACGCCCATGCCTTTAAAGACAAGGCCGACCGGCTTGCTGACGTGAATGCCGGCGTATTTTACTACCCTGTGTTGATGGCTGCAGACATCATCGGGTACAACGCGAACATTGTACCGGTGGGAAGGGATCAGAAACAGCACCTGGAAATCACGCGTGACATTGCCCGTACATTCAACAACCTGTATGGCGAAACGTTTGTGGTACCGGAGGCCCGGATTGACGAGCAAATCATGACCATCCCTGGCATCGACGGAAACAAAATGAGCAAGTCGGCCAATAACATCGTCGATATCCTGGTTGACGAAAAGGAATTAAAGAAGCAAGTAATGAGTATTGTCACAGACAGTACTCCGATGGAGGCACCAAAGAACCCTGATAATGACAACGTGTTTGCCATCTACAAGCTTGTAGCCTCGCAAGAAGAAACTGCTGATCTGCGCAAGAAGTACCTCGGAGGGAATTTTGGTTACGGGCATGCGAAGAACGAACTGCTTGGAGTGCTCATTGAGAAATATAAAAATGAGCGTACCAAATTTCAACATCTCATGTCACACCCAGCCGAAATCAACCGAGAACTCGAAAATGGAGAAGCCAGGGCAAGAGAGATCATACGGGAGGTGTTAGGAAGGGTCAGGTCCAGGCTCGGATTCTCTTAGGTTTGCCACGAACGGCACGAATTAGAAATTCAAGGCGCTTGTACTCCAGGCTTTGGCGACCAAAATTTGTCAGTAACCCCGCTTTACATCCGGATGCCCTCAGGTAACTGATTGTCTGAGAAGCATTGGCGTTAGCAAAACCGGCCTCACCCGCTCACCTAAGTTCGTACTCCATTGGATCCTTGTTAACGATTTCCAAGTAAGCCGTGGTCCAGAGTCCTGTAAACGGTCATACATATCCCTACGACCAGGTAACGTTCCACTTTCAATGTTACTTGAGAATTCCATCGACCAAAGTTCGGTGACCACTCGCACTATGTACGACGGCAAGCCGTACGGTTTTCAGGAATTCGTACTAATTCGTGTAATTAGTGACAACTACTTCGCCGACCACACCACCTGCTGCTTCTCGCCGCTGATGCTGAGTTGGATGCGCGGTGGACTGGGAAGTATGACGAGCTTGGTGTCTTTGCCCGGGTAATCGTCCATTTCAACGAATACCCCCTCGGCCTGTGTAACGGTATATTCTCCTTTGTTGCTGACCTGGTATTTTTTTGCAATGTAAGCTATCGGAACCAGCACATCGCTGTCAGGACAGTACTCGTCGTGAATCTCCTGCAGTGCTCGCTCCAGTTCTTCGCCGAACTTGTCCATGAAATCGTCTTCCAGGTCGTGCAGCTTTTCCTCAAGGTCGTCGTACTTGGGATTGTTGTAGTCGATAGCACTGAGCTCTTGTCTGCTCTTGATGATTTCAAGTAGTGCGGCATTGAGCGCGATGGCGTCCATGGGTCATTTTTTGGCAAGATAATTAGAAAGGGCTTCTGGAAGAGGCGGTCATCTTTGAAATAACATTCCCAGCCGAATCAGTAACTTAGCCGCAAATCGGGTGCTTATGCAAAAAGACTTCCTCCCCATCAATGGCACCGACCACATTGAGTTTTATGTTGGCAACGCCAAACAGGCCTCTTTGTATTACCAGCATTGCTTTGGATTCCAGCTGGTTGCCTATGCCGGCCCTGAAACCGGTGTAAGGGACCGCACCTCATACGTACTCCAGCAAGACAAGATCAGGTTTGTATTGACCACCTCCCTCCAGCCGGGTTCGGAGGTTTCCGAGCACGTGGCACGTCATGGCGACGGTGTAAAAGTGCTGGCCCTCTGGGTGGACGACGCCACCCGGTCCTTTAATGAGACGGTAGTGAGGGGTGCCCAGCAGGCCTTTGCTCCTCATTCGATGAAGGATGAATCTGGCGAGGTTGTACTCTCAGCAATACATACCTACGGCGACACCATCCACACTTTCGTGCAACGCAAGAACTACAAAGGCGCTTTCCTGCCCGGTTACAAAGCCGTAAAGTCTTCCCTAAACACTTCTTCAATTGGGTTGAAGTATGTTGATCATTGCGTAGGCAATGTCGAACTAGGCAAAATGAACACGTGGGTTGAATTTTACGAGAAAGTAATGGGCTTCAGCTTGCTGGTCACCTTCGACGACAAGGATATCTCCACCGAATACAGCGCGTTGATGTCAAAAGTGGTATCGAACGGAAATGGTTTTATCAAGTTCCCGATCAATGAACCCGCCAAGGGCAAGAAAAAATCACAAATCGAGGAGTACCTGGACTTTTACAAAGGCTCCGGTGTACAGCACATTGCCATTGCTACCGACGACATCATCCATACTGTCTCCGAGTTGCGCCGGCGTGGTGTAGAATTCCTTTATGTACCCGACAATTATTATACAGACGTGTTGGACAGGGTAGGAAAAATCAACGAGCCGCTCGATGCCTTGAAAAAGCAGAACATCCTGATAGACCGAGACGAAGAAGGATACCTACTGCAAATTTTTACAAAGCCAGTGCAGGACAGGCCAACGCTGTTCTTTGAGATTATCGAACGCAACGGCGCCAAGTCGTTCGGCAAAGGCAACTTCAAAGCCTTGTTTGAATCCATTGAGCGTGAACAGGCCCTTCGTGGAAATCTATGACGGCCTTGCTGGAACAACTTAAGTGCATTGCTCCACGTGAAGTCTTCCCCGGATTCCACGGCAGGTTTATTCATTCACAAACGATGACCTTCGCATACTGGGATATCGATTCCGGAAGCAAGGTGCCAGAACATTCGCATGTTCATGAGCAGGTTGTAAACATGCTGGAGGGGAAGTTGGAACTCACCGTTTCCGGAAAGACCTTCGTGTTGGAGCCAGGGGAAGTTCTCATCATCCCCTCGCAAGCCATCCACTCCGGAAGGGCATTGACCCCATGCAAGGTGCTGGATGTTTTTAACCCGATACGAGAAGACTATCGCTAATCACTGATTAACATGATCCAGGCCTCAGAATTGCTTGCACAATCCACTGCGCGTGCCAAGGAATGGCTTTCAGGTTCGATCGACGAGGACACCCGGAAGGAGGTGGATGCAATGATGAAGCGGGAGGATCCAAAATTGTTGATCGACAGTTTCTATCAGACACTTGAATTCGGAACAGGAGGGCTTAGGGGAGTCATGGGCGCCGGCTCCAATTGTATCAACCGGTATACGATCGGCTCTGCCACTCAAGGGCTGGCCAACTACCTGAAGAAATCTTTCCCGGGCCAGGAGATCCAGGTAGCGGTTGCATATGACAGCCGCAACAAGAGTTCATACTTTGCACAAGTAACTGCCGATGTCTTCTCGGCCAACGGGATAACGGTTCACCTCTTCCCCGAGCTTCGCCCCACGCCGCTGCTCTCTTTCGCCATCAGGTACCTAAGGTGCCAGAGCGGCGTGGTGATTACCGCGTCGCACAACCCCAAGGAGTACAATGGTTACAAAGCCTATTGGACGGATGGAGCACAACTTGTGCCGCCCCACGACAAGCGGGTCATCGAGGAGGTGAATGCCATTGCCCGATTTGATCAGATCAGGTTTGCAGCAGATACCACAAAGATCAAGCGTATCGGTCCCGAAGTGGAGAAGGCTTACTATGAGGATGTACTTAAACTCATACCCCGTCGTGAGAGCATCCGGAAGCAGGCCAACATTTCCATCGTTTACTCAAGTCTCCACGGCGCCGGAATCACGATGGTGCCCGAGTGCCTGAAGAAGCTTGGCTTCAAAAACGTTACAATTATTGAAGAGCAGCGGGTACCCGATGGCAATTTCCCTACCGTCGAGTCGCCGAACCCTGAAGAACATTCAGCCATGACCAAGGCGCTTCAAAAAGCGGCTGCTATCGACGCTGATCTCGTGATGGCAACAGACCCTGACACTGATCGCGTTGGCATAGGTATACGCGACAGCCACGGCGCTTTTTTCCTGCTCAACGGCAACCAGGCGCTGAGCCTTATGATCTGGTTTATTCTCAAGAACCTGAACGATAACAAGGGTGCCTATATCGCCAAGACTATCGTTACAACCGAATTGATCGACAGAATGGCGGAACAGCTTGGCGTTGAATGTGTGAACACACTGACGGGCTTCAAGTATATCGCCGAACTGATTCGGGAGAACGAAGGCAAAAAGAAATTCATTGTTGCAGGCGAGGAAAGCTACGGGTACATGGTCGGAGATTTTGTCCGGGACAAAGACGCTGTATCTGCCTGTGCCTTTTTTGCTGCAATGGCTGCCGCGGCGAAGCAAGATGGCCGAAGTCTGTTTGACTGGATGGTGGAAATGTACCGCGAATACGGCTTGTTCAGGGAAGGTCTGGTTAACGTAGTCCGCAAAGGCGCGGAGGGCGCAGCCCAGATCAAGTACATGATGGAGCGCTTTCGCTCAAGTCCTCCTCACGTCATTGGCGGACAAAAAGTAATCCGGATCCTCGACTACCAACTCGGCAGAGAACGAAACCTGTTGAACGGTCATGAAAAACATATCGAACTGCCTAAAGCCGATGTTCTCCAGTTTTACACATGGGAAGGCGCCAAGATTTCTGTTCGCCCGTCAGGCACAGAACCGAAGATCAAGTTTTATGTTTCAGTTAACCTTAGACTTACCAATCCTGAAAACTTTGAGCTTGCGATGAAGCACCTGGGTGACAAGATAAGTGATATTGAGAAGGACCTGATGCGGCTATGAACCAGGCCATACAATCGTTGCAAACTATTTATCTGCGCGATCTCACCAGGCTGGCCGAAGAACTGCGCCAGTATCCCACAGAGGAATCAGTTTGGCGCGTCCAGGAAGGAATAATCAATCCGGGCGGGAACCTATGCCTGCACCTGTGCGGGAACCTCCGGCACTTTATCGGGGCTGTACTTGGCAACGACGGGTATATAAGGAACCGCGACGAGGAATTTTCGTCGAAGAACATTGCACGACAGTCTCTCCTGGATGAAATCGACCTGACCAAGCAGGCCATTTCAAAGACGCTCCCGGCGTTACCGCAAGAAAAACTCAATCAAAACTACCCCATCGATGTTTTTGGGAAGCCGATGACAACTTTGTTCTTCCTTCTACACCTCTCGGCCCATTTGGGATACCATCTTGGACAAGTGAACTATCACAGGCGGCTTGTTGCAAAAAACTAAAGGCTAAAAGCCAAGTACCGGCTCGGCGACCAACTCGCCAAGTACCACCCCGTTTGCAGAAATCTCGTTAAGCTGAACCTTACAGATCTTGTTGATCAGGCTGCGATCGACGGGAACAGCTACGCGGACGTAGTTATCACTGAATCCATGGATGAATCCATCATCGATATCCTGCTCGAAAAGCACATCACGTGAGTCGCCGAGGTTTGCCTCGTAGAAAGCCCGGCGCTTTTTGTATGAGAGGGTGTGCAACGTGCGGGACCGGTCGTGCCGGATCTTCTTTGGAACCGGATCAGGCATCGTAGCGGCAAGTGTGTTTTCCCGCTCTGAATAAGTAAAAACATGCAGATAGGAAATGTCCAGGCTATTCAGGAATTCGTATGTCTCAAGAAAATCATCTCCTGATTCACCGGGAAAGCCTACGATCACATCTGCACCGATACACGCGTGCGGCATCGAGGATCTTATGGCTTGAATCCTGTCAGCGTATAGTTCGCGCTGGTACCTGCGCCGCATCTGCCTCAGAATCCGGTTTGAACCCGACTGAAGCGGCACATGGAAATGAGGCACAACACGATGAGATTCTGTTACAAACCTGATGATCTCACCGGTAAGCAAATTGGGTTCGATCGAGGAGATGCGAATTCTTGCAAGCTCATCCACCTTGTCCAGGGCTTTGATCAGGTCGACAAAACGCTCTTGACGAATTCCTGACTGGAGCCCGAAGTCCCCGGTGTTGACCCCGGTAAGTACAATCTCCTTCACTCCAGTCACGGCGATTTCCCGGGCCGCTTTCACAACATTGTCCACCGAATCGCTGCGGCTTCCGCCGCGAGCAAGCGGAATGGTACAGAAGCTGCATGAATAGTCGCAGCCATCCTGGACTTTCAAAAAGCTGCGAGTCCGGTCCTGCAGGGAAAAAGAACCATGAAACACGTTCACCTGCTCAATGTCACATGAGTATACTACAGGCTGCGGCTTGCGGACAAAACCATCAAGCAGTTCTGGCAAGCGGAATTTCTCGTCGGCCCCAAGTACTGCGTCAACACCGGGAATGGAGGCAATCTTGTCCGGCTTCAGTTGGGCGTAACAGCCAATGATGGCCACATATGCCTCCGGGGAAACAGACCGGGCCTCTCTGACGAGGCGCTGGCACTTTCTGTCGGCGTTTTCTGTAACGGAACAGGTATTTATAATGAAGATGTCTGGAGTGTCGTTGAAATCGACTTTCCTGTAGCCCCTTTCCTCAAATTTCCTGGAAATGGCGGAGGTCTCCGAGTAGTTCAATTTGCAGCCAAGGGTGTAAAACGCTACTTTCTTCACGGGGCAAAAATAGTGAAATACCGATAGTTGGCGGCAGCAATTTCAATAACCTGGACTGTTGACTATCGACTGTGAACCACCCCATCCCTCATTTCCAGTTTCCGGTCGGCCATGTTGGCGAATTCATGGTTGTGTGTCACAATGACAAAAGTTTGGCCCATTTTCGTGCGCAAATTGAAGAACAGTTTGTGAAGGTCCTCCGCGTTTTTTGAATCCAGGTTCCCGCTAGGTTCATCGGCAAGAATGATGTCAGGTTCGTTCATCAGGGCCCTGGCACAAGCTGTTCGTTGCTGCTCACCGCCTGAAAGCTCTGATGGCTTGTGCTCCAGGCGATCGTGCAAGCCGAGTTCCTGCAGCAGAGCTGTTGCCCGTTTCTTCACTTCGCCGTCCCGCTTGCCGGCCAGGAAGCCTGGAATCATGACGTTTTCCAAAGCGGAGAATTCCGGAAGCAGGTTATGGAACTGAAAGACAAAGCCAATGTGTTTGTTGCGGAAAGCAGCCAGCGCAAGCGGTGGTTGCTGAAAAACGTTGACGCCGTTGACAGAAACCGTTCCCTGATCCGGCAAGTCAAGCGTACCCAACAGGTGAAGCAATGTGCTTTTGCCAGCGCCGGAAGCGCCAACGATGGAGACAATCTCGCCCCGGTTTACCGTCAGATCAACGCCCTTCAAGACCTTCAGGGATCCATATGATTTCTCGATTCCCCTTGCTACCAGCATTCCGCAATTTGTTGAATTAAAGGTTTAAAAAAAGTAGATTGCCTGATAAACTTACCCAAATATGAACATCCACGAATACCAGGCGAAGGACATACTAAAGAAGTATGGTGTCGCTGTGCAAGGCGGCATTGTAGCCGACACGCCTGACCGCGCTGTGGCAGCAGCAAAAGAACTGCATGCCGAGACCGGTTCAAAATGGTTCGTTGTAAAGTCTCAGATTCACGCCGGTGGACGCGGCAAGGGAACCATCAAGGAAACTGGTTCGAAGGGCGTTGTGCTGGCAAAGAGCATGGATGAAGTTTTCGAAAAGTCAAAGGCCATTTTGGGCGGCACGCTGGTGACAATCCAAACAGGCCCTTCCGGCAAGCGGGTTAACAAGGTGCTGATTGCTGAAGATGTTTACTACAAGGGCGAGTCAGAACCCAAAGAATTCTATATGAGCATCCTGCTGGACCGCGCCAAAAGCAAGCCGGTCATTATGGCCTCTACCGAGGGCGGGATGAACATCGAAGATGTGGCTCACGCAACACCAGAGAAAATCATCAAAGAATGGGTCGACCCGGCAATCGGATTGCAAGCATTCCAGGCACGCAAGATTGCCTTTGCCCTTGGTGTAGAAGGAAATGCCTTTAAGGAAATGGTGAAGTTCATTCACGCATTGTACGGGGCTTATGTTGCCCTTGATGCCTCCATGTTTGAAATCAACCCCGTGCTGAAAACGTCGGACAACAGGATCATCGCTGTCGACGGCAAAGTGAATCTCGACGACAATGCGTTGTACCGTCACAAGGAGCTTGCAGAGTTGCGCGATATCAGCGAAGAGGATCCGCTCGAAGTGGAAGCCGGAAAATCCGGCTTGAACTATGTGAAGTTAGATGGCAATGTTGGGTGCATGGTAAACGGAGCCGGCTTGGCGATGGCCACGATGGACATCATCAAGCTGTCGGGTGGTGAGCCGGCCAACTTTCTTGACGTCGGCGGCGGCGCCAACGCTGAAACTGTCGAAGCCGGATTCCGGATTATCCTGAAAGACCCACATGTGAAGGCCATTTTGATCAACATTTTCGGAGGGATTGTTCGTTGCGACCGCGTGGCAAACGGTGTGGTTGAAGCTTACAAGAAGGTTGGCAACATACCGGTGCCGATCATTGTGCGGCTCCAGGGCACAAATGCCGAAGAAGGGGCAAAAATCATTCAGCAATCGGGTTTGAAGGTTTTTTCGGCAATTATGCTCAAAGAGGCGGCTGAAAAAATCAAGCAGGTTTTGGCCTGAAAGCCGGTTTCCTTCTTGCTCCAAATTTGATAAATTGCCGTACTAAGGCCTTTCCCGGCATGAAACGTATTGGCTTCGCCCCGGTGGTTGTTCTCCTCTTGCTTGCCGAGATGGCCGAAGCTCAGAGTTTTTACGCCATCCGTCGTCCCAGGACGCTGATAGGCTCGGTGGGCACCGGTACTGCATCCTACTTTGGGGAATTAAAAAACGATGGCGACTACATTGACGCCAAGCCAAGCTTCAACGTAGGATTGCAAGCCTACATCAACAGAAGGATCAGTATAAGGAGCGAGATCACCTGGTTTCAACTCTCCGGTACAGATACAAAGGCAGATAATGACCGGAAGGAGCGAAACCTCTCGTTCCTGGCAGACAACTTTGAAGTCAATGTAGAGGGTCTTATCAACCTCACTCCACATGGCCGACGGTACTACCAGCGACCGATGTTGAATTTCTATGCATTCCTCGGCATTGGTCTCATTTATTCAAATCCAACGACTGATTACCAGGGGGAGACGCATTCGCTCAGGTCATTGCAAACTGAGGGGATAAGTTACAGCGCCTTTCAGCCAGTTGTTCCTTTTGGTCTGGGTATGCGCATCAAGAGCGGGCCATTCTTTAACATCGCCATCGAAGGAGGTTACAGATTAACATTTACGGATTACCTGGACGATGTAAGCGTATCAAGGTACCCTGATCCGGCGACCCTTGGCAGCAATTTGTCACGGGCACTCTCTGACCGCCGCGGCGAGTACTTTGCCTCCATTGGTGAGAGCTTCACTCCTACCCCTGGGATTGGCAGGCGGGGCAATCCCGAGACTAACGACGGGTATTTTCTTCTGAATGTGAAGCTGGAGTATTACTTGCCCTTCGATCTCTTCCAGGGGCGCTCACCCCAGCAGAAGACCTTCAACTCGAAACGCAAGGCCTTCTATCGTTACAACAAGCGCGGAGGCCTGAAACGAAAGTAGAAGCTTACTTGGCTACCTGCAGACGCGGCTTGTCCAGGGCCTCAAATCTCGAGTAATTGCTCCGGTATTCAGGCACCATTTCTTTCATCAATGAGACGATTTTCATTTCGTCCCGATCCCTCACAAGGTCGGCGAAGGAAGTTACCTTTGCATTCACTTCATCATAGGGAAACTCATTTACCCTTGCAATCAGTATCTTCTTGTGGTGCGTGGGAATGGTGCTCTCAGAATCGGTAAGCAACTCTTCATACAACTTTTCGCCTTCCCTGAGTCCGGTGAAATGGATTTCAATATCCTTACCAGGCTCAAGTCCTGACAATCGAATCATTTTCCTGGCAAGGTCAAGGATCTTGATGGAGCCGCCCATGTCGAAGATAAACACTTCGCCTCCCTTACCTATGGCACCTGCTTCGAGAACTAACCTGCAAGCCTCAGGGATGGTCATGAAAAAACGGGTTATTTCCGGGTGCGTAACAGTCACCGGCCCTCCGGACTGAATCTGCTTGCGAAATGTGGGTATCACCGAGCCGTTGGACCCCAGCACGTTGCCAAACCTTGTGGTGATGTATTGCGTCCGGTTGCCGGTTGCCCTGGAATGACGGTCAAGCGACTGAACATACATTTCAGCAATCCGCTTAGAGCAGCCCATAACGCTTGTCGGGTTTACCGCCTTGTCGGTTGAAACCATAACAAACTTCTTGACGTGATTTGTGAGGGCCAGATCCGCGAGCAATTTCGTTCCCAACACGTTGGTGTGCACAGCTTCTGCCGGGTTGCCCTCCATCATCGGAACGTGCTTGTACGCCGCCGCGTGAAACACAATGTCAGGCCGAATGTCCAAAAAAAGATTGGTCATCCGTGCAGCATTCGTAATATCAGCAACGTGAATTGATATTGATGAATTGGTTTTAAGTAAAAGCAGTTCCTGCTCGATATCGTGCAAAGGGGTCTCGGCCTGGTCTACCATGGCGACACGACGTGGGCTGAACCGCAGCAATTGTCTTGCGATCTCACCTCCTATCGAACCTGCGGCCCCGGTGATCATTACCGTCTTCTGTGCCAGTTCTTCTGTAAGGATATTGTTATCCAACTGAATGGTTTCCCTTCCCAGGAGGTCTTCGATGTTTACCGCCTTGATCTGCTGCACCTTGAATTCGCCTTTCGTCCATTGCTCCGGCGGAGGCACCATCCGCACCAGTACACTGTGATTGGCGCAATGTTCGGCCAATTCATTCTTGCGCACCACCGTCAGGTCGCGTACGGCGATAATCAACTCCGTGATTTTCAACTCCCTGATAAGCGCAGGCAATTCCGTTGATCCGTAGATCGGTACCCCGTTGATTACTTTGCCTACCTTCTTGATGTCATCTTCAATAAATGCTGTGACACGTGAACGGCTCCTGCTGTCTGTTTCCAATACGTTGCGCGTAAGCATTCCCAGTGATCCGGCGCCAAATATGGCTACGTTAACCTTCTGAGCCAGTTCACCTTTGTAGTAAGCAAATATGCTTTTTACAAGCAGCCGGTAGTAAAACAGGAAGAGTAAGGAGACGAAGAATGAAATGAAAAGTACAGAATAAGGAACGAGGTTACGTCCTTCATTATAATAGTACACCAAGTTGATAAGTACAGAGAAAGTGAGACTCTGAGCACATGTGTAGAGAATTCGGATGCCATCCTCAACACCCGTGTACCGCACAATCCCGGCGTAGCTCCTCGTGACTATCGTGGCTATCAATCCGGTTGCGCAAAGCAGGAGGACTCCCTGGGAGGGATTGAAGGAATTTACCTCCGAAAGAACAAAATTAAAGCGGAAGAGATATCCCAACACTGCCGACAGCGCAATAACGATCAGGTCCAGGACGATGATGATCCATCGTGGAAGAATCGTCAGCCGGCTGATAAGAGAGCTAATCAATTTTCCTTACTGTCGTTTTGGGGTCTGCGGTTGAACAACATCTTGCCAACTCCAAGCGCAGCGCCACCGAGGAGTAATACTTCAATCCCTGAGATAGGCAGTGGTTCACCTGGATCCGGAGGAGGTCCGCTCCCTGGTTGCGCCATTAGGACAAACGAAATCAGCATGCCTATTGAAGTAAGTACAAGCCTTTTCATCGCCTAATTCTTAATGATCTTGCGGTTGACTGTGACACCATCGATCGTAACTCTTACAATATACACGCCGGTCGGCAATCCGCGAAGATCCAAATCAGAGGCAAATCTGCCATCATTGCCCCTATCCATGTGATGCCTATAAAATACCTGTCCAGTCGTCGAGATTATCGATGCCTCAGCCGAGCCGTTGCCACCTGCCCGCACAAACACCACATCGGAGACAGGGTTCGGGTAGACACTTACCTGCTGAATCTGAGTTGCATTCTTTTCAAATTGGCCAGGCGTGGTGCTCAAATAGAAGCGCCCGGCAAGCGTTGCGGCGCTTGTAATGCTAAACGAGTACGGAGTCAGATCTGATACGGGTACTGAAACCTCAAATTCTGAGTCAATAAGAAAGAGGTCGCCAACCTGGCCCGTTGCCATAAATGCGAGTGAATACTCGCCGGGCTCGGTGGTTCTGATCACCAGCGGGAATATGACTTCTTCAGCTACATCCGGAACAGTCTGCATCACCAGCGATTTCCCGGTCGACTCGTGATGGAAAGCAACATCAAATACGGGATTGCGCGGTTTGATCGCGTCGTAATTGGCATCAAAGCCTGGCGTTGCAGAGGGATGCACTACCAGGAATGAGTTGTCGGTCACACCATTGTGCGTCAAGGAAACCTTCAGGTTGGTTGTTTCGCTGGACTGGGTGCGGAAAAACACGCCAGTTGTTGCTGTTTTTGCAGGCTCATGTACACTCAGGGCAGCACCTGAAGTGTTGGCATAGACCCAAAACGCCTGGCTCGCCGCAATGCGACCACCGGGAATATCACCTACTGACGTATTCGCGTTCCATGACCTGAATACGCCGGCAGGGTTATCGGTGATGAAGATGGTTGGGGCAATGTCCGTATTTGTCCATTGCGTTACGTTATTGCTCCACACAATAGAAGATGGATACGGGTTGCCAATTAAGTTCCATCCATCATCATCATCAAACTGCGGTTGACCGGAATTTGTCCGACTGATAAGATCCACAGGTGAACTGTAATCGAAAGTTCCTTGAACAATCGAACCAGTAACGTCCATGTTTACCACCTTGGGATTCAATGGTGATGCCTCCCACATGAAGGCGAGATAGCCGCGGCCAGCGGTGAATGTTTCAGTGTTCGAATTGGAGGGGAAGCCGGTGTATCCCATAGAGAAGTCACCCAGGGTAGTCTCATTGTAATATCGGATGGAATTTCCGTTTTGAGTGCATCCAGTGCATGGGAAACTGGTTCCCGTAAAGCTGCCCGTCACTGAAAAGTCGTCCTGCAATTGTGATACCGGGATATTGGAACTCGGGATTGAAATGTAACGGTTGATCACTCCTTCGTCGCTCATGAACCGTTGGATGATCAAGTTGCCAGAAACGGTCGCTCCGGCGGGAATCGGTCCAATGCTGGCATTCCCGGTTGCACCGTCAGACGTGGAAAGCAAGGTGAGATTACCTCCTGAACTTACTGTTGTCGCTGACTGTATGGTAAGAGTTCCCGAGAGGCTCGCCGCCGAAGTAAAGTTCAGGGTACCACCAGTCTTGTTGACAGTGAGGTTAGCGAATGTCTTGCCATTGGCAGAAACGTTTTGCACCGCAGCGCCATTGAAGGTGATTGTGCCGCTATTCGCTGCAAAAGTAGCAGTTGCATTGAGGGTGAATGTGTGTCCGACGTTTACGTTGCCGGCGGGCATGTTCACCGTGGCTCCGTTGTTGACCGTGAAAATATAAAACGATGGCGTCCCTGACCCGCCCAACGTTGTGCTACCATTGAAGACAATGGTGCCGGATGCTGGCGTAAAAGTGCCACCATTGACAGTCCAGCTTCCACCTTCCATTGTAACCGTTGGTGAACTCAAGCCGACCTGAAAATTTCCGGAATTGAATGTTGCTGAACCGCTGACGGTGAGGTTTTGATTCAATGTCACCGTAGCAGAACCAGAAATCGTCAAGTTGTTCAAATCCTCGGTATTAGCCGGATCAGGCAACTCAAGGCCAGCTACAATATTAGAGGTGTTTGTGTAAACCAGGTTATATGATTCTCCGGCCAAATTGCTAACGCGATTGGTTTGAAGCACTCCGATTGACCGGGTGATTGTAGCACCATTGGACAGGCTCAATCCGCCTGAATTCACCAGGTTACCGGCAAAAAGATTCAAATTGACAGATATGGTTAGTGTACCACTCACGGTTGCAGAACCACCAGACTTGTTCATGGTCAATGTCTGAAGGACATTACCACTTCCTGAAAAGCTCAAGGAAGATCCAAGGGCACCAGTTCCGGATATAACAAGTGTTGCACTCGAATTTGATTCAAGCAATCCACCTGTCCTGCTGAGGGTACCTGAAAGCGTTAGCGTCCGATTGGAAAACACCAGGTTACCTGAAGTGAGGGTGAGAATGTTCACGATGTCGAGGTCGTTGGCCAGTGTGACACTGCCGCCAGTCCGGTTTATTGTTAGATTTCTTATGCTCTGCGAACCTGCCGGGAAAGGAATGTTGCCGAACGCCCCGGTTCCATTGATGGTAAGATTGGAAGAGCTTGTCGTTGCGAGATTTCCACCTGTCGCACTTGCCCCGGCATTCAGTGTTAGTGTTAGTGAGCCAATGCTAAGAGCACCAGTCGTAAGCACCAAATCTCCTCCAAGGGTTACGGCGGCAGCTAGTGACACACCGGATGCATTCATGATCTCCGTAAACACTCCGTTGCTCGATGGATGGCCAGCGCCAATAAACTGAGCGGCTGCACCGTTGTATACAATCCTGGATCCGGAAGCGAAAGAACGGGATACAACCGGCGTTCTCACATTGCCCTGGCTCTCATTATTGACTATTGCTCCAAGAGGCTCGAGTGAGCCAAGGCGCAAGGTTCCCTGAACCGTAAATGATCCGGAACCACCAGCAATGGAAGTTCCTAAATCCAGGGTTGCGGATGCCGTTACAATGTAGTTGACGGCGCCAGAGAAAGTAGAAACAGCCGAATAATTCTGGGCTGCGACACCACTGAATTGCAGCGTGCCATTTCCATTAAACGTCCCGCTCTGGAAAGTGAAGTCTCCATCCAGATCCAACGTTGCAGAGCCACCGGTAATGGCCAGGTCGAATCTCCCGCCTGGTGCATTGAGCAGGTAGTCTCCAGCGACATTCATGATCGTTGTGCCACCGCTGGAAAGTCCGTAACCTTTATTGTTATCAGAAGTCACCGTAAAGTTGCCTCCAACGTTGAGCGTGCTGGTACCAGGCGCCGTCGAGCAATAGATTCGCGACGATCCTTCAATCGTGTAGTCTCCACCTATGGTAATCGTGGGGCTTTCTCCGGCGGCAAGAATCACCCTTCCCTGGCTGCTTGGCCCGCCGTTTGTATCAAGGAAGTTCAGATCACCGGCAATCGTTGTAAGCAGCCCTGCAAAGTTCACCGTACTGTTGTAGACCTGGCCCGTACAATTGTAGACAAAATTTCCAAAACTCTGACCCCAGTTTCCGCCGGCAGTTGCTGTAAAGCTCTGCTTGTATCCGGTAATCTCAACGGTTGAAGCAGGGTCCCATGTGGCCAGGGGTATTGAACCTTCTGTTGAAACGTAGGTGTGACGATATACAGAGCCTGCATCAAAATCTACATTGGTGGCAGAAGAACCCAGTATTGTTGCGTTATTCGCTAGGATCAGGGTGCCGCTAACAGAGACAAAGCCGAACATCCCTCCTGAATTGAATATATCAAGATCCGCGGCCCCCGTCCCATCGTCCCCTATAGTCAGGGTACCGCCTGCGTCCACGGTCAGGGTGATCCCCTGATTTACAGTGGCTTGGTCGATGGTTACTGAGAATCCAGACGGTACATTAACGTCGTGGGCAATGACAATTGAAGTGGAGTTTGCAGCAGTTGGTACAATGCCGCCAGACCATGTTGCCCCTACATTCCAAGGTCCCGATTGAACCGTAGTACGAACCTGTGCAAAAGAGCTGAAAGAGATGATAAAGCCAGCCAGAAACAGATAAGACCTCATGCGCACGATTCTAAGGGGTAAGAAATGGTAAATATAAGGCAAAACACCAGGTTTTAACCATAACTCATCGCTTTATGGGCTATGGGAGAGGTTTTGTAACCCTTATCCTAATTGAAAAGCCTGATTATGACATCTGTAATTCGATCAAGATCTGCCGTGGTAAGGTTGGAACCTGACGGAAGGCAAATGCCTCTTGTAAATGCATATTCAGAAACGCCATTGAGAAAGGATTTGCAGCCCCTGAAGACTGGCTGAAGGTGCATTGGCTTCCAAAGCGGCCGGCTTTCGATATTCTCCTTCTCCAATGCCTCGCGGATCAAGCCTGGCCTGACGTTGCCAGTCGAGACCATGCATGACAGCCAACGGTTCGAGAAAGTACCGACTGGCTCAGCGAGGAAACTGAAGTGTTCCTGGGCAAGCTTCCGGATGTAATAGTCAAAAACTTCGCGGCGTTGTTTGACTCGGTTATCCAACACACGGAGCTGACCACGTCCGATTCCCGCGCACACATTGCTTAACCTATAGTTGTAGCCAATTACCGAATGCTCATAGTGTGGAGCAGGATCGCGGGCCTGCGTGGCCAGGAACCGGGCGCGCGTTATATGTGCAGTATTCCTTGACAACAGAGCACCGCCACCGGAAGTTGTTATGATTTTGTTACCATTGAATGAAAGTACACCGATGTCAGCCAAAGTGCCCGCAGGCTTTCCATCATAAGTGGAACCAAGTGCTTCTGCAGCATCTTCAATCACGGGGATTTCATAAACACGGGCTAGCCTCATGATGTCATTCATTTGAGCCGGCATGCCGTAAAGGTGGACAACAATGATTGCCTTGGGCTTCCTTCCAGCATTGATCCTGTCTTTTATTGTCTTTTCAAGGAGCTCAGGATCCATCCCCCATGTATCGCGCTCAGAATCTACAAATACCGGAACGGCTCCTACGTACCTGACTGGATTGATGGATGCAGAAAAAGTGAATGTCGAACAAATGACTTCGTCTCCCTGGTTCACATCCAGAAGAAGAAGTGCCAAATGAATAGCTGCTGTTCCTGAACTAAGTGCGGCGACGCCAACGCCCTCGAGGTACGAGCTGAGTTCGTCTTCAAAGGCAGAAATATGCGGACCTACCGGTGATATCCAGTTTGTTTCAAAGGCTTCCTTTACAAATCCCTCCTCTTCCCCGCCCATATGCGGTGGCGAAAGCCAGATCTTTTTTTTCATTGGGCAATTCCTCCTTGTTTCACCTTTTGGTACAAAAAAGCTGGTATTAGCAGTAACAGCAAGAGTGGATTTATAACCAATCTGTGAATAAATGAAATAAGAGGGCCATTGTAACCCGGGTAATATGTTTTCATGACCAGGTAAGGGATGAGGATAAACACAGTACCAATAAGCTGTATTGCGAAAGCGAACCAAACATATTTCTTTTCCCTGAACAAGCATGCTATCAGGAGAATGGTAAACGCATCGTTGAGCAGGAAGCGTATCGTCTTGTTCATATTAAACACAAAGATGGCCGATCTGCCGGCGTCTTCACCAAGAAGGAAGTTTACATAGTTAAAGTGCTGGAAAAGGAAAATAACAATTAGTGCAACAAAACTCACGACCATCAATGCAATCCGGCGCTTTTCCATTACCCATCCTGTTTCTTGAATTCCATTCGCAATGGAACCAGCCATAGGTACCAGAGAATAAACACAACCATATACAGGGAGGCAGTAAAAAAATACTTGTGGAGGAAATAAAAACGGGAGGGATACTCCCAGGCGATCCAAAAAAGTACGATTACCCGGATCAGGTTGAAGGCATGGATTGCCAGGGTGCCGGCCAGCCAAAAATAGAAGGTTCGCTTTGCCACGGGGCCGAAGGCAGCAAGGAACGCGGCGAAAATGATCATGACGTTCAGTCCATTGCATCCTTCATACACCGAAATAATTGCCCTCCCATCCAGCACAAGGGCTACATGAGGTTTGCTGGCATTTCTGACTACTTCTGTGTCGAATCCAAAAAGTTGAAGCAATCCGGACGACTGGTCTGTAACCAACTGCGTGACTGGATCGGCCTCAGGATAATAGTATGTAACAAACAACCCGTACAGTACATTGCCGACGAGGTAGATAACCACAAACTTGACCAGGAAGGTCAATGCGGGCTTGAATTCCGTGATCAATGTAAACTTCATTTCTTAAACTTCCTGGCTGGTACCCCAACTACTGTTACCCCAGGCGGGACAGACTTTGTGACCACGGATCCTGCACCAACCTGCGCTCTGTCTCCAAGCACTGCCTTGTTTATGATCTTGGCTCCTGAACCAATAAGAACTGACTGGCCTATAATGATCGAACCTGCTATATGAACGCCGGGCATGATGGACGAATGGTTGCCAATGCTTACATCGTGGCCAATGGTTGAGTTAAGATTAACGAGCACATGGTCTCCAAGCTGAATGGACGTCGTGAGAATGCAGCCTGCCGTTAGAATGCAACCTTGACCAATTCGAACACGTTCAGGGTCGCCAATCAATGCCCGGGGATGTACCAGGGTTGCAAACTTCAAGCCGGGTCTGAAACTTCTCACCAGAGATTCCTTTAATTGAGGGCTTCCCAGGGCCAATACATAATTCAACTCCGAATCCGAGCCAACATCCCTGACTCCTCCCAAAACCTTCAGGCCGTCAACCTCTTCGCCCCCGGGCCTGCTGTCATCAAAAAAGCCAGCCAACTCCCAGGAAATCTGTACCTGGTTTACCTGCCTGACCAAGGCAAGTGTTTCTCTCCCTAGCCCCCCCGCACCGATGATGGCCAGTTTGTTAGTCACTTCGGTTCAAGTTTAGTGCATACACAACACTTGGGTTTAACATGGCAGTATGCCTGGCAATCACCTGGTAGCCAAACTGATCAGCAATCTTCCTGATCTGAAAATCCTTGACATAGTAATTCTGAACCCCAATGAGAACCTTGCCCCCGGGAGCTAGGTGACTCCTGGCTGTTTTCAGGAACTTGAATACAACCTCTGTCCCCAACTCTCCCCCGTCCCAGACCTGGTCGCCATCGGCAGCCAAACGCTCGGTTAACCGGAGTTCCCTTCCCACTGCTGTTCGAACATACGGAGGATTAAAGAAAATGACGTCATATTTTCCCTCCACTGCCGAAAACAAATCACTTGTCCAGGTAGAGACTTCGGCTCCGTTGTGACGAACTACCCGGGCTGCTGATTCAACCCGGGAAACGGATACATCGACTCCGTCCATTCTTGCCGGCTGCAAATGACGGGCAACCCAAATGCTCAACAAAGCGCCCTGTCCAATTCCCATCTCCAAAACAATCTGACCCGCGTGAATGGTCTTCTGAAGCGCCTTCTTCAGGAGTAGGGTAGTTGTATCCCAATGAATTATAAGATTGGGAGGAACCTTCACATCAAAGAACAACTTTACAACCACTCCACTGGAGCGTATCGACCTATAGGTCGGATGCAGAATCCGATAGGCAGCAGACAAAAAGCCCATGCTACTTCTTCACATAGTATGGCCCGATAAACAGGTGTTCTAACCCGCTATTAAAGAAGGTGTTCAAGGCATCATCCGGCGAGAGCACAATTGGTTCACCATTTATATTGAAGGATGTGTTTGTCAGGACCGGTATAGATGTAATTCTCTTGAACTCAGACAGTATCTTGTGAAAAGACGGGTTGTCGGTTTTCCTTACTGTCTGGAGTCTTGCAGAGCCGTCGACATGCGTAATGGCGGGCAGGCTGTTGCGGTATGCCTTCCGGACCTGTACTACCTTCTCCATGTAAGGACATTGGTATCCATCGTTCGTCTCAAAGTAAACATGAGCTTCTTCGGCAGTTACAGCCGGTGCAAACGGCCTGTAAGCTTCCCGGAACTTGATCATCGCATTGATCTTGTCTTTCATACCCGGGTGACGAGGGTCAGCCAGGATTGACCGGTTCCCCAGAGCCCTTTCACCAAATTCCATGCGCCCTTTAAAGAGTGCAACTACGTCCCCCTTTGAAAGCACTTCAGCTAATTTGGTTTCCCAGGCACTGATTCTTTCAAAAGAGATCTTTCTCCGCCTGAAGACTGATTCAATCTGTGCATCTGAAAACCCGGGGCCTGTATAGCTGGTTTGAAAGGATATTTTTCTCGTTTCACTATGAATGCAATGGGCAACAAAAGAAGCAGCTCCAAAACAGTTTCCTACATCAGCAGGCGAATGTGAAATATATACACGCTTAAATGGCGTACGTTCGAGGATCTTGCCATTGAGAACGCAATTCATAAAGAACCCGCCGCCAAGCACAACATTGTCGCACTTTGTAAGACTGTGCAACTTCATCAACATGTGGATAGCGATTTCCTCCGCAACCTGCTGCATCGCCCGTGAAACTTTTTTAAACCAAATATCAATCTCCTCTCCTGGCATCCCTACTCGCTGATCGAGCATTTCTACCAGTTTGGAGGTGTATAGATTTGGTTGATCAACAATGGCTCCCTTGTAAATTGATTGATCCATCTCAAAAAAGCCATCATCAGTAAAGGCAATCGTACTACGTATTTTCTTGTAATAATCCTGATGATCCACGTCGAACGCTGAGATCGCCATAACCTTCCACTCATCGTTGTCCGGCTGGTATCCCAGCAGTTCGGTGAAGGCTGCGTAGAACATTCCCAGGGAGTTTGGAAGTTTTTGGACAGCAAGGGTTTTTATTTGGTTCCCCACCCCATGGCTCATCGATGCCGTCTCAAACTCCCCGCGAAAATCAGCTGTAAGGATCGCCGCTTCTTCAAATTCAGAGAGAAAGAACGCATTGGCCGCATGGGTGCGGTGATGCTGCACGTAGTAAACGGGTGGCATCATTTTTTCAGGAAATGACATCATAACCCAGTCCTTGGGACTCCTGATTGAACCGTTCAATCCCAATAGTTGTTCTGGCAGTGAATAGAAGTAACCCTCTCGACGTGTACGAATATCTGAGAACAGGCCCTGGTTCTTGTGCCAGCCTGCTCCCGGATTCCAGGCTTGAGCAATGTAATCACAATCCTGTAGCTTGATTCCGGCAGTGTCAAGACAAAACTGTATTGCTTGTTGAGGAAACGCCTTGCTCCTCTTTTGCCTGTTGAATCTTTCTTCCGGAGCCGCCGCCACGAACTCACCATCAATATAAAGTGCCGCAGACGAGTTTATTTCGCCGTGGTTAAGTCCCAAAACTATCATCTTGTTCTATTGATTGCCTTCAAAATTGCGCATTGTTTCTGTCGCACCGTAGCCAATTCCCTTTGCCTTAAGTACCGTCATCGTCGTCAAAACTAGTATTTTAAGGTCAATAGACAGTGAGCAGTGCTCCACATACCAAACGTCGAGGTTGAACTTATCCTGCCAACTTAAGGCGTTGCGTCCGTTCACCTGTGCCCATCCGGTAATTCCCGGACGAACTTCATGTCGGCGACGCTGATGCTCATTGTAAAGAGGGAGGTACTGTACAAGAAGTGGCCTCGGCCCTACCAGGGACATGTGACCTGCCAGAACATTGAACAGCTGCGGCAATTCGTCAAGTGAGGCTTTTCTAATCAGTTTTCCCAAAGGAGTAAGACGTTTATCATCGGGCAGTAGTTCCCCGGATGCGTCTTTCCCATCGGTCATCGTTTTGAACTTCACCAGCTTGAAGATCTTCCCATCTTTGCCTGCTCTCGGCTGAATAAAAAAGACTGGTCCCTTGTTGACCACAAGCAGAAGGATGGAGCAAAGTACAAAGATCGGCATAGTAATGGTCAGTACAATCAACGCGCCGATAAAATCGCCAATCCGCTTAACGATGTGCCGGTACATGTTCGTCGATCAGGGTTTTGTACTCCTTTTTCAGCTTCTCCAGGAAAGCGGGTTTGTCAAATTTCCGCACAACCTCTGATCTCGCCTGTCCTCCGAGACTCTTCCTCAATGCCACATCTGTTGACAAAAGTTTCATGGCTTCATACAAACCCTCAACATCCCTTGTCTTAACGATCAGTCCATTATCCCCATTCCGGATTATCTCATTCGAACCGTTGATATCAGTTACGATTGATGGCAGTTCCATTGCGCATGCCTGGAGGACAACGTTGGGAAATCCTTCCCGGTAGCTCGGAAAGACGAATACATCACTCGCTGCCATATAGGCGCTGACTTCACTTCGAAATCCCGGAGATACTATTCGCTCATCAGACTCAATTATAGCCCGGGTATTCTCGTCAAGCGGGTCCAGATCACTTTCGAAGTGGCCCAGCAAAATCAGCCGTAGTTTTTGACTCCCGGCTTTAAGACGGGTAAATGCATCCACTAATTCCTGTACGCCTTTGTCCTTGACCAGCCGCCCAACAAAGCAGAACACAAGTTCATCATCCATGATGCCGTGCAATCTGCGAATCTGTTGTGCGCCGATGACAGCTTGTTCGTTCCGACTAAACTTCAAGGTGTCAATTCCGTTGCTGCTGCCGTTGCCGATAACACCAGTCTTGTCCTTAGGCAAGCCAAACGCCTTATGCAGGTATTCCCGTAATGACATCGAATTCGAATATACCCTGGTTGCGAATCGATAGGTGATTTTTTCAGACATCGTCAGAACCAGTTTCCGAAATCCTCTGGCCTCCATAAGTGGCAACCCGGCCACTGTATGTATTCGCACGGGGACACGCGCAATCCAGGCAGCGATCATTCCGAGCAAACCTGCTTTCGGCGTTTGCGTATGGACGATTTGAGGTTTGAGTTCCCGGAATAGTGAAACCAATTCTACCAGACACGCCAGGTCGGTCAGCGGCGTGATTTTCCGCGTGAAGGGTACCGTTTTGTGCTGACACTTCTCGTTTTCGACAATGAAAGGTACCTCAGGCCCGTCTGCGCTGACAGTAGTCACCTCAAACCCGTTTTCACCCAGGTACCTGAGTTGTCCGTCCAGAATATACTTGATAGAAATGGGCACGGTCATCACCCTAACAAGTTTGATTCGAGCATTCCTGTTCATTACCCGGTTCGCTCAAACGTTAAGCATTGTCGCCAGTTCATTCATGTTCATGCTCTTGATCCCGAACGAATCGCGCATCGTCCGATACCAGGAAAGGATCTCCTCCAAATGCCGCAGGCTTTCAGTGGGGTGGTTTCCGAAGTTGTGCGGATGCCACCATAAGTGGTAAAGCTCATTGTGCTTGGCTGCATATTTAATTTCCTGCTTGATTCGGTTGACCTTCATTCTATTCAGAAAAAACTCTGAAGGCCTGTAGGGCCTCAAGAGTCGGCTGGCAGGAATACACACCGGCTCATTCGGACTCTTTCGAATCGATGATAAAGGAATTGATTTCCTTGCGCCCAGGTTCAGATAGGCATCCGCTCCGCGGTTCAGGCGTTTAAGGAGTGATTCATCTTCCACGCTTTGGATGTCCCAGTACCAGCTTGCCGGATTCGATCGCACCGCGTTGAATCCTTCCTCGTAACAGACTTTGAGGTAATCACTGTTGAACTGATTTCTGGGAAACACGAGCGATTTCAGCCGAACTCCAAGGCGTGAAGCGGCATTTTGGGCTGCTTTAAGATCGTACCTGAACTGTTCCAGGTTCTGACCTGGTTCATTGCAATAATAATGGGAGAACGTATGAGAACCGATCTCCTGGTGCGGGGTGGCAGCAATCTTCTTCAAAAGAGAAAACCCGTAGTGAAACGGATCCGTTTGTTCATCAGCGCCTATGCCCTGTGTCTCCATGTACTTGTACGCCGAAAATTCACTCTTGTAATACGTTGGCCGAATGGCGGGCATATCCTCCTGCAGTTGTTCAAACCGTTCGTGAAAAAGTATACCCACGGTTGCCCATGTAACATGGACCTCATATTGCTCAAAAAGTTCAAGCATGCGAGGTATCGTAGCACGTTCGTTCTGGAAGTACTGCCGGTACTGATCAAGGGGCCATTTTTCAAATCCACCCCAGTGCAACTCAAAGTCGAGCGAAATGGTAAATACCCCCATGGCTAACCGTACTTCCTTAGTATTCTGCGGCGGTCAGCCAGGGCAGAAAAACGCTTGAATTCCATAAACTTCAAAATCACAAAGAAAAGTAAAAATATTACCTGGCTCTTTTGACGAATGGCCAGTCCCAGGTTTCCGGTTATCTGTGCCAGCGCAATAGAAACAGTAATGAAGCTGATCAGGCCTGCGAATACAAAAAAGGGCGCATCACGGAAGAAGGAAATCAGCCGAATGTCAAAGAGACTGAGAACCAACAGGAGGTAGATAAAGTTCTCTACAGAGACTATGAGGCCAAGGATGCCGGGTGCATCGAAAAACAATGGTCGAAAAATAAATGTGAAGAATCTCTGGAAGAAGTTATAACTCGAAATATCAATGCCAGAAGTTGCCTTGGTCAATTCAAAAGCCCTGCTGGATAAGTTGGTGACTTGAGTAATATCCTCTTCGAGGCCAACCATCTGAACCACATTGTTGAATATGTTCGCCAAAATCACAATACCCAGGGCAAGGGACACAATCCGGTAAAACGGCGACACTCCCCTGGACGAGAGAAGGAACGCCAGCAATGTGGAAATCAATATTATCAGGAGGATGTGCGGCCGCACGTGGTAAATGATAATTAGTCCCAACAGCAATGCAAACTTTCGGGCGCCGATCCGGCCTAGTGACCAGAAAAAGAGGCCCATGCCAAGGAAAATGACGGAACCTTTTCCCAATGAGGCAGACCAAAAGTGTGCGTTTGGCAAGAAGAGAAAGAAGTAAACGGCGTCGACACCGGCGATACGCGGGCGGAACTGAATATTCTCCTCGAAGAACATGTAAAAGAAACAGAAGCCAAGGAATCCAATGAAGGAGAAAAACGCCATGCAAGCCTCATAGCTAAACGACAGAAAATGAACAAGCGGGTATGCAAGGAATTCGATGAAAATCGTGCTGGTTCCATAGAAATCCAACCAGGTACTCCCTCGAAGAAAAATCTCCACTTTATAATAGTACGCGTTGGAATCAGACGGATTAAATCTGGCGTAGAAAAAATAGACGAGTGACAAAAGTAAATGGTAGTAAAAGAGCCGCAGCAGAACCAGCTTGTTAACATAGGGTTTCTTCCGCTTTAACCGGTTGATGAAAGCAGAAGCCATCAACGCGGTCAGTACAACTACAATAAGCCCTCCTAGCATTGCCGCTTAGAACAATTCAAGGTCACCCAGAGTCGGGCGCCACAAGTCAAAATTCGACAAAAAGCTTGATTTCTCCAGATTGAGATTCCGCAGGGTCACACGCGGTCCTACAGGAAGTGCCGGAGTAAAGCCGGCAAGCGACAATAAACGGTTGACCGCGGGTGTGAAACCTTCAGCTGAAATATAATCCACAGCGCTTTTCAATCCTCGCAATTGATCCAAAAGAAAGGCCCGATTCAACCGGGCGGTACTCACGAGAAAATCGGTGATTCTCGCTTCCGTACCGAATCGTGTTTGCTTTACACGAAAGAACAGGCAAAAAGAGGCGTCCTTGTCTAAATCATTCAACCAGTAATAACGTACAACAGGAACTTGCTCATATCGCCACCGCAGATAAGTAAATGACAATGAAGTGACCAGCATGCCGGCAATCTCCTGATTATGTGCATTAACGAGATGCCCGAGTTTCGTTGCGAATTGGTCCATGGCAGCCACCTCAAAGGCAACCCCCGGTTCCAGGATCTTTGCTTTTCTCAGCCCCGACCATACAAGTACGACGCCAGCGGTGGGACCTATGCGGACTCTTTGGCGACCGGCCTCCACCCATCCCATACTGAGATAGCCGGGCAGGCTATATTTATTGGGCGTGTTAAAGATGAAATGCAGCCCAGCCGCCGCGCACTCATCCACGAGCTTAAGGGTCAATGTCCTGAAAACTCCCTTTCCCTGATTTCGGGGATGAGTTGCTGTATCCACTGCTCGCAGGGCCTCATACTGCCTGTCTCCATTCATCCATCTCCATCGCATGAATGCCCTGACGCCAACTATGTTACCATCCTCTTCGGCCAATAGTACGAGCGACTTGCCAAAAGGATTCTCCCGATGCTTCCAGTTCCAGTAGGTCTCTGACTTTGGCAACAGGCTTTCACCAAGGCTTTTGCGCAGGAGATCGATAATCCCCGGAATGTCCCCCTCGCCGGCAGTTCTGATGGTCATGCTTTCGCGAGTGTGTCCCGGTAAATCGATTCCAAAGCGGCAGTCATTTTCTCTAGGCTGAAATGATCAATCACGCGTTGACGCGCATTCAAGCCAAAGGCTGCCCGGCGCTCTGCATCCGAAAGAAGCAACACACATGCCGAAGCCAGGGCTTCTGCGCTCGCATCAACCGGCAGAAGAAACCCATCCTGCTCCTGGCGAACTACCTCCCCGACACCACCGGCCAAAGTACTCACTATTGGAACTTGCATTGCCATTGCTTCCAACACAGCCACAGGCAGGCCCTCAAAAATTGATGTCATCAGAAGCAGGTCAAAGCATTCATAGTACGGCCTGGGGTCATGTTTGAGTCCTGGAAGTTGTACGGAGGTAGAAAGACTGTACAATCTTATTCCTTCTTCGACTTCCGTGCGGCACGGCCCGTCACCGACAAGTACGAATTTTACGTTATCCATGCGTTGCTTCACCAGCGACGCCACCTTAAGCCACAACGAAAGGCGTTTCTGCTTTCGAAAGACGGCCACAAGGCCCACAACGAGCTCATTTTCTTCAATTCCATTTGCAGAGCGACTTGCCCGTCTCAGTTCGTCCCTTCTGGAAAAAAGCCTGGTATCAATTCCGTTGGCTACTACATGAACCGGTGTTTTAGGCCGTATGTTTTGCTCTATTGACATGGCAACTTCCCTTGAAACTGCAATTGCACATTGCTGCCACGAAAAGGTAATGCGATTGATCAGACGAGTTGCCCAATGGTATCGTTCCTGCTTATTATGTTCTGTATAGATCACTGGAATCCCGGAGATCCGTCCGGCAAGACGACCGACCAACCCTGCCCACGGCAAGTGGCAATGAAGGATGTCTGTATTCCAATTCTTCAAAATCGAAGCAATCGAAAAAGTCTTGAATAAAATGGACAGGTTCCCGTTGGCTTTGAAACAATCCACTTGCGCACCTGCTGCCAACAACTCGTCTGCGATCTGTCGTTTCCATGGGAGAAAGTACCCAAAACGGAATTGGACCTGATCGTTGTTCCGGGCGACAAAGATCGAGAGCAACAGTGTTTCCGCGCCACCTCTTCCGAAACTCTTTATCAGGTGATACACACGCATGACTCGTTCAGTTTTCGAAAGCAAATTGCTCGATGGACTGAAAAGAATAGTATCCTCTGACGACTCCTGGAACCAGAAGAAAATCACGTCCTCCGCTATATGAAGACAAATCCGAGAAGTCCATCCGGAAAAGTCCTGAGGGTGAAATGGCCAGGATGTTGTAGCCCAGTGGTGTGAGCAGACCTTTCAATCCATCCACGTTTTCAGCTGCAGTATCAATCTCGCATACGATGAATGGTCTTTCAGTCCGGAGATAAGTCTGGCTGCCTCTCAGCACAGCTAGTTCGTGTCCTTCAACATCGATCTTCAGGAATGTCTCGGCACCCTTGAATTGATTCAGGCCACGCTGCGCAACAAATTCATCCCAGGTGGTCATTTGAATAACCAATTCATCCCGCTCAAATTGCTGATTGTAGAAGAACTCCTTCTGAAGGGAGGCTGAGCGCACTTCGGTAAGACGCACGCCCCTGGGTATATATATTGTGGACTGACCTGACTTGTCGCTTAGCGCGAGATTATAGATTTCAAACTTGCCGTGTGCAAGATTTGCCTGGTGAAACCTCCTGCAGTCGTTGTGCAATTCAGGAATTGGCTCAAAAGACAAGGTGGTAATGGAAGAATTAACCTTGTGTGCCAATACAGAGTAGAAACCGAAGTGTGCCCCAACGTCGACAAGGACATTGCGCGTCTTAGCAAGCGCCTTGATTACTCTCCAGTTGTGAGGCTCAAACCCCGAAGTCCCTTTCAAATAAATACTGGAAGAGAAACCAATGCCAACGTTGGAAGGAAACAGAAGTTCAGTACCATCGTACAACACGCAACCGCCATTTATCTTGACCTTCGCCTGGATCTGTCGGACAAGCCACCTGGACAAACGGTATAGCGGTATGGCAAATGCCCGAATTACGCGGGAACCAAATGGATGATACCGAATTGAATTCATAAGTCGTTTCATCGGGTTACCTCTTTTGCCCCCGGTAAATGCAAATGAGGTTTGTGAATGCCTTTGTGCTTGCGGGATACAACGACATCATTTGCTCTGGGGTTGGAACAGGATCCTGCTCGCGGTTCATATCCGAATAGGATAAGTCAAGGTCTTTCAAGACATCAAAGATCCGCTTTACACCAAAACCACTTTTTTCAAGACCAAATGGCCAAAACTCGATGTTCAGAATCAGGTCTCTGTTCACCTTTAGCAACTCGCGCATTCCCAGAAGCGCCTCACCCTCTGAACCTTGAATGTCCATTTTGATAAAGTCGACACGGGACTGCATGTTTCTGAAGTACTCGTCCATTGATGTGGCTGAAATCCGCACGAATTCCCTTCCATCTTTCGAATCATACGTACGCTGGTCACCCTTGTCGCCGGAATAATAAAGGCTTACTACTTTGGCTCGATCAGATACAGCTAAATTCTCCGCCACAACATTCTTTAGCCCGTTTGCTTCTATGTTCTTCTTCAGAGTTGCAAAATTCTCCTTATCCGGCTCGAATGCATACACACGACCGGCCTCTCCAACTTGCTTGGCCAACAATGTTGTGTAGTACCCGATGTTGGCGCCAATATCCACTGCAACAAATCCTGGTCGAACTGTTTTCTTGATATATGCCGTTTCCACAGGCTCATAGTCGGGAAAAACTGAAAGGTTCAGGGAATCCTTCCTGTCGAGGTGCAGGGTCAGGCCGTTTACCACTACCTGCTGCCTACGGAGCGCTACAATAAGGTGCTTGTTTACTTTTTTGACCCATTTCAGTCTATAAAGTCCCAGGCCTGATAACGACCGGTAGATCAAATGATAGAATCCAAGGCCGATAGACTTAACCGACATCTTTCTTGCTCCTCTGAACGCTCTCAAAAATAGAAACAAACTGATTAGCGCATCTCCTGATGTCGAACTTTTCTTTGACGACGCGCGCAGCTTCAGCTCCCAACCTTGAACGTACTTGCTCGTTCTTCATCAGTTCGAGCATCGCTGCTGCGAAAGAACCAGGTGAATGATCATTCAGCAACAGCCCGGTAACGTTGTGATCAACGGCCTCTGATACACCACCTACATTTACCGCCACTGCCGGCACCCCATAAGCGGCAGCTTCCATCAAAACTCCCGGAACACCTTCTATATAACTGGTTAAGACGATAATCTTCGCCGCTAAAAAGTAAGGATCCAGGTCCTGTTTCAGACCTTCAAATCGAACTCTATCTGCAATGCCAAGTGACTTTGCTTTGGATTTCATAGTATGCAACAACTCGCCATCGCCGACAAGAATCAACAGTGCGGAAGCGCTTGATTTTACAAGGATCGAAAAGCTCTCAAGAAGCAAGTCATGGTTCTTTTCCGCAGAGAATTTACCGACGTGGAGTATGATGTCCTTTTCCGGCGGAACAAGCAGGCTGTTCATTGCTGTCTCTCCTCCTTTCCTAGCCATTTCTGGAATCCGGATACCCCGGCGAACCACCTGGATTCTGTCAGGGGAGAATTTGAAGGTCCGCATGAAGTCCTCTCGCGACGCATCACCTACAGAAGTAACATAGTCCACAGATCGGAACAAGAATGAATAGAATGCCCGCTTCAACAAGCTTGACCCAAGCCAGTGACTAATCAGGCTTATGTTGCGGTACAACACGACGGCTTTCGGGCGCATCCACTTAATGACCACGAGGTATTTTAATGTATCGGAGCCATTGGCATGTAGGATGTCTGGCTGTTCGTGATCCACCACCCTCAAGAGTTGCCGCAAACCATGCACCGAGAAAAAACCGGGCTTTGCATCGATATCAATACTAACAGCCCCGTCAACTGTAAGCGGAAGTTTTGGCGGACTGTACAGGCCTGCCAGGATTACCGAATGTCCTGCCCGAATGAATTCCCGGCTAACCGTGGCAGCGGCGACTTCAGCTCCCCGATGTTGTCTGCGTGTAACCAGTTGAAGAATCTTCATAAGGTTCTGAATTCTTGAAAGCAATCCAAAAGGACCTTCTCATGTTGTACGGCTACGCGCTCGATATCAAAATTCTGGCATGCGAAACGGTATGCATTATCGCTCATAGTTTCGGCATCTCTGGCATGCGCCAAATACCAGGTCATCGTTTGCAGGATGCCCTGTTGGTCACCCACGGGGAAAAGGAACCCCGTTTCGCCATGAGTGATAATCTCGCGATTCATCGGAATATCCGATGCCAAAACCGGAAGGTGGTTCAGCATGGCTTCAATCAGCACGCCGCTAATCCCCTCAAGATGAGACGGGAATACCAGGCAGTGGTGCGACCTGTACAATTCGCCCACATCTTCAACGTATCCAGTGAACTGAATCTTGTCATTAGCTTTACATTCCTTCACTATCTCCTTCAGAGTTTTCAGTAATGGACCATCACCGGCGATTGTCAGTTTAGCGTTCAGGTGATTATCACATAAATCGTCAAATGCCCGGATCAGTTCCTCCAATCCTTTTCCTTTGATAAGTCTTCCTACACTCAGGTAGCGAACTGGTTTGCCCTCAGCATAGCGTGGCGGCCTTTCATTTTGATGGAGAATCTCCCGGCCCCTATAAATCACCTTGACCTTTTCCAGCGGTACACGAAGTGCTTTGCTGTTTGACTGCCTTATTGATTCCGAATTTGAGATTATTGCCGTTGAGTATTGAATGGTCAAAAGATTCAACCAATAGAACAACGAGTATTTCCATCGCGCAAAAAAGCCGAAAGTCGCCTTCTTACTTTCAGCATAACTGTCGCTTACCCATGATCCAACTTGCATGATGCCTAATCTGCGGCCGGCAATGCGTGCTAACAAGTCGGAGCGATACAAAGCAGAGACGATTGCGTCCGGCTTTTCCTTTATACATAAATCTCGAAGCAATCGATAAGCGCGGAGCAATTGGTAAGGTCCGCGGAGATTAAGAGAAATCACAGGAACTCCTGCTGCTTCAAATCGCGACCGGAGAACATCACCTCGATACAAGTGACAGACAATGGGTTTGATGTGTTTAAGTCTGGGTGTAAGTTCGAGCAGGCTGCGTTCCGCTCCGCCCACCTCAAGTGTATCGATCAGGTATAAGACTTTCACAACCGGCGCAATTGATCCCTGAGGCGATCTTTCCACACGGCCTTGTCCAGAGCATCTGCGCAGGCCTTCACTCGCCCGGCCATTTCTTCCTTGTTCAAATGAGTCCTAAACTCAAGGATGCTTGAAGCCGCTGATGCATCTACATCTTTTACGAGTAGGCCGCACCTGTATTTTTCCACATAGATCTTTATGTCCCATTCAAAATCGGATGATACCACCCATGCGCCGGCAGCGAGGTATTCGGCCAGCTTTGTTGGAAAAGAAACACGGTTAACAAGGGTATCTCTGCGAATCAAAAACCCCACTTCACCCTCGTTAAGCCAGGAGGCGACTTTATCAAAGTTATCGGAACCTACAAACTCAATTTGATCGGCCGGGATTCCATGGCCCAGCACTTTGGTTCTTGGATCGCGAGAGATTACACGGAAAAGGATAGAAGGATCAGCAACATGAATCTCCTTCCAGAGCTTGGAAAGTAAATCAAGTGCCTGCCATGAAGCTCCTGTACCCAAGTACATGAAGTATCTCCTTGGGACAACTTCCGCTCGCCGAAATGTTGCAATGTCCACACAAGTTGGAGCAACCTCAACAGCGATTCCAGGCATTTTATGCTCAACCAATGATTTCATTCCGCCTGATACAACCACAATCAGGTCAGGCCTGGCGACAAGGCGACAGGCAGCCCAACTGAGCCATGAAAAGATGCGCGGCCTGCCATTTGCCATTTCCTTCTCTTCCGGAACACCGTTGACACACCACACCAGTTTCCGGTACTTAACGGCGCCCCCGAACCACAATGCGGAGAATCCGATACAACAAAGTATGTCGACTGGTTGTGAAATCATTTTTCTCAATGCGCTGCGAGTTGTCCAGATCGCGGATATTTTGGCCACAAGCACATGGTGTGTTTCCACCGGTTGCTGAGAAATGAAGGAATTGAACGCTTCTTTTCTGGCCTCGGAAAGAATCCCGGGATGAATCCATACAAAGTTGACCCGGCCATGTGCTGCAGAGGCCGCCTGCAGCAGATACGACAGCCGCGAACGTTCAAGAGGTCCGCGGTATATGACCCATATCTTCATCGAATTCTCCGGGATAGGAATTCCACAATTCTCTTTGCCGAAGTGCCGTCACCGTAGGGGTTCTTCCCACCTGACATGGCATCATACTTTGATGAATCGTCGATAATAGAGACGAATTCACCAATTATCCTTTCTTCAGTTGTACCTGCTATAACAGCCAATCCCGCATTCACAGCCTCAGGTCGCTCCGTGTTTTCGCGAAAGACGATAACGGGTTTGTGCAAGCTGGGTGCCTCTTCCTGAATGCCACCAGAGTCTGTAAGAATCATGAAACTCCTGTCCATCAGGCTGACAAATTCAGGATACTCCAGGGGTTCAATGAGACGTATGTTGGGCGTATTGCCCAACAAGCCAAATACCGGCTTCCTCACATTTGGATTGAGGTGAACCGGGTAAATGAATGTGCAATTCGAGTATCGCCCGGCCAACGATTTAATGGCGCGGCAAATGCTTACGAATCCTTCACCAAAGTTCTCACGGCGGTGTCCTGTGATAAGTACAATTCGGTCGCTCTTGCGGTTTCCTTCAAAAAACTCGCGCAATGACTCAGGATGAACTCCCGTTTTCCTGACCTTGGCAATTGTATACTCCAATGCATCAATTACCGTATTGCCTGATAGAAGAATACTCTCCTGGAGTACTCCTTCATTCTGGAGAAACTGAACACTTCGGGGTGTCGGAGCAAAATGAAAGTCAGAAAGTTGTGTCACCAACCGTCTGTTCATTTCTTCAGGCCAGGGTGAGTATTTATTCATTGTTCTAAGCCCGGCCTCAACGTGCCCTACTTTTGCTTTGTGATAGAATGCGACCAACCCCGCAGCAAACGCTGTTGTCGTGTCACCCTGAACAAGCACCAGCCTTGTAGGATTTGCATCAAAATACCGGTCAAGTGAAAGCACACACCGTGATGTCAGGGAACTGAGTGTCTGGCTCGGTTCCATTACTTCAAGGTTATCGTCTGGCTTTATAGAAAACCACTCCAATATCCCCTGGATTAGTTCAATGTGTTGACCTGTCAAAACAGTCCTGAATGTCAATTGGCCATGCTCCCGCAATTGGAGAATCACAGGGGCCAACTTGATGGCCTCAGGTCGGGTGCCAATAACGACTGTTATATCCTTTACCAAGCCTATACGTTCTGCGTTACAAAGCTATTCAACCAGGAAGCATTCCGCGCAACACGCTCGGTGTGTTCCGGCAGTGTATTCCTGAAATAAGAATCAAAATCATACCTGCCGGAATGAACGTTCATTACTTCCTTCTCCAACTGTCCACACCAATTCTGATCAGACGACCTGATCACCTTGACAGGGTAGTCCAGCAATTCCAGAAGTTCGCTTGTTTTGAAAACATTTCCTTCAATTGGAATAACGGGGGTACCGGCGGTTAAAGCCAGGATGTTCGTGTGAAGCCTTGCGCTGATCACAAACGCAAATTCCTTAAGAAAAGCAGCGTAGGATTTGTAGTGTGTGACTGCAGCACGAGGAACTCCAAACATACTGTTCATAACAACTGCAACTTCATCATCCTCATAAGGCTCATTGGAGACAAACACCAGGTCATAACCAAGTCCCCGCAGCTTGTTCACAACGCCTTGTACCGCTTCCATGTTTAAGGCCAACCTTCGTGTAAAATTAATCCCGACTCTTTGCGGGCTTACAGCGGGATTTGTTTCAACAGAGGCTTGGGTCCTCAACGCAGTATCTGGAGCAACATCAATGATTTCTGATGGAACTTTCAATGAGAGCAGCAAATCCCTGGACCTTGCACCGCGAACCACCGCATGTTTGAGATTTCCGTACACAAGCGATACCATTGATCGAACCAGGGGTGTCGTAACGACAATAGACTGGTTTACTACTGCGGTCTTCTTTCCAAGTTTCTGTGCTACACGCAATTCAACAAGCTGCCTGAGAAAAACATTGTTGTCTCCCACCTCCCCGGCGCCACTGTAGATTAACCAGTCAGAACTGGAGATATGTTCCAGCCGTCGACGGTAAACAGCACTCAGTACGGTCCATTTTGTCAGGTAACGTTTTAATGGCCGGAGCCATGCTTTTACTCGCTCGAGATTCCACTTCGACGAGTGAAAATCGGTAAGCTCAACCTCTCGCAATTCAGGTTTGAATTGATGCGTTACGGAGGAATCGGCACGAAACTGTCTTGCGATATCATCGGCCCATCCTTCAAACAATTTTGTCGGATTCGCCTCTCTGGCAAGCCGGCTCAACTGATACCCATCCAGGCCCCGTGGCCTGCCTTCCACCCGCAGGTTTTCTGTCCCAACCAGCCCTTGAAAAAGTGTTATCAATTCACTTGACAGTGCTTCGTTCCCAATATTGGAGGTTCTTATTTTAGTAATAAGCAGGACCTTGGGCATATCGTCGGCGCGAATCGGGCGGGGTCTTTGTCTTTCGGTGCTCTGCAACACCTTTTTAGGACTGGAAGATGTAAACCATTGCTCCATACTTAAGCAGCCACAGAAGGGCTATAACTCCGTAGAAAGATAATGTGTATCTGATCGCAAAGCCGACCCATGACAGATTCACCAGCCTGAACGTCATAATCATGAGTACAATGTAGCCAATCGCGCTGACAACACTGAAGAGAAAGACGATCCCAAGCGGCTGAAGAAGCCACCAACCGATCAAGAGACTCAAGCCACGGAAAACAAAAAGCAGCGTATTGAATACAAGCATGTCGCGTTCTTTGTGAAGCACCCGAAAGATGGAAGACAACGGGGCGCTGATTATCCTGAACATGAAATACAGCGACAAAGAACCGGCGAAAAGGCCCGCCTCGTGCCACCTTGATGAGAAAATTAATGAGAACAACTCACCGCCAAAGACAGCCAGGATTGAAAATGGAACCAGCGAAACGAGAAACAGTGCGTTGGTTGTCTTTTTTACGAAACCAACCATTTGATCGGGTGCATTGTCCCGCAATTCGACCGCCTTCTGGACAAATACAGGAGAGACTGACGCACCAATGAGGTTGTATGGCAGTGTAAGTATTGAAATTGCAAATGCAAAACTGCCCGTTGCTCCGAGCCCGAAGAAAGCGGACAAGAAGTACAGCGGCATATCCCGTGAAAACCTGTTGATGAAATTCCCTGGCAGCACATACTTCGGAAATGAGGCATAAAGGAGCATGGTTTCTTTAATTTCCCGCAGATCCCAGGTGGTTCTTATGGCATTCTTGAAACTCTGCCGGGCGCGCATTAAGGATGCTACCAGGTGGCTTATAAGGAACCCTCCAATAATTCCAAACTGGGAGGATCCGAGAAAACCGCCGTAGCTGATTGTGTATCCTTTGTTCAACATCCCGGCTACGACGCTTCCCTTCGCATTAAGTTTAAACTGCTTGTCGCGGACACTCAAGAACGCCGTGATTTGATCGAACACCATTACCATAATGCCTGCAGGAAGCAGTATTATCCAGGAAGAGTAGACCGGTTCAAGCTGAATCAGACCGGACACGATCAGGGAAAGTAAAACGAAAACCACCCCGGAAGCAGCGGCGAGGATGATGCTGCCCTTAATAAGTCGGTAGGCATGGATCGCCTCCTTTGGAATAACAATGGCACTGGGATACATAAGTGTAACAACCAGTACTCCCAGGTTTACTATGGAAGCAAACAAGGATGCCAATCCGTAGTCATCCTTATCATATAGCCTGGCTACAATGGGGGTGAGAAAGACATTGAGGATTACATTGATGGTTGCGCCGGAGGATACGAGAAACACACTCCTGACGAAACCTTCTCTCCTTAGTCGGTTTCTTAGTTCATGAAGCAGGTTAATCATCCCGAAGCGGGTTACCCGTCATAGTAGGACTCAGCCTTCGAACGTTTTCCGTAGCCATAGCCGTACCCGTAACCGTAACCGTATCCGTATCCGCCATAGCCATATCCGTAACCGTAACCATACCCGGGACCGGTCTTCTGAATGTCATTGAAAACAATACTGATATTCTTCAGCGCCCGCTTTTCAAAGAGTTCCTGGAGGTCGCGGAGAAAGACCCGCGGCGTGTAGTTCTGGCGCACCATGAAGATGTTGTGGTCGGCGTAAGGAACTAGCGAAAAAGCGTCAGAAACCAACCCAAGAGGTGGCGTATCCAGCAGCACATAATCAAAGTCATTCAGCAGCTCCTTGATTAATTCTCCTGACCTTGGCAGCATGAGCAACTCGCTTGGATTTGGCGGAACAGGACCGCCGGTCATCAGGTACAATCCCTCAATGGAGGTTCCCTGGATTGCGTCTTTAAGGGGAGTTAAGGAGGAAAGGTAAGTGCTGAGACCTGCTGCATTGTGCAGGTTGAAGTCGGAATAGAGCCTTGGCTTGCGCATGTCTGCACCAATGATGATCACCTTCTTACCGGAGAAGGCCATTGCTGTGGCAAGGTTTATTGTTGTAAAAGTCTTTCCTTCACCGCTTACAGAGGATGTAATCAAGATGACTTTTTTATCGCTGCCCTGTGTGAAGTAATTCAGGTTTGAACGAAGCGCACGGAAAGACTCAGCCAAGGCAGACTTCGGTCTGTTAAAAACAACGAGGTTACTCTCATGACTTCCTTTGTGCCCAATGCCACCAATGACAGGAATGGTTGTAAACTGCTCGATGTCTTCCTTTGATTGCACCTTGTCATTGAGGTAGACCAGCAGGAAGAAAATGACGAACGGAAGGAGAAGCCCCGCGGAAAGCGCGATCATGTAGTTCTGCATTGGCTTGGGGGTGATGAATCCGCCTTCAACAAAGGGGGGATTTACGACCAGGATATCGCTTGAAGTGGATGCCTGTGAAATACCAGCCTCAGCGCGCTTTTCAAGCAGGAACAAGTACATGTTTTCCCGAATCGAATAGTTGCGCTTGATGTTGATCATCTGTCGTTCAGATTGCGGCAAGCCCGAAAGTTGACTTTCAGCCTTCTTGAGTTCTTGAGTAAGGAACCTTCTGTTTATTGCCTGCGTCTGCCTGATAGAGTTAACTCCCTCGAGTATATCCTTTTTCATTGTTTCAATAGCAGAGCGTCGGTGAACAACCAACGGATTCTCCTCGGTTTGCTGGTCCCCCAGCATTCTCATGCGAAACTGGGCTTCCGTAAGTTGGGTTACGAGGCCGGCAAGTACCTGGTCTGTAAGTCCTACGGTTGATGGCGGAACAATCTGCTCGAATAACTTTCCATTCTTAAGGTAGTTTTCGACGTAAACGAAATAATTTTCATACAGTACGAGTTGCGCAAGCTGTGTTTCTATTCCTTCAACGCGGTCAAAAATGCGCTGTGCCTCTGCATCAAAGTCGGCAAAAAAATGATTCCCCTTGAACCGCTCAATTTGGTTATCGAAGAACTTTAGCGAGTCTCCGATACTCACAAGTTGTTCGTCAAGAAATTCAATCGACTTGCTGGCCACCAGGCTCTTCTTGCGACGGTCATATTCCTGGTACCGCCGGATGAACATTTGGAGAAAATCAATCTCCTTGTCCGGGATTGGCCCCTTCAACTCGAGGTTGACCACGGATGAACCCTGCTCAGCCCAGGTTGCATCAAGCCGCGCCGCGTATTCTTTGGCGATGGCCATAGGATCGCGGAAATGTATGACAAATCGTTTTCCGATAAATCCGGGAGTAAGAACACCCCGACGACGCATTTGCAAATGAAAGCCATTGATGGTTAGGGGCTCGTCGAAGTGCAGATTCTCGAATGGTTGTCCCTCGGAAGAACCTTCCTCGGTCACATGTTCGAGCAGAAAGGTATTGCTGTCGGTAGCCTGAAAAGCAATTCGCTGCCCGTAGATTTGTTTACTGCCAGGAAGTAATTTGAGTTCGAGGGGAAAATCGGACTCATATATTTCGGATGTCTTGATACTGCCTTCACGGAACCATCCAACGCTGAAGTTGAGACTGTCCACCACTTCGAGTAGAAGTGGATATGACCGCATGATATAGAGTTCGTTGTAGAAATTGCGGTAAGGGTTCAACAAAGGATTTCCCTTATAGAGGAATTCGGCTGCGGCATTTTCAGTTCCCTCCCTTACAATAATAGATGAGGTGACCGCAAAAATCTTGGTCGTATACCGGTTAATCAAAAAGGCAATCGTGAGGGCCGTGGTCAGGCATAATACCACCAAATACCAAAACCGGAGTGCGAGGGCCAGGATGCGCTTGAAGTTAACTGGCATCGCAGTCGGCGAAGGCTCAAATTGCCGGTTTTCAAGAAAGTCGAACGTGTTCTCTTTCACTTCTGCACAAGGGTTACAGTCAATAATACAAGTGTGAGAGTGGAAATGATCAAGGTGACGTTTTCCAGCCAGTACTTGCGGTAGGGCCGCTGCTTCAACGCGGGTACAACAATAAGGTCATTCTGCTGCATGTAGAAATACTCTGATTCAACAATATGCTCATCCAGAAGATCGAGATAAACGACTTCTGTCTGCGCTCCACGTTGCCGTACCAACTTCACCTTGCTCCTGTCTGCCAGGTCTGTCAATCCTCCGGCCAACCCAATAGCCTCCATGATGGTAACTCTTGAGTTAAGGGAAACAATTTGATTCTCCAGTTTAACCTCCCCCAGCACGGTAAAACGGAAGTTCTGCAGCCGAACACGTACGACGCAGTCTTTAAGAAAGGCCTTGAATGCATCCTGCAGCTTCGTTGTCGCCTGAAACAGCGAAAGTCCGGCAAGATGTATCTTGCCAGCTACAGGAAACTCGATATCTCCATTGTCATCCACCAGGAATGAGTTGATCAATTGGTTTGCAGCGTTTCCACCGCCAGCACCTTGTTGTTGAACGTTAGGGTATAACTTGGAGACAAAGTCAAACTCATCATCCGTCAAGCTTTCGATCCTGATCGCCAGAATATCCAATGGCTGAATTCTGTACTCCTGAATACTCAAGTTGTGAACCCTGACAACCGTATCAAGCGGTAAGTTCTTCTTGTGCAAGTCATCTTTCTGAAGATAAACGATCTTCTTGTTGGGCACACAACCAGAGACCAGCAAAAGACCAGAGACCGCCGCAACAAGTACTCCCGCCGTCCAAATAGTAGTTCGGGCTCTCATCTGACGCGGGCTATCGATTCCAACAATTAGTTATGGCTACAGCCCGGAAATTTAGTCAAAAGCGCATTACTTTACTAAAATTTAGATTCCATGAGAGCCATTAAGGTGACCCTTTCACTGTTGCTTTCACTCATGCTTGCCTACGCACTGAATCGGTCATGGAACCTTGGCGTACCCATACCACCCTTGGGAAAATTCCTCGACCCCTTCCACGGTTATCGGCAGAACGCTGAGACTGGAGCGTCACGCAACCTTGAGCTAATCATTGCAGGACTGAAAAACCAGGTTGTTGTTGTGTACGACTCAGCACGAATCCCGCACATCTTCGCGAAGAATGACGAAGATCTGTACTTCGCGCAAGGATATATAACAGCAGTCGATCGGCTTTGGCAGATGGAATTCCAAACACACGCTTCCTCCGGGCGGGTATCAGAAATACTGGGCGCTGTTGCACTAGACTACGATCGCAGGCAGCGTCGCCTGGGACTTGTTTTCGGGGCACAGAACGGTCTTTCGTCGATGGAAAAAGATCCCGTGAGTAAGATGACTGTAGATGCATACACGGCTGGCATCAACGCCTACATCGCCACGCTTGCATATGAAGATTTTCCGTTCGAATACAAACTTCTTGACTACGGGCCTGAAGCGTGGAGCAACCTGAAATGTGCGCTTCTCCTGAAGAGTATGGCACAAACCTTGAACATGGGTGACAAGGACCTGGAGATGACCAATGCGCTCAAGCTGTATGGGAAGCAAGTGGTCGACGTACTTTGGCCGGACCAGGAGCCTGTTGGGGATCCCATCGTAGATAAACCTTCGGCATGGAAGTTCAAGAACCCGCTGCCCGACGATATCCCGTTGGCGGTGCCTAATGAGATGATTGCATCAAGGCCTTACGAAAAGCCTTCTCCGGAAGTCGGTAGCAACAATTGGGCGGTGAGCGGAAGCAGGACTGCATCTGGCGCGCCGATTCTTTGCAGTGACCCTCACCTTAACCTTTCACTCCCATCCATCTGGTACGCCATTCACCTGAACACCCCCGGCCATAATTCCATGGGTGTGTCCTTGCCAGGATCGCCAGGCGTTATCATTGGCTTCAATGACTCGATTGCATGGGCCATGACCAATGCACAGCGTGACCTTGTTGATTGGTACCAGATTCAGTTCAAAGACGGATCAAAGAATGAATACCTGAGCGATGGTGAATGGAAGCAGAGCCGAAAAGCTATTGAAGTCTTCCGTGTGAAGGGCCGGGCCCCCTTTATTGATACAGTAACCTATACGCATCACGGGCCAGTGGTGTATGACGAAAGTTTCCACGCAGAAAGTGAGCGTACACATTATGCGTTCCGCTGGATTGCACACGATCCTTCCGGGGAAGTAATCACGTTTTACAAACTCAACCGTGCCAGGAATCATGCTGAATACATGGATGCACTCGACTACTATTCCAGTCCTGCCCAGAATATCGTCTTTGCTTCAGCATCCGGTGATATTGCCATGCGGATTCAGGGCAAGTATCCGGTCCGCCGGAAGAACGAAGGCAGGTTTGTTCTCGACGGAAGTTTGACATCAACGGAATGGAAGAGTTTTATACCGAATGATCAAAACGTGGCAGACAAAAACCCAGCGAGAGGTTATGTGAGTTCGGCCAACCAATACCCGGTTGACTTCACCTATCCATACTATGTCACAGCCACTTCCTTCGAGGCCTATCGAAACCGGCGAATCAACCATCTGCTCGAGTCCTCTTCCAAGGTCACTGTTCAGGATATGGCGAGAATGCAGCACGACAATTTCAATCTTCGCGGAGCTGAGGCGTTGCCTGTGTTCCTTCCTTTGCTTGACTCAGCTTCATTCACACCAGCTGAGAGAAATGCATTCGACATTCTGAAAATGTGGGACTTTTACAACAATCCTGAATCTTCCGGTGCAAGCTACTTCTTTGCCTGGTGGCGTGCATTGATGCCAATGGTGTGGGATGAGTTGGATAGTGCTCATGTTGCGATGCAATACCCGACGGCGTACAACACGATTCACCTGATCAAGAATCTCCCCAACCTTTCCTTCTTCGATCTTGTGGCAACGCCGGAAGTGGAGAACGCTACTGAAATCTTGCAGAAGTCGTTCTCCATATCAGTACAGACGATGGAAGACTGGAAAGCGACGAACAAGGCAGAACCCGAGTGGGCGTTATATAAGGACAGTTATATCGGGCACCTCCTTCGTCAGCGTGCACTCAACGTACCTGTTCGAAGCGGCGGAGGCACCGCAGTAGTTAATGCGCACACTCAAACGCATGGGCCATCGTGGCGGATGGTGGTTAGCCTTGAGAAAAGCGGAGTCAGGGCGATTGGTATTTACCCCGGCGGACAAAGCGGCAACCCGGGAAGTCCCTATTACGCCAACATGGTCGATCCATGGGCAAAGGGCATCTACAAGACGCTGCACTTCGTCACCAATCCGGCGGACCTGGCCGGCGTTAAAGTTTCTTCCACCCAACTTACTCCAATGCAATGAACTTCCTCAAGCAACTATTGGCGACCATCATATTCTCTTTGGTACTCCAGTACTTTCTCCCCTGGTGGACATTGATGCTTGGCGCGATGGCCGCGGGATACCTGTACGGGAAGGATGGGTTCGCTGCTTTTGGCGCAGGCTTTCTTGGCGTTGCGCTTCTGTGGGCTATTGCTTCCATGATCCTCGACGCGCAAACCCAGAGTATCCTCACCAACAAAGTAGCGCTTTTGTTCCCGACGAAAACGCCGGCATTGTTGCTTGTGTTAACCGCGCTGGTAGGTGGATTGCCGGGAGGGTTTGCCGGGTTGACCGGGGCGATGATGAAAAGAATGACTGCTGCAGGCTGATCGCCGCAGAGCCACTTGAGAAGAAGTTCGGGCGTTTGCCTGAACTCGCTTGCTAGTCGGGGTGGCCAGATTCGAACTGGCGATCTCCTGCTCCCAAAGCAGGCGCGATAACCGGGCTTCGCTACACCCCGAGATTCTGTTGGTGATTTGGCGATCCAAAAATCACCAAATCACCAAATCACCAAATCACCAAATCACCAAATCACCAAATCATCAAATCACCAAATGTCCAGTGATCCGGGCGGGAGTCGAACCCACAACCGTCAGCTTAGAAGGCTGATGCTCTATCCAGTTGAGCTACCGGACCCTTACTTCGCCAGCCATCAGGCTCGCCGGCGCTATGGCTACGCAAGGCAAGCCAAATGAATCACTTCATTATATGTTTGACCAGGAACGTCTTTCCTGATCCCTTTTTGAAAATACCTCTCCAACTCAAGCGCCTTACGCTTACAACTTACAGCCAGGTACCCTTTTAGCTCATTGGGGGCACATCCTGGTTCGAAATAACTGAACTAAGTCACACCCGGCCAAATCCTTGACGGTTTACCTCACTAAGCCTGCGTAACGAAGCCATTGCGCCGGCGTGCGGGTAGGGGGCGTTGTTACGCGGAGAAGGGGGGATTCGAACCCCCGGTACGGTTTAACCCGTACGACAGTTTAGCAAACTGTTGGTTTAAGCCTCTCACCCACTTCTCCGGAGGGCGCAAATATACGAGAACTCCAGTGATCGAATCTTTATTCGAGCCTTAAATAGTCGCTTTGAAGAATATGTACGCCTCACCTAACTTTGTTCGTTCAAGTTTCTGCAACGCTCCATATTATGAGTTGGTTTAGGTCCTTCGGATGGGTAGAAATGATTCTGTTGGCGGGCTTTGTCCTGCTTTATGCGTTCTACATTATCCGCATGATTCGCATCAGTCGTGCATTACAATCATCAGTATCGGCCATCTTCTTCAAACTTGTGCTCCGAACGGCCCTGTTCGCACTCCTTATCATCGCCTACCTGGGTCCGTCATTCGGTGAAGCCAAGCGAGAAGTGCAGTCGGTAGGCAAAGACATCATGGTTTGTGTGGACTTATCCAAGTCAATGGATGCCTTCGACATCCAGCCTACACGCCTTGAAAAGTTAAAATATGAACTAAAAAAGCTTGTTGAGGCTTTTAATAGCGACCGGCTGGGTGTCATCATATTCTCAGGTGAAGCTTTCATGCAGTGTCCGCTTACATACGACCAGAATGCGCTGAACTTGTTCATCGAAACCATGAATACCAATCTGGTGCCTTCAAGCGGAACGGACTTCGGACCACCGTTGCGCATGGCCATGCAGAAGTTCGCGGAACCGGAAGAGGGTCCAGCCGGGCAAAAATCGAAAGTGATCATCCTGATCAGCGATGGCGAGGACTTTGGAGATGAGACCGGGGAAGTGGCCAGGGAGGTTGCCGACAAAGACATTCGGTTGTTTACCCTGGGCATCGGAACTGAAAAGGGCGGCAAGATTTACGCCGGGCGCAGCCTGAAGACCGACCGAAGCGGCAACCCGGTCGTATCGAAATTAAACCCTCAGTCGCTGAAGAAACTGGCCGCCATGACAGACGGCCAATATTTTGAAATAAACGAATCAAGCAACGACCTCTCCAGGCTGATCAACACCATCAGTAACATCGAAGGTCAGATGCGTGAATCGCGCCTCGTGGATGTGTCGGCCAATCGCTATTTTTACTTCCTCCTGGCGTGTCTGGCTCTGCTCGTACTGGATATTCTGCTGAGTGTGCGCACGGTGACCATATGAATGTATTGTTCATTTTCCTGACGCTCCTTATCGATCCCGGCAAGATCGGCGAAGTCAATAAGGCCAAGGCAAAGGCCGGGGACGCATTTGCCCGTGGCGAGTACAAAGAGGCAACAGCCCAGTACCGTACCTTGATTGATTCCATGGGCGTGCGCGAGGAGGAGGTAGCCATGAATCTGGCTCACTCCTACTATCATATGAATGACACTGCCAATGCGCGCAATACCTATATGGGTCTTGCCGGCAGTGCCAACGGAGACTACCGGTCGGTGAGCTTTCAGCAATTGGGCATGATGGCGCATCGTGAAAGAAAACTTGACGAGGCGTTGGCCAATTTCAAGAGCGCATTGAAAGCCAATCCTTACAATGAGGACGCCCGGCAGAACTATGAGATGCTTAAGCGAAAACTGGAAGAGAAGCGGAAGGAGGAAGAAGAACAAAAGCGCAATCAAAACATCAAGCCCTCAGAATTTGCCAGGAAACTTAAAGCGCAGGCCGACGCATTGGTTCGCCAACAGAAGTACTTTGAAGCTTATACACTCATGTCAGAGGGACTCAAAATCGACAAAACGGTACAGCACTATTCGGAGTTTATCAAGCGCACTAAAGACGTTTCGGAAATCAAATGAAAGCATTCACAATCACATTGATCCTGTTGCTGTCATCAACCGCCATCGGTTTTGCTCAATCACCTGATGTGATTTTCCATGCTTCTGCCGGTCTATACATAAACAAAAAGGATGTTGAGGCAAAAAGCATGCTTGATGACGGCCTCAGGAAATATCCCGCTGATCCAAAGCTGATCGCGCTTCGGAAGATGATCAAGGAGGATGAACAGAAGAAACAGGATCAAAACAACGAAGAGAAGGATAAGGAGCAACAGCAGAAGAATCAAGAGAGGAAAGACCAGGAGAAGAAAGAGAACGAGAAGAAGGACAAGGAAAACCAGGAAAAAAAGAACCAGGAGAAGCAGGAACAGCAACAGAAGCCCGAAGAAGACAAGAAGGAACAAAAGCCGGAACCTACTCCGGCCTCAGAAAAGATGAAGCAAATGAAGATCAGCCAGGAAAAGGCAAGGATGGTTCTCGAAGCTATGAAGAACCAGGAGATTCAATATCTTCAGCAGAACAAACGAAAAGCAAAGAAAAAGAAGGATAGTGGAAAGCCTGATTGGTAAGATCCTGTCAACACCTCAACAACACGAACAATGAAAGAAGTCTACATCGTCTCAGCAGTACGCACACCTATCGGTAGCTTTGGCGGATCGCTCGCCAACGTCAGTGCAACAAAGCTGGGATCCACTGCGGTAAAGGCGGCCCTGCAACGGGTAAATCTCGAACCCAAGCTCGTCCAGGAATTGCTGATGGGCAACGTGATCAGCGCAAGCCTGGGGCAGGCTCCGGCCACTCAGGTGGCCGTTGGCGCAGGTCTGGGTTATGACATCCCTTGCACAATCATTAACAAGGTCTGCGCCTCCGGCATGAAGGCAATCATGCTCGGCGCACAATCCATAATGTTGGGTGCAAGTGACGTCATTGTTGCCGGAGGTATGGAAAACATGTCAAGCATCCCCTACTACCTGCTGAAAGCACGCTATGGCTACAAATATGGAAACGGCGAAGTGGTTGATGGCCTCTCTTATGACGGGCTTACCGATGTATACAACAGGTGCGCGATGGGCGTGTGCGCAGATAATACCGCGAAGGAAATGAAGATCTCGCGCGAAGATCAGGACGCATTCGCTATCTCTTCATACAAACGGTCGGCTGCCGCATGGGCCGCAGGCAAGTTCAAGGACGAGGTAATCCCAGTGGAACTCTCAGGCAAGAAAGGTGAGGTGACGCTCTTTGCTGAGGATGAAGAATACAAGAATGTGAACTTTGACAAGATTCCAGGACTGAAGCCCGTATTCACCAGGGAAGGCACGGTCACCGCCGCCAACGCTTCAACAATCAATGACGGAGCCGCAGCAGTTGTCTTGATGAACAAGGAAAAGGCGAAGGAACTGGGGATCAAACCCATTGTGAAGATTCGAGGCTTCGCAGATGCGGCGCAGGATCCAATGTGGTTCACAACGGCACCTTCAATTGCCATTCCAAAGGCGATGAAAATGGCCGGCGTAGAGAAAAAGGATGTTGGCTATTATGAAATTAACGAGGCATTCTCCGCCGTGACCCTTGCTAACAACATCAAGCTTGGGCTCGATAACAACAATGTGAATGTCAACGGCGGCGCTGTTGCGCTTGGACACCCACTGGGCGCATCAGGCGCACGAATTACCATTACCCTGGCAAATGTGCTCAAGCAGAACAATGCTTCAGTAGGAGTGGCAGGCATTTGCAACGGCGGCGGTGGTGCGTCGGCGCTTGTGATTGAGCGGGTGTAGCTCCTTCCGGGGTATACCTTTAGAATATTAATCAAGCCACAACATCAGGCAGAGCATTCCGTTTTACCTTTGCGTATGCAACGCCCATTGCTGATAGTGCTGCTGCTGGTTTCGGCAATTGCCGAGGCGCAGCAGGTACGGCAGGTCAAAACTTTCTGGGACGGTGCACGTCGCCGGGTTCACGAGGACTACTTTGTCACTATCGAGAACGACCAGATTCTCCAAGGTCCTTATAAACGCTACTATCCCAATGGCCAGGTTGAAATGGAAGGGTCATTCAACGATGGAAAGCGATCGGGCACCTTCAAAGAATATTTCCCGAACGGCAAGCTTCAACGGCTGCTCACGTACCGCAACGGGCTGCGCCATGGACCTGTGGAGGTTTACGACGAGACTGGAAAGCCTGTTCAAAAAGGACAGTATAAGGACAATCACCTGGTCGACAGCGTGAAGTCGTATTATCTCACCGGGCAAACCAAACATGAATCATCCTTTGTGAAAGGCAAACCAGACGGCGTTATGCGCGAGTACTACCCGTCCGGGAAAGTCAGGAAAGAAATCACGTACAAGAACCAGCAACCAAACGGCATTGCCATCTCCTACTATGAGTCAGGCATCAAACAGGACGAAGCCAACTTCAGGAATGGCGTTATCAATGGATTCTATAAGACATACTATCCCAACGGCCAGTTGGAAACCATTTCCACTATGAAGGAGGGCGAAAAGACAGGTGAATTCAAGAACTATGATTCAGAAGGGCACCTCCTGCTTGAAGGTTATTTTGCGAATGGCCGCCTCACAGGAGAAAACATTGGTTACTTTCCCGGCGGCACCGTTCGACACAGGTTTAAATACATTGACGGAGTCAAAACAGGAACCAACCTCGAGTATCATTCCAATAGTGTATTAAAGACACGCGAAGTTGTCTCACCCAACGGAGTGGAACTTAAAGAAGAAGGTTTTCGCCCGGATGGTACGCAGGCATACGAGAAGACTTTCAAGAAACAGAAACCACAGGGAACCTGGAGGTACTACTTCAAGGATGGAAAGTCCGACAGCATTCGGGAAACCTACGACAATGGCAAACTTCATGGATCCCGTACCCTCTACTATTCAAACGGTGAGAAAAAACTAAATGAGGAGTATCAATTCAACCTTGTCACTGGAACGGTAACAAACTACTTCGCAAACGGTAAACCTTCGATGGTTGCAGCATACCGGGCAAGTCGCCCTCATGGACCACATACCGCCTACTACGCCAACGGGCAAATTCGTGAGCATGGAGAGTTTGTTGCCGGTAAGAAACATAAGACATGGACGGAGTTCGATGAGCAGGGAAAGGTGGTAAGAACGTTGATCTTCCAGGCCGGAATCCTGATGGAGGAGAAAAAGCAGTAAACGGTAAGCAGTAAACGGTAAGCAGTAAACGGTAAGCAGTAAACGGTAAGCAGTAAACGGTAAGCAGTAAACGGTAAGCAGTAAACGGTAAGCA